>Ga0116227_10004124_pt1 | contig 31723 bp, 22 predicted proteins | sample S1TSphgellanicum_FD_89693 | JGI IMG/M metagenome (GOLD analysis project Ga0116227, IMG submission 89693) | Host-associated microbial communities from peat moss isolated from Minnesota, USA - S1T2_Fb - Sphagnum magellanicum MG | ecosystem: Host-associated > Plants > Peat moss > Unclassified... | reverse complement strand
GAAAATAGGTAACTACTAGGTAAGTAGATAGATGGTTTATACATAGATAATGGCTGTTTTTACTACCTATCTACTAACAACCTGTTTGTGGGGTTGTTAGTAGGTAGGAAGTTAAAAAAAAGCACTGAGCTAACCACCATGGTTAGCTAGGCAACTAGAACCCAACAGAAAACTGTTTCCTGACCACTTACTATTCATCCTTCCCCAAGTAAGATAAATGTGACGGAATGAGTGCTAGAAATCCACAATGTTAATTAATAAACACAAGTGAAATAAGGTTCCAAATTGAACAAAATTTCTATCCCCCACCTTTTACCCTTCTTTGTTTTTTTCTTTTCTTTTTCTTTCATCTTCCCATTTGGTTCCCAACAATTCATCATTATTTATACTAGATCTCAAATTTGTATTTTTTCATGTCCATGTAAATACAAAAAAATGGGAAAATAATAAATAACATGAACATGAAAAAGACACATGTTTAATTTGTCTATTCATATCAATGTAGGTGGGTTAAACTTGGAAGAAATAAGTTTGGACAACACAAACAAATAGAGTTCATTCTTTATATTATCTATACGACGTTACTTTTCAAAATATAAGGTTGCACAAACACTTTTAAGTAGGCCCTCTACTAGTCTAGACTTTTTAATGCCCATTTCATAACAAACTAATACCCACCAAATATGTTTTTTATAATTCATGTTGGAAAAATATTCTACAAACCATATGGATGATGAAATACACATGTTTTTTCATTGGATGGCATATGCAATTTTTTTCTTTTTCTTGCCCAAACAAACATATAAAACACATATGAAGGGTCATAAGCAATTCCAAAACTATTTGTATGTGTTTGAAAATAATGGATGAATTTGTTTTTTTTACGATTTTTGAATTGTCATCTTCATTGTATTGGACAAAATTACATAAGTAAAATATTTTTATTACCTTTACATTGTCAAGGGACACATAACAAATGTATGAGGAAATCATGTCAAATAAAAATTAAAAGATCCTTGATTTATGCTTGGCAAGGAAAAAATTAAGAATTACTAGTTTAAATGAAACGATTGTATTTATTTTAAACTATAATTTAATTAAAATATTTTATTTTTATTTTTTAAAATTTTAAATTTCTATTGGAAGTAAAATAACACAAACTAAATAAATTCATAGTAGAACTAGAAGGTTGCAATCAAGGTGTTTTTTTTCAATTTCATGATGTAGGTGGACTAGCAATCCTTTATAATAAGATTTATCCAAATTTGGTTACAAGTCAAAGAGAAAATTAGATTTTCTGAAAAAACCTAACTATGTATTAGTGATATGAAAGAATCTATAGTCTAAAATGGCAATTTCAATTTTTGTTTCTTTCAAATATGGTGAATTGTTTTTTTGTCACATCTTTTTTTTTTGGTTACCAAGTGGTGAAAGTAAATACTGTTGGTTGTAATAAAGTTTACACTTAAATACATTGTGCCCAAAATTCAAAAGCTTGAAAAACAAATTGTTGGGGTTTAAAAGGTATCAATAATGGGTTCAAACCAATGTTTTCCAATTCCAAGTTTCTATAATTTTTTAAATGCATATGTTAGGAATTCTTAGCTATTACAAATAGGAACCACCCATATAAGAATCATCAACCCTTTTTCACACTAGTTATCAATATTATTAAAATAAAATCAACTTTTAAGGTTAACCTAATAGCTTTAAGAGTTCTTTATCACTCCACCTTTGTCATGTTTTATTTGCAAGATAACCTTTGTAAGACTAAAACTAACAAACATTAAGTTCGAAACAATAGTGTTTACTTTGAATTTTCACTTTGAATTGTATGTATTACATATAAGGGAGTTTTATAGTATTTGGTTGATGGTTATGAATATCGATAGATGTGAACACCAATATGGTTTTACACAACAAATTAAATTTCATCATCATATTTGAAGAGCTTCAACAAAACTCTCATGTACATTTACATTCATCTTATATGTAAAAATAAATACCTAGTGTAAAATGTTGAGATAAGCACCTATTATCTAATTTAGGATGTTAATTTTAGAAATAGTTAGTAAAGCAAGGACGAAGATATTGAAGATGATTAAACTATTATTGTTAGTTTAGAGAGGCATGGTTGGAAAGGGAAATGCCCAAGGGAGAAGGGTCAAGTGATGGAGGGAAAAGGAAGGAAAGGTGTTTCAACATTTCAACTTTCAAGACCAAAATAAATATGTTAAACTCTTTTGCAACTCCATCAATTAACAAGATACTCCATACACATAGAAGAAGAAAAACCATGTAACTAAATATCAAGGATGGGAACCCATCCATCAAAGTACAAGACAAATGAGAACACAAGTAAACACAACCCAAAGAAAAAACAAAAGCAAACAATCAACACAAATCAAGTAAAAACCCTATGTAAAGAGGACTCATGGCTACAAAATGACAATCAACAACAACAAAAAAAGACCTAAAATGAAAGAATAGTCATCTACCACAAATAAGCTAATGATGGAAATGCATTAACTATGATGTGTGGAAGAGATGAAAAACCCCAGCCAAATGCAATAGCCCACTGAAGAATCACTATGGCTTGCACACGATGTAGGGCTAAGGACACGCGTTATTAATAGTAAGAAACAAGCATTGAAGGATTAATGAAGACCGGTGATGACACGTGATAGTGGATTATGCACAAATGATCAAAAACAAAAATGAAAACACCCATATGTCTTAATAACAAGGGGAATGAAGTCATCGCATGGTGTTTGCTCAACATATGATCATGTCTTCTCCTAAGTGGCCAGCATCACTGCATGTGATGTTGTTGTCAATGTTCACTGTAACATATTTGTTCAAATTGAGTCAGTAATGACGACATTCATCAAGGTCTAGAAGTTGTCCCTAGTGATAAATATATCCATTTGTTGTCAGGTGCAACAAGGGAAAAGGTGGGTGACCTCCTTTTAAACATGTGTTCCACTTTCCAAAACAATAATTGCGATAGTATCTTGAAATGTATCGTGGGCTATTGTATGTTCATTCTTGAAAGGGCACCAAAACAAATGGGTACTTGGATTGTCAATGGTATGACCATATTAACATTGTGAAAAGATGGGCTACTGGAGGATGTGGCAAACCAAGATGAGTATGTAGTGTTGTAAGGAAATGGGCCGAAAATAAATGAAATGCAAATATGGTAGGATGAATTAATAACCTTGTGCCTACCCCTAGACTTGCACATGAATAAAGATATGTTTGCATAAAATCTAAAAGAACATTTATTAAAAGAAAAATAAATTCCTGCTCGTGAAGGTGACCTGCCAAAAAAACCTACAATTGGGGATAAGACTCAACCACTAAGCTTTCAAAAGGTGGGACTTGAGAGTGGACAACTTGGGGTAATAGGGCTCAGGTTTTTTGTAGTGTTATTTGGAATGTGGAAATGTCAAACTCAACATGTGTTACTACATTTAGGAAAATAGGGTGATCATCATGCGGGAAACAAATGACAAGTGCAGAAGATATTACTATTTAACATCCCAAAAATGCGAAATCAATAGTTTGAACTCTAGAAGGGAGGCCAAGCTTGTTTGAAAAAAGAAGAATAGTGGCCTAATGACAAGTTAAGTGACTGATAAAACCATTAAAAAACCATGCACCAAGTAATTTCTCCAACATAATTATTGAGCGAATATTGAATTTAGTATAATGCTACAAAATATTTGGATGTAAACACTATACGGAACAAATAGCCATTGTGTTGGGGCATAGCACAATGAAAACATTGCAAAAGTTGCCTAAGGATCTACAAGCATAGGGAGACTAGATATCGTCCCAAAATCTTCATGAAAAACCTTAGCCACAAACAACTCAATGAATGATTTGGATCTCACCGGTGCACCCAAAATATGAAAACTCGGGTTAGGAATAAAAAAGCTAGGAAGAAGTTTTATAAAGTGGTCCAACCCCATAAAACAAAACACATTTCGCTAGTTGCACTAAAAGCCTTAATGTTGAAAACTCTTGTTGTAATCGCGAAAAAATAGGAACCACATCTGAGTAGGACTTACTATATTCTTCCTTATTATTTTGTGAATGTAGTTGAAATAAATTTAAGTTTCATTCACATAGAAAATAAAATGTTCAAGAGAAAATTCAAGCATTGGGTTTAGTGTTCCAAGGTGATGCTTTCATGAACACAATTTAGCAATCCATGGTGTTCATGGAACATCTCAACTTGAAACTTTGTGACAAGATTGACAAACATGGAATACAATTGTGTTTAACAAATCTTGACTAAACTAACAAAATTACAAATGAAATTATCATTCCCTTGAAAAAATGATGAAACTATGGACCATTTCCAAAAATAGGATGATACAAGCCAAGAACAACAATACATCCAAATTGGTCAAATGTTCAAAGGTCTTGCAACTTGGGAATTGGTGTCCATGTCCATGCCGATCTTCATGAAATGAGTCCAATATTCAACCATCACCATCTTGGCCAAACTTAGCATAAATATCCATCTTGTCTTTATATTTTTCATGAATATTTTAAACCTTTTAGCTTTCATGATGTTAGTCAATTTTGTGAGTTCCAAATGTGTTTGGGGCTCTTGTAGAAGTATTGGCATAATGTTGCTCCATTCAATGCACTAAGGGAAATGCAAAATGAATTTGCCCAAATTCATTTAATGAGAGACATGATCATGAAACCATAAAATAAAAGGGGCCCATGATTATCAAATTTGCATTAACAATCGATTTGGTGCCCTATAAAACACTCACACCATTGGACCCATCAACATTGGACCCACCCATCACTTGTGTCATTAACAACAACAATGGAATGCACATCCAATTTTCCACCACATATACATGTACTAACAACCATTGTTGGTTGTCATTAGACATCATTTCATTGTAGATAATCAAAAGGCATTGAGTTCCCATCACAATCACCTTCAATGCCTTTAGAACTTGGGCATCAATGTATTCACCCATCTCCCACCCATAAGCATCCATCCAATGTTTTTTGGGCAAAATTTTCACCTTCATGAATTGAAACAAGGGCCACAAGGCTTCCTACTTAAACATGAGCCTCCCATTTTGCAAAACATGGAAAAAGGAAGCCAATTGAATAATCTTGCATTGATTCTATTTAATCATGGTGTTATCAAGTTGTTACAAAATTAACAAAAGTTTGTGAGCACTAAATAAAACAATGTTGCAAGCATGTTTCGTATTTTTGTCATAGTAAATGTCATCTTTCTTCAAGCCTTTGTTGAAGATGTCACATTCTCACTGCCACTTGACCATATGTTTCTCCAAGTTGTTTTTTTCGACATCATTGCTAGCATTATGACAAACAAAGCTTTCAATTGAAAGTTTGACACCAACTTCAATGACCCCATCATAATTTTCCACTTTTGGCAAATGTTCAACAAAACCAAAGGTTCATAGTGCACACTCAAAAATTCACACCTAGATTAGAACCTTCACACCCCAAAAATCACCCATGTAGCACAAAATCATGTAGCAATATAAAATGCACATAGAAGAGTAACCGTAAACCAAACTTGCAAGAACAATTCACACAAACTATGGAAATGGGCTTCACAATCTAAAATTAATTATATATTTGATTGTGAGTATTTTAATTTGAAAAAAAACACAACATAAAATTTTGCTTGAATAACACAAGAGGCTCAAATTTTGAACTTTGAACTTGAGTTTGGACTTTGATGCAAAATGTTTTTTGTGATATGCAACTTTGCACACAACTTTGTGACATAGGCTTGATACTTCATCACTTTACATATCAAAATGTCATTACAAGCTCTAAGAATTACCATTCATGTTTAACAATCATGGAGAACCACCATACAACAAATATATTTAAAATTAAAACCTTCACTTCAAAGTTAAACCTTGAAACATGAATTGCAAGATTAACACACCAAAGATCAGGATCTTAGTTTTCAAATTTTCAATGCATGTAGGTGAGAGTAACCATGCCTCATGGATGCACACATTGTCATATTAATGAAAAAGATGTGATTATGAAATTTTGATGGCCATATGGTTTCATGTTATTTAAAATATCAATCCCCTTAAATCCTTTGTAGTTGGAGCATGGCACTTCAAGGTAGAAAACATACAATAAATACCCCCAAATTTTTTTGATCCCATTTAAACTTACCCTATATCAATTCAAAAATATTATTTATTTCCATCATTATCTTTGTTGAACCATGCCTTTAACTTTTAAAGAATGACTATGGAAATATTTGGGTCTTCAACATTGAAGAAATAAATCACTTTATGGTGAGAATAGGTGATTTTCAACCACATTTATAAAAAGTATTCATATTTAAAAATAACTTAAAAGCTTAGAATCTAAAGCTTTAGAATTATGTAAGAGGGCTCAAATAATTTAGAATATATTGTTGATTTTAAAAATAATTGTCAAGTTGTCATCAATGTTTCTTTTGAATGACTTTTTGCAACTTGACAAGAAAAAAAAGAAGGTGAGATCCTTCAAAAAAGGGTTTTTCTGGTAAAAAATTGGGTCCAATTCACCACATTATGAGGGGAAAATATCTGAAATCACCAAATTTAGAGAAATAACTTCTGACAATTCATCAAATTATAGAAGAAATCTTAAAATTTTCTACTTCCCTTTTGTACCTCTAGTGAAATTTGCTTAAGTCCTTTTGTGCATGATCACCAACCCACCTACTTCACAAAATTGAAAAAAAGAAAAAAAGAAAAAAGAAAAAAGAAAAAAAAAGGTTCTCATTATATATATTTATATAGAGCAATTTTAGTGTTTTATTGAATAAAAAAAATTGATATGTATTTGTATATATATGTGTGTTTTTGTTTGTTTGTTGTAAATAATGTATAGTAAGGAAAATAACATTTGCATGTGAGATGTTCTCGCCCTTTCTAGCAGTAGGTAACAGTTGACAGGTGGATCATGATGTTTATATGAACTTGTGTGATTGTAAGGTTGGGTGGAGAGTTCGTTGGAAATGCGTGTTTTACTCATCTCTAGTGTAATAATACTTTTACCATTTCAACAATAATTAATTTTTTTCATTGAATTATTTTTTTCAAAATCGACAATTCACAATGCTGAATGTTCTATCATCATGTACTGTATTAGAGATATCATGAATGTCACTAAGTCTTTCTTTGTGTCTGCTTTCACCCGCAAACCCTTCTTTCAGTGGTATTCACAAAGTAATGAAATTTTATTATTGCCCCAAGCTAGTGGATGCACACATGCAGATTTTGGGTGCACCCATCCAATTGATGGGTTGTTTTGAAGTCTACCCATCTATTTGTTGGGTTTTTTCTCAAAATATGAATGTTGGATAACTAATTTAATCAATGCCTCTATATCGTTTTATTTTTTTGGGTTGTCACTTGCCTTTTTGTATCACAAGGTTTTATATCACTATGAAACGTATAAAAAAATTCATATCACTAATTTTTAAAATGAAACTTGTTTGATGAACATACAAATAATTAGCTTCAATTCCTTTAAATCTTATTAAATGAAATTCTTAAAAAATTAATTTGAAAAATTATGCAATAATTGATTAAAATAAAGCACGTTAGTTTTAAAATAAATTATAATTATAATATAAAATTCTTTTTTGAGATATGAATTGTTTTCAATTATTTTGATATTATTTTAAAAACTTCAATAAGGCTTTGATGAAAATTTATTAACAAAAATCATATTGAAATTAAATTTTAATTGATTTCTTTGATTGTATTGTTGTTGCTTTATATGTTATAAAAAAAAATTATTGCCCTAAGATAGTAGACATGGACGTATGATTTTAGCTTTTACCAAGCACGTGTGCGGGCAAACACAAGTAGTTAAAAAACCTGGGTATGAAATGCTGAAATTGTGCATTTGATGCACAAGCTTTGAGCGAAATAATTATAGCAGGTAGGAACAGTGAAAATATATGTAGCAGCAGTGGAGGTGATTATCCAATCTTCACCTTGTATGCCCCACCCAATCTTCATTTTCTTTCTCAATTCACCGCTCCCTCTCCACTCCTCTCGTCTGTCGTTGTAACCGATTTTGCTCATTTCTCTTTTTCTCTCGTGTCCTTTCTTGCGTTCTCTCTCTCTCTCTCTCGTTTTCTTTTCTGCTGTCGTTGCGGCTTGTTTTTGGCTTGTCTTGCTCCTCGCCATGGCTGCTTCTCCTGCTGCAGTGGCTGCTGCTTCTGCTAGCCTCGGTACTGGTGTGTCTTTCGGCGGGTGTTCGAAGAAGGTGTATTGGCGACAGGTTTCTGGTTGTTCTAGTCTTTGCTCGTCTCTTGCCGGGATGAAGCTGGTGGCTGTGGCGCCTCCTGTTCATAATGCCGGCGGCAGTAGCGTGGGTGTTGTTCGTGGTGCGCTTTACTCTGATGCGAAGTACGACCTGACGGATTGCAAATTCGAACCAATCAAGGAGTCGATTGTGGCGCGAGAGATGACGCGGCGGTACATGACGGACATGATCACGCATGCGGATACGGATGTGGTGATTGTGGGAGCGGGTTCGGCTGGTCTGAGTTGTGCGTATGAGCTGAGCAAGAACCCTGACGTCAAGGTGGCGATTATCGAACAGTCTGTGAGTCCTGGAGGTGGTGCGTGGCTTGGAGGTCAGCTGTTCTCGGCGATGGTTGTGCGGAAGCCGGCACATCGGTTCCTTGATGAAATCGGTGTGGCGTATGATGAGCTTGAGCATTACGTTGTGATCAAGCATGCGGCGCTGTTTACCAGTACCATAATGAGCAAGTTGCTGGCTCGACCTAACGTGAAGTTGTTCAACGCCGTGGCTGCCGAGGATTTGATCATCAAGGAGGATCGTGTTTCCGGCGTGGTCACCAACTGGGCGCTGGTTTCCATGAACCACAACACGCAGAGCTGCATGGACCCCAACGTGATGGAAGCCAAAGTGGTGGTGAGCTCCTGCGGTCACGACGGACCCTTCGGTGCCACGGGCGTCAAGAGGCTGAAGAGCATCGGCATGATCGATAAGGTGCCTGGGTTGAAGTGCCTGGACATGAACACGGCCGAGGATGCCATCGTTCGCCACACGCGTGAAGTCGTTCCTGGTATGATCGTCACTGGCATGGAAGTCGCTGAAATTGATGGCTCCCCACGCATGGTAAGCAAGCCAGCCTTCTCCATGTTTTAGGCCTCAGAATTGTCTCTGGAAATCTAGTGAGGTTGTTGGGAGTCTGCTGAAGTATGTATGTTTGACTCTCATTCTTTGGAATGTCAGTAGTCCTCTCAGGGTTTGAGAATCTCTGTGATTTCGCAGGGACCCACATTTGGAGCCATGATGATCTCAGGCCAGAAGGCAGCACATCTGGCACTCAAAGCCTTGGGTCTGCCCAATGAAATTGACTGCAACTATAACTCTGAAGTGCACCCTGAGCTTGTCCTAGCTTCAGCAGAGGATGAGACAACTGCATCCGTTTAAATCATAGATGCATGTAAGTAGTCTGTTAGATTTATTTTTCATGTGGACTGGCCATGGAACAAGACCATTCACTTAGTCCATGGTTTCTTCTGGGAAGGGTGTGTGTGTGTGGTTTTGTGTTTTGCTTTGCGGGTATATGTTGTACAATGCTTACAACTTTTCCACTAGGAGAAGCATTGTGACATGAACTTTTTTCCATTGGGTTTGAACTATGATATAAAAGGTTTTGGTCTTTTGTGGAAGTGGATTTCTAATGAATATGGCACCAGGGGTGCTTGCTTTTTCCACAAAAGCAGGCTGAGATACACCCTTCGAACCTGATCAGGATAATACCTGCGAAGGGAGTGTGCTTTTTCCTTGTCATGTGCAGGTGCAGGAGGAGCTCATCACCACAGGAAGCGACTTGACAGGGAGGTCTCTCAATTTTGATCACTCTTTACTTTTTTTTCCTCTCTTTTGGTGTGATATTCACAAATTTTTGTTCTGGTTAGATTCAATCAGCTGGTTGGGTGTGAGTTGCATGGCATGATTTTCTCCATTCTTTATGATTGGGTTCTTTGGAAATGAACTTGTAAATGTCCTTAGCTGTGCAGGTAAGGTCAAGATGGAGAAAACCAGCTGGACAGGAACTTCTGTGTTCTAATTTTTATCTTCTTTCTTTCTTTAGTATTTGCAAATCGTTGCTCCGGGATTACTGACCTGTTGCCAGAATGGATCCAATGTGAGCTGTGAGACACAATTTGTTGATTCTTTTTCTTATTTCACTCTTTAGATCTGGAAAACTGCCTAAGTTTGTGCAGGTAAAGGTTTAGATGGAGTAGAAATGTTTAATAACTTTGGATTTTTCGAGTGGACCTTCAATAGGCAGGGGACGTCAACACACATTTTTTTCAGTACGCTGTTGTTTGATTCATCTTCTTCAATAAAGGAACAACTTGTGGAAGTTACCCATCATGCAGTAGTATGGGAATGTTTGGTTACAGGGTTAATCTCAAGGAAAGAAATGATGTCTGGAATGGTTATGGACAATCCTTGGCTTATGTTTTGGTCCTTGTTTGTGTTTTTTTTGACCATTTGTCCTGTCTTGTCTGTTCCTTTCTTCCTGTGGTGGGCATTCTCTGGTTTTCTGTCATTTCCTCTGTTTCTCTCTATATTTTTTCCCTTCTGTGGTGTTGGGTGCTAGCCAGTATCCGGGCTGAGTCTTTCCTATTGCTTCTTTGCTTCTGGACTTATGACAGAAACAAAGTACTGCAGGCTATTGGCTACACTGGCCTATATATGGATGCAGTGGATAAGATGTGATAATAGATAAGTGGTTATCATGCACCATTGGAGCTGGGTTAGGCAGGATGACTATAGGATCCTATAGGGTTAGGTAGGGTCCTGGTAGGTTGGACTCTGTTGATCCCATTCCCAATTTAAGAGGCATGAAAAGGTGTCTTTTTTTAATATGGCTCTTTTTCCAGTTTTTTTTGTGGAACATTGCAGATTTTCAATACTTTCTCCATCAATTTGCCTCTCAATTTTTTTTTAATTGAATTGAAGGTGCATGCAATGTTATTCAAGTGAACGAAATTAGTTTCAACAAAGTCAAATTTTTTTTCATCCATTGATTAGTTGAATGGCTTTAGTAGGGAGTCCAAGTGGTGTGTCTCATGCATGTTATTGTTGTCATGGTCACTAACAAGTCTCTTGCTTGACGAGTCCCTAACAAGTGAGAGACTGTTGCTTTTGTTCATACTCCTAGTGGTATCATTCTTTGTTTTGGTTCTCTACCATCAGGGTAATCACACCCATCAAGCTGGCGATCAATCGAGGTAAGAGTTCAAACATAAACTGATCAATGCAGGCCTGATTACCCTGGCTAGTGTGAATTTTGCATCCCATGATCAAACATGTGGTGAAAATTTTCTGTTTGATTTTTTTATAACTCTTATGTGGGAAATTTGTTTTGTGTTTGGTCATAAGATAAATTTAGATAATTTGGATGTTATTTGCATCCCAATTAAAATAGAAATGCATTTGATGATGGGTGTCATTCTTTGCACTTCTAAAAAAACCATTGCCCAACCTTCCATGGAAGGTGTTTGGTCATAAGTGTAAAGTAACACATTAAGGAGAAATTTTCAAATCATTTCACACTTTATATTTATTATTGATTTAATGTTAGATTACAAGACTCAAGGTTTTGGGTACAAACAATATTATGAGTGCACAAATAAGACTTTAACCTTCAATATGCAACATTTTTTGAAGGAAACACAAAACACATTAATGACCCTAAAGAACATGTAACTTCCTCCCATTGAAAACACATTGGATTCTCACCAAATAATGCATTTGAATCACCAATTCAACAAAAAAAGTTACATGTCACATAAACTTGGGTCACCTCTCATCCTTCTCAAGATTTTTTATAATTGTTTCAAGAATGTCAAAACATCTATATGAACTTCAATGTTTTTTAGAGCTTCTATTTCTCAAGGCTAAAGTGTTGAGAGAAAGTGTAAGTGAAAGAAAAACAAATTTGTAATTAGAAGGAAAAGGACATGTCAATTTAGAAGCAAGTTCACAAGATTGTGAAATACAAGGTAGTAACCTAAATTAGCCTACTCAAACATTAGTTGTAGAAGTAGAATTTTTTGGTGTAGATCATCTCTACCAAGAGAAGTACCATAAGTATTTACATTATGTTCAAAGACATGTGGTCCCAAGAGTAACAAGGAGTTTAAATAGATCAAGTTCTAGCATATTTTTGCATATTGCAATCAACAAAAGTTTGGAGGACACACTTATGACTTGCTCATCAACCATAGGTGTCAATTTAATGTGGAATGATTTGCAAACTTTTATGCAATAACTTTTTCTAGTGATACATTGAAAAATCAAGCACTCTTCAATTATCCATAATTAACACATTTCTTGAAGTCTTGAGATTTTTAAAAGAGGTTGAATGTCATATCTCTTGTAGGTCCCAACCCAACATTGCCAAGTTGTTGGAGATTAACGCCAAGAAGCAAAGGTCTACCATGATGTTTAATAATATTTCATAGGTAATAATTTGGATTGCAAGAACTAACAAAGTAAATAATGAAAACATTCCATTTGAAAATACAACACAAGTATAATCAACACAAGCAAAGAAATCAACACGAACAAACAAGGTTCTTGCCTTAACCCAACAAGGAAGATGGACATGGGAAGTGAGAAGTTAAGATGGTCACATCTAGCTTTTCAAAATTGCTTTCAAGAAATAGAGAAACAATTACATGGTTAGAAATAATCATTCTAAACTAGACAAATGCACATTTGTTGGTTGGGTGGACAAGGTTCTAAATCAAACATTATCCATAAAAACATCATAAATGGGTTTATGGCAACAAGAATTTGGCCATTCAATCCCAAGGCCATGGATTTTAGGACAAGACCAAATGATGCATACATGCTAACATTTCAAATGAAGACAATGATGTATTTGATGGAACAACTAATGAAAGTTGACAATGGCGGGGGGATGGAGCTACCACATAATTAATGAACATAACAATTATTCAAGATGATGCAAGAACAAAATCTATTGACCAAAGTTCGACATATTTGAAATACTATGTGGAAATGTTGTTGATTCCACATATTATTGTAGAAAAAATTGAACCCATGGAAGCTACTTTTGACCTACTAATTAACTTATATGGACCTAATCCCATGAATTCATGAAGTCTATAATTTTGAAAATGGATATCAAATTTTTTAAATCTTTGGCCAATTTTTTATTCTTGTCACATGTACTTGCAAAGAAAAGAAACAAAAAAGATCCATTAGTAGACTGAAATCAATCACGTGTAGTCCCATCTAATGAGTACTCAAAGATTCTATCACAAAAAAATTTGGATAAAGGACGTAGGATAAATAATTAAGGAACAAATATGGACATAGAAGGAACAAAAGAAAGTTAAAAGAAATTGTTGATTTGCTCATTGTGGTTAAGAGAACAACTCAAACACTAGTACAAAGATGGGCCAAAACAAATTTAAAAATGTTTAGTATGTAACTATAATAAGAAAATGGGGACAATTTTTATAAAGGTTTTACTATAGGTTTTGAAGCCCACCTTCTAGGATTTAGAGGTGTAAATTCTTGAATTTACATCAAAGTTTTAAAAAGTAACTAGGGCAAAAGTAATGTTTGACAAAAAAAATTAGGAGCCATGTTGTTATAAGGTTGCAACAAAAAATTGATCCATGAAAGAATAAGTGAGGGAGGGGTGGAAAGGGGGGAGGGGGGTAGGATTAGGAGAAGGAGCAAGACAACACACATAGAAGAATAGTAACATGAGAAGACAATTAGGAGGAGATGACAATCACCAATAAAGGAGGACAATCGAGAGGAGGTGCCCATCACCAACATAAGAGGATGATCAAAAGGAGGTGGTGATCAATAATAGAAGATGATGATCAAGAAAAAGTGCTCGTCACCAACAAAAAAAGGATGATTAAAAGGAGGTATGGTCAACAACAAAAGATGATGATCAAGAGGAGGTGGCAATCACCAATAGAAGATCATGATTGGGAGGAAGCAATAACCACCAATAGAAGAGGATGGTTTTGGTTAGAAGGAGGCAATGATCAACAACAAAAGACAATAATAAAAAAGATGCGATGAAATTTTTCAAAAGGTGATGATGAGGAAGACCAACATGGACGTGCATTGCCAATTGTGTAAACAAACTAAGAGGAGAGGGAGAACAACTAAATGGGAGCTGACCAATTGAGCATGAACAAACCAAACCATTACTTGGAAGTTGTTAGGGTTGCACAAACAATACATTGCCCATGACTAGAAATCTTCTTACACATTTTTGTGGTAATGATTTTTTCTATTGATGAAAGATGAACATTTTACATAAATAAATTCACATTTTTCATAAGTGTTCATTTTTGTCAAGGGTTTTTTTTGTCAACTTGTCAAATTTTGAATGTTCATTGGGAGGGAGCAAAATAATTTGTTCAAGATGTTAAGTGTTTGTTTAGGAATATTTCCGGTCAATGGACCCCCTTCCTTTGGGGAGGCATAACTTTCATGTTTTTCCACCAAATTAGGCATTTCAAGTGGCTATGGATGCCCTTAGAGGCAAAACACAAGTTTTCTTTGGACCCCATAGGGAAAAAACTGACTCCTAGTGTAGAGTTTCTTTTGGAGTCCTTAAGTGTTCAATGATTGGTCTAATTACCCTATGTGGTTTTTTTCTTCCATGTTTTTCAATCCTTATTTAGATGTTTTTTTTTCTATCTTTTCTCTTCACTCCTTATTTGGTAGTTTTTCTTTGATTTCCAAGGACAAGATTTAACATTGTTTCGACTTTCTTGATTATGAGTAAAGAGATTTTTTAACTTTCATGAGAGTTATTTTTTGTAGGTGTTTAACCCATAATTGACATTGGATTTAGACAATCCCAATCCAAAAAATGAACCAACATTCATAAACATGCCTAAAAGCCATGCAAAATGTCAAAATTTTGAAAATAATACTTAGTAGGGTTGTACAAGATTTCAAATTGAATGTTCTAGTAAGAAAAATGAAAATGATTTGGATAAAAAATGAAAATTTGTCATTGCAAAAAGTTTAGACTTTCTAATTTCAAGCAATTTTCAAAATTGCAAGATTTTGAAGATTTGGACTGAGATGTTGTGCTCTATTTACCATAAAAATTCGGTATTAGATAGAAAGCATGTGTATGAGTAATGTGAAAAAACAATTGTCCAAAAAAAATTGAAATGAATGAGTAATAGATGGTCAAATTTGGCCATCCAAGAAAAGTTGGAGAAAAAAACAATTAATCTTCATCCTTTCTTGGGCAAACAAAATCTTGAATGACTTTGAGTCATGATCAAGAATGGCAATCCATTATTTGATTCAACTATTCTTTTTAGACTGTTGAAAGCATTGAACAACAAAACTTTTCATTCACTTTCATATCAGCATTGCACAAAGTTATGTGCAACTTCCTACATGTAGGCAGCTCACAAAGATTCTTACAAAGACAAGAAACTATTATTAAAAGGGCAGGCCTACTCAGTGACTTCAACCCATGTGTGTCAAATTTTGAAGCTTGTGCTTTCAACTAGGAATACTAGGAGAGGGGCAAACCAAATCGGTCCACCATGACATCTATGGGGTCTGGAGATGTCCTATATGTCCCAAGTAGTGACCAATTGGGCTCTTCAAGTTTAGCACTCACGGAGTACAAGCCCTTTCCAACTACTTGAACTACTTGTATTGCATGATAAGATGGTTCCTATTCTATTTAGGGTCGATCTCCTTCTAAAGTGGTAGTTCCTTTCCAAATAATGCCTTCTCTTTGTGTTCATATTTTTTCTTTTGGTTTCTTTTGTGTTTTAAAAGTCTACTGTTGGGACTCTCCGATTTTTTGGTTTTCCCCTCTATATGATTTTATGTTCTATTCCTTCTATTGTGTTAGCTGCTAAAATGAGATTTCTCCATTCTCATGAGAGTTAAAATCATCTACTTGGACTTTGCATTGCTATGTACTATCGATGATGTTCAACTAATGAGAAAAATGAATTGATTTTTTGAAAATTAAGTTATATTGGAATGAAATCACATGCAATATCTTGCAACCAAAACAGATTGCCTGCAATAGCATAGAAGGAAAAAGCCCATGAGCCATGTCCTTCCAACTCTTGCAATACACACTAGCATTCTAATCATGAATGTTCTAACTCTGAGAAGCCTTAGAACTTAACTGCAATGCACTCAAAATTTCCCTCCCCAAATGCCATTACTCAATGAAAAAATAAAATAAATGTATGTACAATATTTTTATTGTCTCCAAATTTCCATGTTGCCAGGAAACCTGTTGTGCTAATTTTGTTCACATGTGTCATACTTTAGTTACTTTCTATGTTCTGCATGCCCAAAATACACACCTATGATGTATATGGGTTAAATAAAAACAATGCTCAAATCTAATCACATGTGAAAAACTTACTAGTTCAAATTGTGCACCATGGCTGCTGTAGCAGGGCGTACTTGTGATTACTAAATCACCATTCTCAAAACCATATTTTCTCCCTCCTTTGCCAACTGTGAGAAAAGCATAGGCCAGAACTCATCATCTGAGAAGAAAAAACCATTCTGCCTTGACTAATAAAAAATATTAGGGCAAAGGTGTCATGGTGGATTTGACTGGAAACAAGAACAACCCTAAAATAATAGTGGTAAGAGGAACTGTGAGATTGTCATCCAGCCTATTAGTAATAGGCAGCGATTCAACCAGAGTTGCTGCTAGAGCTACAGCAGCAAGCTGTAGGCCCACTGCTTCTAAATCAAATGGATAGAAGCCCATGAAGGAGAAATACCATAGACACCTGCCATGAAGAAGACCACACACACATTGTAAAGGTTTTCTGATCAGTTCAACATAGACAGCTAAGTTTTTAAAGGTATCATGACGTAGTACTTAAGCATGTTTTGAAGTACTTGTCAGTTCTAACTTGGAAGCAAATGAACGTACAATGGTTATTGACATTGATGAAATTATATTGACAACATCCATGCAAACCAGTTTCTTGAGTGAACAACCTGAAAAGTGATCAACATAGATTGTTGGACATACCCAAGGGAGACAACAAAGCCAAAGAGAAACATGGCGATGCTTCCAGCCCAGCTCTTGTCTGAGTTGTAGGGAAGCTTCTTTGATCCAAATCTGCGGCCTACAATGTCAGCAATACCTGCAATTCAAGTGCATATCCATAAGGTGCCCAGATTTTGGGGAGAATCTGTCTTAAGATGTATTATTTGGATGGATTCCTTCTCTTTGCTGCACATTCTCCTCATAAGTCTTCCAACTCCTCACTGTTGTAAGGTAGGAGCCCTAAAATTGTAAGTGCTTCAAAAGAAGAGGTTCAGGACTAGTGAAACTATTGGGTTCAGGGGAACCACAGATTTGTGCTTATTGCTGAGTATCAATCAGCACTGAATTCCCAGGTTTGCGACCAGGAGAAAATCAAATAAATGCCAAGAGTTAGCAGATACTGAAAAGCTTCAAAACAATCGGAGATTACTAGTGTTAATCCTCAAAGAATGAGAAGCATTTTGACCTAGCTCCTAGACCTTGAAATGATAAACCTACACTTGAGTGTGGCAGGACTCCTTGAGAAGAATAGTCTTGTGTTGTAGATGGAACCCACCATCACCTGCGCACATCATGGCCAGGGCTATGATACTGAGAGGAGAGTCACGCCAGAAGAGAACGGTACAAAATACCAAAGCCACCACATAATACAATGGGCCCCGCAACAATTCCCTGTCCACAACCCAATGCAGCCATCAAGCTATGTGCTGATTATATATATCTTCCCATGGTGATTTCACACAAGAACTTGGGCATGAATCATTGCTCAACCAAACCGAGATGGTAAGTGCTTGAAACTGGTCTCATAGAAACTCAGGGTCTGCAAGAAGCACATAGATTTTTGGAAATGACTCCAAACTGAAAATGACAAACTTGCATCTTCTGTGGTCCTAGAAATGATCTCTGAAGACAGATATTGTACAATGGGCTGCTACTGCAAGATAGGTGTTCAAATAAAGCTAGCAAAACTTTCTATGGAACTGATGGTTGTGAGGAATGATTGGTATATGAATGAAAGAATAAGTACGCTTACCGAGGATCACCCTCACGACTCACAGATTTTACAAGCCCATCATCCTTTAGAATTCCCAGGCCATAAACTAGAAGCCTCACACCATTGCTAGCTGGAACCAGTGCTGCAAGATATCGTGCCCAGGGCGAGACACTGCCCTTCCATCATCCCCAGCCCACAAACTACTAACCACCATCATTCTTCATACCATTTGATAATGAACCCTGTGTCATTCACAACCAAATATGTTGACAAATGGAAAAAACACACTACATTACACCCTGGAGTAAAAGAAAACTCCACCTACAAACCCTCTTTCCTCAAGGGGAATCGACCATCTTTACAGGGTTTCACCCAAGACAAAGTATTGCAAAGGACTGCTTACAAAAACTCAAGACAAGAATTGCAAAGAATCAAAGACAAGCATTGCAGGGTTTCACCCAAGAAAGCATTGCAAAGAACTGCTTACAAAAACTCCACAAGTAATGAGGAATACAAGAGAACATGGTTGTCCTTTGCAGAGAAAGACATGGTAGTAGGAGATACTGAATGAGGACAGCACCTGAAAAATGGCCAGCAAAGTGCAAACAGCAATCCTGATGTTATATGGACGATCTTGCGACTTAGCTTCTGTGAAACCAAATTGGCAGAAACAGGTTACAAGTCACAACCCAGGAAGGAAGAACAAACTCCTAGACTGCTCATGCAATAATAATGATGCAGTCAATAACAAGAATTCTTGACAACAAAGCAGTTATTGTACACAGGACAAGAATTCTTGGCCACAAAGCAGTAGTAATTTTGGCAGTCATGACAATCACAGTAGGTATTAGCGTGATTGTCATGACAATCAACCCTAAACCCTAGACAAGTAGAGCATGCCAGCCAATTCTCTGGCTGCATGACTCATGAACCCTGTGTCTCTAGGATTTCTTCAGACAACAAGAATCTGATGTGAATCCTCAAACCAAGATGTTGTCAATTTCCATCTCATTATCAACATTTCATTAAAAATGTCTGAGAAACTAAAATTGGGGCGAGAGAAGGATGATCTGGAGTTCTGAAACCCTAACTGCTCTTTTGAAGGAGGATATACCCTACCTGTCCAAGGATTTGGCGCTTAGTGAGGGAGTTGAAAAGCTTAACCCAGACATATCCTCCAAGCAAGACAAGAAAAGTGACACCAACATCATGCTGCAGAGATCCTGCTTGCAAAGTAACCTCCAAAGGGTGATTCTTGATGGGCCCTAATTCTTCCACCCCTTGCTTCCACTGCTGGCTTTCCACTGGGCTCAGGACGACTCCTCTGGTCCTCCTCGACGACGGTTGTTCACAGCAACCCGAGGAGACAGAAGAAGACGGATGGGATTCTTCTTCCCATAATTGAGGGTCATCGGAGCCAGGGCTTCTTGCCTCAAGCCTGTGTGTGAACTCCCTTTGAACAATGTGAAAATGGCCTAGACTTCCAGGTGCTCCTCGCGGTCGCGAGGAGCTTGAAATGGAGGAGTGGGAAAGGCGAAGACTGGAGATAAAAGAGAGGGAGGAAGAAAGACAGGGAAATGCTATCATCATCCGTGCGCTTGGTCTCCTACTCATCTCAGATATGCGGCAGATACCTGAGTCTTCAGCACCGGACCTCAAACAACACCATGCTCCCAGGCTCTTGGCGCCGATAGAAGCCATTTTATTTCAGCAACGTTGTTGATGATTCTTCAGAGTGCTGCAGACTCTCATGATCCCTGCAACGAAACGAAGGAACATTAAACCCTAAACCCTAAACAAAAGTCGAAATCTTTTCGCTTTTACCATGTCATCAAGTGACTCCTCCTCCAATTTTCATCCATCCTATGCTCCTTCTGCTACGATCCCTGCATTTAGTCCCAGTTTTACTTTTATGGGTTGGGTTGGAAATAAGTAAATAACTAAACTTGGATGTGAAATAATTTTTACAGGGTCACATACTGAGCACCACTGGAGCTGCTCTAAGTATATTTTAGATATTAAAGTTATCCATAAAGTAGGTCGGACACAGGACCATGACCTTGGGTTTGCATGAAAGTGACAACATCAAAGAAAAGAAAAGTCATGACATGATTGCGTCGAAGGAAAATAACATAGGATGAAATTGGATTTTTCTTTCTAAACTCACAATGAAACTAGTTTTTATCTTTGTATCCTATGTTTGTATCTTGTGTTTTGTGTTGCATGAAGCTTTTTAACCCATGTGTGAAAGTTGTGTGAGCTTTTTTTTTGTGTGCTTTGATCAGACTTTTAAGTTTTTTTTGTGTTCAACTTGTGCAAAGTTTGTTGCATGTGCACTTTTACCAAAAGAAGAAGAGTCAATGTTGAGTGTGTGGAGAGGAGTAGCAAAGGTTCAATTGTTTTCTCGTCTTCAAAAGAGATGAAGACCACACTTGGTTGCGTGGAAAAAAAGGTTGGAAATAGCTACAACCATCAGTGAAGACAACTAAAACCATCATTGCAAGGTGAAGGTTTAGATAGTTGAAAATTTAGGTTGAGTCGTGTTGTTTTCAAAACAACTTAATAATGGTGTTTATACAATCAATGTGGGAACATGAGGATTTTTTTGGGATTGTCAATGTCATGACCTCATGTTGTGTGAGTCCTTTTTGTTTTCAATGTGGTCACTTTCCATTTTTTGTTGCAAAGTGTAACTGGTGCAAAAAGTGGTTAGTCAATTTTTAACACAATTCATAAAGCAACTTGAATTAAAACTTCTAGGCTCAAAATTGCAATCTCTTGTGACCTATGCTTTCAAATCTCAAACTATAGTCTCCAATCTAAAATCTTGTATGCACTTAGAGTTCCATTGTCATCTCTCCCAAGTATTGTGGCGATTGAACACATTTGCCATGCTTGCCATTAACCAATCCTTTCAAGTTTTGGCTCTTTCATTGAATAAGCAAGATTGGTATGATATTGTGGAGAAACAATAGCATGGAACACATTTGAAATCATCAATAATCCCACTTATTGAAAAACTATATCTCAAAAAGGGCTCCATAGATCCTCTTTTGAGGACCACATAAAGTTTGGAATGCAATCTTTGGATATCATTCTTATATTATCCATAATGTTTTGCACCCAATGTTTTTTTGTTTGTAACTGATGTCATGGAAAGGTCCAATCTTAAATGTTCTTCAAATATCAAAGCTCTTTGGCAAAAGAAAAATTGAACAATCCTTAAGTTTTGCAATGTCATGGATTACAAACCCAATTTGATTAATGTGCTAATTTACAATGCAATTTATTTTTTCGACACTACACTCTAATGTAAAATAGATTCACATTGAAATCAAATGTGCATCATCAATGTGGGACTCGTCTTCTTTTTAAATTTGAAATAAACTTTATGTGCATTGAACAATATTGTTTGGGACACAATTATCTTTCTTGTTTAAGTGAATCTTTTGGCTCAATAGTTTTGGTGTTATTTTTTGTGTGTATCCCCAAAATGCTTGGCTAATTTATATTCACAATGGTTGCATCACTATTGTGGCAAAGGCACGGTCAATGTGAAATCAAGTTGTAAACAAAGTTGAAAAGTTGGGTTCAATTTCAAAGGTTTAAACATTGGGAGTTCAAAGAAAACCACATAATGGCAATGAGGGCATGGACCCATTTTATAGAGAGTCTAATGACCCTAGGCTTGAGTTTAAAAATCAAACTTTGTTTGAAATGAATGATCTTTAAATCATTGGAAAGCTCTTGAAAATAGCTACAATAACATGAGCTTGTTTGCCCAAAATAGAATCATTTCCCAACCCATAGCAAGATTTGAATTTTTTTTAAAATTCATTTATGACTTTACAAAATCAAATGTAATGTATAAAATCATATTTCATATATTCAAAAAATAAAATTACATATTGACATGCTGATTTGGAATTTGTTTGTGACACTTCCAAATGAAACAACATCAAACAAGTTTCATCAATTCTATTATCCACCACATTCCCATTGAATGTAAGCTACTTACAACCTCACAAAATCACTTTGTTATTATTATGATTTAGAAATCTATTTCTACCGTCCACCAAATTACCATGTCTTTCTGGTGAAATGTGAAACGACAAGATTCTTTAACATTGTTGAATATATCCTAAATAATGACATTATGATGTGCTTGGTACAAATACTCATAATTGGCCTTGATATTTTGGTGCAAACACAATACCACCTATTGTTGCAAGTGTAAGCATTTATTTAGTTTTACATGTCTTCAAAATCAAAAGTTTATTTTATGTTGAAAATGTTTAACATCTTCATATGGCATTTTATAATATATTTATTTGTATTGTTTTGTTTGTGATCACACCTTAAGCATCCCAAATAGTCGGCCCCTTGTTGCAGTTGTGATATTATCTAAATCCTTCAATGAAATAGTGTGCTTTGTTAATTTTTTTCAATTTTCAAATTAACAAAGCAGAAGTTCTAGAATTTAGACTGATTTTGGCCTTTAAAAATTCATTTAAAAACTTTTAAATAATTTTTTCACATTATTTCTGATTAAAATTTTGAAGCTAAACCTCTTTTAACCACTATAATATTGGGATGGGTAATGGGTCAATGACACAAGAGCCCAAGTTAGTCTATATAATATTTTAAAAAGTGTCTATTCAATTTTATTGTTTAAACCTATCTCTTCCAAAGCCTAACTACCTCATTCCTTTCCACTACCCTTACATGGATATAAAAAGAGAAATTGTAAAAAAATTTAACACATATATCTTTTTGTGTGCATTTTATTTATGTTAAAATAATCTAATAATCCACCTCTTGAAAGCCTAACCATCTAATTCATTTTCCTTAACCACCTTCATGGGCGTGAAAAGGCACAATATAGTTTTGAGATTCAGGATAACTAATGATGGATCAGTGGGAATCATATGGGAACATAAGGGGAAGAAAAAGGGTGAGAGGGGAATTTGGCGGAGGATTAATGATTTTATTAAATGTCAAAATTTAACACATGAATGAGAATTTGACCTTTTTTTAATATGCTTCAAGCAATGGTTAACAATAAATGTTAAATCTATGTTAGATGATCACCACCTAGTACAAATGTCAAAAAACAAAAACATTGACCTCAACTAGTGTTTATCGTAATATTTGGAATGGTTTGAAATTAATTGATGATTATAAAGTACTCAAAAACATTTTTCAATTTATGCAACCCATGTTTTTATTATTTCAACGATCCTACACTAGCTTGAAAAATAACATAATCATAAACACAAGTCTGAAATCCACAAGAACATAGTCCATGGTTTGAAAGGAACACATGCACTCCACCAAACTAACAACTTAAAGGAAGAGAAGACAATTAGTCGGTATCATGGTCCAGCTGAATCAAATAGACATGCACAGTCAGGGCTTGATTACAAGATACAAGCTACAAAGCAGAAGTTGTAATAAGGGAGGAGGTTTATAAGAAGTGTTGTGACGGGTATGTGATATGGAAATTTTCATATGAAAGGTCCAGATGTCTCAAGCCATACCACTAGCTAAATGACCCAACATGAGATTCTCAGCCCCTCACTATGCGAGATCATAAGATGAAGCTTTTCACAAATGTTTGACTCCCAAACCCACAGTGAAACTTGGTCTGATGGGGTTTTAGTCCACAAAGCAGAATGCAACCGCTTCCCTGATTGTCCTTATCAGGCTCTCAGATGCAGAGGAGGCAGAATCTGAAAGTTTTTGACATTGTAAAAAGGCTTCATCATTCTTTCATAGATATGTGAGGCGCAGTTGCCTGTTAATGAAGAAGGCTTAGACAAAGATGACATATCTATGTTCAGAAATTGTGTATATGGTACTGGACTTGAATGTTTGAACTACATTTTCTCAAAATATTGGATTGCTACCATAGTCCTTCAGTTTGCACAAACCTGAGTTGCATCAACCAAACTACACTCCAGATCTATGCTCAACCCTAGCTTGCACTATGTTGAGGAAGAGGACAGAATAAAGTAAATATGAAGTCTCCTAGGGAAGAGAGGTCAGACTGAGATGAAAGCCTTTGCCTGCCCCTTGAGTACTAACAGACAAATATGAAATGAAGGAAGACAGTAGCACATCAGTAAAAGCAAATAGTGTAGATGAGCCGTCTCTTGTGTTGCTTCTCAAAAAGGCGAATAATATCATCAATTTCGTCCTCCCATGTGTCTACCAGTTCAAGCTGCACCCAGCCCCCCCCATTAGTTTCACATATAAACATAAAGCTCCTTTCAACTTTACTCAGACTTCAAATAAAAGTTCTTCCTCTTTTCCCCTCAGGACATGCAAGCCATACACCAAGTGCCATTGAGTAAATCCTGGAGTCAATATATGAAGTGCATCAAGTGCATGAGCAAACACATTCATTAACATAATAGTGACTTTCTTTGCCATATATCAGTTAGTGAAGTCCCACAACTTCTAGTCTAGATAGTGGCAACCCAGTAGTCTACCATTTGTCTGCAGTCCCCCTTGTTTTATCTGTCTAGAGTGAAGTGAGAGGTACAGAATCAGCTACAAGAGGCCATGATCGATATTGCTTGTGGATGTCCTAGGTTTTCCACTGAGTGAAACACAGACTCTCTGGCTTAAACTTCTGAACAGATTAAGAAAAAAGAAGGAAGCCAAAGTTCAATTCTTAGCAATGCAAGCCATTGTCTAAGGTGCCATTGGCAGGTGTTTCTGTGCTTGGCCCTTCCCCACAATGTCATTATGGATCATTGTAAGATTAGACCGAGTCCCCACATTAACTGTATTTTTATGCCCAGTTGTGTAAGGATTGTTGCAAGCTAAACAAAAGCTTGGAAGTACTAGTTTCCACTGGCGAGATCAGACTTGTTTAAAGACTGACAAGGATTACTCACCCTCTGGCAAAGATCAAGGGCAAGTTTGGCACCAACTGCAGCCTCCTCATGGTTGTCTTTAACATCCAAATTTATCACCAATACAGTCTTCAATAACCTTGTCTCCCGGTTCTCAAGATCTGCATTTAAGTACCAGAAGAGAGGAGATGAATCACTAAATCAATTTGTAAACTGAAGACCTTGGGTACTGTGTGTGGCTTCATTCAAGACAATAAAATTGCCAATCGATACACAAAAGCCACTGAAGGAGATGCAGTAACACATTTGGCAAAATTCTTCAAGGCCAAAGCTGATAATGTTCACCAATTGTAACAAACAAGCTTCAGCCTTGGATTGATACAATGAATACATTTTGGCATACACACAGTTCCTGCCAGCATGCTACTCAGAAAGAGTCAGATTTATCCCAATCTGATGATCCCTACATTCTCTCTACCAAAAATTGTGGCAAATGATCATATACAAGACAGAAAGTTATGTAGTTAAAAGCTAAATAAAAGAATAAACCCTGAGCTCATACCTCGAATGCTACACTCTATCCTAGATAGTAAGGCAATGCCTGTTAGTGGTAATGATAAATTGAGGAACAGAATCCACAAGGTGGGGAGCAGCGATTAAAAAAAAGTTCTATTGATGGTGCTGTATGAGGAGAATAAGCCCTAACTTCCATAAAATCTGTCACTTCGTAGACCTAACCTGCTCATCTCTTCAGAAGAGAAGGCTTGTATTCTTGTCAGAGGGACCAAATAGCAGAAACTTGAGAGCAGATCAGGTGGACAGAGCAGACCTTCAATGACCATGTCAAAAACCCTTTCCTCAAACGTGAACACCACATCAAAAGCCCCATCTTCAGCATTGTCTTGCCAGCGCTGTGGTGCCTCCTTGACACTCAAATTACGCTTCAGCATTTGCAAAAGCCCATTTCGCTTGTATCTGATTCTCCAGCGTTAAATATAACAATATTGATCCCAGCTCAACAACCATTCTGCAATTTGTACTCACAAATACTGCAGTGCTTCATTTTGGATATATATATCTTCAAACATACTGAGAATTTCAGAATAGTTATATAAGCCAACATGAAAAGAATTGAGAGATGACCAAATAAAAAGACTATGGATATTTCAAATCTGACAACACAACAGCAACCAATCAGCAAGCATGAATAAGAGGATGCCCCACCCAAAAGAAATGAGAATAGTTCATGTGTTCATCCAGAGACTTCTGTTGATATCAACCAGATCCAAGAAACTGGAATGGTTCCACTAGCACCATAATGCCAGATTGGTGTTGTTACTGTACATCCCAATACCCTACATGCAAACCACTCTCAAATTCAAATCCTTCCTTCGAGCTGCAAAACTGCTGTAATCTATGAACTGCAAACAGAACAGGAATTGTGCTCACACAGCACACTACAAATAGGACATCAATTTAGAAAAAAAAGGTGCAACATCAGCAATGTCATTCACCTTGATAGGCTTCTGTTTATCAGTAATCCTACAACTGTCCATCACCATGCCATATGCACAATATCCTCTGATGAGGGATCATACACTTGTGGATCAAAAATATATATACTTCTACCTTTTCAAACTCTTTCTGAGCTATTTGCTTAGTGACTAATATCCAACTGACAATCTACTACAAGAGCTTGATATTCATACAAAAATGGGGAAAAAAAAACTACAAATCTTTAATAGCTATATCCATCAGGGATTGTGTGGGCCATTGCCTAAAAAAGAAAAGAAATGAAAAAAAAAGTCTTCTGTTTGTGAGACCCATGATCCCTAAATGACTTACGTGTGCACCTTGTTGCAAGATATTTGACATATGGGCTACCTTCAGTAAAAGAAAGAGGCTCTAAATCAGGAAATTTGCATCTTTGCTTGCCACCCATTCAGATCAACAATCAGATGGTCCTCGAAATTTACATCAAGCTACCACATCCCCTGATTATACTGACACTCCTGGATGCCCTTTTTCCTGGATGCCTTTTTGTTATGGAGAAGGCAGTTCCCAGTGATTGGCTTGCATGGCAGTTGAATGGTTACAAAAAGACATTACAGTGAAAGAAAGGCCATGCAAAACAAGGACAGAAAGCAGAATATATATACAAAGAGAGAATCTTAGACTTCAACCCTAGTAGAGCATTGCAAACATGAGATAGTTTAAACTTGCCAAGAATTGTGCAGGAGGATACAAGTCAGGATCTTTTCGCTTGAGATCATCAAAGATGAAACGATATGGAGTACCAAAGGCATACACATTCGGTTGTCGTATGGATGGACCTGGTAATTTCACATGTGCACCTGTGCCATATGAACTGACATCCATGCCCTCCTTCTTCAGCACTGCATGTGCTTCCATGCTGCGATTCTGGTTGCTTGCACACACCATTGCATGGCGCAGCTTCATTCAGCCACTTCTTTGAGATAATATCTCTTACCTCCTCTCCCTCTCTCTCCCTCTAATCCAATTCCTTGATCTCAGTTTCTCCGATCTCGCAATCTACCCACCATACCTATTTTGTTTGCATTGTTGCTCTCACAATCGCTCTGCTCTGCTCTGATCGCCTCCAACTCCTCATACATTCACCATCAAGATGGATTATTATCCAGAAATCTCTCTCTCTCTTTCACAGCATTCTCAGCAAACAAACAAGCGCTGTTGATCCTGTGCCGACCACCAAATCCTCCTCACAAATTATCAGTTTCCTTCTGAACTTTTTCTTCTCCGGTTTCCGAAAAACCGTGTCCCCTAGCACATCGAATCCCTGAACGATTAGGGCTTTCTCCTGGATATCCGTCAGGAAACTACTACTGTTGATTGGCTGGTTCGCTCCCTCACCACTGCCGCTACAGTGACCACAGACATTCACAGGTTTTCTTCGCTTGTTGGATGCGTTCTGTCTCTGAACTTCCCTTATGCAGTCTCAAAAAAGACGTCCCTAAAGCATCGATCTGACGACGACAACTTCTTCTTCCTAGGGGGGCGGGGGGAGTTCTCCGGATAGATATCCTACAGTAACTGTAGATATTTCCGCTTGCTTCTCTTACACGTGAAATACAGTTATACATCGATTTCACAAACTGTGTGAGTTCCTGTCTACGATCCTATCCCAAAATATCTTTAACAATCTACGCGCTACAGGGCGTATAAGAGAGCGAGCGAGCGAGCCTCAGGCGGCGGCGGCGGCAGCAGCAGCTGCAGACGCATCACCTACCCTAATGCTTGATGCTTGCTTGATCTCTGTGATCAACTTTGGTCCATTTCCGCGGCAGCAAATCATTACCAGACGCACTAAACTAAAGACACTCCACTCATTCCACACGCTGCGCGAAGTGGAGAAGGAGAAAAGGAGAAGAGAAGAGCACAGGACGGCAGACGAGGGCGGCAGGCAGGCAGGCAGGCGATGCAAAGGAAGGCGAGCGAGAGAGAGAGGGAGAGAGCTCTAGGGTTAGCATGGTCTGTCCGTCTGCCCTTGCAAAGCATTTTACCTACTGTCCACTACTACACACTTTCACGCCCCTTTCTCCTTGCGCGGTTATCAGAGCTGCTGCACCTCATAACCGGAGGTTCTCTCCTTCCTCCTGCCCTTTTCCTTCCGCTAACTTACATGCCTGCCTACTTACATACCTACCCTTCAATCTTCTATTTTGGAGTACCTAGTGGGTCTTGATTAGGGGGCTCATCAATTGCCTACCTTAGTACTAAGGCTTATTTGCAGTGTTTGAGCGGTTATCAGCGGTGCTGCAAGTGGTAACCGGAGGTTCTATCTTTCCTCCTGCCCTTCTGGTAACTTACATGCCTGCCTACCTACCTACCTATCCTTCAATTTTTCTATTTTGGAGTACAACGTGGTAGGTCTTGATTGGGGCTCATTGATTGCTTGGCAATGTTGAGCGGTTGTGGGAAACTGATAACCGGAGGTTCTCAGTGCCCAGCCTCCAAGAGGCTTGGTTGGACACAAAATCAAAATAACCAGTTTTACATATATAACCATGGTTCTCAGCAAATCTAAGAGCCAGTCAAAATAACCTACGTGCCCTTCACTGTTTACCTTTGGAGTAGGTCTTTGACCAGGCTAACTATGCCATTTTGGGCGGTTATTAGAAATTGGGGAACTTATAACCGGTGGCTCTCAGAAATCTAAGAACCAGGCTAACTGCCCACATACCCTTCACTTTTACGTTTGGAGTAAAGCTTTGATTAGGCCAATTATTATTAGGGCTGTTTGCCATGTTGGGCGGTTATCAAAATTCGGAAAATTGATAACCAGCGGTTGTTAATGCTTCCCTCCAAGAGATATAACCGAGGTTCTCACAAAACCAAAATGATTGCGGTTTGATACATAATCACGGTTCTCAAAAAACCTAAGAACCACCTACATATCCTTCATATTTATCTTTGAAGTTAGGCCTTGGATTATGCCGATTGTTAGGGTTGTCTAGAGTGTTGGGCAGTTATCAAAAGTTGGGAAACTAATAACCGACGGTTCTCAAGGCTGTGCACAAAGAGATATAACCAATGTTGGGTGGGTATATTCCTTTTACTGTATCAACTAGATAAGGATAAATACAAATTTCCAACCAAAAAAAAAAGGAAAAAGATCGGGTACAGGGATATAGGCTTAAAATTTTAAATATGCTCTTGGAAGTTGGAATCCCTTTAGATTTTAGATTTAAATTACATTAAACAAGGTTCCAATATACAACTATGGTTCTCAATAGCTGGTCAAATAACCTTCATACCCTTCACTTTTATGTTTGGAAATTGGAATAGGTCTTGATTAGGCTAATTACAGTTGGTTTTGCAATGTTAAGTGGTTATAAAAAATAATGAAAACTAATAACCAATGATTCTCAGGCCTATTCTCAAAGAAACATATCCCTAGTTTTCACAAAATCAAAATAAATGGAGTTTCAATATATATGTAATCACAATTTTTTCAAAATTTGACTAACAATTTAGGTCTCCAAAAATTTAAGAATCAATCAAATAACCTTGAAAAAAATTGTTGCTTAATTATTTCATTTTTGTTGGAGCATTGATTAAGTTAATTATTGTTGTTTGGCTTAACTTGGGTTAGCTTGCAAACTTCACTTTATTTTTGAAATATTGATTAGGTTTGTTTTAACTTGGCTTGGGCTAATTTACATATTTCACTATTATTTGGAATATTGATTAAGGTTATTTGGCTTGGCTTGAGCTAATTTACATATTTCATTTTTATTTTTTGAATATGGATTAAACCAATTAAGGTTTTTAAAAACTTGGCTTGAGTTAACTTATATGTTTCAATTTTATTTACGTGTTTGGTGTTGGGTGGTTCTACCTTAAAAACATGTCTAATCCCAACAAAGAATTAATTAATTAAAATTAAATCAATTTCAAGTTTCAAAAACTTCGAGACTGAAACTTGCATATAACGGGTTTTGAGATGATTCTAAATCTAGTTCTAACTAGAGGCAGGTACCCCGGTTCCTTCCGATTTGGAATTGCTTTTTTCAAAATTTAAAATCAATAATCCAAGTACCCAGTATGAGAACCAAGACCAGAACAGGCCAAAAACCGGAACAGAACAACACTGGTTATTTACCAGTGCTTTGGCAAAGGACAATGTACAGGCTAATTGGTAGCTTTGATGCCTTGGGTGAACCAGCCCAGCACCCACATTGGTACCATGATAAAAATCCCCAAATTCATTTAAATTATTTCCAAATAGTACAAATACCCCCATTCTAAGACTAAAACAGGATCTCTAAGTTCAAATCTAACATTTTTTGGGCTTAATATGGCCACTAAGAGGCCGCACTCAAAAAGGCAAATGGTCATGCAGGTGCTGATTCTTGAGCCTGATCCTCACATCCTGTTGCAGCAATTAATGTCAAGAAAAAGTCGCTTGTGCTCACGCATTGGGCTTGCATCTTCCCTTGTGCCCCTGTTGGGCTTTGCATCTTCAAGTTTTTTGTTTTATAGTTTAAGTGTGAAGTCAATGCCAAAGACCTACCACATCCAGCCATTTCCTTCTTCTATCAACATCTTCCAAGCCATTTCCTTCAATTTCCTATGTTCACAATCTTCCAAGTTTTTTGTAGATTGCTTAGATTGTAGACCTCTTCTTTCAAGCTTCTTCAAGTTTTTCAAAAGATTTTGGGTTTTTAAGTGAAAAGGTCTTTGAAGAGTCTGGTTTTTGATACACAAAAGTTTCTTGAGCGTAGAGGTCTCTTGCACAAGAGCATGAAAGTTTCTAGAAAGCACAAGATTTGGGCATTAGTTTTCTGGTTGTGAGAGATTCAAAGTTCGAAAGATCCAAGAGCAACCTTAGTGACATGGTTTGGTAGCAAACACAAGTTCACATCTTCAACCTTTGTCAACCACTAGCACCCAAAGCATCTGAACTCAACAAAAATTTCTCCCCAACTTCAAGCAAAATCTTGAAATTTTTAAATGAGGTTTAGGGTTCAAAGATCCTAGAACCTTTTGATCTTTAGTTTTGAAAGCACCATGGTAAATAACTCTAATGAAACTGAGGTATTTTTTTATTGTTGGGGTGAAGAATTTAACTTGTGGCAATCATTCTTGTTGTCAATCTAGTCAATTGCCACATGTTACATTTAGGTGGCCCAACTTGTTCAATCCTTAGCAACCATATGGCTT
>Ga0116227_10004123_pt1 | contig 31733 bp, 25 predicted proteins | sample S1TSphgellanicum_FD_89693 | JGI IMG/M metagenome (GOLD analysis project Ga0116227, IMG submission 89693) | Host-associated microbial communities from peat moss isolated from Minnesota, USA - S1T2_Fb - Sphagnum magellanicum MG | ecosystem: Host-associated > Plants > Peat moss > Unclassified... | reverse complement strand
ACGATGGTGACTTGATGGTTCCATACCTATGAACTACGAATGTTGCTGTAGCGTGGCAAAAACAATAAGTCCTAAAAATACCTTTCGGGTTTCCTAAAAGGTTTTTTTAAACGTATTGCCTACGGCTTTTCCGTCTCTTTTATGGAACCCAATACCAAAGGCTTTTTGCTTGATAGCTTTAAACCCTTACAGAACGAGGCTTTCATCATTATTTGATAATAATGTAAGTGGCTACTACCATAAAATTACCTGAAGAACCTTGCCTACTGTATAAGGGTTTCAGATTCCCATCTACTTTTTAGGCTAAATGCTTATGTATTAATATTTTTGCCAGTTTTGCCGAAATTTTTGCAGGCTCTTATTGTGGCGAAGGTATTGTTGTTAAACTACGATTTGATAGTGGGCAATTGCCAACAATTTTTTCCATTCTCAGTCCACAGGACGGAGCAGAGGTTATTTTAGCTAAAGTAAAGAAGATCGAAAATTGTCCCCATCATCAGCTTATGAGTGTAACTGCTGCTAATCCCTTACTTCAAGGCTCTGGACTCCCTCCCTTTGCAGAAATCAAACCAGAGGCTGTAGAGCCAGCATTCAACCTGCTGGTAGCAGAACTTTACCAGCAGTTGGGTGACTTAGAAGCGAATGTCCAACCTACCTGGAGTGGTCTAGTAGAACCTCTAGAAAGGTTAACAGAACGACTATTTTGGAGTTGGGGCATCTTGAATCATTTGATGGGCGTCAAAAATAGCCCTGAGCTACGCACTGCCTACGAAACTGTACAGCCACAGGTAGTGCAGTTGATCAATACAATTGGTCAAAGCCCACCTATCTACACTGCCTTTAAATCACTCCGAGGTAGTGACACCTGGGAAACTTTAGACGTTGCTCAACAACGAATTGTTGAGTCCGCCATCCGTGACGCCGAATTTTCCGGTGTGGGCTTAGAAGGGGAGATGAGAGAACATTTCAACGCTATTCAGATGGAGTTAGCAGAACTTGCTACCAAATTCTCTAACCATATCCTGGATGCTACCAAAGCTTTCGCCTTAACATTGACCACGAGGGAGGAAATTGATGGTTTACCCCCCAGCCTGCTCAGTTTAGCAGCACAAGCGGCCCGTGCAGCTGGCATCGAAACTGCTACCCCAGAAAATGGTCCTTGGCGGATTACTTTAGACTTTCCCAGTTATCATCCCTTCCTGCAGCACAGCACCCAACGGGATTTGCGTGAGAAGCTCTATAAAGCCTACATCACCCGTGCTGCCTCTGGGGAGTTAGACAACAACCCTTTAATTGAGCGCATATTATACTTACGGCAAGAACTAGCCCAGTTAATTGGCTTTGGCAGTTATGCCGAACTCAGCCTAGCAAGCAAAATGGCTCAAAACGTCCCATCTGTGGAAAGGCTATTAGAAGAACTACGCCAAGCTAGTTATGATGCTGCTGTTCAAGACTTGGAAACCCTCAAAGCTTTTGCCTCTGACCAGGATTTGCAACACTGGGACCTCAGCTTTTGGGCAGAACGGCAACGAGAAGCAAAATTTGCCTTTACGGCGGAAGAATTGCGTCCCTATTTCCCCCTCCACCAGGTGCTAGATGGGTTATTCGGGCTAGTGAAGCGGTTATTTAGTGTGACTATCACCCCGGCTGATGGTCAAGCTCCAGTCTGGCATGAAGATGTGCGTTATTTCCAAATTGCCGACCACAATGGCGCCCCCATTGCCTATTTTTACCTAGATCCCTACAGCCGTCCGGGGGAAAAACGAGGTGGCGCTTGGATGGATGGGTGTATTAATCGCTGCAAGATTACCGCAAATGGCGTGACTAGTATCCGCTTACCTGTGGCTTATTTGGTATGCAACCAAACCCCCCCAGTAGATGGCAAGCCTAGCTTAATGAGCTTCTATGAAGTGGAGACCCTGTTTCACGAATTTGGACACGGACTGCAGCATACCCTGACTCAAGTTGACTATGCCACTGCTGCTGGTATCAATAATGTGGAGTGGGATGCAGTGGAATTGCCCAGTCAATTTATGGAGAATTGGTGCTACGAGCGCAAAACTTTCTTTGGCATCGCCAAACACTACGAAACTGGTGAATCTCTACCAGAACACTATTATCAAAAGTTGTTAGCAGCACGTTATTACATGAGTGGTAGTTCTATGTTGCGACAACTCCACTTTTCCTTGGTGGATTTAGAATTACACTACCGCTATCGTCCTGGTGGTAAGGAAACCGCAGCAGATCTACGTCACCACCTAGCCAAAACAACTACTATTTTGCCACCACTACCTGAGGATGCTTTTTTGTGCGCCTTTGGCCACATTTTTGCTGGGGGCTATGCTGCTGGTTACTATAGTTATAAGTGGGCTGAAGTTCTCAGTGCTGATGCCTTTGCTGCCTTTGAAGAAGCAGGACTAGAAGATGAAGCAGCAGTTACTACTATTGGTAGACGCTATCGGGATACAGTGTTGGCTTTAGGTGGTGGTAGGCATCCAATGGAGGTGTTTAAATTATTCCGGGGTCGGGAACCGAGTACGGCTGCTTTACTCAAACACTACAGTGGAGTTTACTGAGGAACTACATAACCTTTATTTGACAAAAATTTACAGCGTTTTTCACCAAATAGAACCTGGTTTTAATCATTTATTACATTTGCGTTTGGCTTGGGTTAATGGTCGCTTTGATGAGCTGTTTTCCCCTATTTCTTCCGCATCTCCCAACCCTTAGATGCGCCCGTATTGACCAGCCAAGAATTTTGGATTTGCGGCTACAGGTTGGTAGTTAGTGTTGGTCTTTTTCCCCATCTTCCTCTACACTACTGCTCCCCTTAATCTAAAATCCCAAAAAGATATCTTCTAGAAAATCCATAGATTCCTAGCAATGGTGATGATTTACAAACCAAATACTCGAAACATAAGAATTAATTAGAGTAGCTATCGGAGATTGATCTGGCTGAAGTAATTTCCATTTATCCCAGATAAAGGTAAGCTGGATTCACAAATAATTAACCAAACATAAATTTAGTTCATCCATCCCACGTAGGTTGCGGGGATCAACGCCAGTTCCGCCCAAACCGACAATTTCTACTACCAACACCAGAGGTAAGTAAATGGCACAGTACTTGCTCAATACGCTGTGGTTAGTTCCTGGCTATGCCTTAATTGGGGGAATATTAGCCATACCTTGGTCCCCAGGGATAATTCGCAGAACCGGACCAAGACCAGCCGGATATGTCAATTTAGTCATGACATTTTTGGCCTTTACTCACTCCGTCCTCGCCCTAACGGCTGCCGGGAATCAACCACCCCAGGAAATCTTCATCCCCTGGTTATCCACAGCAGGTTTAGACCTGACCATCACCCTTGAGATATCCGCCGTTAATGTCGGCGCTCTGGTCGTCATCACCGGGTTGAACCTCCTAGCGCAGATATATGCAATTGGCTACATGGAAATGGACTGGGGGTGGGGACGGTTTTTCTCCCTGCTGGGCTTATTTGAAGCCGGACTATGCGCCCTAGTTTTGTGTAATAACTTGTTTTTCAGCTACGTCATCCTGGAAATCCTCACCCTGGGGACATACCTCCTAGTTGGTCTGTGGTTTAGCCAACCCCTAGTGGTGACTGGGGCCAGGGATGCATTCCTCACCAAACGGGTAGGGGACTTATTTTTGTTGATGGGGGTTCTAGCTTTGTGGCCCCTGGCAAAAACCTGGAGTTATCCCGAACTAGCAGCATGGGCAACAACTGCCGATGTCAACCCTACCCTCATTGCCCTAGTCGGGTTAGCCCTCATTGCTGGACCCATGGGCAAATGCGCCCAGTTTCCCCTCCATCTTTGGTTAGATGAGGCGATGGAAGGTCCGGTTCCTAGCACCATCCTGCGGAACTCAGTGGTAGTTGCTAGTGGTGCGTGGGTGCTGGTGAAACTGCAACCCGTATTGGCGCTGTCCCCCGTGGTTGACTCGGCAATGATCGCCATTGGCACGGTGACAGCTATCGGTGGTTCCTTAATTGCTATCGCCCAAATAGATATCAAACGCTGCCTGTCCTACTCTGTCAGTGCCTACATGGGCTTAGTGTTCATCGCTGTCGGTGTCCAACAAGACCAAGCCGCACTGATGTTAGTCCTCACCAATGCCCTAGCTGCAGCCCTCTTAGTTATGAGTACCGGGGGAATTATTTGGAATAGTATCACCCAAGATATAACCCAACTCGGGGGACTGTGGGCACGGCGCCCCATCTCTGGGTTGGCTTTCATTGTCGGTACCTTGGGGTTGATTGGGTTTCCCCCCCTGGGTAGCTTTTGGGCACTACTGAAATTAGCTGATGCCCTGTGGACAACCCGACCCTGGTTGGTAGGGGTAGTAATTGCAGTTAACGCCTTAACCACCTGGAGTTTAACTCGGGAATTCTGCCTCATCTTTGGTGGCAAACCCAGACAAATGAGTGAGCGATCGCCTGAAGTGCATTGGCCGATGGTGTTACCAATGGTGATTCTGCTGGGCATTGTCCTCCACCTCCCCCTGGTGTTGCAAAGTCTATCCTTACTCCCCCCTTGGGCCAGTTTAAATACAGTCCTATTGATTTCCTCAAGTATCCTCGGTGTGGGCATCAGTAGCACCATTTACCTAAGCAACATTCCCAAACCAATTCGCCTCCCCTTGCCAGCATTGCAAGACCTCATTGCCTACGACTTCTACACTACGAAAATCTACCGCGTGACCATCATCCTTGGCGTTGCCCAACTTTCCCGATTGGCAGATATGATTGACCGCTTTGTGGTGGATGGCATCGTTAATTTAGTTGGGTTGTTCTCCCTGTTAGGTGGGGAGGGGTTGAAGTACAGCACCACCGGACAGACGCAGTTTTATGCCCTCACCATCCTGGTGGGAGTAGGGGTATTAGGTGTCTGGATGACATGGCCCTTCTGGGGAGTTCAGTTTCTAGATTTGGTGTTTTAGCACTATGCCCGGAAAAAAGCCCAGCTGGATTTAGGGATGACTGGTTATGTTGCCAGGATTGAGGTTCGACAATAGGACATTTTTTGTGGTCTCCTCTTAACTCAGACAAAATGGGGAATTAACTATGTTGAGTGTTTTAATTTGGGCACCAATTATCGGTGCAGCCATCATCGGGTTTTGGCCAAATCAGGCAACCCCAGCCAGTCGGATGCGGTTAGTAGCATTAACCTGGGCTGGGTTAACACTGCTGTGGAATCTGTTCCTGCTGCTGAAATTTGATGTCAGCAACCCAGGGATGCAATTTAGCGAAGATCTCCCCTGGAATCCAACACTGGGGTTGAGTTATCAGTTAGGGGTGGATGGATTATCCCTGTTGATGCTAGTGCTCAATAGCCTGTTGACCTGGGTGGCAATCTATAGCAGTGGTCAGAATACAGAACGTCCCCGACTGTTCTACTCCCTGATTTTATTTGTGAGTGGGGGAGTGGCAGGGGCATTTCTGGCTCAGAATTTACTCTTGTTTTTCCTGTTCTACGAACTCGAATTAATCCCCTTCTACCTGTTGATTTCCATTTGGGGTGGGGAGAAACGGGCCTATGCGGCAATTAAGTTTCTGATTTATACTGCGGTGTCCGGTGCCTTAATCCTTGCCAGTTTCCTAGGCATAGTGTGGCTCAGTGGTGGCACCAGTTTTGCCTACGATGCCCAGGCTACCCAAGCCTTGTCCACCACAGCCCAAATCATCCTCCTGAGTGGGATATTACTGGGTTTCGGGATCAAAATTCCGCTCATCCCTTTCCATACCTGGCTCCCTGATGCCTACGTCGAAGCTTCGGCACCCATCGCCATTTTGTTGGGTGGGGTGTTAGCCAAATTGGGGACCTACGGACTACTGCGGTTCGGGCTGGGAATGTTCCCCCAGGCTTGGAGTGTGATTGCCCCCACCTTGGCGGTTTGGGGTGCTGTTAGTGCTATCTATGGAGCAGTAGTGGCGATCGCTCAACGGGATATTAAGCGGATGGTAGCCTATAGTTCCATTGGTCACATGGGCTATATCCTGTTGGCGGGTGCGGCTGGTACTCCCCTATCTTTGGTGGGAGCTGTGTCCCAGATGTTTAGTCACGGGCTGATTTTGGGGATACTCTTCCACCTGGTGGGGGTAGTGGAAGCCAAGGTGGGCACCAGGGAGTTAGATCAACTCAATGGTTTGATGAGTCCAGTTCGGGGACTACCCCTGATTAGTGCCCTGCTGATTTTAGGTGGCATGGCCAGTGCTGGGATTCCAGGGTTAACGGGGTTTGTGGCGGAATTTATCCTGTTTCAGGGGAGTTTTTCCGCCTTTCCTGTCCCCACGTTGTTGTGTGTCGTGGCATCAGGGTTAACCGCAGTCTATTTTGTCATTCTGTTGAATAATACCTGTTTCGGCAGACTTGATCACAAAGCCTACTACCCCAAGGTGTTGTGGGATGAGAAGGTCCCCGCCCTAATTTTGGCAGTGCTAATTATCTTTTTGGGAGTTCAACCCACCTGGTTAGTACGTTGGAGTGAACCCACAACTACCGCCATGGTGGCAGCTATTACCCCTATGGAAAAACAAATCGCCTTGAAGTAGTGGGGAGTTCCTGCTCCCTGTTAAGAGTTCCCCCAAGAGGATACCACAATGGTACAAACTGCAACTAAATTACCTCCCTCCACCCATGAATTTGCTGAAGTGATCCATCGCTTAGAAGCAGGTGGTTCGATGTTACCAGATACGCCGGAGAACTTGATGCAGATCATCGGCTTGTATAAAGCCTATGCTGTGCCGATGGATTTCTACTGGCGGGATTTACTTTACATTGCCGAGAGGGAGTTTTTAAATCCATTCTCCTTTTTTAAATATTTCCTACCCCAAGAGTATTTGGAACTGCATAATCACTACGCTGGGGATGATGCGGATTTACGGATTTGGCGGGGACCGGCTACTGCTCACCCGGAACTGTTGGCATTTATGGCTAAGGGAGAAACCGTCAAGATGCCCAAGTTGTTCCACCATTTATTCCATGACCGAATTAACATGGAGTTTGCGGAGGCTTGTATGCGGGCAATGCTGTGGCATCGGCATATGTACGCCCCTGTCAACCAGTTTGATGCCTACCTAGATTCAGCAGAATATAAAGCTAATGCCCATCAGGTAATTCAAGCCTACTTCCAAGGCAACCCAGCGATGTTGGCACTGTATCGGCTGTTCCCAGAGATGTTTTTAGAACAGTGTCGGCAGATGTCTTATTACTCCAATCTGGGGTTGTTCTGGGAGGTGATGGCACCGGTGTTTTTTGAGATGTCTGATATCTACGATGAAGGTGGTTTCAAGGGTGTACCTGATGCCATGAATTTTATCGTCAATGGCATCTTTGCCATAGCCGGGCGTCCCATTTACCACCATGTTTATATTCAGGGGAAATGTTACGAAATTATCCCCAAATCCAAGGGTTTCACCTGGTTATATGAGGCAGCTTTACCCTATGTGGAAGCTGTTTTCTACCGCACTGCTCCGTTCCGGGGGACTAAATCATATAATGCCCAAGCCCAGCAGGTGCCGGGGGACCAAAAGGATTTTCACTATGGTATCCTCTACGCAGATGTGTTTCCTGTGGGGACTGCTGGCATTCCCCCGACGTTGTTGATGCAGGATATGTTACATTTCCTCCCTCCCTATCTGACGGAGTATTACAGTCAGTACTGTCGGGGGGAGGATGATATGTTGATTCAGTTGGGGGTGAGTTTCCAGCGGTCTATGTATAATGTGACTTCGGCGGTCATTCAGGCTTTGCGGACTGCTCTGTTATATCCTTTGGATGATTCTGACCCTCGGCATTTGCAGGCGAATCGGGATTTCTTTGAGATGCAGTTGAATCGTTTTACTCGCAGCGATTACAATATGCGCGATGCTGCTCGGTTGGGGAGTATTCAACGGCAGGATTATCGGTAGTAAGGGGGGTGAGTTGCTCACTCCCCTGATCAGGGAATTAGTAGCAATGTCAGGTAGGACATTTTAGGACGGTTATTACCAGTCTAGATCAATACTGCTCGGTTAAGCCCTTTTTGGTTATCATAGACAACGATATTTCAAGGGTTTCAGGCTACTTGATTTCCTTAGCCGAGCAGTATTGACTCGTGATGGCGATGCAGAAGTGGCTGTGTTTACCAATCTGAGCACAGCAGTAGCTAGCAGTATTTTTGATGGTGCCTTTGTTTGTGCGAGATCCTGATAGAATTTTGGCGATTGAAAATCGAGCGAAGTATATTTGTCAACCTGCATCAAGTCCCGATCCGTCGCTTTTTGCGCCTATTATTACGTCTTTTTGGGGTGATTAGTGCTGTGCAGAAGTCCTGTCCGAGGTAAATGAGCGTTAATCGTTGGGTTGAGTCGCATCAAGTATTTTGAGTGGGGCGTTATTTCTGCCGTGCTGCACTAGCTTCACAGCATCTAATTAAGGTATGATTCAAAGTTACCTCAAGCTGTTGTAATTTTGTGTTAGCCGAACCCCATATTCTGGAATCATTAAGTCGAGCCTATATTCGAGCAGTAGCAGGTCAAGCAGGCTTAAATCTTTCAGTCCGTGAATACGATTATGGAGTAGACCGTAACTTCGGTCAGCAACCCAGATGACAACACAGGGGTATACGAAACTTACGTAGTAAGTTGGAACCCCACGGATAAATCCGTGGGGTAGTTCAGTAACGGGTAAATTAGGTCTATTGCTCACATACCATAAAGTAAAAATACGGTATTGGGTAGGCTTGTTTTTAAGATATATATGCATTACTATGGTAAAGATTGAGGGTATTATCAATGCAGTTGAAATCTAAACCTATAGGACGGCAGAATCCATCACGAGTGCGGGATCACCTAGCTAACGAGCGGACATATCTGGCTTGGATGCGGACAGCGATCGCTTTGTTAGGTTTCGGTGTTGTCATAGTTCGGTTGCGAGCCTTCCAAATACCTTCAACGCCCTACACTGGTAACAGCTGGAAGTTAGGGTTAATTTTCTCCCTGGTGGGTTTAGTTACAGTTTTTCTTTCGACGACACACTATTTTGCTGTCCGTAAGCATATTGAAGACGATACCTACGAACCAACAGACCGTTGGGTGATTATATTTAGTTTGGCAATTATGATCCTTGGCTCAGGGGTGATTTATTTTGTCTTTACCACTACCTTTGCAGGAGTAGGTTTCAACGAGGTTTAAAAACTTGTAATAGATATAAAAAGCTGGCGAGTATGGTTCAAATTAGCCATACACGTCAGCTAAGAGTTCATTTAATTCGTTTGTGAATTGTTACACATATAGCCAGCGAATAAATGTATTAGTGACTACAATTTTTCCAGTTTAAGAAAAGTCATTTTTTTACTAAAAGACTTGGTCAGTGAATAGATTGAATATATAGGAATCCTATTTGATTTTTGAAAAAAACTCCGTACACCTCTACTCCTCTTTCCTGTTACTCCCTTCCCGCCATAAGAACGTAACTCTTAATAGAGGACAGGGGGAGGGAAGAAAGGCTGTAGAGTAGGAGGTTTTTCACCCCTGATGGGAGTACTGACTTTTCCCGTTAAGTCGTGAAACCTGGACGTGACAAGGATTTTGGAGTAGAAGCTTATCATCAACAAGCAACCTTTAATGAGAATCATCGACGAGACAATAGGACTTTGGGACGGGGGTTATGGTAAGCGACGGCTACGCCATCACTAGAATAAAGAGATAACGGGAAAAGTCAGAAGGGAGTAAGGCAACAAAGGGGTTGGACTATATCAAGATTTTCGTGAAATAGTATTAAGAGCCTACACAGATCGTTTCTCGCCCATCAAACCGGATTCCTAATAGTAGGGCTAGCTGAATAAAGCTAGAACCTATTTGGAATCAGGGTTTCAATCGTTTTTAGTCCAAATAGGTGTAAGAATATGGCATTTAGAGACTCAAAATCCTTGCATTTCGGGAAAAAATCCTGGGGTTAATTTGGGGATCAACCTCCAAAACTCCCATTTTTTGCACCGTCTGGCACCTAGATTCGATTTGTGGAGTTTTTCAACAGACCCTAGATATTAGTTTGTAAATATTTCTGTTCGGTTACTTAGTGGCAAATCCATTGGGGACTCTCACACCTTTTAGTCTAAGTAATTGAATCATCTCCCCTAAAGAAGCATTTTTACCCCCAACTAAGGAAATCTCCGCAATTCGCACGGTGCTTAAAGGTAATACTAAGGCCTGTTCTGGAGAGACTTGTTGATTACTAACTTGATTACGGGAAATTTCTAGCATATTTGAGATTCCTGGCTAAAAAATTAGTGATTTTACAGAGTTTTGCTAAATTTATCTGGTTTTCCTGCATTTATATTTATATGCAAATAATTTGAGGATCTAGCTTAAGAAACTTTATAGATAAATGTTAAGAACATCAGAGGAATCTTCAATTTCTTCACAAGTTACTCAGATTTAAGTACTAAACTCAAAATATAGCTAGATAGTTTTTAGTAAAAACGTTTAAGAGGGATATGAATTACTGTCCTTGTTGTTCGGGGTTGCTTCTGCAACATATACGCAGTTCTGGGGTTTATTGGTTTTGCCGTAACTGCTGGGAAGAAATGCCAGTCTTTATCGGAGAAATTCCTGATTCCTTATCCAAGGATATGCCAGAACGAATGATGGGAGAATTCACCCAAAAGGCAGAGAGGAATAATTTTTTATCTCTAACTCAGGGTAAATCTATAACTGGGTGGATAGGAGTATGAAGCCCTAACTATTCACTCCCCCAACCAAATCTTTGATAGAGAGGGGGAGTGTGATAGGGATATTGATTTTTGTAAAGAGATTTGGTCAACCGGATGAGTAGGCGATAGGAATTAGTATTAAAATATGCAACTGAGCAATTTAAACATAATGGGGACGCAGTCAGCTAATACCGCTCATGATGAAAGCTGACGGTATACAATAATTTTCTCCAGAAAGTCTAACTTCAGTCTTCTCGCCACTCTTCACAACCCAGCAAGTCGATAATCCGATCCCTGAGCAAATATTCGTTGATTTCTAGCTCACGCTCAAAATAGCTCCATTCGCGGTCAGAAAAGTATTTACAAAGAGTATAAATCGGCTGTTGACGCTGTAGAACTCCCTTTCTAACCAGTCTACGTGCTTCTTCCTTGATAACCTCAATGTCATATGTAATAGTAGTGTCCATGCTTCCTTCCCTTATTGTTACTCAAGGAATTAATTCTTCGTCTCTACTTTAAATCTATCAGAAACCTCAGGAAAATTTGTAAAGAATCAAAACGATGATACTATCAAGATGATTCCCACGCAGAGTTACATTATGTTTTTAGATATTGACATAGTTCGGCAATATTTCCCGTCATTGGGCAGTGAATGGGCTTTTTTTGACAATGCTGGTGGTTCACAAACTTTGAAAAAAGTGGCGGAAAGAATTAGTGAATTTCTCCTCACTTCTAATGTGCAATTGGGAGCTTCTTATGGCATTTCCCAACTGGCAACAGAACGTGTGGCGTTGGCAGCTAGGGGAATGACTACCTTGATTAATGCCAAGTCCCCTAGGGAGGTGGTCATGGGTCCATCAACTACAATGATGTTAAAAATCCTGGCTACTTGTTTAGGTCAAACTTTTGCGCCTGGTGATGAGATTATTGTTACTAATTGCGACCATGAGGCAAATATTGGGGCTTGGGCGTCCTTGGCAAAACAGGGCATAACTATCAAGGTTTGGCAGGTGCGACCAGAGACTCTAGAACTGCATTTAGAAGATTTAGAGCCATTGATGAGTCAGCGGACAAAGATAGTAGCCCTAACCCATGCATCTAATATTCTTGGCACTATCAACCCAATTAAAGAAATCTCAACATTTGTGCATAATTGGGACGCAATGATTTGTGTAGATGGCGTAGCTTATGCACCACACAGATTAGTTGATGTGCAAGATTTAGGGGTAGACTTCTATGCTTTGAGTTTTTATAAAGTGTATGGGTCTCACTATGCTTTACTCTATGGAAAAGAGAAACATTTATTAAATATGCCCGGACTAAATCATTATTTTATTAATCATCAAGATATCCCTTATAAATTTCAGCTAGGAAATGTCAATTTTGAGTTGAGTTATGGTATGTTAGGGCTATGCGATTACTTCAGGGAATTGGCACAGATACACTATGGGGACCAAGCCGCATCTGATTTGAGAAATCAGATGGTACAGGTATTTGATTTAATTAGTACCTATGAAGAAAGGATAAGCGATCGCCTGCTGAATTACCTCAATAGTAAGCCATATATCCGTGTCATAGGTCAATCTCAGACCAATCAAAAAACTCGCGTCCCCACCATATCGTTTGTCGTAGATGGAGTCCATAGCTCAACGATTCCACCGCAAATTGATCCTCATTACATTGGCATTCGCTACGGCGATTTTTATGCCAGGAGATTAATTGAATACTTGGGGTTAGCCCCCATCGGTGGAGTCGTGCGCGTGAGTATGGTACACTACAACACTTTGGCAGAAGTTGACCGCTTGATAGAAGCTTTTGACCAGTGCGAAATGTTTAAGTCTCGTAAGGTTTAAGAGGTATGGGGATACTTCCCTTCTCAGAAGAAGTTCTATAAGAGCGACCCAGGGGTCCTAAACAGGCGGATGGGATAGTATGTAGGCTTGGCGCAATCCACCACCTGAGTTTCTAGAGGCAGAGATCGCCCGTTTCCCTGACTGGTTGGTTTGGTATTTATTGATATCTCCCCGGCTGGAAATCTATCAGATAGAGTTGATAATTATCTTGAGGAATGAGTTCTATAATGTGTTTCAGCATAATTTACTCTAATGGCTCAATTTTGGCTAAAGAATAAAAAGGCGGAACCTCAAGGTCCGCCCTAAATATGATCCCTTTAAACCTTTGCTTCTTCCTTCACCAACTTATCCCAACCCAAATCCCTCAAATTGTTATTCCGTCGTAGGGGACGAGTTACCAACTCTAAAATGTCACGGGCATTACCGAAACCATGAATTTGAGCAAAGGTGAACTCCACAGACCACTTAGTATTAATTCCCCGTGCTTCTAGGGGATTAGCATGGGCCATTCCCGTAATCACTAAATCGGGTTGCAGATCATAAATCCGCTGCACCTGATTGTAATTGTCTGGCTTCTCGATAATTTTGGGGAGGGGGACACCCATTTGGTGGCAAGTTTGGGTCAACAATTCCAACTCAGCACCTTGATAACGCTTATCCATGTACGGGATACCGATTTCTTGAACCGTCATCCCGCAGCGCACTAAGAACCGGGCTAGGGAAACCTCTAGCAGGTTATCACCCATGAAGAATACAGACTTACCGCGAATCAGTTTGAGATAATCTTCCAGACCTGCCCAAATTTGCGCTTCCCGCTCATCTAAACCTTGGGGAGTGATGCCAAACACAGAGCAAATTTTCTCAATCCAAGCACGGGTACCATCGGGGCCGATGGGGAAAGGAGCACCAATGAGTTTGCACTTGCGGCGACGCATTAAGGTGGTGGCAGTGCGGCTCAAGAAGGGGTTGACACCGGTGACGTAATACCCTTCTTCCAATACTGGCAATTCGCTAAAGCGTTTAGCTGGTAGGCAGCCCGATATCTTGATTCCCTGCTTCTTCAATTCTAAGGTTAACTGTGTCACCACCGGGTCAGGAAGGGAGCCGAAGAGTACCAAGGGGGGGTGAGTGACATACTCAGATTCTTCTTGGGCAACTTCTTCTTTCTTCTTACCGAAGTTGAGTAGCTTTTGAATGGCGTTGCGCTCGTTTTTATCTGTCTCCGATACTGGGGCCTTATCGGGACAGCGGGTAGCCATCGCGGCTAGTACAGTATCTTCTCCCTGGGTAAAGGCATAATCTAGACCGTTAGCACGAGCTACGACAATGGGAATACCAATATCAGCTTCTAATTTAGGTGCTAGACCTTCTAGGTCCATTTTAATAATTTCAGTGGTGCAGGTGCCAATCCAGACAATTACACTAGGGTTGCGATCGCGCTTAATTTGATCGCATAATCGCTTCAACTCGTTATAGTCATTTAGTTGTGCTGAAATATCCCCTTCTTCCAACTCTGCCATTGCGTAACGGGGTTCAGCAAAAATCATTACCCCCATTGCGTTTTGGAGGAAGTAGCCACAAGTCTTTGTCCCAATTACTAAAAAAAAGCTATCTTCAATTTTTTGGTATAACCATGCCACACAGCTAATGGGGCAAAATGTATGGTAATTCCCAGTTTCACATTCAAAATTTAAGGCTTCTGGTTGTTGAGCGACAGTCATGTTGAATTTTCTCCCCGTGATATTTAGAGTGGGCATCTAGGGGTAGGATTTGTCCCCTAGACGACAGCCAGCAACTCCTGGATTCAATCAGAACCGCAATAATTAAGAATTGGGGAAGAGTCGGGCAATTTCTGAATCGTCAAAAACGCCTGATGGCAATTCATCCCCTAGAAATTCGCTATTTTCTTCACCCTTTTGCCCTGATGCTCTATCTCCCCAGACGTCAGACAATACATCCCCAAAAGTCTTATCCTCTTGTGGACTGAGATCATCAGCACTACCCCCGGTGATATTATCAAAGGAAATATCCCCAAATTCATCCACTGTGTCTGAGATCAGGGGTTGTTCAAATTCCTGTTGTGAGTTGTTCCCATTGACACTTGACAATTTTTTAACACTAACATTGTCAATACTCTCCACAGAGTCATGAGTTGATTTCCAGTCTTCATCGGTGTCATTAACCACAGTCCCAGGTTCTACTTTGGGAACTACCCGATTACCCAGGATAATATCCGGGTCGAAGTGTAAATCTAGTACATCAATTAGGGTATCTGCATCAGGATTTAGTTTGGAAAAGGGAAGCATTAGCTGGGCTAGCTTGGGTTCCAGGGCATTTACTACTCCCAGGATGAGGTGAGAAGATGGTCGCTTCCCGCCATCAGGGGTATAAACTGATTCCGCTTCCATGTGCAGGATAATCCAATCTCGATTAGCTTGGAAAAATTGCAACCACTTTTGTTTTATTGAATCCGTAAAACTGTCAAAGAAAGCCATATTCCCATCCTGAAGAGGTAAAATGTTTTATACAATCATCAAGTCTAATTCCTCTTCTGCATTAGTGAGCTGTGGTTTATTCGGATTTAGATAAAAATCAGACAACAAAGAAAACAACTCACGGTCTGGAGCATCGTTAGGAACGATACCTTCAGGGCGTGCAAGAATTTGGTCAGCGATGTTGAGGTAGTAGTCGCAAACGTAGTTTAAGGAAGGGTCTGACTCTGCCATTTCAAATAAAGTTTTACCCTTGACACGAGAAACACGGATGTCCTCGATTAAAGGTAATACTTCCAATACTGGCATTGGTACAGCCTCAATATATTTTTCAATCAAGTCGCGCTTAGAGGTGCGATTTCCAATCAACCCTGCTAAACGTAGGGGATGAGTCCGTGCTTTTTCTCGCACTGAAGCTGCAATTCGATTGGCTGCGAATAAAGCATCAAAGCCGTTGTCTGTAACAATTAAGCAGTAATCTGCATAGTTTAGGGGAGCGGCAAAGCCACCGCACACAACGTCACCTAAAACATCGAATAGGATGACATCGTACTCATCAAAGGCGTTGAGTTCTTTGAGTAATTTTACAGTTTCACCAACAACGTAGCCACCACATCCTGCTCCGGCTGGGGGTCCCCCTGCTTCAACGCAGTCAACACCACCATAACCTTTGTAAATTACATCTTCCGGCCAGACATCTTCGTAGTGATAGTCTTTTTCTTGCAGTGTGTCAATAATCGTTGGAATCAGAAACCCAGTCAGGGTGAATGTGCTGTCATGTTTTGGGTCACAGCCGATTTGCAGGACTTTTTTACCGCGCTTAGCTAAAGCTACGGAAATATTACAGCTAGTTGTGGATTTGCCGATGCCACCTTTCCCGTAAACTGCTAGTTTCACTTTTGTCTGCCTCTTAATGTTTTTTTGTCAAATAGCCTGAGGTATTTGAGTGTCATTATTGTGCAAATTCTCTGGAAAATAAAGGTGCTGGGAGTACAAGTTAGGGCTTAAACTGGCGATTTAATTAGTTTTAAGTTGTAAAAGCTATTTAAAAGCCCAAATTTAATAAATTCACTTCAAAATAGATTTAAAAACCAGTTTATATAAACTTTAACTATAATTAGTTACAAAAAACAAAAACATCTAATTCCCTATTTCTAATGGTTTTCATCGAATAGTTCCCGGTTATAGAGTTGTTGACAGAAGAGTTTTAGGATGATGGCGTAAATAAGGATACATGAAATTGTGTTGATCACACAGCCTAATTGCTGGTGATTAGAAATAGATAGTGACGATGTAAATATTTATTAAATCAAGCGATCGCCTTAAGATTTATTCACAATCGCAGACGACATTTCCTGTAATGATTGCCACCCAGCCTGCCACTGGGAGAGATCTTGTAACAATTGAGCGTTTACCCAGAAGCGAACCTGAGGGTCACAGGCAGACACTAGTTCAGCATATACCCACTTCCCTTGATGCTTACGGTTGACAACTTGGAAATGCCGCCAACCGTCAACCTTTTGCATTGCTGTCCACTTGGAACCCAGGAGGTGAGGAAATTTTTGTTTCTTAGTCACAGGTGTCTCAATCTATAGGATATAAAGTCTCCCCTGTACTAGAATCAAACACAAATAACTGATTTAAATCTAACTCTAGTGAAAGGCCATCGCCTGGGTGTAGACGTAGACCTCCAGGTACTTGCACATTTAACAATATTAACGAATCAGGTAAGCTAAAACGGATGAGAGTTTCCCTTCCCATTGGCTCGACAATCTTCACCTCAGCCAAAATCTGGGCTGAGTTGCCAGGGGACGGTTCTAAGAGGGTGTTAATTTTGATGTGTTCTGGACGTATTCCCAAATCAACACTTTGTCCTGGGGAAAGACTTAAATGCTCCCGGATCTTCGAGGGGACTGGCAAAGTTTGGGCACTGATATCAAAACTATCTCCCTTATAAGTAGTAGGCAAAATATTCATCGGTGGATTACCTAAAAAAGTAGCCACCATCAAGTTAGCAGGACGAGTGTAAATACTTTGGGGGTCACCAATTTGTTGAATCCGTCCTTCATTGAGAACCACAATCTTATCAGCTAAAGTCATGGCTTCAACTTGATCGTGGGTAACATAGATAGTCGTGACTGCGAATTCTTGATGTAACTGTTTCAATTCAGCCCGGGTGTCATCTCGTAATTGGGCATCTAAATTAGATAATGGTTCATCAAGCAAGAATAGTTGTGGTTTACGGGCTATTGCTCTTCCCAGAGCTACCCGTTGTTGCTGTCCCCCAGATAATTGTTTAGGTTTACGGTCTAAGAGGTGTTCTAAGGATAGTGATTGGGCTACCGTCATCACTTGTTCTTGAATTATCTTGGGGTGCACCTTTCGCATCTGCAACCCAAAGGCAATATTTTGTGCCACAGTCATGTGAGGATAAAGGGCGTAGTTTTGGAACACCATTGCCACATCCCGTTGCCTAGCGGGGACATCATTGACTAGACGATTGTCAATAAACAGGTTGCCAGAGGTAGCTGTTTCTAAGCCAGCGATGGTTCGCAAAATTGTAGACTTACCACAACCCGAAGGTCCGACTAATACCCAGAACTCACCATTGGGAACTTCAAAGCTAATGTCCTCGATAGCCGTGACATTGTTAAATCTACGTTTAATATTTTCTAGCCGAACTGTTGCCATTGTGGAGTCGGGAAAAGGATAGTAAGTCAATTTTACGGTATTAAGAGAACTAGGGAAATCAAACGTCAGCTTGAATGACTTAGCTGTAAGGGAATTGTAATTACAAACTCCGTACCTTCATTAGGTTGAGAAATACACTCTAGTACTCCACCGTGTCTTTGAGTAATAACTTGGTAACTAATCGCCAAGCCCATGCCCATACCCTGTCCTACAGGTTTAGTTGTGAAAAATGGGTCAAATAGCCTAGATTTTATATTTTCAGTGATTCCTGGTCCATTATCAATAATGCGAATTGTTACATAATCTGCATTGATTTGTTCTGTGCAGATGCGAATCCAAGGGAGACCTGAGATCTGGGGACTGTCTTGGATAGCGTCAATAGCATTAGTGATAATGCTCAAAAATACTTGATTTAGCTGCCCGGCATAGCAGTCTACCAAGGGGAGTTTACCATATTCTCTAATCACCTCAATCCCTGGTCGGTGGTCTGTGGGTTGCAGTCGGTATTGTAGTAGCTCTAGGATGCTATCTATACTGTCATGCAGACTCACAAGTTTACGTTCAGCTTCGTCTATCCGTGAGAACATTTTCAACAGGAGGACAATTTGGCGAATTCGTTCTGCACCTTTTTTCATGGACTGAAATAATTTGGGTGAATCATTGGCTACAAATTCCCAATCCATCTCTATACTTGCCGTCTCAATTTCTCCTACAGTTTGGGGGTAGTGGTCTTGGTAAAGTCTGAGTAAGCTAATTAAGTTCTGTAGGTATTCTTCAGCGTAGCCAATATTGGCGTAGATAAAATTTACTGGATTGTTGATTTCATGGGCCACACCTGCCACCAACTGTTCTAGACTAGCCATTTTAGCACTTTCTATAATTTGGGCTTGGGTTTGTTGTAGCTGCTGCAGTGCGTTTTCTAGCTGTTGTGCTTGTTCTCGGATTTGTAACTCCTTAGCCAGGACTTTCTCTAGGTTTCTCTCAATCCGAATTGTCATCTTGTTGAGTTCACGCTCTAGGATGCCAATTTCATCTTGGCGCTGATGTTCCTCTAGGCGGATTCCTTGTTCCCCTCTACCAATGAGTTGGGCAAATTCTGTGATGCGTTGAATCGAGCTAGAGAATGTTTTAGCTATGACTAGGGCGACGATACATGTTAAACATAAGATTCCACAACCGATGCCATAACCTGTAATTGCCAAAGTAAAGAGGGTTTTTTGGATGTTTGTTTCGGGTTCGGCTACGGCATAAATCCCAATTGGTTTTGCATCCAAGGGGTGCAAATGATACTGATGATCGTAAATCGGATGGTAGGCTGCTCTATAGGGTATGCCAATCACACTGGTTTTACCAATAAATATCTTTCCCTGGTTTAGGGCAGTTATTGCTACTTCTCTCGCCACTCTGGTACCTAGTGCCCTTTTGCCTGAATAATTAGGCACATTGACGCTAATACGCCAGTCGTAGGCAAATATAGTTGCTGTTGCTACTCCGGTACCATAAGTTACGTCATCCACTAATTGGGGGTCCCGATTGAGTAACTGACCAACTATTGCTAAGCCAACAAGGCGATGATTGTACTTAATTGGTTGAACTGCTATCAGCAGCATACCTATCTGACCACCATCGGTGTTGTAAGTGCCTATGGCTAAGGGTTGTTTTGATTCGGGTAGATTTTCAATTTTTTGTGCTCTGTAGCCAATGTTAGCTTGTGTAGCCAAACCTAATTTCTTGAGTAAATCAGTACTAATTAACTCGAATCCTGATAGGCCACGTTGTTGCTTTATGGAGTCCTTGACTATTGGTAGCTCACTCAAATTAATCCCCACGGGTAAAGACACCTGCCGATATTTAGGTGCACAAGGTGCTATGTGGGGATTAAGCAAATTTTCACTCTCTTCTAGATCAGCCAGTACCTGAATGTTCTGGGCAACTGTACGACCTTTGGTATCAGTTAGTGCATAAAAACTAGGTCTAAATTTCGTATTTACTAGCTCTCTGACTAATGTATGTAATACTTGACTTTTACTCGTAACTACTGCCGGATCATCCAAGTCAATTCCTATTAATTCTACGCTTTTTTGCAGTGTTTCTGCTGCGGTATTATAGTCCTCTTTAACACGTTCCAAATGTTCCTTAAAGTATAGCAATTCTTTTTGAAGTAAGTTTTCCTGGCTCTTGAGTAAAAAATCTTCCGTAACTAATACAATACTGTGAGTAGCTAAAATAACTGGTACTACTGCTCCAGTGAGGAGCAGTATAAATAACTTGGCTTGAAAACTCAAGTTTTGCCATATTTGAGAGATTTTCCGGGATACATTGGGCATCGAAGGTGGTCATAATTTCGCAGTTTTACTGAGTGACAATTGGGTCTAGTCTACTCCTAGCTATTGATAGTACAAGATAAAAGGTTCACAGCACTAGAACCAGAGGTTTTAAGTAACCGAACAGAAATAGGACTTACGCACTGTACAAATCGACTATCATGTGTATGAACGAAATTACGTCGTTTCCGGCTTTGATGGATAACCTATGGCTAGCGCGACGCTGCGCTATCAAAAAATCACGTGAAAGTGCCAGAAACCCATACCGCATATTTGGTGTTTCCTGTCAATGCGTAAGTCCTAAGAAATATTTACAAACTAATATCTAGTCTTATCTAGACTGGATAAAGGATTCCAGCAAGAGAGTTTGTGTAATTAATTCTGTTCAAGTACTTACCAACGTTCAATACAGAGGATTAGAAACATTATGTTTGAAAAGGTGGCACAAGCTCAACGTTTGTGTTCTTTTGGATTAGACACACTCAAGCGTTTTTTTAGAATGAAATCGCCCTGATTACCCGCGTTTTCTGCCTCTAAATCTCAATGCCAAGCTGGATGAGACAGGAGAGAACTGATCACGCGCACCCCCCGTAATTGATTAGAAAGGGGTAAATGGCCTCTAGGTGCATTTAAATTCCAGGTAAATTCATGTGGATATCGTGTCCAGTTATTACCACTTTTCCAGCCGATTTTCGGCCAGAAATAGGCCCAATTTTTCCCTAGACTCAACCAGATTTCTCGCTGCACAGAAAAGCCAAACTTACCTTCTGAGTACACAAGCCACAGATTATTAATAGTTTGCAAATCCAGGATCGGAAAATTGTCTACCTCAGTAAAATACAACCACTTTCTTTTTATGGCTGCGGGTCCTGCTAATTCACACATTTTCTCAATTGTGAGGCGATCGCTAGCTTGGAAGTCTTGGAGAGCGAGTAGCTCTTGCAAAGAATTGTAATTTACCCCACACTCCGATTTTAGAGGTACAATTCCTTCAGGAAAATAAGTTTGGAGAAATTCCTTGGCTGTAGGTGCATCAGAGTTGTAGAGGACTTGGTAGGCTTTGCCATCAATCCAAGTAGCTGGGGTGCCACGACGTTTTAGGAGAAATTCCCTCAATACATCCAATCCCCCATCATCCAACCCGGCTAGCTGGGTGATGATTTGTTGTTGGACTTTTTCAGACCCAGCGATTAGTGATCGCTTAAGGGAGTCGATGTCGTTAGCAGTACCTGATACAATCAATGGGTCTGTCATGCCATTTACTCGTATTAACGGTCGGTGAATAAACTGCTATCATCTGATAGCGAAATGTAGTTTACTATGTTTTGATCGTACAAAATTAGGTAGGGAATAATCTGCGCCTCATAAATGGGTGAAAGCAAGACATAGCAAAATCTGCTAGTCTGCTAAAGACAATTTTTTTGACTTTAAGTGGCGGCGTATCAATCTGGAGCCTGTGATGTATGTACGAAAAGATTACTCCCCCTACAACCGGAACTAAAATCACCTTTAAAAATGGTGAACCGATTGTACCCGATAACCCAATTATCCCTTTTATTCGGGGTGATGGTACAGGTATTGATATTTGGCCTGCTGCCCAAACAGTAATTGATGCAGCCGTAGCTAAGGCATACAAAGGCAATCGGCAAATTAGTTGGTTTAAGGTCTATGCTGGGGACGAAGCTTGTGATTTATACGGACTTTACCAGTATTTACCGCAAGATACCCTAACAGCGATTCAAGAATATGGCGTTGCCATTAAAGGTCCACTGACTACCCCTGTTGGTGGTGGGATTCGTTCGTTGAACGTGGCACTCAGACAAATCTTCAACCTCTACGCCTGTGTACGTCCCTGCCGCTACTATGCAGGTACACCCTCGCCCCACAGAAATCCAGAGAAGTTAGATGTCATAGTTTATCGGGAAAATACGGAAGATATCTATTTGGGGATTGAATGGAAACAGGGGAGTGAAATTGGCGATCGCTTGATTTCTCTTCTGAACAAAGAACTCATCCCTGCCACTCCAGAACACGGCAAAAAACAAATTCCCCTAGATGCTGGTATTGGTATCAAACCCATCAGTAAAAGTGCTTCCCAGCGTCTAGTGCGTCGCGCCATCAAACATGCCTTGCTACTACCAAAAGCCAAGCAACAGGTAACTTTGGTACATAAAGGCAACATCATGAAGTATACCGAAGGGGCTTTCCGTGATTGGGGTTATGAAGTAGCAAAGAGTGAATTTCGCCAAGATGTTGTTACTGAAAGGGAATCTTGGATTTTAAGTAACAAGGAAAATAATCCGGATATTTCCTTAGAAGAAAACGCTCACCAAATTGAACCGGGGTTCAATGCCCTCACTCAAGAGAACAAGAACTTGATTGTCCAGGAAGTTGCAGTAGTTCTTGACTCGATTTGGGAAACTCATGGTAATGGGCAGTGGAAAGAAAAAGTGATGGTCAACGACCGCATTGCTGACAGTATTTTTCAACAAATCCAAACCAGACCGGATGAATATTCGATCTTGGCAACAATGAACTTGAACGGCGATTATTTGTCCGATGCCGCAGCTGCCATTGTTGGTGGTTTGGGTATGGGACCAGGGGCTAATATTGGTGATGGCTGTGCGATCTTTGAAGCAACTCACGGAACTGCCCCTAAACACGCCGGGTTGGATAGAATTAACCCTGGTTCGGTAATTCTCTCGGGGGTAATGATGCTGGAATATTTGGGATGGCAAGCAGCCGCAGACTTGATTAAGCAGGGACTGGCCCAAGCCATAGCTCACTCTCAGGTTACATACGATTTAGCTAGGTTATTGGAACCACCTGTGGCACCTTTAAAATGTTCTGAATTTGCCCAGGCAATTATCAAGCATTTTGGTTAATGGGGATTTGAGATTTTGGAGTAGGGGAGAGATTGATCTATTCTCCCCTACTCCCTCGTCTGTTACTCCCACAAAATCTATTCAGGGGACTGTAGATTGTAGTTTACTGAGGAAGATTTAAACGATGGAACGTGGTCTGTTATGGTTGCCCCTATTGATAGTATTTTTTGCTCTGACTTGGCAAGGTTATCAAGAGTATCGCAAGGTTCAAGCTTATGGCATCTGGGCGGAGCAATTTACGAAGTCGAAGTATGATATTTACACAGTTTTAGGTCAGAAGGATAACAATATCACCTGGGGAAAACCTACACCAACAGGACCTGTTAAATTAGAAACATTCTCTTTATTAGATGTCCAACAAATCCGCTTTCTCATTGATAGTCAACCAGTGGCAATGGAATCTCCACCCCTGAAAGGTCGTTTAATTGAGTTAGAATTTGTCTTCGACGCTGCTGCCACCTCGTCAGTTCGGATTCAGTTTACAGAAATCCCTTTAGCAGCGGAGTGGGGACAATATTTGCAGAAGTTACGTTAGGGACTTCCAGAAATTAAATTATCCCAATTTATGGACTCAACACGACTGTTACTCCCTCTGCTCCCCTGGGAATTCGATATTTTTTTAGTTGAAAGTCCCTTAATGAAAGAGAGGCGATCGCCGTTCCGTCTAAAAAGCGATCGCCTCAATTAACCCCTAGCCAAGGAATCAATCAAAACTACTTTAACCTCAGTCAGGACAGTTACGAGTGAGGTGGTAGCCCCCTCATTTAAATAAGTACTTGAGCAGAATTAATTACACAAACTCAGGGCTGGAATCCTTTATCCAGTCTAGATAAGACTAGATATTAGTTTGTAAATATTTCTGTTCGGTTACTTGTCAAGCTTATAACACTCCATCATCACCAAATTATCAGCGCCTTACCCCCCTAGATTCATCTAGGGGGGTAAGGCGCTGGCGAATTTATTCGCCGTGACCCATGATTATGCATAGCCGTATCCATCTTTTTTGTGAATCGCTGAACAGTGGTTGTGATTAATTCCAGATATTCTTCCTGCCTTGGTAGCAATATCAAAACTGCCAGTAGCACGACAAAGAACACGCCCCACATATTCGCCAACCTTTTTACCTTTTGTAACAACAGCTTTGACAATATCTCCAGTTGTAAACCCGCTCAGATCTTGCACCTCTCCGTACCAACCCAGGCATCCTCAAAAGATGCGCGATCAGGCCACCTTATTTTTATAGATTTTTCTCCCTAAATCAAGGGTTTGTGATTCATACTGTGTGATTAAATTACATCAAATTTTCTTGGTGCAGGTTTTGAGGCTGCCTCTTACTACCTGCCTCTGACTGTGCAGGGGTTTTTGGACTTAACGGGAAAAGTCGGTTGGATGAAAAAGCGCCAGTGAAAGCGGATGTAAAACTGGCGCGGAGAATCTATAAATTTGTGTGTTACAAACAAGGTGATTACAACAGGATACACAATACTGTTTCTTAATAGTTTAAGAAACAGGCTTGAATCGCTGCCCTCAAAGTACCTCATTGATATTGAATTAGAAAATATAGGGTTTTTTCTAACAATTGTCAGTGAGGTGCAAGTTGTGGTTAGCATCATAAGCTATTTGCTAGAAGTTTACAAATAGGTTGGCACCTCTAATTCTGCCAGAAATCTTGGTTATGGAGTTTTCATCCTAGACGAAGTCTTTTTTATGAATAAATATAACTATTTACTCGTTACTCGTCACGGTACCTAATTTCTAACTCTTGATAACCTGTTTGCGCGTCAAAAGTTCTATCAAAGATGAAATTTTTACTTTCACAAATGATGATTTCCGCAGTTGTGTAAATAATACAGCCTTGATCAAGATGTCCGCCGATAGTTTTACCTTGTCCATCGGCAATGGCAATATGTAAATGTATACCTGTGGTAGCAATGGTGCCGTTGATTGCCACAATTTCAAATTCTTCAGTTAATTTCGTACTTATTTGTTGATTAGCAAAGCGAATTTGTGCCTGTTTAAGACTGCCAATTCCACTCAAAATAAATCCAGCTTGAATATTTTTCTGGTGGGCAAAGTTCTTCAAGCTTTGTTTTAAATCATCGTTGGGTTTGAGTCTAATCGGATGAATTTTCATGAATTTCAGTAATTATACTTGAAAATTTGGTATTATTTACCTAATTAGTTCTCGTTACTCAATCACAATATGTCAGAACTGCCACCTCAGTGTCAAGATTTAAAAGCACAGGTCGAGGCTCTACTGGAACTTTTACACTCGGAATCCTCTTTACGTTTCCAAGATATTAGATCTGTACAAACCTCCCTAGCTAAAGCGATCGCTCCAAAGTTTGAAATAGTCTTTGCAGGTGCATTTAGTGCCGGTAAGTCGATGCTGATCAATGCGCTATTAGAAAGGGAATTGTTATACAGCGCAGAGGGACATGCTACTGGTACAGAATGCAAGATCGAGTATGCACAACCAGATCAAGAACGGGTAGTCCTGACATTTTTAAGTGAGGCAGAGATTCAAGAACAAGCAATTTATTTATGTCAGCAGTTGGGGTTTAAGACAGTAGCTAACATCAATCAAGCTGATGTCATTGGTTTACTGCGTCAAGGTTGCGAGGCAATTATTCAGCAGGAGGGGGGAGAGAGTAAATCAGAACGGGGAAAACAGGCAAAGGCTTTGATGTTGTTGCTAGAAGGATTTGAGAAGAATCGTGAACATATCTCCCCTGTGAATAATGCTACCTACTCAATGGCACAATTTAACTTTACTAACCTCAAAGAAGCTGCTGGATTTGCCCGGCGGGGTAGTAATAGTGCAGTTTTAAAGCGGGTTGAGTATTACTGTAACCATCCGCTATTGGCGGGGGGTAATGTGATTATAGATACTCCTGGTATTGATGCACCAGTGGAAAAGGATGCACAACTCACCTATGACAAGATTCAACATCCTGATACCAGTGCAGTGGTGTGTGTGCTCAAGCCTGCTTCAGCAGGTGACATGACCAAGGAAGAAACACGGCTTTTAGAGATGATGCGACAAAATAGCAGCATCCGCGACCGGGTGTTCTATGTCTTTAATCGCATTGATGAAACTTGGTACAACACCCAGTTAAGACAACGATTAGAAGATTTAATCAACGGACAGTTTCGCCATTCTCGTAGGGTTTATAAAACCAGTGGATTATTAGGATTTTATGGGAGTCAGATTAAACAGACAAGTAAATTGGATCGGTTTGGCTTAGATTCTATATTTACACAAAGTGTTCAAGGTTTACATGGGGCAGAAGAAACGCCACAATTCGTCTATGCATTTAATAACTACTGTGTCAGTTCCGGTAAGCTGCCTGCCAGTCAATTCCGAATTTCCCTCAACGGTTATGAAACACCTAATGAGAACTATATCCGGATTTTATCAGAACAGGGAACAGCGTTGATTCATCGGCTGATTCAAGATAGTGGGATTGAAGATTTTCGCACTGCTATTACTCACTACCTGACCACAGAAAAACGTCCCCAATTATTTGAGAATCTGGCTGATGATTTGGAAGATATATGTATTCATCTCCAGAAATATTATCAGGGTTTACAAGGGGATTTAGAGAGTCAACCCCAAGAAATTGAAACTATGAAGGCCCAGGAGTTACAACGCCTTAATCAACAACTCCAGCAAGTGGGTAGAGACTTTAGCCAACATATCGTAGCCGAGGTCAACAGATTAATTAATAATGAGTGCAATGATTTTGAGTCTGATTTCCGGCAATTACAAGTGCGGATGATTCACCGTCTAGATGAGTTGCTAGATACTTTTTCCGTTGCCGATGCCTATCGACGTGCAACGGTCAGTCATCCGCGCAATGCCACAGCACCTTTACTGGCTATCTTAGTCGAGGCTTTTTATTACTTGGCGAATCAGTTGGAAGATATTTTAATTGAATCGTCCCAGCAAGTAATTACCAATCTATTCCACGAGTTAATTGAGAAGATTCGCAAGTCAGAATTTTATCGCCAATTATATCGGTTGCTGGGAAATGATAGCGGGATTGAACAAAACTTAGCAGCAGTAGGGAGACAAATTTCTCTGTCCTTAGTAGATGCAGCGAGGGTGGAGTGCGATCGCTTTGTGCGTGAAAGTCCTAGATTTTACGATGAAGGGACATTTTCCATCTATCAATTTCGACAGCTATTGCAGCAAACTTCTCAAGGTTACGATGCTCAAAGTATAGTTGATGCAGAACCATCAATTAGACAGTTATTAAAGCTAGATTTTGAGCCAAAGGTTTCCCAAACTATTCACAGGTCTTTCCGTCAGACCATTAACCAAACCATAAAAACTCAGCTATTGGCGATGGCAGAACAAAAAGCAGATGATATCCTCCAGCAGTACCCCCACGCACGGGCCTATGTAGAGGGGACATTAGCACAGGAAGCCGAGGAGAAGATTGCCAATAATCGACGCTTATTGAGTATTGTAGAACAAAAAATCGCTGCTTATAATTCAGCGGTTTTGAGTATCAATAATTGCCTGCAATCAATGCAGTTATACGAACATTTGCTACCGATAATTAGTGATAGTGGAAGTACTGTAGAGGTTGTGGACACAAGAAATGCATAAAAAAGACCCTCGGTTCTCAGGCCGAGGGGTTCTGCAAGTCGGAGTTGTCGCACAAAGACATTCGCGAATCCAACATAGCAGTGCCAATCGGCAAAAATCTGCCAAAATGCCAAAAGTCCTCTACAACTCCATTTACTAAAATTGGTGTTACAGGATATACTAATGAGTCACGTAACTTTATCTTTCCGTTTATATTTGCTCTGTCCACGCTGGTCATGTACTATGTAACTAGTTAGTGAGAGGGGCAAGTGGTCACTTGCTCCTTTTTTTTCAGTATTGGCACCACCCTAGGGGTAAGACATTGACAGGGTCTTAAACCCAAATTTTAGATTAGAGGATGGCAGATCAATTCCTCCCCCATTAGCGACTGTCATCAAGTTATGGGGGAGCCGGGGAGACATTGATTGGATTGAGAAAGGTAGTTCAGCTCATGGGGAAGTAAAAATTCTGGCGTTGCTGATTCAAGCATGAACTAATAGCCGAAAGCTCTGAAAACTCATTCGGAATTTCGCAGAACCATACCACCATTCAGCAACGCCGAAATCCTCTCTACCCACGACCAAATCCTGGGTGGACCAGATGAACAAATTTATCTCGGATGCAGATTTATAGATTCCAATAACAGCAACTAGGCTTACAGATAAGCACTCAACTTCAGTGTCTCCTCTATCGAACCTACATATTGGAAGGCGTCAATTAGTTGATGAGATTTTGTTTTCCTCTGGGATAAAATCTCTTGCAGTGGGGCTAAATAATTAACGTCTGGGTCGTCCCCCAGGGCCGTTGCTGCAGCTTGCAACACCTTTGTGGCATTCAGCAAAATATCTGGGTTTTCAAACCCTGCCTTAGCTGCAATTTGGTGCTCTGTAGCATCTGGCACAATAGATCGACCCGTCAGGGTTTTGTCTAATACTAGACCTTTTAATAGTGCTAGTAGGGCTGCATAAATGGAAAAATCATCACAGCTGTCACAGGCCTTAAATTCTATCCTCCCCACCTCCGCTGGAATGCGGGCAACTTTAGTCAGGGTGGGGACACTTTGAATTAATTGTTCTTGTTTCTTGACAAAAACTAGGGTTGCTGGTCTTTTACCAGTCCGCATAAATGTTCTGACTGACAACCCTCCCCATAAATCGCCATTATAGAAGGGAGAACTAAAGCTAAAGGGCACGATATAGGGACTGTAATAGGTTAACTTTTTACCGATATCAATCACCTCTGCCATTGGCAAATCTGCCACAGAAATATTTAAATCTGGACCGTATGTCACCATGTAAATGTTGGCAGTTTGGTCTTCCGGTGATGCCTGTAGCTGTTTGAGTTCGTAGTCATTTAATGGGGGTTGGGGGACAAACACCCGATTAAAGGGATTAAAGCTAACTAGAACTGGGGAAAACTTAAAGCCAGCAGCAACTTCACGGAGTAACTGAAAACTTGCTGTCAATTCCGTAATTGCACCCTGAATATCCGGGTGGATGGTTGTTCTGATTTCGATCCCCTTAGCCTGACAATCAATTACTTTGTCTGAATCAAAAAATCTTTCAAATCCCTCAATATACCAGCGTTTTTTCTTGATTCCCGCATCACCTACCCGTAACTGAGAGTAATCACTGGGGTATATGGGTAGTTTTTCGATTATTTGATTAAAATCAGCAAATGTTGTGCGGGAAAAATCGGCAAACTTTCCTTCCTGGTTAAGAAAAGCAACTTCATGTTCAATACCAAAAAAAAACATCTTTATTTAGCTGAGTAAAAACATGAACTACCTACCCCTACTTCGTTGAGGGGTGGGTTTCTACAACCACCCCAGCAGAGTTGGACTTCTGACGCTTCATTTGACCTAGTTGCCTCATACTTCCCGCCCGCTGACGAGGGTTTGAGGTAGAGCCAGAATCATCAGCGTCTACGAGGCTAGTTCCTAACCCCGGTAGATTACCTATAATAGCCCAATAAAGCATTACTTCAGTAGCCGCAATGTCCCTGTCCTGGACATACCCACACACAGAACAAAAATGTACTCTGATATCAAGAGTTTTCTGGCGTTGATGTCGGCATTTTGGGCAAGTTTGGGAGGGTTTTACTTGACTGCTGTAGCGTTCGCGAAGCGTGTGCCTTGCACAGAGTTGGGTAAACCTCCTCTGTCAGCAGAATCTCATGGCTTATAGCCATGAGAGTGTCAAACACACCCCGCTATGCCGAGGGTGGGGACTTCCGCAAAGCGTTAAAACCAACCAATTGGTAATCGAGAAATTAGGGAGAAAACTCCAAAGCCTACTAATAGTACCCCGCTGACTGGGTTAATCCAACCAGACCATTGACGCAGTTCTAGCAATTTTTTCATCCCAGCGGTGAAGGTACCTGCCAGAATCAATGGGGTGACATATCCAGCTGTATAGGTAAGCAGCAAAACTGCTCCTAAGATGATGTCTTGAGTATTGGCAACCCAACCCAGTAAGCTAGCTAAAACAGGTGTGCTGCAAGGGGAGGCAACTAGACCGAAGGTTAAGCCAATTAAGTAGGACCGTATACCTGATGGTAGGTCTTGAGCAATCCAATTTGTTCCACCCCATGAGGGAAATTCTAAGGGTATTGCTTCTAACAAGTTCAGCCCCATGAGAATCGCAATGATACTCACAATAATAGGTAGTCCGATTCCTACCTGACCATAGACTTTACCAACTAGAGCTGCTAAAATCCCCATCCCCGCTAGGGTAGTTGCTAGTCCGAGAGCGAACCAAGTTGATTGGGCTGCTGCTTGCAGACGGCTTTTCGCTTCATAGCCACCTATATAGCCAATGGTAATGGGTAGCATAGACAACATACATGGGGTGAGGCTGGTAAGTAAGCCTGCTAGAAAAATAATGCCAATACTGACCACACTTATGTGGGTGAGTTGGTTCAAAACCAGCGTGTTGGCAAATTGGTCTAGGTTGTAAATTTGGGTTTGCAGGTTTTCAACCATGGGGAATTTTACGGAGGAAATGCTAGCTCTGCTCGGATTCTAACTTATTTGAATAGTAATAGTGGTAGATTTCTTGAGTGCGATCGCCTAATTCTCATAGAAACACTCGGTAAGCGGGAAACTCAGAGGCTTCAGAGAGAGAGGGAAGCGACTCGGTGACTTTAGTCACCGAGGTTTTCTTATTGATGATGAGGATCTTTAATATAACGTCTTATAGCCTCACTGCTAACATGATTCGGTTAGAGGTCAATTCGTTATCGGCCAAAAATTCATCCCACACTGCCCTTCGGGTCAGATGTGGGATGAATTTTTGTTTTAGCTAATATCGAACCCCTATACCCCAAACTTGAGGAAGCAAGATGTTTCCCCTACTCAATCTAGGAATAGCTTAAGCACCACGCTTCAGAGCCATTTCCACCTGCTGCAGTTGCTGCTCCAGACGATTCTTCAGCTTTTCGGGAATGGGACGATTTGGGTAGGAACTATAGTGTCCAGCTAGGGAGTTGAGAGCTGTCCGTATGGTTGTAAAAGAGTTTAGTCCCGAAATTGAGTTACCCCGCTGATAACGGGCTGAAAAGTCATTGATTTTCTGTCGCGTTTGTGCTTGAACTGCGGCTCTATCTGGTGAATCATTTGGCAGTTCTATCGCTTTTCTCAATGTACTGACTACAGCTAAGGTATCTTGGCGATAGTCCCCTGTTAAACTGTCTGGACTGCCAGAACAACCCATTAAACCAATGGTTACAACCAAAACTAGGGCAAGCAGACGCGACCAATAGCACTTCATAAGAAAACTCGGTAAGTGGGAAACGAATCGGCGACTAAAGTCGCCGAGAATCTTTTTTTTGGTTTATCCATTACTGCCTTAGGGCTGTTCAATTTGGTGTACTAATGCAATTGCACTTTCAATGAAGAGGCAGTTCTTGCTGTTCTTGCGGGGGGAAATGACCCCTGACTCCTGCAGTGGAGCGGAACATGGATCTGAGTCCCCCACTTCTGTTAAGTGGTTCTCGTTCAGGTGGGGTCGAATCCCCATCTGAACCTTCTCCCCTGCTCCCTTGCCTCTTCTTCAATGGGACAATTACCATTCCAAATTTCACAACCCTGTACGCATAATGGTTTCGCTCCTAAGAGCCTCCCTTTCGGGGTAATGTTAGCTATGTGCAAAGCACACGCTTCGCGAATGACTTT
>Ga0116227_10004122_pt1 | contig 31734 bp, 22 predicted proteins | sample S1TSphgellanicum_FD_89693 | JGI IMG/M metagenome (GOLD analysis project Ga0116227, IMG submission 89693) | Host-associated microbial communities from peat moss isolated from Minnesota, USA - S1T2_Fb - Sphagnum magellanicum MG | ecosystem: Host-associated > Plants > Peat moss > Unclassified... | reverse complement strand
CCCCCCCCCCCCCCGCCCCCCCAAAAAATGTATTTACAAAAGTTTCTCGTAGTGGGGCCAAAAAAAAAATTTTTTTCGAATTGAGGGGGGGGGGGGGGGGGGGGGGGGGGGCGGTGGGGGTTTAATTTTCAAATTTAAAAAAAAAAATTGGAAAACCTGTCCTTGACTGGAAAACCAGTACTATTTGAATTTCTGAGAAGGCAAAATGATTGGTTTCTGGATTCCTGAAAGAAGTGCCTGCCCGAGGTGGAGCCGAGCCGAGCTGAGCCGTGCTTATTTCGGGAATGTCCCCCCACACTTCCAAGGGCATTATCCTGCATAAAGCACCAGCAGAATTTATTTATTTATTTATTTATTTGTTTTCCCTGTAATACCCGCTGGGGATCAAGGGAAAAGTGGGGCATTCCAATTTGTGGAATGCTCCACCGTTTGTAGACGACAGATTCTGCTTCATAATGTGCCCTCTAAATACACTGAAAAAATTCTGCCACCAGTGCTTTATGAGGGGAAGAAGTTTGTAGAGTTTTTTTTTTTAAATTTAAATTTTATAATTAAATTTTAACCCTAGAAAAAATTGGAAAATTAATGAAGGGCATGTTGTAATGTAAGTCTGAAGGGGAACATCATTTTTTGTCCAAAAGAAGCCTTCTTTTTGTTTAAAAAAAATCAAATTTAGGGACCAAGTGTTGTAATTAAAGTCCCAACGGAAAATTCATTTGGGTTTTATAAAAACCCAAAACTTTTGAAAAATCAAATCAAATTTAGGGACAAAGTGTTGTAATTAAAGTCCCAAGGGAAACTTCATTTGGGTTTACAAAAACCCAATTTTTTTGAAAAATAAAATGTAGGCATGATGGAGTGGTGTAATGTAACACTCAAGGGAAACTTCATTTAGACCTTAAAAAAACACCCAAAAAAAAAAAAGATGGAAAAATACAATTTGAGATTGTTGTATTGAATGCCTTGTAGGTAACTTCATTTAGGGTATAAGAAAAAAGCACAAAAAAGTGGCAAAAATAAACATAGCACACAAGTGTTGTAATGCAAGTCTCAAGGTAAATAATAATAATAATAATAATTTGTTGTACATAATCTGCCAGGCCACTCCAGACCACAATGTACTGCAAATTCTGCCACCCTTTCTGCCACCCTTCTCTGCCCTCCTCCCACACAGTCCAAGAAAGGATTTTCCAGTACCCCCCTTCTGTCACCTTTGCTTTGCTGTATTATATACCGGAGGGGAGGAGTACCAAACCAGTGCCAAACCAGGGTTGGGCGGTTCTCGACTTTTACCAAAAACCTCGGGTTCGGGTTTTGTTCCGGTTGTTCCCCAAAAAAACGTTTCTGGTTCCAGGTCCAGTTCTTGAAAACAACAGATTCCAGTTCTGGCTACCAGTGTTTTTTTTTTAAAAATTAATATCGAAATTTTGGCGAAACTCAACCAAAAAATTAGCAAAAATTAATCGAAGTTGCACTAGAATAAGAAAAAATTCCAAAAGTTTCCCAATTTCTTTGTCGATAAATAGCTAAATTTCGCCAGAAAAAAACATACTGCCAGTTAGCTACTGGTTCCAGTTTCTGAAAATCAGAACCAGTTTTGGTCCAGTTCTGGTTAACCCAAACTGGAACCTCCAGTTAACTAACTGCCAGTTAACCTGCGGTTAGTGCCACCAGTTTTAGTCTATTTTTTTTCCTCAAAAAAGAATTCAAAAATCATCGGTTCCAGTTTCGGTTCCAATCCACACAGAAGTGGAACCAGGAATTTGTTCTAGAACCGGTTCCCAATTAGTTCTAGAACCGGTTCCAAGAATCAAACGCAGTTCCAGTTCTGTGGTTCTAGAACTGGTTCCCAATTTCAGCCCCAGTTCCAGTTCTAGAATTGGATCCAAAACTCGGACCCAGTTCCAGGTCTAGAATTGGTTCCAAAACTCAGACCCAGTTCCAGTGTGGTTTTTACTAACTGGAACTGGAACCGGAACCAGCAGTTCTTATCCTCCAAACCCGAGTACCCGCCCAACACTGTACCAAACCTTGCAGCCTTGAATCTGCTAGTTCAAAAGATAGCCAGTTCCCCCACTAGCACAAACTAGCAGATTCTATCCTACACAAGAAATTTTCCCACTTCCTCACTAGTGCAGCTCCTCCCTCCTCCTGCTTGATTGCTTGCTTGCTTGCTTGCTTTGCTTTGCTTGCATGTATGTTGCAGTGATTGAGAAAAAAAACTCAGAATCAGAGGAAGAGTCAGTTTTTTACAGAAAGTTCACAGTTGAGACCACAGCTGAAGCTGTTATTGAGTTTTCAGTCTGGCAATTAATTTGTGATCTCTCTCCCAAGGCTTCATCACCAAGTCCAAGGTTTCGTTTTGTTTTTGTTTTTGTGGGTGTTTCTGTTTTTTCTTTTCTTTTAGAATAAATTTTGCATGTGGCTGTGAACTAGTAGAGTCCTTATAGAGAGGGAGGGAGAGAGACTAGAGAGAGAGAGAGAGAGAAGTGCAGAGAGCTGCCAATATGGGAACTTCTGCTGCTGTTGGAGGTACTGGATCAAGGTGGAATAATATTACTATTGCAGATCAAGGTTTACATGAGCTCCTGATGCTGTTTGCAGCCCTGCTCGTAGTGCTTATATCATCGCATCATCTTCTTCTTCTGCCTCACACAGCAGCAGCTGCAGCAGCAACAACAGGTTATATGAATCAAAGATGTGGGACTAGTGGTGCAGTGCTTGCAGCATCAGCAGCTACAGTGGCTATAAATACGCTCAACTTCTCTACCAGCAACCTCACGTGCATTGACAAAATGTGGCCCAGCGGCTCTCCAGACAACCATTTCCTTTTGTGGGTATGTATGCAATGCATGTTTCCACCATTGTTGCTGCTTGAATTCCAGCTGCTGCTTCAAATCTCCACACAACAATCTCTCTGTCTCTGTCTCCGTTGTCACAAAAGCCAGAAAAATTTGGTGCTTGAAATTTCTCCACACCCAAAACAAATTTCTCTCCAATTTCAATGTCACAAACCTTGTTCCAGAAAATCTGTTGTGAAATTGCTGAAGAATTTGGCAGAGCGTGCTTCTTCTTCTTTGCTTCTGCTTCTTCTTCTTCTTCCCTCTCTTCAGCTTCTTCTTTTCTTTCTTTTTTTTGGTTTTTTCCAGCTTTGATGACTAGACCAAGTCTGTTATGACACAATTTGTTACCTACTTACTACTACTTACCTACCAGTCATTTAGGAGAAGGGCCTGTCTTTAGAACCTACTTGGGTTTTGAAGATGTGCATGTTATGAGGCCTGTGGTCTGAGTGTAAGGTATCAAAAATCTGTGAAGGTTTTAGATAGGCACTTTCTCTTACTTTAAAAACCTTATGCCCTCAATTCACTGGGTGGAAGGCATTGCTCTCAATGGCTTCCCCTTGCTAGTAACAAAATGAGGTGATCTGACATTGCAGATTACCTTACGCCCCCACCCTAGGGAGCTTATGTGTAAGATCCCCACTCCAGGAGGGATCAGGATTAAATTGTGTTGTGTATTGCACCCTCAAGTTACATTATGAAACCTCTCCTCTCCAAGGTTGTTACAAACCTTATGGTGACAACATGACTGGGACCTTACAAAAGATTTAAGGTCCTCCTGTACAGCCTAGCGAGGACCTTAATTACGCCATATAACCCAAGTGAAGGTATTGAGACTCTCAGAAGGTCTTATAGTTCGGTGCTTTACTCTTTGCAAGGTTTGAAAGATAGGCATTTAAATACCCTTTCATCATGTATTTTTGAATGGTACTTAGATACCAACTGTTGTGGAAAGAAAACTGTGCCAGTGTAAGTTGTAAGTGGACGATTGAACCATGATCAGAATGTTTGTTTTGTAATGTGGCAGTCACAGCATGACAACATTACAAATGTGGTGAGCATTGTGGTTGCAATGCCATTGGCCTCACCCGGAAGATGGGCTGCCCTTGGGTTTTCAAAGGACAGTTACATGATCGGATCCACAGCTGTAGTAGCCAGATTGACCACCAACTCCCCAACTGCAACAGCAACTGAGTATTTTCTAAAGGACAAGATAGCCAACCAAGTATTCCCTGATCGCACAGGATTGAGCTTTGTGATGGCACCCAAATCACATTATGATGCTCAAAACAAGATCATGTACATGGCATTCCAAGTGAACTTCATGAAGTCAGTTGCGTCTCCCAACTACCTCCTTTATGCTTATGGGCCACTGGCTTCTGATGGGTCCTTACAAATCCATGATTCCCATTACGCATTTCCTTCCCCTTTTGTTGCAGGTTCGTTTATCATGTCCAAATTTATTTATTTTTAAATATATAAATATTTATACAAGGGGTGTTTCACATTGTGGCTTTGCCATTTACATTAAAAAGTATCTTAAGGCAAAAGAAGAATTATGGAAACTCAAATATTTCACCATGCAAAAACATAATCTTCAAAAAATCCTCTGAAAGAAACCAAAATCCTTCAAGATGTTATAACTCTGTAACTAAACTCAAGTTTCAACACAAGCCAAAATATCATCTTTCAAAAATCCTCATAATAAAAATAGACCTATTATTATTACCTAGGGGCCAAAATCCCTGAAGCTACTATACTCTACAATGAATCTAAACACAATATCCTCGCCTTAGTAGGCAAGGCCAATAACAAATTTTTAAATTGTTGTTGGGTTCATTTTGTGCAATTGTTTTATTTCAAAGAGTGCAATTTTAGGAACAAATGTTTTGACCCAACCTTTGTTTACACACTGCAGGCGTTTCAGGCGACACTCCACTAGCATCACGACCTCAACTAGCAAATGCCCATGGGGCAATTCAAGTTATAGGATGGGGATTATTGTTGCCAATTGGAGCATTGCTTGCTCGTTACTGCCGAGCTTGGGACCCCATCTGGTTCTATCTGCATGTCACCTTTCAGATCATCGGGTTCATGTTTGTGATTGCAGGCATTGGGACAGGATTAGTCTTGTCAAAAAGGGTGAGACCGAGTAGGTTCTACACCCACCAAGCACTTGGTATCACTGTTTTCTTCCTGGCCTGCTTGCAGGTAAAAAAGAAACCCATCCTTCTTGCTCTTCATAACAGCACAATTGAAACTACCATCATACTTCTTTTTTTGGTTTCTATTTGTATTATTTGAGCTCTTTGTGTTGAGGTTTTTGCTTGTTGCACATGATACAATTTTAGAACTCAAATAAAAGAACTCATAATGCAAGAAACTCATCCATGTATGTTCATGTAAGTGTGCACATATTCATGTATGTATTCATTTGTGGTTCTGATTTTTTTCCTTTTTCCTTGCATGGTTTCTTTGGGGGTCTCACAGGTTCTTGCTCTCCTATTTCGTCCCAAGAAAGATGCGAAGCTGCGGCAATTTTGGAACTGGTATCATGAATGTGTAGGCCGCATCGCGCTCATTTTAGCCGTTGGAAACATCTTCCTTGGTATGCATATGGCCGATGCCCAACATTCATTGAGAGTAGGGTATGCGATCATCCTCACCTTGGAGCTTCTTGCTACTCTCGTGTTGGAGTTCATGCTTTGGCTCCAATGGAAGAAATTATCAACCTGGGATGCTTTTGCACCCGAGACCAAATCAGACCTTTTCACATTCGCCGGTGGTGCATAGTGAATTGGCTCACACATACCCCAAGTCGGACTACAAAAATATTTTTTTGTTCACAATAGATAGTTATTGTTAGTTGGAAGTGGGTGTGTATAGGTTCCCATGTTGGTACCCTGAACCCTAAAACCCTAAACCCTAAGTGTTTTTGTATCACTTTCCATGTTGCAATTTTGTGGCTGGCATTGTCAGCCTTATTATTAGGGTTTTGCTTCAATGTGTTTGATGGACTATATGGTAAATATATACATGGAGAAAACTAGTCTTAGCAATGGTTGAGGATGGTTCTGGATGGTTCTGAGCGGAGTTCTAATACCCACCCAACATTGGTTGATACCAGTGTAATTAGGGTTTTGTACCAATATAATTATATATATATGTGCACATTTTTATTTTTATTTTTATTTTATTTTATTTTATTTTTAAGCCTATTTCTTGGATAGAAGTCATGAGGTGACTACAATAATCTTCTTTGGATTTCCAGCCTCCAGTTTCCAATTTAACCAGGTGCTTACTTAGCTACTAGGAATATTGAACTTTTCAAGTGACCCATGATTAGAATTTGAGCCTCACTATCAACTAACTCCCTTTGCAAAAAATATCACTGCATGCCTTACCCTAAGGTTGGTTTCGTTATTAAATAATCGTCTAAATAGTGAAATCAAATTTTGTGAAAAAACATGAAGTTCACAAGTTGAAAATCATCATAATTATCGTAGGCTACACTCTGAATGATTGCCACCTTAGCTCCATTACAAAATTGATAAACAAAACATGAGTTATGTTGCTATAAAAATGAGAGTTCATTTTGGGGAATTTCATGGAACACTAGTAGGCCCTCTATGATTGACCCAAGCCAATAAAGCCTCCTATAAAGTCACCCATGTCAATACTATTCCAATCGAAGTGAGCTTAATTTCAGAGTTCTATGTGGAAAAAATGTTTTTTTTAATTGAAAAAAAATTTAATAAAAAAATTTTTAATTGAAAAGAAACATTTAATTTAAAAAATCAATAGTTTCCAAAGATGAAAATCATTCTAAATTCAATAACTTTTGTTCCGTTGGTCCAAAAACTACAAAACAACAAAGGTGCACACTAGCTTGTGAAGGACTTTCCGATACCAAAAGTGGAGCCAGAGCCCCATGATTTGGGAGGGTTACAAGTTATAACAGAATTATATCAAAACAAACAAACAAACAAATATCTTAATATATAGATTTTTATTTATTTTTTTGGTGTAATTCTTTTTTCATTCTAAATTTTGATCCACTGCCATTCCCTTTGACATTGGAAAGAAGTTTTTGATTGTTCATTCATTCGAATGATTTCTTTACATGGCCCACATTGCAGCAAACTGCATGCTAGTAGCCACAATTTTTTCCCCGACCAAATAATTGGAATTTTTTTGGAAATGTTTCTATAATGTACATTTGATAAAAAATTAAAATTTAATCTTTGGGAAAAAAATTTACCAATTTTTTATGTAAATTTTTTGAAAACAAATCCCCTAAATTTAAAATTAATTTTTTAAAAAAAATTATTAAATAATTTTTTAACCCTAGCTAGCAGCTCTTTTTTAATGAAGGGCCCATTTCAACAACCATGATTGATTCAGTGTAGATTACCATCAGTTCTGTAGTTTTTTGCCAATTATTCATCCCATCATCTGTTTGGGTTTCATTCATAACTCCAAGGGATTCCAGTCTACAGCACAGGTTCAATTAGTGTTTTCGTTAGAATTTTTTTTGGATGTAGCCAAAGAGATGATCATCCATCAGCCTAGATATGAAGTACAATTCTTTTAATCATCCTTCGGTATTTTTGGCTAAATATTGGAAACCAAATATGAATATCTGAAAAAAATTGTAGAAAATTTTCCACTTCTGGGGATTGAAACCCTTTTTTAAAAAAACTTATTTTCTTTTTCTTTTTCTTAAAAAAAAATTTCTTTTTCCAGGCTGGGCAGCCCCACCATGGGAGAGTGCTAAGGAAGGGGATTTATGTACTAGCAAATGTGCCCTAGGGTTCTTCCTATGGGATACAAACAAATTGCATATGATTGGTTTCTTGTGGCCTAGGCAAAATGCATATGTCTTATGGTCCAACCCTAGGACATACATAAAATAATTTCTCCTAAGGACACAAGGACTAGGTTAGGGGACATTGGTCCTTACACATTAGGACTTGACACTTGTAGAAGCTTAGAACATAAAGGCCCAAAGGCCAAAGACATGAGGACTTGAAGGCCTAGGATTCATGCCCATAGAGACCTTAGACATTAGGGCCCAAAGGATTGGAACATGAAAGATTGAAGGCCTAGGATATCAAAGTCTAAGTGCTTGAAACATGTAGGTTTGAGGGCTTTAAGACATGAGTGCCTAGGGACATTAGGACTTTAAATCCATGTCTAAGGGTTTGCTTTTGAATCGGGCCTATCTTCGTGGCAATGAAGTTTGTGAGTGCAAATCTTATTTATTGGGGGGGGGGAGTGAGGTGTATGGAAATCCTAGGCCGTTGGTGAAAATTGCCTACAAACACTCGAAGCCAATTGTCCCATACCTAGGCCTCCTAAAATTATGGATTTCTAAAAATAGCGCCCGAATTTCCATAAAATAAGTTTGGAATTGTCCATAAAATAGGAAAAAACTTATACACACGCGGCAACTGGCAGCGGGGTTTCCTCAATAGGGTCCAACATTTTTGTTCGTATGTGCGTCATGAAGTCGACCCCATTCCAAACAAAGCACACCCTAGAATTTGGCCTGGAGGTCGTCCCCAAGGATGCCAAAGGAGATGTGACCGTGTGGTGCCTTTTTTGCGTCCACAAAGGTCAAGATAACATGGAAGTTAGCAGTAGTTCGAGCTGCAAGCGAAAGGTGACATCGACCATCAAATATTTCATGAAGATGTTCGTTCCCTTCAACTATCATTGCCATTTCAAGCAACACGCCAAATCGTGGGGCGCCTACCACGCGCTATCTGACCAGGACAAAAAGGAGTACTTCAAGAACAAGGTGAAGTGCATCAACACTTTGCACTAGCACATGGACTTGACCGTGAACTCGATCGAATTCATCATCTTAGCTGACATTGTTGACACGATCATTGGTGATATTTTCTTCCGCAATGACAAACAGCTGCTCAAAGGTAGCGACAATGACAATGACATTGTGAAAGTTGAAGCAATCGCAAAGAGGGCCGCCAAGAAGTCCAAGGAGAAGATCAACACCATGAAATTGTTCGTCAAACAATGCGACGAGTCGATGTACAAGGTCACAATCAAGAATGTCACGAGTTTTGAACTGGCGATGGATCACGTCTTGATTGGCATGTCGTTTCGACAAACAACAATAGCCATCCAACAAGCCAAGGATTGCACCAAGACAACCAAGTTGGTGAGAATAAATGACCTAATTTTCGGTCAATATGTCCGGGTCAACGGTCGTCATTGCTCTACATAACATTTTCGACATAATTGACGACGAATCTGTTTGGGCAATCTCGCTAACTAGTGACAACAGCACGCACCATGGACAATCTTTCTTCAATCTATGCCTACGCGCCTAAATCTTATATCCATTACTTGACATTATATGTTAGTGCAAACCATACAACTCCATTTTTCCATATTTTAGATTTCACAACAAAATATCCAATTTTTAGTCAAGTTGTTATACTCAAATAATCTAGAAACTCATGCAAATAACTTTTTGTACAATAAGAGGAAATCATTAGTCCCATGATAATTTTATAGCCTTGAAAAACTTAATTTTAATTTCAAATTTAAATCAAATAACTATTCACTTCTTTTTCTTGGCATAATGTGTTTGTGAAAGAGCCATGTGTGGAGCATTAATACCATTGTATGTATTTGTATTTCCAAAATTCAATTCCCAATTGTTTGTACTTCAAATACATTTTATTGTTGAAGTGGATCATCAACAATATATCTTAAAGTTAGCTCAAACCCATGACATCTTACACATGGTTATGAGTACACCATTAAGGTCATGTAACACTTCAAATTAAGTTGAAAATAGTCTTGGGATGGGAGACTTCTCAAGGTACCATCAACATCAATTTGTGTAAAATCCATCATATATTATATATTGGACAAAATAACTTCCATGGTGATGTAACTTAAAATGGGATCCATATTTATGAAGACTATATTGGAAATAATTCATGGCTAACACAAAAGTAAAATAAGAATTTGAAAGCTCACAAGTTAACACATACCACATGGAGTTAGGCTTTGCATTAGGATCACCTAGAAAGTTAAGTTTAAATATTTGTTTTCTATGCAATTGAGTGCATGAAGTGTCACTACATCACAAACTTAGCATTTCGTGACTTAATAATAAAAATTGTGCAAAATTCATTCGTAGGTTATTACTTCATATGTTAACAAATTTATCCATATGTCAAATGTGTTTTCAATGCATGATATTTATATGTAAAATGTATGAACTTATAAATGAATGAACTTTGCACAATTTTGATTACTAAATTATCACATGTTAAATTTACAATGTAAAAACCAAATGATAACTCATCAAATGTGCCTAAAGACTAAAGTGACAAAGAGCCAAATGGGAATTCATCAAATATGCTTAAAGACCAAACACCTTATAAGGATCACTCACCAACTAGTTCAAATGAATTTCCCTTTTTAGCACTTAATTGGGTTAGTTACATTACAAGTCCAAACAAAGAACAATTTTTCAATCCCTCTCACCACCCTTTCAAATACTCAAAAAAATTGGATGAAATACTCCCCTATTCAGCTATTATTAATAAGCATTCATACTTCATTAACAATATATTATTTTGAACCTTATCAAATTATGTCACCTAATTATTGTTTCAAATATAATTTTTTTCAAAGTCGAAAATTCATGTTCTTTTGCATTATTCCCTTACAATCTAAAATGTTAGGCAAATCAAAATCAATATAATTCTCTTGTTTATTTTCTTCTAACCTAAAATAACAAAATTAAACCTTATTACATAGGCTACTATGGGGGTGGGAGGGGTGGCAAGGAATGCCTAACTATCTTTTTTCCTTTGATAAAAAGGTTGAAAACAATGGGATGGCAATCAAATTTGGCCCTTATTGATCCTTAAGAACCAAAGCCCAATGTACAACCATTTTTGTATCTTTATTTTACCCTTAATTAAAAAATTTGGTCCAATCTACTCATCCAAGAATTGAATTACAAATCCAAATATTAAATTCAAAATTTACAAACTCATGATTCTTTGATAAAAATTTCAACCAAAATCGATCAAATTGATGATAAGAAAACGAAGCTAAATTAAGTTGATAAAGGATCAAATAAGTGTTGCCCAAGGTTGGATTTGAACTCTCACCAGCCAATAATGTATGCATTTTAATATGGCACTCACAATGCCTAAGGTAGCTACTCACCAAAACAAAATAAATCAACTCAAAATGTGATTCTTCTAGTGTAAGGATGAAGCCTTGCAAGTTTTGAACTATGAATGTGAGGATCCTTGAAAACAGACAACAAATTTAAAAGGATCTCCTTGCTAGAACTCTTGGGTCAAGTCTTAACTAAGTGTTCAAAGTTAGCTCACCTAGGCTAGGAAGGCTAATTGGGAGTGGGCCTTTGGAGAAATAACCAAATGTTTTTTATTACAAATAATTTGAAGCTTATATTGTGGGGGCATTAAGTCATGAAAAAATACACTTGCAATTTTGTTTCACTCTATTGACTTTGACATACTCTAGCCTCCTCTTCCTTTTCTCCCTTCATTTGAGAAAATAGTGGACTTTAAACTATTGGATCCCAAATATTCTAAACCTAATGCTTTTTTTCGTCTTTCTCCCTCTCTTTAGCTCTTGTTTCTCATTTGATTGACCTTTGTTTTTGTTTGGGAGCAAGATAACAATAATTGTAGGTTGTTTGGACATTGTGGATATTATGTATTAAAAGGCCCATTTGGCCCACTTGTTTTCTTAACTACTACTACATTTTCCATAGTTTCTTTCGTTTGATTACTCTATCTTTATGGGGGTCTCTTTTATCATTATAGGGGTATTGTTGAGGGATTGACCCAACACCCATGAATGCACCGACTATTGGTAGCCCTTTATGACCTCGTAGAGTATGAATCACAATTGAGTTATCAAGCTTCCACCATTGTAAGTTATTTTGCAAACCTTTCAACTCTCCCCTTCCTCTACCTAAGGTAACTATTAATATGAGAAAGTTCAAAATATCGGGTAGGTTGAGATCCACGTATTAAGTTAGGTTTTGAGGTATCTAAACCAAAGACTTAAAAAATTGTTGAAATTAGATTTGGATCCAAACCGTGAAATTGTCTCTTGGTGAAACTAAAACTTGAACCTAGATCTAGCAATTGTCCTTTTAAAAAATAAGTTCAAGTTCTTTAGCTGTATAAGCACAAAATTCTTTACAAGTGCAACAATCAAACAGGATCAAATTTCAACTTATTTGGGAAATCTTCAAAATCAGATGTTTCATGAATCTCACTAATCGTCTTCAAAACCAAGGTTTTATAACATTTATTTTTGAAACCTAAAAACTTGAACTTGAGGTTTCTTTCAAAATCAAAGAAGCAGATAACACAAATAACTACCCCTGTGAATTTGCAAGTATGATAAGTAAGTAGGGAATTTGAGCAAGCTACTTGGCAACTACTAGGTAAAAATGGTTTAGGGTTTAGGGTTTTAGGCAACCCATATTGATGGTTGGTTCATTGGCAACCACTCTAGTTAGCTATGGGAAATGAATACAATGAAAATTTGTTTTTTCTGTCCACACATCATCCATCCAAAACAGCATGATGATGGGGTGCTGGTTCCCTCTGGCCAAGAGGGAGAGGAGTTAATAGATTCTCTAACTTTGTGTTGTGTTTTGTACCCTCTACAAGTCTAGCCTTGATAAAAAAGACCAGTTTTATTCTAGTTTGTTAACTACCCTAAACCCTAAACCTTACTTAAATGGGCTAAGTTCAAAACTCTGCAAGTGTGCCAGGCTAGAGTGTAATAAAGCTTGCAAATGTTGTGGTGAGATTGATATGTGTGTGTGTGTGTGTGTGTGTGTGAGAGAGAGAGTGAATGAAGAAGGAAAATTTATTTCCTATAGAAGTCTCTATTTTTGAATTTGAAATTTGTAGAGGGTGTTAGGGTTTTTACTACTTAGACTTAATTTGTTAGGGTTTGTGAATTGATGAGGTGCTTAGGATTCTTAGATCATCTCACTTGAGTTTCTCACACAAGGATGGGATGGGATGGGATGGGATGCTTTTTTGAGTCTCAAAGTAAATAAGAAGCTTTAGTATTAGAGCATCTTTCACTTCACAGGCACCACCAATATATAAATAAATGACCCATATAGACAGAGTACTTTGGATGAAGTACAACCTTTAAATAGGTTAACAACATCCACCTGCCAAGGCAAGCTTTCCACATGTGGTTACTAAGGTTATTACCACTCACCATAGGTGGGTAACCCAGGGTGTGGAATATTCCCTTGACTAGGAGCTTCCCCCTTGGTTATGAGAATATTCTTATTGCAACAGGTATGGAAGTCAGGACTCACCTTTTTTTTTAACTATTCCTCCTGACCAAGGGTTAACCAGCACCTATGGAATTGCATAAGAGTTCCACATTCCGTCCTGATAATCCCTACAATGGAGGGTCTTCTTTGGATATACCTGACCTAACCTGAGGTTAAGGCTTCCCTCTTCGGTGGATCTCAACCCTGACCTAACTTGGGCCACATGACCATTACGGAATGGAGCATGCCCGTTACAAGCCATTTTATGTATGTACCCATTTAGATGCCCGGGTTTGGAAATTCAAGCTCCCCTGAATTCCACACAGGCACAGGCACCTCGCAGGGCGTAATGTACCCATACTTGACATGTTCCGTAATACGAAATCATCACTTAATATGGAATTATGCCTTCAATATCCACTTTGATAGAAAATGAATTGAGATTTGTAAGTAAAAAAGTGTGAAAGGGTTTTGGGTTTGGGTTGTGTGTGTAAATGGACTACTACTACTACACTGCAGTGCCTGTCTGCCAACAGTTGGACCAGAACCAGTTCCCAGTTGGCCCAGATCCAGTCCCCAACTGGTGTGTGATGCGTGTGACGACGGCTTAAGTGGGCCCCAACTGTTTTTCGCTTCGTGTCCCGGAAGCGCCACTTTTTTCTTTTATAATTCGTGCCAGTCCCAGCAGCAGGTTTCGCCAGTCTGGGTCCTCGCTCCTGAACTGACCGACTCGTGTGAGGTAACACGGGTTTCGCCAGACCCTCACCCTCTGTTACTCCCCCCCACGTGTGGGACCAGTTTCGCCACCACCTTGGTTGCTGTGCTTCCCACAAATTAGTGCTAGTAAGAAATGTGTGTGTGTGTGTGTGTGTGTGTGTGTGTGTGTTTTTTCCCCTCCCTTAACTTACATAAAGAGATTTACATTTTTCACTAGCCATTACAAGAGAATGTGATTTTTTTTTACCTATGGTTATTTTGGTTATAGTCACTGCAAAAATTCCAGAGTCATTTTGAATTATAAATTTTCATGGATAAATTTTTTTTTTAATTTTTAAATTGTTTTTGTTTCGTTTGTATGTATCTTGTTGTCTATCTTGTTTTTGCCTCTCTTTTTTTTGGTTTTTATTTATTTATTTATTTATTTATTTATTAAATTCTATGTGAGCAATCGTCACTTATAGTGCATAGCAATGTGGAGCCCAAGTTTAGTTAGCGGAAGGGTCTAGATTTAGACCGTTCCGGATTTGAAATCCCTTTAGGCTGATAGGTTGAGGGGGGTTTGAAAATTCAGAAGGGTCTAAAGTCTACGCTTAGACTCTCCCCTACATAAAGCATAGTTATTTTTTAAGAATAATTTTTTTAATAATTTTTTTAAAATGACAAGCAGGGTAAGCATAGTAATTTATTTTTTAAAATTAAATTAATTAATTTTTAAATTACAGCGTGATGGGTAATTTCCAAGTTATGTAAGTTCCCCTATATAGCTTGGAGAGTAATTTTCACTTGGAGGAAGTTTCTCCTAAAGGTTGTCCATGAAATAGGTTTTCTTAGGGCAAAGTGAAGGACCCAAAAATACAAAGAAAAAAAAGTTGCAATTCTTTACATGTTTATTGTGACATATATTATATTTAATATTAAATTATGACACATATTACACAAATATGAAGAGATTATGTCTCTTGTCAAAGTTATGTTGCTTTCAATTTTAATCTAGGGCAATGTAGGGCAGCTGAGAACGGGGTTGGGTAATTGGGGAAAGGAGGAGACGGGTACAGTTTTGAGAGGGGGTGATCACCATGTGGATGGATTCGCATTCTTAGTGACTATATTGAACCTAGGAAATGTTAAATTTGGACTCGGAGAACCGGATTTTATTGGTCCTTAAGGGGAGAGACTACGAAATAACATGTAATTAGTTTTGTCTTTTTTTTAATTTTTTAAAAAAAAATTTGAGTCTATTCTTTAGGGCATAGACATTATGCAACTAGCTGCTTGTTGGAAGATGAGAGATGTTTTTTACAATATTTAGAAAAAACCAAGAATTATGGACCTATGGGTTTTTTTTTTCACCATTGTACCCCTGTAGGTGCCTCATCACCCAAGGCTTGTAATCAAGCAAAAAATGGTCAATATTGTTCATAGTTGAGGTTGCCACAATTTGCTACTTACCTGTGCAGGAGAAGGGTTTAGGGTTTAAGAACTGGGGCCACAGTGAAACAGCACCCACCAGCACACCATGAAGGATGGATGAATAGTAAATGGTCAGGAGACAGTTTTCTGTTGGGTTCTAGTTCCCTAGCTAACCATGGTGGTTACCTCAGTTGCTTTGGCTAAAGGGATAGTAAATGATAACTGCCCTACTCCACACGAGCCAAGTAAATGAATATCATGTCAGCAAACTTTCTCAAAACTTGGATTGTGTTTGTTATAGTTCAACTGTCAATTGAAACCAAGTGAGTTAATAATGGGTTTCACCATGGTAAGAGCATCTCCAGCACAAACTGGCAAAATTTTCTGACAAAACCAAAAGTTTGTCGAGGAGTTTGTTGAAGTTATTACGCCATGAATTTAGAGCTTTGTTGTGCCTCATCACAATTGCCACAATCACAAAGAGAGAAAAGAAACATTTAGCACACAAGCTCGTCACAATGGAAAAAAAAATCAACGACCTTGCTTTTAACATTGAGTGCTCTACTAAACCCTAATTACCAAGCTTGCTAGGTATGGAGGATAATAAATATTTACCGGATAAGTACATAACCATGGTTAGTACATAATTAAGAGGTTTTGGGTCGTTAGTATGAAGGTAGTGAAATAGAGAATCGGGACTAACCGTCGTGGTTAACCGCAGAACTGGAACCCAATGAAAAAGTGTTTTCTGTCCACTTACACCGTCCATCTTTCATGGTGAACTGGTGGCCCTATATTCCTTGATAATTATGTAAGTTAGGGTTTCTTTTGGGAGTGTTTTATATTCCAGAATATGTCACTTTGCTGCCTAGTGCTGATTCTGCACTTTGGAAAAAAGGTTTTATTCTGCACTTGAAAGAGGTCTGTTGGGTACACAGCAGCAGTAGTAGCAATGTGATGGCAAAATTGTGGGAGGAGGGGTGGGAACTTTCATAATGTCTAGTCAAAGGCAGAAATGGCTAGCAAAATTCCATTATGCTGCGGAATGTGCCTTAGAAAGTGCTCATTAGGTGCAATTTTGTGTCCTAGTGAGTCAGTAAACTCAAGGCCTCCAACCCTAGTTATATACTCCCAAGCTATACCAACACATAAAAAGACCTAAGTGAAAAAAATTAGGGTATTCAGAGGTAGCCTTTTAGAGCGTAATCTTTCATGCGCAAGTACTCGCTTAATGGTCTTGAAAAAAAGGAAACGCCCTCAAATGCGTGTTAGGAGTGAGCGTTTCATTATTTTTTTGGAAATGTATGCCCTCTTTTCTCACTATACTTGTCAAGTATCACAAGAAAAGATGAAAAAACATTATGTTTAGATCTTTAAACCACGTAACATTATTAACGAGCTCAAATTGGGGTATTCCCGAAGCAAGTGCCCCTTCGTGGCTCCTCCTTGGGCGGATGCTCACTTGGGGGGAAACGCCCCTACTCTTGGGCCATCACTACCACATACCGAGTACCTTCACTTTCTTGAGTGAGGACGGCCTTCTATAGAGAGGCTATATTTTAATAACAGGACAAAAATGTGGATTTTTTTTCCATGGTAAGATGCATGGCCAACGGGAACCAGCACCTTTAACCGCTGGTACTATAGGTGCTGACCATGGTCAACCCAAGGTGTGGGCCAGGGATAAGTAGCTATTAGCCCTAAAGCTACACTTAGTACCTACCGTAGGGCTGAAAGAGCCTTTTGACCTTGATAGCTTGATTTCCTTTTGTCAAACTGCCAAAGTTGCCAAAGAGATTGGTTATGTGCTTGGCCATTTGTGTATAGAAAGTTGTATAGAAAATTGAAAGTTGAAACTCACCTATCATATATATATATATATACAAGATGGATGAACGGATGAATGACGAGACAGATGGATGAAATGATGCTTCACGTCACGATGTCCTTTACTATATGTAATACATGGTGGTGGTGGTGGTGGTTGGCAAGTGTATTGATCACTATTTGCTTTTGCGGTTGTTGAGTGTCGGTTTTGTGGTTGTCAAGGATGACGAACTTTGGTCTGAGCATATATGAAGTAGAGTCGTTGACATTAGTTCCATTTTGAAGAATGAAAGAGAAGTTCAAGACGATTGTCAAATGAGAAAGTTTCAACAACCCATTCTTTGCTTGCCAAGTGCCAAATGTGACGGGGTTGTAGTAGTAGTAGTAGTAGTCTTGTGAGCGAAGTGGAGGAGTCAAGTGGCTACGCACCTCGTTGTTCTTCTTCTTAGGCTTTGTCTCGCAATCCAATTAGAACATTGGGTGAGGGAGGAGGGACCAAGGTGCTCAGAAAAAAGCAAAGGGTCCCCCTCCCTCCCCCGGTGGGTGGGTTTTGTTCCTTCCTTTTTGTCTTGATTCATTTGATTTTTTTTGGAAATGATGTAATAATTTTTAATTGTGTGGAAGAATTTTTTTTTAAATGTTTGTTGGTTTTTCATGGCCTATAAGCATACGCAATGTCTCATAAATCCACAAATTTATGGAAAGTACCATAATTGCCACAATTAGGGCTTTTTTCCAACACTTATAGGCCATCTATCGATTTTCAACTAGATGGTATGTGCATCTAGCCTCCTTGTTTGAGCTTGAAAATAAATGACAATTTAATTTCTAGTTTTGTGGAGAGGGAAACCTAATGACACAACATCATTCCACATAAAGATTGTAAAAAACTAACTTAAAAGAAACTAGTGCGCCATGTGCCATTGAACACATATTGTAATATATTTCATTGAATATTGGAAGGGCAAATGTGACACCTTTTTTTAGCTTAAGTTTGAAATTCAATTTTCATTAATATTTTTTAATTTCTCATTTCAAAATTTTAAAATAAAATTCACTCAAATTAGAATATTTCTTGTACCTTATGTCTAGAAATTATGAAAGCATCTTCATGAAAACATTGTTGATCAAGGGCTTTCCAACATTAGCAAGAATGTGCCTAGGATTTCCTAATTTTTTTAATTGCTGATCTGATTGAATTTTCAATGACAAAACTATTCAATATTTAACAACTCTTGCATTGTAGGTTTAAACATGATGAAATCTTATCATGTTGTTGTAGCCCTATTCATTGAAATTTTCAAATGATATCAAGAGTGAAAGGGGCATTGTGGTTTGGGAGATCTCAATATGACAAAACAAAAACAAACAAACAACCTTCCTTAATACGAATAATATGATGATATCAACCTGCCTTTCCGATGTTTTTTTTTGGTTAAAAATTTCATCAAAATGGGGAAAATCAAAATAAAAAGAATATTGTATCACAATATTCTTCTTTTTTTGGTGAAAATCATCAAATTTTGAAATAAATTTTTTTTCATTTTTATTTGCCACATTGCAACTATGTTTTTAGTTTGGTAGCAATTTTCTAACTAGGTTCTTTCCTATTAAGATAGGTTTAAAAACATGTCACCATTTAATATTAAATCCTTCTTGGGATGCTAGCCAATGACACAACAATTAAAATTTTGAAAAATCACTACACCCACCCATGTTTGTTTTTCTTTTCTTTTTTTTTCTTTTTTTTCGATTTTGTGATGTAGCCAAACTAACAACCATTCACGAGAGGAATTAGCCAAATTTGGCAACATGTTAGAGAGAAAAGCGAATTTTAAATAATCATGCTACATTTCGGCAACTTGCGTAAACCTATTGTTTAATATATTAATTTCCAAAAAAAATCCTCTATTGGTTAGGCACAAAATCATTTTGTATTGAATCACAATACATTTCTTTTTATCATCACTTGTGGCAAAACATCCCCCCCACCCAAAGAATGAAAGAAGTTGCACCTACCAATGTGTTAGCTACTATATAGCTACTTGTAAATGCAACATTCCCGTAGGGCTTAAAAAAACCATGTAAGAAAAATGAAAGTGGCAATTTAAGTGCCACTAAATGTTGTACAATTTTCAATGAGTGATAAATTTTGTCAATAACCTCTAGGTTTGATTTTTTAAATGTTTTTAAATCAATGAATTATTACTTCTGATTTTTTGAAAAAAATAAAATTGAGTGGATTGGTAAAAAAAAATTAACATGTATAAAAAATGTTATTTGATTTTTTCAACCTTTTTGAAAATTGTGGTGATTTATTGAAAATTATTCTTTGATTTCTTGAAAAGCATAGTTATGAATGTTAAAAACCACTTTGATAATTGTTGAAGGTTTGTTATATAGTGTTGTCCAATTTTTTATTTCATAAGGAACCTTTAGTTTCCATTTGTTTTTCTTTTGATGGAACTTTTGATCTAGTTTTGAAACTAATTTTTTGGGTTCATTCACGATTGGGGTTCCAAAAAAAAAAATCATGACCTTTTTCCATTAAATTTTACAAATAGTATTCACATGAGACAAATTTAAATGAGAAAACATGAATAATCCAAGTTAAGATAATTCATGTGGTGGTTGTGATTTTTCACTTACAGACATTATTGTGCATCAATATTTTGATTTACAAACAAAAATGTAAGTTACCCCAAAATAAGCTTTTATTGATAACTAAACATTTTTTTTTTATACATGATTATTTTCTACAATTGTGATGTGCACCTACAATTAAAAACTCTAAAATCAATCAATATAAAAAACTAACCAAATGGTTTTTTAAAAAATTCTTGCAACCTTTTCGTTTAGAATTTTGAAACATTTGAATTTTTTATATAATTAATTATTTCATTAAATTCACCCAATTTCCATTGCATAGAAGGAAACATATTTTTTTTCTACAAAAATAATTGAAATGAATTACATGATTTTATAATTTTTCTTTAAAAACACAATTAAAACACATGATATAACTAGTTTAAAAGACACAAAAGGACGTTTATATATTATGTTTGTTGCTTTAAAATGACATTATATTATCTATTGGCATGTAACGATCCATTACATTTATAATGATGTAAATAGGAGAAAAATCCAAAGTTGTCATTTGGAATCCTTTGAAAAATAGCCATTGCTTTTTGGAACCTTAATGGTGAATGTCCCCCTTTGAATTTATAAAACCTTTGGGAGACATTCCATGCAAAGAATTTAAATCCAACCCAATTTACAACTAGGTTTAATTCCATTTTCATTGTACACATAATTAATTTAAAAGAATTGTGCAATGTGAGTTTGGTCAACAATTACTACATAAAATTCAAAATAAAGATTATGTAAATTAATTATTTACAACCAATTAAATGGAATAACTTGCTTACAATGTAGGGCCAAGCTCATTTTTAAAATATATATTTATCTATCTAGAAAACATAAACCTATTTAAAATGAGGCAAAACCATTGATTCATGTTCTAATTCAATTTGAAGATAGGTTGGTCACATGGTGAGGTTCCGACGGTAGTTTTGACAAAACTTAAAACCTTTAGCAAAAGACTCTTGAACTTGTTTAAATCCCATAACTTGTCAACATTGGTTTGTTCCTATTTCTTATAAGCACCCAAAGTTAATGTTCTAGGTGTAAAATGAAAAAACACAAAGTCACCACACACAAATACCAATGTGATATTTTTTGTTCTAATGTAAATATATCCATTGAAACAAATCAAAATTAAAATAAATTTAGGCATGGTGGAAATAGATTGTTCTACATGCTTCTTATGCATAGGCCACCTTACAATCATGAAAGAAAAAACCCATGGGATCAATGATTTTTTGTTTTCCATTTTGCAAGAAATATTTTCAAAAAAAAATATTCTATCACATTTTTCCTTTTTAATAAGTTTTTTTCCAATAAACGAGAAACGCATTTAAATTTTTTTAAATCACCAGAATTTTTTACATATGAAAAGGTGTTTAAAATTTGATACTTTCATATTTTGAATATTGCCGATTTTGACTAAACATATTTATGGACTATTGACATTTGAACAACATCACAATTTTTTTAAAAAAAGCATTGCATGGAATGCATACTTGTTAGGTTGTTCAATCAAACAAATTAAATTTTAGTAAGTTAGAAAATTTGCATAAAGCCTATTTGAACCAAAAATGAAAACTTGATTAACATTTTATTCAATTCATATTTTAGACAACCCAAATAATATTTATTTCATTAACGATCAAATAAATGCCATGATAGTGTTTACTTTTTCATCATGGCTAGCTTAAACATGTGGGTATGAAAAAATGGGCATTCTTGATCAAACATTTATCTTCCCCTTCCATATCAATGCCACATAAGTTGTTTTCTCAATATAACTCCTCATGGGAATTTGATCTTGATTATAAAAAATTTGATGGTGATTTTTTTTTTCTTGCATCTATGTCACCTTGCCTTCATAGCCATTGAACAAAATGTAATGTGTACAACAACATTGGACCTAGCAACCTTTGTACGTGATGGAAATTAAAAATATCAAAATGGTTGTTTAGTTTTTAAAAACAAATTCAATGTCATTAACAACTAGTTAAAATACATTTGGATGTGTTATACGATCAAACAACATATGAAAATTGTTGAAACATATATTGAAAATGTCAAGGAAGACAAAATAATCAAAGAAAAGGAGTAAATTATGAATGGAATACATACATTTAGATATTGGGACCGCACTTCCAAAAAATGGATTACACAAAATATGGTTATATTTAATTCGATCACTCATGCACTCTTTTTTTTATTTGTTAGACACTTTGACAACATTCAATTTCTTTTTAGGGAACCCATTAAAAATACCACTTCTATGTTGTTATAAAGTTCCAATTCCATTTTCCTTCTTTTTCAAATAATTTCAAAACCATTTGGAAGTGCATTGACCTATCTAATGTAAAATAGGCTAAAAAATCTAAAACATATGGTGCATTGTGCCACAATTCCACAAGGATGAATGCCATTTCAATCATTGTTAATCACCCCCAACTTTGCACTATTCACATTTTGAAAAAAAAAAAAAAAAAAAAACTAATTTGCATCACATTTCCATAATGTGTTCTATTGAAAACTAATGTTTAAATAAAATATTTATATTCTATGGAATTTTCTTGGTGTAAAACAAAATCAAATCTAACGTTTTGAAGTAAGGTACAAATCATTTTCATTTTTTAATGTGTATTAAAACCTTTTTTGGACACCTTGAAATTATTGCACTCATGATCCAACCAAAACCATTTCATGGGTTTATTATAGTTTTTTTTTCATTAAAGCTTCCTTACAAAACTCAAAAACCAAACCCATCAACAAACAATTTTGGAAGTATAGGCATCAATGACAAACTTTTTATTGCGACCTTCACCTTAAGCTTATGACCAAGGTTGGGGCATGACATGGGAGATGGGACAAGAAAAGTTCAAAGCATGGTATCAACCTTCCTTTTGTGAACGTGTAAGATGAAAGCCCCCAATATTTCGAAATCAACGTCACTTTGAGAGTTGAAGGTTTCAAGGTGTTTTGAATATTTGGATCAATTTTTGGGGATTAAGTTTAATTTAACTTTGTTTTTTTTGTGGATCACATAAAAAGGTTTTGAATACTAGCAGAATAAGGTTGAATTTCATTTCCATAAAAAAACGTGTAACATGAGCTATGCCCATTCAAAGACTCAAGACCAAATTGCCAAAATGACTTTCAATCAAATAATTATCATCTTGAAAAATAAAATGAGGTTGGTGTGGTTTCCCAATTTTAGGCTATGGTGGGTTTTTTGAATTCAAGTATGTTTATGGTTCATCCATGTATCATATGATTGATTTGAAAATGCAATAATGGTATTCAAACTAAAAGGAGCCAACAATGCACCCTTTGTGATTGCTTAGGTGATTATTTGTTATGAAAAGTCTTTAAAATATTCTAAGAATATTTCATTTGTAAAATGAAAAAAATCTATTGAATTTTTGTATGAACTAAAAAGATGTTGCATTCTACTATTATGTAAAGATGTTAAGAAAATTTCCCCGAACAAACTTCATTTAGGAATCATTTAAAAGTCCATTAAACAATAAAAATCATTGGTTACAATGTTTTAATAATGGTTTTGAGTACTTTATCCTCATTAGATTCATTCAAAATTCTTCCACATGTTTCCACAATGTATGTGAAACATTATTATATAAACACATTAAAAACATTTACAACATCAATACAATTTTGAACACTAAAACATGAAAAACCAAGCATTGGTTTCACATTTGTTGGCACTTTTTGATTTGAATATACCTTAATCACTTTCTTGTTCGGTTTATGCAATTTAATACATATGTGAATCCCATTTAGGAGTTTGTCTTAGTCCCATCCCAAAGTTGCCATGCCATTTTTGTTATCGGGAGCTAAAAAATGTTCCTTGGGTTTGCATTCCTACATAATACCAAGAATAAATAAATAAAAATCACCATTGATATCATGTGGCAAACTTCAAGGTCTATCGCTTTTAAATCTATTGTTTAAAATATTGACTTTTACATATTTGTGGCAAATGCAATGTGATAAATCATGGTCATTGAATGACCACACTAGTTGTTGTACATATATATAGTGAAAATGTTTTTGAACTTGAAAGTTGACAATTTGTAATTATAACATCTGAAAATTTATGAACTTGGATTTAAGCATAAGATTGAACAAACAACTTGATGTAATATATCTTAGACATAAATTGGTTACCTTCTGAATATTATTTGGAAGATTTTTTAAGTCAAATTTGCATAGAAAATTAATTGTGGGTATATTGTGTTGTTTAAGGTTATGCTAATGGAGGTAGGATTTGAGCTTTCCATCACATTTGTTCATTCATATTTGAGTTAAAGGAAACATCATGTAAATTGCATTGAAATAAGGAGACATTAAAAGGCTTTGGTTAACATGACAAAATCATATGCAATGATTATTGTCACATTCTATTTATTTGAAAACCAATGAGAATTTTAAAATTTGAGGGTTTTAATACTCGTTGCATAAACTATTGCACAAACCACCAAGGCCATACCCATTAACAAATCATTAACAAATCATACATGATTTTTAAAAAAAATCCATTGCTTCATATTTTATGGATACACACATAATGCAATGTGCCAAAATACACTTTTCAATTAAGGTTTCAATTTGGAACAAGCAAATGTTTTTGACTTCAAACAATGTTGATGTCAACGACATGGCTATTATAAAGGTGTAAACACTTTCAATGTTGAAATCAATTGAATTTAATTGGGACATGAATCTTATATAAGTTATGGGGAATAATATTTATTCATGGGTTCTTTCACAAAGGCAAGTAATTACAAACATAAGGTAATTAATAATCACAACAAAACCTCATGCATGTTTGTTTTGTTGTTTGAACGGTTGCAATAGTGAATAATTTCAAGAAATTTGTTGAATATCATGAAAGAAAAACAAACTACATTATTTTATCAATTTGCATCAAATCTCACAACCTTTCATATGAACATGTGAGATAGAAATGACATAACTTTTAAGACAAAAATAATTATGTAATCACAAATAAAATAATCAAACTCTTGACCTTTCAAAATTGATTTGAAAAAACCATATTAACATAGTTCAAGGTTAATTTGGCTAGCCACATTTTTGGGCCAATCAACTACACAATTGGCCATTAGCAAAAAAAATTAATCTTAACTTGTAATATGCCATGTCAAGATTTTGAGTGTGAAACAACTTTCAAAAATAGAATGTTTTCTATTAAAAAAAGAAAGGGATGAATAAAAAATTTAAATAATAGATAGGTGAAAGTATGGGTTGTATCCAAACCAAGTCTAATCCATTGCATCTCATTTGAATTTCCTTTGACAACTACGGAAAAATATTAGGATATACAATAAACCAAGAAATTGAGGGCCCTTACCCAACAACCCAACATCCTAAAAGTGATACATATTTTTTTCAATAGTCCATACCACCTATATCAGTTATTCTTTAGAACAAAAAATAAAATAAAAATTGAAACACTTAGTTTGTTAAATAAACATCACTCATCTTTCCTTCCATCGATTCCATATGAGATACAAGGATAACACATATGATAAAAGAATAGAGTAAACAAATAATGGACAAGGGTTGTGGTTTTCTAACTCTACTTACTTCAAAACCAAATGCTAATGACCACCACCTAGAAATCAAACCTCAAAAAAAAAAACAATAGACAAGGATTGTGGTCTTCCGAACTTTATTTATTTCAAAACCTAAATGTTAAACCACATTTCATTAAAAATCAACTTCTAAAATAACAATAGATTGTGATTGTGATCTTCATAGCTTTACTTATTTCAAAACTCAAATGGTACTATGATCCACAAAAAATCCACCTAAAAAAAAACCAACCATAGACAAGATAAAACCTTTTCAATTTTATTTACAACAAAACTCAAATGGTAACCACTAATGTTGTGTGGTTCTTAGGGTTTAAAACTACCCCCAATTCCAGTTGGTTTTTTTTTTGTGTGGATGGTTTTAATCCCCATTCTAGTTATTGATTTTTCAAAAACTGAAACCCAATTTTGATTCCGATTTTAGCAAGTGCGAGCTAGTTTCGGTTTCGATTAGTTTTCATATTTTTATTTTAGTTCAATTCTGGTTTTAGGTAGGGTAATGTTGGTTACCTAGGCACCCTTGGTTCTAGTTTCGATTCCAAATTTTCATTTTTTAAAAAATAATGCAATGAAAAAAAAGAAACAATGCAACTTTTGATTTTTAAAAAAGTCAATCAACTCAAAGTACAATGCTTTTAGAAGGTGAAATTTTGCATAACTAACAATTAACTTATTTTCTAACTCTAAAACTAAAACCTAAAATGCTAAAATGAATTAGTACCAATTTGGTTTTTGCCAATTGGTATCAAGGTTTTCCATCTCATACACTTGTATGCCCTCTTTACCAAATCCTTGAGAACAACCCTCAAATGCAAAGTGGCATGCAAAACAAAATAACAAAGAAGAAACAAAAAAACTTGAAACCTAGCAAAACATTAGGTTACATCATCTCTAATCCTAGGGTTTAAGGTTTGGGGCAATCAACAACATCCTTGTTCCATCTAGTGCTCCCAAATACCTACTACAACAAAAAACAACTTAGAAGACATCAATATGAACAAATTGAGACATGAAACTTGGGGGGGAAAAAAGAGATTTGATAATGTAATAAACCCCAACCCTAAACATACCTAAACCCTATTTATTGCCTTCATCAATGTCCAAGAGCCCAAGGGATGCGATGACTTCCTCATTCTCATCCATTAGGGTTTCTTCCATTTCATGAACTCGTCCATGGATGAAAAACCACTAACACGAGCATCATCTGGCTAATTCGTGTAGATGTTTATAAGCATTTCAAGATTATCCATGCCCAACCAAGATTGCCGCAAATTGGTGCAAATACTAACAATGTTAAACACCTATTCCGCTTTGATTTGGGAACCAACAATCCCCAAGATTTGTCAGGCTACCAACCCAACGTAAGAAAATTATACTTCATGGGCTTTCCACCAAGCCAAAGGGTATTTGCATTCCTCTTTTGTGACCTTCTTGATCTTGAAATGGGTTAGTTGCTCTTTCACAACCAACAATGCCATATCCTCATCCGTATCCATAACATCATACAAATAAGAACATTGGGAACTTTGGGATGTGGAACCACCCACATACTTTTCACTTGCATTTGTTGGGTTTAGAACCTTGTATGCATAAACCAAAAGCGAGAACAATACTTGAATGTCGTAATCATTTGCAATTTAGAAAACCCCTTCCTTGCTAACATATTGGATAACTAACCCCAACCCTTTAAAGTGGGAATCCAACATTTTGGCCAACATATTGTGGGTTTTATGAGTATGAGGAGCAACCAAAAATGAAAGGAAGGGTTCAAGGACTCCCACTACCTATTTCTACATGCATTGCCATAGGGTTATGAGCTCACCATCGAAGTCTTGAGTCTCATTAGCATTAGGTGTCAAGCAATCCACCTTCAATTTGCATACAAGAGAAAATGCCGTAGAAATGACATCTAAAAGGAGCCAATAGCCCCAACTCTGGTTCAACATGCACTATTGGACCACGGGACCCAAAATGTTTGCAACAACTTGACCTATGGCCCAAACTTGAAAAGGAGACGTGTGGGCTTGAAGAGCAAAAGCCTTTTACCTGCCATAACACAAAGAAATGGTATGCTTGAATTCCAAAGTTTATTGAAAAAGAATCACACGGGAGGCAAACCTAGTTTTCATGGGTGTTTTAAGCTTTTGTGGAGGCATGCCACTATCTAGGCATGTTTTATGCCTCTCGTGCCACCCCTTTCCACTTTTCTTTGTCTAAGTGATAGTTTTTCTGCAAAACTTATTATGTTTCCTTGATGGAAACAATTAATCTTGAAAAAACTTTCCTATCATTGGTGGCATATTGACAACATTTGGACATGGCATGCCCTCAACATGCCCCCATGAAAGGTGTTGTTAACCCTAATGCTTGATAACACTTAAAGCATAATAAGCACTAAGAGCATGGCGAACATCGAAAACACGACGAACACCAAGAATATAATAAAGACCAATAGCACCAAAAACACGACAAACATTAAGAGCACAATAACACCAAAAGTTGTGAGCACTAAGAGCACAATAACACCAAAAGTTGTGAGCACTAAGAGCACAATGAACACTGAGAGTTGCGCAACACCAAGAACATGACAATCATTGAAAGTGTTTCAACACCAAGAACATGACAATCATTGAAAGTGTTTCAACACCAATAACATGACAATCATTGAAAGTGTTTCAACACCAATAACATGACAAGCACCACAAGTGTAGTAACACCAAAAACACTAGAGCTCCAAGAACATGACAAACATTAAAAACACAACAAAACTAAGAACTAAGAGCACCAAGAGCACCACAAACACCCAAAGCACGTAACCCAAGAGCATAACAACACCAAGAACATGGCAAACACCACGAGCATAACAACACCAAGAACATGGCAAACACCAAAAACATGTAGCACCAAAAGCACGGTGAACACTAAAAAACACAACAACACCAATAACACGATGAGGACCATGATCACAGTAACATTAATAACATGATGAACATCGTGAGCACAATAGCACCAATAGCACAATGAACATCACGAGCACAACAATACCAAGAGCATGGTGAACACCAAGAGCACAACAACACCAAGAATTGCGGACACCAGGAACATGATGAGTATCAAGGGCTACAAACACCAAAAACATAGTGAGCACCGAAAGCACGATGAGCATAGAAGAGAACATAAGAGAAGAAGTGGGAAGGAGAACAAAGATAAAAAAGAAAAAAATCATTAAAACCATAAAAGCTAACCCTAACCCTAGATTCTCATTTCTAACCCTGACCCTAGAAAACTAACTAGAATCGGGTTTTGAAAAAAACTACCTTTGGTTTCTAGTTAGTTGCACATGAAAGACCCACCCCTTAGTTCCAATTTCGGGTAATTCAATGTGAAGGAATGAGGGGGCCGAGTAGTTACTGGTTAGTTCAAAAATAGGTGCCCGTGGTTTGGATTTTAATCCAGATTTGGGGTTTGGGCCCGACTCTGGTTAGGTTCTAGGTACCCAAAACTGGAACCGACCTTGCATACCCAAAATTTTATGGGTACTCGCACAACATTGCTAACCACCATCCATTAAAAATAATCCTCTAAAAGAGTGATAGATGAAAATCTTGTGATTTTTCCTATTTTAACTTACATCAAAACTCAAATGTCAACCACACCATCCATTAGAAATCACTTTCTCCAAAAATAAATAAATAAGGGAACAAGGGTTGCAACTTTTCTTAGGTTTATTTACATCAAAACTCAAATGCCAACGACATTTCGCTATAAATCACCTTTCAAAAAAAACATTGAAGAAAACTTTTGTGATCTTTATTAACTTTATTTTCATCAAAATCTAATTGCCAACTCCCCACCACCCACAAGAGATGAACCTCTAAAAAGAACAATACATGATAATTGTTGCATTCCTAGCTTTGCCTCCTTTCAAAACTATAATACCAACCACCACCCTCTAAAACTCTGAAAAAGTTGAATGCCCACCACCACCACTTGCTATTAGAAATTGGTGTTAGAACGGACTCCAATGCCCACCATCAACACCCACTAGTAATTGAGCTTATTAAAGAAGTTGAATGGGTTTATCACCTATAAGAAATTGGCACCATAAAAATAAAGGAAAGACGTTAAACACCTCCCTATGAGCTTTGTCCAACACATTTGTTGGCCAACAATGCTTAACCCTATGTAAAGTTGAGTGGTTTTGCCACATGGTTTGATTCATTTGACCTTATTTTTAAGCTAAAAAATAAATAAATTTAAGTATTTTCACTTTTTGTTGAGTGGTGTTGAGTTTGAAATTGATATGGGACAACATAATTATCAACAAAAAAATTAAAAGAAAATAAAATTATGAAACATGCAAAACAAAGAGAATTGTATTGTGTGATTTTGTGTCAAACCACACATGGTACAAAAAGGGCACAAAAAGACAAGCCTAAGAATGTGTGGGACAAAGCTCGTTTGATGAGGGAGGTGGACAAGCCTAAGAATGTGTGGGACAAAGCTCGTTTGATGAGGGAGGTGAGGCGAGGCCAAGGGGGGAAGGGGGGCGATAGAGTATTTAGCATCTCCCCCAAAAAAGGACCCGAATGCATACTCCAAAAATCCACTCAAAATGGGCCATCAAAGTCATGCTACTTGACCTAGCTTTCTTGGGATGAAGTGAATGTGGCGACTTGCCAAGCGTATGTGTTGTTGTTGTTTTCTGTTTGTTCTTTCCCTTCATAACAGACCGAAGGAAAGGAAACAAAGGGAGAATGCCAGGAAGGAAACCCCAACAAAATCCCCTAGTAAGGTCCCACAACATGGCCATTCTGGGAATGAGGGCCTAATGCTTGGCCTTGTATGGGGCCCCCATTCGCAGAATGGACCCTTTTGAAGTCCTTACCCAGTGTAAAGAACCCATAGCATTTTGGTTTTAAAATGGACGGCTGTGATTTGATTTGGAAGGAGAGGGAACACCCTGTGCATAGTGTAGGGTATCCATTCCTTTGATTCATTGTCACCATTCCTCATGTTTTAAAATTAAATAAATAAATAAATAAATAAATCTGTGTGTGTGTGTGTGTGAAATAAAAATAGGATTTATTATTTTATATTTTAAAAATTAAATTAGAATAAATATTTATTATTTTCATTTTTGTGATGCAGCTGAAGTGAAGATCATCTATAAGACAGCTTAGCCAAATTTGGCCACAGACAGGATACAAAAGTAAAGTTTAAGCATCCTTCAAATTTTTGGCTACATGTTAGAACATTTAGAAGCAATAGAGAAATTGTTTGGCAAAATTTTTTAAAAATAAAAATAAAAATAATATATATATCTGGAAAAAATTGGTGACTAGAAAACCAAAGCAAAAAATCACATATTTTTAGCCTTTGGAAAAACAATTAACCAACTGGCTAAATTTAGCCGAAAAAAAACTTTGCCCATTACTTTGATTTGAGATCAGTGTGTTTTTTTGGCGACTTTTCACACTATGGCGAAGAAAAAAAAAACCCCAGTGCGACGAATTGTACAAAGGGTTTTTTTTTTTTGGAAAAAATGTGCAAAAGTCGCCATAGTTTGAGGAAAAAAGGGTGAGAAGTCGCCATATTTAGACAAATTGAGTTCCCCAAATGGAAGTAGCCAAACAAATTGAGATCTTAAAACATCATTTCTAGTTTGCTGGCTGATGACCTTTTAGCCAAATTTGGCTCTCAATTCTCTTGTTGGATGATGATTGCCAGTCATCCACCTACTTGACAAAATTGAAAACAATTCATTCAATTAATTACCTACCTACCTGCTTATAATTAGGCAATTTCTAATACTTCCATCTGTCCTCTAAAATTCTCACAAACCTACCAAACCTTATCACACACTAATTAAACTGCCTAATTAACTCAAGATAACTAATGAAAAAAAATTTAAAAAAATTTCAGACCACCAAATCCAGCAATTTCATTGGTCACATAACATTTTTTCTCCACACCACCTACACCAAAAAAAGCCTATTCAACACCCTCTTTGTATATATATATATATATATATATATATCTATATATATTGGTATTATACTAAAATACACTAATCCTGATTAAGCTGCTAATCCTAATTAAGTGTGGGATTAGGGATGTATTAACTCCCCTGCTAGCTGCACTCTTTCACACTCTCGCACTGTTGCTTCCTTTGCCTTTTCTCCTCTTCTCTTGCGCTTTCTGTTGTTGTTGTTGCTTCTGCCGCTGTTGTTGTGCCTTTTTCTCCTCTTCTACTTTCTGTTGTTGCTGTTCCTCCTCCTGCTGTTGTTGTTGTGGGGGGAGGGGGGGGGGGGGGGGGGGG
>Ga0116227_10004121_pt1 | contig 31741 bp, 25 predicted proteins | sample S1TSphgellanicum_FD_89693 | JGI IMG/M metagenome (GOLD analysis project Ga0116227, IMG submission 89693) | Host-associated microbial communities from peat moss isolated from Minnesota, USA - S1T2_Fb - Sphagnum magellanicum MG | ecosystem: Host-associated > Plants > Peat moss > Unclassified... | reverse complement strand
GCCCAAGTGTGCGGAGGGGTCAATGGAAATGCCTCCTCAATCTTCAATAAAATTTCTTGCCACTGCTGCTGTGTCAAGCTGTTCATGCTATTGGCAAGAAACTTCTCCTCAAACAAATCCATCAACAATGCTATAGAATCATTTTTCCAATCTCTTGGATTTAGGTGGAGCTGGAGGTGCTGTGCAAGGCACAATGAACAAGGGAAGTGAACAGCTTGAACCCATCATCATCAGGTACAGGAAACTTGGAAATTTGGCTATTGAGACAGTTCCATGGTGAGAAAGACAGAAGAAAATGTGATTTTTCGAGAAAAAATTTGAGAAACACAGTGCCTGTATTGTGTGCAGTGAGAAAATGGCTACAGAATGGGGGCAGGTGAGCACGGGTGAGTGCGAAGGTGAGAAGTGAAACTTGGGAGAGATTTGGGCAGAGTGCTAAACAGAACTCAGGAGAGACTCATGCAGAGTGCTAAATGGAGCACTGCAGTTTGTGGCCAGGCCAGAAGGGGAGCTTCAGAATTTTCTGCCTGCCAGGTTTTGTGGCTGATCACAGGTAGACCTGCTTCTTGCGTGGCAGTCTGCCAAGCTTCTTCCTTCATGTGCGCAACCCATCTGTCTCCCAATATAGCTGCAAGGGAGCTGGATCAGCTGCCCTTGGAATCACTGAGTGCATTTAGAAACACCAAAATACGTGTTCCCCTTTTTTGGTTACACCCACCCAGCTAAGACTACCTAACAAACTTCAATCACCACATGACCACTCACTTTCCTTCTTCCAAAGCTTCACTGGCCACAAACATCAACCCAGTGGACCACAGGCAATTTCAAACTGTTATTGTCACACAATCTTTGGCTGCCACTGGCTGCCATGAATTACATGTATAATATTCCAGGCTAGGGAAACCCCCACATCCTTTCCCTGGACTGTGCCCCAGGTTTTTGAATATGAGCAGAGTGATAATATCAGTCTCAACTGCAAACCATTTGCCCAGCCCAGCCCAATCATTTTGCTCATACACCACATATTTTGGCAGGACTGAGATGCTAAGGACCTCACTGTTCAAAACTTCAAGATCCTTCAACTGAACTAGAGGCAGAAACCCAGGAAATGTGGTGTAATGATGTCCTAATAAATGATTTGCAACCACCCAGCATGAATGAAGATATATGTTCTGGATAGACAACTAAATGCATGGAAACAAAATCTCAGGATGTATATGGATGGGAATTGAAAAGGAACTCCTGGAGATGGTTGAATTGGAAAAATAACTCAAACCATTGAGAGCTTCACAAAGAAGAATGCTTCTCATCACCTTTGCTTGGTACCTGCTGAGGGCAGGAAGGCCCATAGATATCATATCGCCGATGCTGCAGAAAGCAGACAAGCATGAGAAAAAACATGGCATGCAGTTCTCTTCTCTAGATCATGTTGGAATGCCTAAAATTACTCTTATTCATCACCAGGTTCATATAACCCTGCAAGCCTTGGGTAGATTCTCCAGCAAATGGTACAACCAGGCTCTCACGTACTTAATAAAGAAGCTCTAGCATCATTACTGTTTGCACACATAAATGTAGGATATGCATGACCAAGGGAGTTATGGGCACAACACCATAACTTTAGTCTCAGATCTCACCTGCTCAATTGGCATACGAAGTCTGATTGCTTGCAACATTGAGAGATCAACTTGTGCCACTGCTATCCCTGTAACCAGCTTGTCTACAAAGGGCAGACAAACTACACTCCTTAATGATCACGTTGACAGAAGATAAGATGCATACACATAGCTATTCTCTGGAGGTCTTGCTATGCATGCCCTTGCAGAAACAGTGACTAAGACCAAATTATTGGATTTGAAGTCACCAAGTATACAGAGTCTGGCCCAAAACTGCTAGGCATTAATTGAGAACCAACCCCAAAAAGCAAGAGCAAGAGCAGAGAGAGAAAGAGGACCTGATAATCGGGCAATGACTGTGCCCCAAGGGTCAATGATCATAGCATCACCATAGCTCTCTCGTCTGTCATTATGCTTGCCAGCCTGGGCTGCTGCTAATACCTGCAACAACCTCAACATGAGGACCACTTCTTGTTCTTTCTATAGATATCAGTTCATTCAGCCAGTCACACCATAGAAGTACCAGGGTGATCTATACACATTCCCATTGCACATGCTTTTTGTATGTACTACTTGCATTCTGTCAGCTTCAAATCCAGACTACACTAAGAGGATGAGATGGAGTGTACATAACACTGAGTCTCAACTGCTCGAGCACGGAGTAGAAGCTCCCAGTGGGCTTCCCCAGTCTTCTTAGTGAAAGCAGATGGTACCAGCAACACCTGTGCAGAAGGCAATGCCACCTTATGTCAACACATCAAATTCACCTGAACACTGAATACATTGCTGTATTAAGCATAAAAGAAGTCCATGGAGTCTACAAAGAACCAATAAAGAACACTCACTTCAGCATTTTCAGCAAATCGAAGTTGTTGATAAAGCTCTGGAAAGCGAAGATCGTAGCATACAGTTAAACCTAGCTTTCCAGCAGGACAATTGGCCACTACAACCTCTGATCCTGTTGTTGACAGTCCCAATCCCACTCACCCCTCAAGACAGGAGAAATGTCAAAGTCAAACCTCCTATGGACATGCTACCTCCTGCAGAGAAAATTTGACACTCTATTCATCAAGAAGTCTTCAGATATCACCCCTGCAAAGAGAGCTCAAGAGCTTCCAGGAACAAAATATCGTCACAGCTTTTTCTTCTCATGCAGGAATGATTCATCATTGTCATTGAAATGGCAGAAGCAACAGGTGGAAGAGTGAATTGTACCAGGTGCAGTACTATTGCTCTCTTTCAACACCGGACCTCCTGGAACATCAACATCAAACCTGCAACCCTGGCAGCACTCTCATTATGCTAATCTGAAACAGAAGGTTGATTCAATTTATGTTGAACCACCCTAGCAATGCCCTTCACCACAAGCCCTACCAGATAAAGAGAGGGAGAGAGTACATACAGGTGAATTTTGCGATAAAAAGTACAAATTCTGCCATAGTTGTCAAGAAGTACATGTGTGTTGTATATATGCTTGTCATCAGGGCCCTTCTCTTGAAACCCTCCAAGTGCTAGCCACAACCCTGCCTCTCTGCATCAGACTCTCCCCTCAGTGAAACAAAACTTTGTCACATTCAGTTAGGCAGACAGAGAAAAGGCAACTTTTGCATAAGTGTTGCTGACAGAAGATTCTGCTCCACTAAGTCTACAGAGAGATAGAACACACCTAGCCAAAGACTGGTAGCGTTTCATGATGGGTCCGGTCAATGGCTCTGCTATGCCCAACGCCTCCCCATCCCTGGACCCAATGAATGAGAAGCATTCTGGCAGACTGAGGAGTTTGACACCCGCTGCCGCTGCTTCCTGTCCTCACCACCCACAGAGAGAAAACATGTAGTAAATTAAGCTCGATGCAGCTTGAGTGTAACAGCTGTGATGTGGTGATATGCAACACTAGTCTGGTGCTAAAACCTAGAGTGATTTTTAGAGATCCAAGCACATGACGAGTTTCTTGCAACTTGCAGCTTAAGAAGGGTTATTCGACATGAGAAGGTCGAGCTATTGAGATATCGATTGAAGCACAAGTTGGAGCAACCAACCCATAACTAGGGCTTAGATATCGCAGAAAAAAACAAAAACGTTCAAAACAAGACTTTTTGCCTCCAACGAAAAAAAGAAAAAAAGAAAACACAACACAACACAACACAACCCTCCCAATGCTTCAGGAGGACAAAAAGAAGAACGAATTGCCTCAAGTGGGAATAACAATTTCAATGGAGATCGTTTGAGAGCAAATCCTGCAACAGTTATAAGCAGTGGAATCAGACGAGAGAGTGACTGTGCACCTTCACAAGGCGGGCGCAAGTGATGAAATTTGCGTTTGTATCGGAGATGGCAGTCATCTGCGCCACAGCCACCTTCACTAGCGGGGGTACCGCATGCAACGCCATCGCCATTCCTTTCGGTGTCCAAAGTCTGTCCCAAACAATTGTGTGCTCCTGCAAATGAAGGCATCCAAAGGGTAGGGTAACTACGCCTATCACCGAACACTTAGTGGCTCGGAGGAGGTCGAATCCCGTGTTAGGCCGTTCTCTGTTTGGTTAGGAACCTTAGGGGTCAGGCGACTTCTATTAACAAAATTTGTTAGAACCTCCAATTAAGTTTAATGTTGTTTTTCCAACATGGGGTTGTCCAGTATTAGATTTTTTATTATTATTATTTTATTTTTTATGACAAGAGTACCACTGAAAGTTTAGGAATTCAAAATCAGATTGTGAAAAAAAAAACATTGGTCATTGCAAAAATTAGAAGGCAATTCATTTGTTTCAATTTGAAAATCATCAAACTAAGTCTAACTTGCAATAATTATGTGCCTAATGCTTACTCACTACTCACATATGTAGAATACACACTACTTTGCATTAACAGAATTTTTCAACATAGTTCAAACATAGGAGCAATTCACTACATAACTTTCAAAAACCGAGCTTGCGACAATACCAGTTGTACAAAAAGGCAACAAGATGAAGTACTCTCCTAAGAACAACCCTTTTGGATGTAACCTTGGTTGCATTGTCCTCAAGGAGTGGTCTTGATTGTGCTATCTTCAAGAAAGAAGAGTTGGTCTTGGTTGTGTTGTCCTGAAGAAGGAATGGTCTTGGTTGTGCTATCCTCAAAAAAGAAGGATTGGTTTCGAATATATCTTAACAAGCTAGTGGATACATTTGTATATGGGCAACGATTCAAACCTAACACTTGATGAGAGTGTCTTCTAATTGCATCAACTCATCAACAACATGCAACCCCTATGGCTCTCCTTCCTTCAACATCACTATGTAGTTGTCATCTTTCACCTTTTTTGCATATACACCATTCACACTTGCTCTTAAAGCATCTTCAACGATTCACTATAAAATGGCATGCACGCTAGTTTTGGATGAAGCAATACACCAAATTGGTGTACAAGTGGGTTTCAGGAGACATGGGAACAAAAAAAAGATTGTATTAGTTGAGTGTTTGCATTTATTGCCCACACACTTCCCACTATTGATTGGTCAGTCACACTAATTGGCCCACGTGTGCTTTACATGATTCCTCAGTGTTTAAAGTTTGGTATGTGACGTTCATGGATGGGGAAGGAAGTACATTTAATACAACATTTGGATGTGAAAACATGGTGTGCATGCCATTTTTTAGTGAACCACTAGAAAGGCTTTTAGGCCTTACATATTCAATGTCCTCCAAATTTTAATAGTCACTCAATAAATTAATGTAAGTTCAATGACACCACCAATATCAATATATGGACATGTTGAATGCAATGTCATTGGAAAATGTTGAAGCAATTTATGGAAGTGCTTCCATGTTTTTTCAATTGGAAATGTTATTCTTATCTATAACTATTGCAAGAGTTAATTCCAAAAGCAATGATAATTTCATTCAATTTTTTTTAATGCAAAAACAAGCTATAAAACAACCACAAAATATGGTGGAAGAATGGAATTTGATAATAAAAAATGAATTCATATTGTTGGCATTTGGAAGTTAATGCACACCATGTTTCAACAACAAGATGCCACTTTCAAAGATCATCATCCTTATGCAAGCCATCACCATTAAATGCATGCAAGTATTAAAATATCTCAATAGTAGCAAGAGTTGAGAATTGTTATTATGTCATTGAACTCTAGTTTTGGGATTACAATGGAGAAGAACCTAATGAAAAAAGGATCGAAGGTAGATATAATTTATGTGAATGTTGCAAAACCAACTTTAAAACCACAAAGGAAAGTGCAATGATGTTGAACACCAATACTATAAGCATAATGCAAGAGGCTAGGTTTGTAAATAGGGAGGTGAAGCCCAACCTCTATTTTAACTTTGAGTTCACAAAATAGTCAAAACAACATTCAAGTAATGCAACAACAACCCAAAAAAATTGAGCAAGGATGATGTAAAACTAGTCAATGTCATCATCCTAAAGCTTCAAATTCACAAAGCAAATCAACAAGAGAGAAGAAAACAAGCAATGCAACAATAGAAAAAGAAAAATCGAACTAGAAGGTGAAATCAAATAATTATCCTAACTTTGAATTCACAACTAGATCAACAACAAAGTCTAAAGAACCAAATGATGTAATGCCCATAATAACAAAAATAGATTCAATGAATAATGGAATTTAAAAGGAGAAAAACATTACAAAGGTGAAGCCAAACAATGAGAATAATGGAGAAAACATAAACAATTGGGGGTGATGGAAATTGACAAATACCTAAACCCTAAAAACAAAAACCTATTTGGAAAAGTCAATAATTATTAATGATGATTCTATAAAAAAAACTTGGAAATGCTAGTTCTAGGGTTCCAAGCCCAAGTCCTATAAAAAGGCAAATCTTAAGTTAAGGTTTTAATTCAATTATTGAGGCATCACTACTACAAAATGTGGGTGTAGTTCACTAATCCATGTTCACTAGACCAGTGAATTCACTGTTTTTTCACTAGTCCACGTTCATTGTAACTAGTGAATTCACTCAAAAATCTAGTGAAATCACTTGGCGTACAAGGACACCTTTTGTTGTAATTCATGGGTCAAGCTTCAAGTTTTATGACTTTTACCTAAAATTGTTTAATATAACTGAGAATTATGGAAAACCACCCAACATTGTTCCTTTGTTTCTAAAATTCAACTTTTTTTGTAGCCTTCCACCTATCATTTCTAATGTTGTAAAAATTAATTGAATGAATTAACTAATGAATAAAATCTGCCATTTGAAAATGAAGGGGTTAATGTAATGGGAAAAAAACACACATGTTAAGGCCACCCATTAATATCTCGATTTTTGTATATCAAAAAAATAGAAGTAAAGGTCAAATACATGCCAAGTAACAAATATTCAAAAACAATGATAATTCAAATAAACTATCATATTTTCAAATCAAAGTATATGAAAAAAACTTAAAGAAAATCCAACATTCAATGTTGTCAACAAATACAACTTCAAAAAAAAAAATCATTTCAAAATAAACTACAACTTCGACAAAAAACAAATATAACTTCAAAAGAAAAATTGGAGAACTTCTAAATGGAAAAAATAACTTCAAGAATGTCTTCTTTGCAAATTACTTCACATAAAAAACTAAATATACAATGAATATTTACCCCCTTGTCATTGAGCATTAGCCCAAGGTCCTAAATAAATCAAAAGTAGGATAAAGGCCACAAACGATGATCCCACCAAAATTGAATAAAAAGCCTTAAAATCTTTTCAAAACAAACATAAAATCTTATCTTGTTTCTAAAATTTTAATTTGAAACCTAAGTCAAGTAACTAATTTATTGAATCTAAAAATATACTCATTTTGGCATTATGTCTTTAGTAAACAAAGAATTTCAATACATAAATATGTTTGGTAAAAAAAGGTTTTGGTACAAAAGGTTTTTGGTAAAAGAACATTTTTAATAATTACAAGTTATGTCCAAAAGTACCTACTAAAAGTTTATTTTAACCTTTAAACATTATCCTCCCTTCTAATTGAGATCACATCCTTGGGATTTTTTATCCTAAGAGAAATTTCAACTATTTTATTGAAAACAACTACTCTACCATGCACTATAACAAAATGTGACCCTATAAGCCAAGTGATTTCATTAGATTTTGAGTGAATTCATTAGTTTTAATAAACGAGACCTAATGGGGATGCATTGAATTCACCAATCCATTAAACCAAAACTAATGAACTACACTTGTGCATTTAGTAATACTAATGAGAAAAGGTCTAGTGGGGTATGTAACATCAAAGGTAATTATAATGATGCCAAGGCTCAAGTCCATAACATTTTATTTGATTTCAATAGTTGCATCAATGTTGTCAAAAGTAACTTCATACCTTCAATAACTATTTTCATAGCACCCAATTTCCACCTCCATGTTGGTCTCAGTGTTTTTTTCATTTTCCAATTGGTTACTAAATCTTGACAAGGTGTGGGTTTAAGTTCACATAAATGAAACACCGTAATAAAAAACAAACAAAACATAGTTGGGGAAACCTTTTGGTAAAACCCTTAGCAAATTTTGTACAACTCTTCATATTTCTAGTAATTAATGAAAACATCATTAAGTATTTCAATGATGTCCCCTTTATAAAACTTTCATTATTTAACTAAATGACACCCCCAAACTCCTTGAAAGACTTAAAAGCAAATCCCAAAGTGAAAAACAGCCCAAAAAAAAATGTGTTAGGGCATGTTCCTTAATTCGTAGCATTTATGGGGTAAGAAGGGCATGCTAAAGCTTCAAGATGAAAACTAGGGAAAGTGACAAATGTGTCAATTATTCATATCAATATACACAAACCAAACAACAATTTGGTTAGTGCATAGTTAAAACATTTTTGGTGCACGAATGAGCCATGTGCACACATGAACTCAGAAGAATCACCATGGCCCGAATTTAGGGGAAATCACCACCTTCCCCCTTGTATATTATTTGTGACTCACCATGGGGGCTACACCCAAATGGCATTTTTCTCGAAATTCCCAAATCAAGAGTCCCACAATTCCCAAAATTGGGATTCTCATTACTTTGGATGCCCATAACTTCTTGTGAAGACTTCTGATTGAAGTGAGGTCTAGGACAAAGTTGTAACCCTTGTCGAAATTTTTCCAAAAATATATGACATGCCTTTTTCACGCATGTAATTCAAGGAGATTCCCAACTTTTAGTGGTTGGGAATCAAATTGACACTTTGACCCCCAACCCTTATTTCAACCATAACTTGTGTTATAAGTATTCAAATGGATCATGCGAGCCCATTTTTGACATCTAAGTCTTAAAATATTTTTAATGGTATAAAGAATTCCTCAATTTAATGAGTTTTGACCTTTTAAACAACTTTCTGAAAATTTGGGAGTCCATCAGGACTCGAACTCCCATAATGGAAGTCCACTTGGGAATGTGTGGGTTCATTCCCTCACACCTTCCCATACTCCCAAAAGTGTGAATGTGATTCCCGGCTTGCACCTTTCCATGCCCTTGTTTTAGTTATAAACCCAAGGCTAAAGTCGTGACAAACAAGTTGGGGAAACCCTTTGGTAAATCCCCGAGCAGATTTTATACAACTTTTCATCTTTATGGTAACTAATGAAAACATCATTAAGTATTTCGATGATATCCCCTTTATAAAACTTTCATTGTTTAACTACATGTTTTTCCTCACCGTCTATTAATAAATCAGTAGTTATGCTTTCATAAAAGTGTTTTCAATTTTTAAAACCTCAAAATCTACCATTTAATGGTGATACAACTTTGTTGCATCTACCTTCCTTCTAGGAGTTTTCATCTCATCTCCAATGGCATCCAATTGTGTTTGATTAATAGCAAGGTTGTTTGTCAAATCCTAAATATTATATTGGAAGTCATCAATATTTTCAATAGATTGCCTCAAATCCTCGTCCTAATTCCTCATGTTCTATTTATGGTTTTAAAAGTGATTCTCCTTGTTTAACCTCAAAGTTCCATATATCATCTACTACCTTTAGCTCCCTTTCAAACATGTTGTCAAATAACTCCATTGTTTTTCAATTGTTTTTTTCTTTTCAATTCCCTTCTAGTTCTCTTTCGTTCCATTCTTTTTGGTTCTTCCACCACCCTTTGCCTTTTTCTATCTACATGTGCTTTAGTTAATTTCTTAACCTTTGCCTTGTTGATATTATCGTTCATTTTGGTTTCCAAAAAATAAACACTACTAATTTCTTAAAATCTAACAATAGTGACAATAACATGTAAACAAGGAAAATGAAAAGGAAGAAATGTGAAATTGGGTCTTCTTTTTATAGGAAGTTAGCTAAAAGTGAATGGTGAATGTGGATCAAGCAACAAGGAAAATGTCATGCCAAAACGTGGCATTGTTTCTTGGATATCAATTCTAGAATTTGGTGACAATTGTGATGATTCATCATATGTCACTTCAACAAACAAACACATTGGGGTTGAAAATTAGATGATAAAATGACAATTTGTGATGGATGAAAAATTTCCAAGTTTTGGATTAAAACTGGATTCCAATTCTAACGTGGAAAAAACTATTAAAATGGTCATTATTCTCCAATTCTTGGAAAATGATAGGTGATTCTAATTTTTCAAAATATCTAATTGATTATAATGTACCAGAATTGAGAGGTGATTCAACTATCCTAAAATTGGTAGGCGATTTTAGTGTTCCATGATCAATAAATGATTCCAATGTTTTATGATTTGTAGCCAATTTTGGTTTTGTGCCAATCTTAGTCAAGTGTTATAATCAAATTTCTATTTTTATAATGAATTTTTGATAATATTGCCCTCTCGAGAAATTTTGATAGGGTTTCCCCTTAGAAAAATTTCAATAGGGTTTCTTTTAGAAGAAATTTTAGTAGTGTTCCCCTATGGTGACCCATTTATCCCATTTTTTTTCCCTTGTGTTTGAACTTTCATTCATCTAAAAATTACATCCTAATTGAATTTATAGGGTTTCAATTTGTTGACATTGACAAGGATGGGATTGGGGTCAAACTCAAGTCCATAGTGACCAACAAAACAATGTTGTTTGCCAAGCAATATTGAATTTGGTATGGGCCAAACCACCTAAATTCTTGAATTTTCTAGTGTGTTCTTTTTTGGTTTTAGGAAACCATAACACAAGCCCCATGGAAAAGGATTTGGTTTTGTAATGGTTTTGTGGCCAAAGTTCATAATTCCATTGTCTTCTCCATGTAGTTTGAGTTGCCTCCTATCTAGATTCCTTTAATTTTTCCAATTTTAACAATCTATTGGCTAATATTTTAATTAGTGAAAAATCCTTGGGAGTTGGTGATGGGCAACAAATATTATGTAGGCATTAAGGGATGAAGCCCATACACCAACTGAAATGGGGTATGTCATGTGGCCATTTTGAAGGTTATCTTGTAAGTATAAAAAATGATATGTAGATGTGCATCCCAATTTGTCTTGTTTTCATTCACCAATTTGGTCAACAATAGTCCAATTACTTTGTTAATGAATTTTATTTAACCATTACCATGTGGGTAATAAGTGCTGGAATTAATGTGTTTTTAACAAAAAATGAGTGGTTAAGATTACAATGTCATCATTGATGAAATGTGTGCTTTAATCAATAACTAAAATGAATGGATAACTAAACCTTGTCAAAATGAATTCATAAGTGAATTGTGTTGTGATTATTATTATATTTGTCCTAAATGTTTTGGTTTCCACCCATTTGGTAACAACCAAAATGAATTTTTTGTGGTGATCTTGTTAATAGCTTTGATGGGTTTAATGAAATCCAAACCTTACTTCAGGAAACTTGGTTAAACTGGCAAAGTAATGACCAATGTGGCCAAGTTGGTGGTGGTTAAATTTTCAATATGCTAATAGTCATCACAAGACTAATAGTGTTGCAAAGCGTTCAAATAGGTAGGCCACCAATATTTAACATCCAAGATCTTCTTGGGAATAATGTGTAGAAATTTGTCCCCCTTCCACTCCTTGATGTAGTTTTTTGCAACATAGTCAAAATTTGGTCTTAGCATAAGCACCATTTTAGTACTTGATCATGTTGTAGTTTGTACAACTGGCCTTGAATTATGGAAAAATGCAAGTTTTTAACATCAAATTTTCTTTTGTTCTTGAAAATACCTTAACAAAAAAAATTCAGTGGGAAAGTAATCCTAGATTTTTAGTAGCTAAACTAGTTGTAACAAAAATTAAAAAATTACATCAATAGTTTGGTTTGGGATTCTTGAGTTTTCAATGGCATTCGATAGTTGAAATAAAACATCTATAACAAAATGAGAATGGCTTGGTTTGTAAACTAGCAAAAAATCATATTCCAAAAAAAACACAACCATCTAGTTATTCTCCTAGAGACTTATGGTTTCTTGATCAAATATAAAAATGCAATGTGATTTATATAGAAGACAAACTTGTTGCTCAATAAATAATGCCTATTATTTTGCAAAACATAAAACCATGGCCAAGGCTTCCTTTTTAGTAGTAGTGTAATTTTTCTCTCTGTTATTGAAAAGACAAGATGCATAGGTAATCGACTAATCACATTTTCTGATAGGGTTTTGGGTGAACATAGCTCCAACTACCAAGTTGGAAACATCTACATGGACAAAAAATTCTATATCCCACCTAAAAGCAACCAAAATAAAAGCATCCAAATATTGTTATTTGATGGTTTCCCATGCCACTAATCAAAAACCTCAAATCTCCTTAATAGTTTGGTGATTGGAGCCATGATAAAGGTAAATTCCTAAATGAATCAATGGTAAAATTGGGCCATGCCATTGAAACAATATGTCCTTTTGGGTTTTAGTGGTTGCATATTAATTATTGTTGAATTTTTTTTTGGATTTAGTAATTTGCCTTCTTTGGAAGCAAATTATCTAATGATGACCCCAAAGCACACTAAGAACATGCACTTATCCAAATTAAGGGTGATGCTGAATTTTTTACATTTATCAAAACACAACTATAGTTTATCCATATGTGTCTTGAGGTCATTGAACACACTAAAGTCATCAAAAAACAACTTCATGAAGACCCCAAGATAGTTTTGAAAACCCATACTCACAATTCATTAATATGTCACTTGAACACTCTTTAATCCAAATGGGATGACAATCCATGTAAAGGCTCCCCAATTTGTAATGAAAGCAATTTTTTTCTTATCTTTTGAGGTTATCGTGATTTGGTGATGATTGGAAAATCCATCCAAAAAATAAAGACCTCATGAACTACCACCATATCCAAGATTTCTTTTGTAAAATGTAAGGGATATGGATCTTTTTTGGTGGTAGCATTCAATTTATGGAAGTCCATGCAAATCTTGAGCTTCCCCCTTTTTTTTAATACAACAACAATGGGGGAAAGCCAAGTGGGTTCTTCCACTAGGGCTATGAATTCAACAACAAGTAACTTGTCTAAAAAATTTATTTTACGATTATTGTATAATTAAGGTTCATTCGATACATGGCTTGATGGGCTAGTGCAATTGTGGTATCCAGTTCCTTTTTCCACATGAAGAGTTTTTAAGAATATTATTGTAAAAAGAGTAGAACAAAGAAGAAGAACCCAAAGATATAGTTCTAGGGTCGTTTTGGTAATTATATGTTGTTTTACATGTAGTTTTACATGTAGTTTTTTTGTTTTAAAGCTTGAAGAACAATTGATGTATTTGTTTTGTTTTGATAAAAAAAATATGTGCAAAAGTGTATAATATTTCTTACAACCATGAAATTACATAAGTTTTGTATGTATTTTTATATAATTTATAAGTGTTGGTTTTGTGGCACATATTCTATTGTAGGGATTTTCAATGAAAATTTGCTGCAGAAAATAATATTTACTAAAATATAAAAACATTGATTGGAAAAAAAAAAAAACGTGACAACCAATTAATGGGACATGGTTTTATGGCAACATTAAAAATCGAAAAAACAATTCAAGTTTGGGGACTATGTCTTGTGGTTTCCAAAAGTTGTTAAAGCCCATATGAGAAAGTTCATGCATCATTGGTTTGGACCCTATCAAATTTAGTATTGTTTATTAAACAATATTGCATTACTTGTTATTGTAGACAAATTTGGTTCAAAATATGTGTTAGTAGATGTGAACAAATTAAAACCTTTTTGACTTTTTGATACCATCAATTCACTTAGAACAATATAACCTATTGATACAATAGAATCATAATCTAATGTTGAACCACAAGTTTTTATTATTTATCTTCAAATCATCATTGATAAATAATTATTTGTGATAAATCAATTAGGACAAACTATCAATACACCTAATCATTATGACATTAACAATTTATATTTTGTAATTGTTTGTTAATTAACAATTTGAACAAGAGGTGCACAATGTCATTCACCATCTTCAAGCATAACATCTACATGCACCACCAATCACTTAATAATTTTGAATTCTAAAGAAAATTTAGAATCAATTTTTAGTTCTCACCAAAATCATGTTTGTCATACAATGAATAGACCAAAGAAATAAGTGTAGCAAGCTATTGATGTTTAGAAGACATAAATGCAAAGGAGATCCAACACATTTTAGAGCATGGATAACGCAAGGATATATAATTAAGTATAATTGGCCAATGAAAATTGGACTCTAGGGTTTTTTAATTAATGTTATTTTGCAAGTAATGTATTAGTGAGAACAATTAGATAATATTAGTAAAAAACTTTTGTACACCATTATAAGGTTGGTCAAGGAATGAAAATGAATTTGTGCAACATTATCTTCAATCAATTTGTAGCTAAAATCCATCGATGGACTATTCACCAACACTACGTGCTGCAAGGACTAGTAGCACACAAAAAGAAAATTACAAAGTGAGTGAAACCTTACATGTTATTATTTTTTATATTATATGTAGTCCCAATTTTCTCTAAAATTGTCTACACCATACCATGCATCTACCTTTATGTAGTTGTTTAATTTCTTAAACCCTATTTGATGACATCAAAGTAAAATAGGAGCAACATTTTTAACTTCATGTTCAAAGTTGGTGATAGGTCATTTAGGATGCGCCTAACCCAACAATTGTTTCAAAATTGGTACCTATTAAAAATTGCAATAAAAATTCCATCAACATTTCAAATCTTTAGCATTTTAAGAAAAAAGGTTTTTCAATGGGCCAAATACCACAACAAAATCATTAATTCCTCCATAGGATCAAACACATGAGGAACAAATCTAATTAAATAGTAAGTCATCATAGAACTTTTTTACTACAACACAATTTAGTGGACCCATCAAAGCTTTGGCATCTTTGTTCTTGGATCATATTGAAGCAATTTAGTGTTGAACCCAATTGGAGGAATAATTAACTATTAAAGTTCAAAAACCATAAATGTTCAAAGCAAATGTTCACACTTGTGAAGGTTAAATTTGTGTTTTGAAATCCAAAGTTCAACACCATGTTCAATAACTTCATGTTTTTAATGATAAAATTGATACCTTTGAGTGGATTCAAACATAGTATCAAGTAATGATCAACGTGCATGAATAGTTACAAGAGTATAATGTTTGATTCAATAAGGAATTAGAACAAGCCGTTATAAATTTCGAGGCTTTGAATTGATAACATGTTAAGGATGTAGATGACATTGCTTGTCAAACAATTGAGTTGATTCAACTCAATAACCAACTTATTCACTTGTAAGAGCAAATTACTAATATGAAAATCTTTCTTGGTAAAATTGATAATGACATTATTTTGTAGATTGCATAGAAAAATGCAAAGATCAAGTGTCTACAACAATAGATTTCATAATTGCAAAAGATTCCATCTACTATTGCCATTAGCAAAATGTAAGAATATGAGGAAATGGTTTTCAAACGTACTTTGGAGATAATAAAAAAAAATTGAACTATGTCACAACCCATAACTACAACACAAATACTAGAATCACATTATGCCATTTTGTGGTTTTGAGATTTTAAATCATTTGTTACCACATAAGGCTAATGAATAGTTATATCTTCATAAGATTATTACATATGAACAAGCCTTTCCAAATTGTATGTATTTGCCTCTAACAAATACCAAAAAATATGCTACATCATTGAAGCACATCAACATATGCTAAAAAAAAGACTATATTGATTTGTAAGTCCACCAAATGGACTTTCACTTGAACAAGAGAGACCAACTAAACTTTGGGGTGACACATATTAGGAGTTAACTTTTGCAAGGCTTCAATTTCTTATAAAGGTAATTTAGATAGGAGTATGATTTGTAGTTTCATTGAAATTTATGGATTTTCATTTGTCAAAGGCTAATTTAAAATTAGTGGTAACTCCTAATCCTAGTTCATAGATTTTTATCAATGTTCATTAGATTATACAATTAAACATTGTAATAACTACTAAAACCACATAATTGGTATCATCACAACAAAACCTAGACTTATGATTTTTCAACATTCTTTCATTTTTATGGATTCCAAGACAAAATCTAATGTACAGAGGGTGTAATGTTAATTGATTTTTTGTATTATTGTTTATAAAACCAATCATTAATTAGTTTAAACTGGTATAATTACTAATTAGTTATACTACTTTGAATACCAATTAGAATATACTAGTTAGTATTTTTAATTTTGAATCCATTAGTGAAATATGTATATGCCATACCAAAATTGATTTAGTATGAGGAAAAAGAACCATAAATTCAACATATTTTTTACAAATTCAATTTGAGAGTTTTGCACCTTTTTTCATTATTCTGATTTTTTTATGTAAAAAAATGTTTATAATAAGTAAATCAAAGCTAAACTAAAAAATGTAAATGTGTAAAAAACCAAAAAATAGATTCTAAAAATATAGATTGCAAATAGAACAAAACTACATAAAAAATGTAAGAAGTTAACTATAACTTCAAAATAGAGTCAAGAAGAACAAAATAAAATTTTCTCAAAAATATTTTTTTGGTGTTTAATTTATCATGTTTTCACCCCTTAATTTTAACTTAATTGCCCATTTTGAGATTCCAAAATGGTTGTAGATAAGGGGAAAAATATGAAAGGAAGGCGATTGCTAGGAAGTCCAACTCCCCTCCTTTGTTTGTGTGGCAATTAATGTTGTTTTGATAAAGTTTTCAAGATAACTTTCAATTCGAATGACAAGTAATTGGAATTTCACGTATATGGGAGATTTTTTGGAATCCTTTGTATGGTCATCCATGGACCATTCCAAAGACAATTTTAGAAATAACTACTTCATTGTCAACCCTAACTAGTTCATTTCTTTTTTAATAACTATCTCCCACCTTTCCCAATAACTACTTCCATTTTATAACTACCTCACTCTTTTTCCCTATCCACCATCAGGGATATGAAAAAATAAATTAACATGTGTCTTTTCGTGTCCATGAAATGTATATTAATTTAAATTAAATTAGACATAAATAATGATGAATTATTGAAAACCATATGAAAACATAAGAAATAAATAAAATAGTTGATCATCATTGGTAGTGCGCAACAACACGAAGTTCAAATTTTGATTATGGCTAATTTTTTCATGCGATATATTTGGTGAGATTTTAATATTAGTTCTTCAAAATTCATACATTGTCATTTGTATTTTGTTTCAATTTTCAAGAACTCAAACCTCCATTTTAACATCACCCACAATTTTAGTGACGATGATAATCAAAACTAGTTTAGGTGAACCAAGTATAGGGTATAATAGTGCTTGTCAATTTGACAATTCCATTTGGTTGTCAACTTGATAATTCTGTAAAATGGAATTATTGTTTTTTGCCATTTATCTCCTTTGGAGCCTCAAATCCTTATAAGAAAAAATTAGTGTCTTGCCTCAGGAACATGTGGAGATTTCTTAATTTCCCAAGGATATTTTTCTTTTCTTTATTTTTTTGATATTTTTAGTCTTGGTGCAAATAAGGAAAATTGATTACATGTTACACATTGCATCATATCATTATTACCTTTTAGTTGAAATTCATTTATATCAAGGTTATTTCAACATGTCATGTTACTAACACATGAACATGTGTTGTTTTGTTAGACTTCATGTGAATATGTCAATGCAAAAGGTGAATTTTGAAAAATGTTTTTTGCATTTAACATGCAAAAAAAACCATGGTGAAGTTGTTTCAACACTATTCATGGTACTTAAATCTTTTCTTTATTTCTCCCAACTCATTTATTTTTGTTTCATAAATTAGAAATTGTACAAATTTGTGTGATTTCTTGCAGTTATGTGAATATTATGTGGGAGTTGTATCTAAAAGGGCAAGAGGGAGCAAATGTGAAAGCATGCACTGAGTTTTGTAATGATTTGATGAAAATGTTTTTGAACACAAAGCAAGAAAGAAATGGACTAAAGGTTGGGTTTTATCATGTAGATTGTGATTTAAATGGAACTTTTTTGTCATAAATGACCAAAGTTTGGGCATGCACATATTTGCTTAGATTTGTCATTATGATTTGCATTCACTTAAGGTGTACATAAGTGATGTTTCATTTGATTAACTATCAATTGGTATCATCGCATGTTTGACAATCCAAATTTTCTCATCATGAATGTATAGAAAAGTCTTTGCATAAATATTCTATTGAATAAAATTGATTTTTCTATGTATTCATGATTGATCGATGTTGTGATCTTTTCATTAGTTTTTGGGAGATTCATTATTTAATTTTTTTGGAACATCATCAATTATATGGGTAGATGACTAATATTGTCCTTGTTACAAGTGTTATTGCTTGTTGATAAATCATAATAAACTTACAATAAAATAATTAGTGACTTTCTTTTATATGAATGTAAAATATTTTTGCAACTTATGAAAACCTTAAGAATTGTTATTGACATTGCAAAAAATGATAGAAAATGAAGATTCTATTATAATAAAATCACAACTTGATGAAATCAAGTGGTTTGTATGTTTTTAAAAACTCATTTGGTGATCCTTGTCCCTCATGCAAATATGACCTATTAAAATAAAACAATCCACTTGGTTTATTGCATAATTTATTATACATCTAGTTATTTACGTATTTAAATTTTATTTATTACCATAGTACCTTGATATCTTTGACAATAATTACATTATTTGTAAAAATGTTTTGATTTTCAAAAATATTTTTTTCAAAGAACAAAATTTTGTGAAGGAAAATGCACATAGTCTTTTCGAATATTCATGAATATTTTATTTTTAACATGAAATTTTCAAATTTTATCAATTATTTTACAACCATGTGTTAAAATTACCCTTGTACTACAATAACCATGCATCTTCTCTACATCCCATGAATATGGTAGAAAGGTTGCAACATTCCTTCAATGTGTGTCATTCATTGAATTAATGCACATGAAGATGAATGATTTACCACTATAGAAGCTTTAAAAGAATAAATAAAGAAGATGACTCAAGAAAAAACAAAAAAAACAACGATCCAATTCACATTCAATACACTAATGCTTACAAATGGGGTGCAAATTGAAATACAAAGACTTTAAAAACTATTTGTACAAATTAATCACAACAATGTTTTTTTAAAAAAATCATTGTTATGTAATTGAAAAATGTTCAAAGTTTAACTCTTGATTTAAAATTTTACCTTTCTCAAAGGTTTAATATTTTGATTAAATCAATTACATACTAACCATAAATCACATATCTTTCACCTTATAATCACTATGTATCATATCAAAAATTTAAAAATTCCAATTTTGTTTTTACATTTTATTATTTAAATATGCATGATTCACATTCAAATACACTTGTGTTTCAAAACAACTACACTTTTAAATTTAATGACCTATTAAATGATAGATTATTTAAATTTTAAAACATGAAACTACAATCATAGTTAAAGTTTTTTTTTTTTGACTGAAACAATATGATTACAAATTATAAGAATCCAAAATCTCAACATTTGGGTTCGTTAAAAAAAAACCATGTCTTGATGTATGTTCCTCTCGTGGTAAGTAATGAAAAATCTTGCTACTTTCGAATGGGAAGATCTTCTAATGTTGTTGAAGAATACACAAAAGCTTCACAATTGCATGAGGAATGAGCAATTCGCGACTGCGCGACAATCTTCGTATGGACAGATCCAGTTAGGAGAGCGTGTTTCCACCCACAAACTCTCGTCGCCGTTGAAACGATTCCGTGCTTCATGGGTTAGCACGCGTCAATGGACACGCACCGTACTTAACAGCTCGATGAACCTCAGCTCCTCATCTGCTTTGAGTGCACAAACGAGAGATTTCGACTGAGCAATTGAATTTGGCAGCACGGTTTGAAATTTGGTCCATCTGCATCGACGCTGCGTCGATAAGTACTTCTTCGCACTCTTCAGCCGGTTGACAATGTGATTCCTTTTCAGCTCCAGGCTGAGGATTTAGGGTTGATGACGTGTTGTGGAGGTTTACTGCGTTCATGTGACCGTGGCACATGTTGTACCTTGGAAAATCTGGTGTGGCAAAGGCTTTAGATTGCTCATCATTCGGTAAGTTTTCATAACATGATTGAAAAACTGTGAAAGAGTGAAAGAGCTTTCGTGATCCAGAAGTGAAGAAAACTGGATTCATAGTGAATTGCATAGCAGTTCTGGTAAAGAGTTTGGAGGGTTACAGGAGAGGATGATGATGCAGAGGAAGTGTTCAAGTATTCTGCGACAAAAGTCTTGGGTTAAGGATTGGGCGACGGAGCTATGGGGAAAGAAGAGGAGAGGGATGGCCACAAGGAGGGAGAGTAGACAGAGATGGGTTGCACTGTGGGGGAATGGCGATTATGGCCGTCTTGGCCTGGCTTCATCGAAGTCCGTGTGGGAGCCCACTCTCTGCACCAGCTTGCAACACACCCAGCCCGTAGCTGTCGCTTGTGGAGGTGCCCACACCCTTGTTCTCACAGGTCTCTCTCTCCCTCTCTATCTCTTCCTTGTGTGTTCAATGCTTTGGCTCTGAGAGTTTTGTTTTTTTCCTCTGGATGACGCAAGTTCCAAGAGTGCAGAATTGCGTTCCTATCTCTGCATTTGCAGAAAAGTTAAATACACAATTACATTTTGATTTGGCACTGCTGTGGATCATCATGCGGTTTCCATCTTGATCATTTAAGAAGCTATGACGGACTGAGAACGAAGTTGAGCCTGTGGTAATGTGCTGTTAAGTGCAGAGGAGGGCCGAGTATATGCAACAGGCCTGAATGATTGGGGCCAGGCCGGCATGCCTCTGAGCACAAGGCACTCTTTGGTAAGTCTAGATTGTCATCCCAAGAGGTATCCTCCAAATGCTGCAACTGTGCTGTTTTGCTTGTTTTTCTTTGTTGAGGTGGTTCCCTTTAGGAAGATTAGGAATTGAATCTACTATTTCAGTTGGAGCACAACAGTCTGAGCTTCTAGATGTGGGCAGGAACTCACGGAGGTGGAGAGTTTACCAGGCAACATACGATTTGTGCACATTGCTGCTGGTGCCTACCATTCTGCAGCAGTTTCTGGTTCTTGCTCCACCCTTTCAGCATGTCTGAATATCAAGCTCATCAAGAAGTTGCGAGAACCTGTATTTGGCCTCCTCTAGGGCATGGTCTTGTCTGTTCTGAAAATTGGGGACCTGTGATTTATGCTCAGAGGATGGCAGTGTCTATATGTGGGGCAGAAATTCACAAGGTCAACTTGGCCTTGGCAAAAGTAAGACTTCAACCAAGCTGTTGATTTACATTATCCATCTGCATTGTTCACTATCTCAATAGACAAGCAAAGAGGATGGTATCCAGTTATGTGCTTCTTACATTCATGACTGAAATTGTACAAGACACCACAACAGAGTCTGTTAAGCAGATGACAGAATGGAATGTGATGGTAGGGGCACAGACAAAGGTATGGATGGCACAACGGCTGGAGGCACTGAAGGACTTAGTCATCAAGATGATGGCCCTTGGCTCTGAGCACTCATTAGCTCTCTCTGGTACCACCGAAGAACCTGTTAAGCTCACTGGGGCTCTGGCAAATCAAGACTGTATGATTGACTTGTGAATTGTTGGCATGGTGTGTTTGGCCTGTATGCTACTTGCAAGAGGAGGGTCAGGTTCTCAGCTGGGGAGCAAGCTTGCATGGGCGCCTTGGACATGGACATGGATATAATCCCTCCATGTTCAGCATATTTCGCACAATGAGGTTGACCAAGAATCCTCTGCATTTCTCATCTTGGTTTCTGCAGGTTCTTCCACCTTGATTGCTCCATGTATGTTTGAGCTTGGTTACTTGACAAAGTTTGTACTTGACAGGTCAGTGCAAGGGCACTGAAATATATTGATGAACTTGGTGGGCTTCAATCTGTGTGGCAGTGAATATACTCCACGATTGGTGCAGCATCTCCAAAATGTCAAGGTGCACAAAATTGCTGCAGGGCTCATGCATTCCGCCTGCCTCGATGGTGTACCCTCTTCTTCTGATCTCTGTTACAGTTGCATGAATGTTCCTCTGCTCAGGAGATAGCAGCTAAGATAATGCCATCTTAGGACTGAGTCTAATTACATTGTGGGATTACTGCAGAGCAGGGTGTACTATATACATTTGGAAAAGGCCGAGAATGTCAGCTGGTATGTTTCACTACATATCTTCAGTAGTGGTTTATTTAGTCTGGAGTGAATCAATGTCTAATATGTTGGAAGTTTTCCAGGGAGTGGGTAATGATAGGGATGCTACAGAACCAAGACAGGTGCCTGAACTTCCACCTGTTGTGGATTTAGCATGTGGTGGTTACCATACAGGAGCCATCTCCAGTATGTCTCTTCCACTATTCTATGTTTTCTGGAATTTTTGGACCTTTACCTTGAATCTCTATATGGTAGTTTTGAATCCAAACCTAAAGCATTCGAAGCAGTAAAGATACAGAGTCAAAAGACAGATAAATCTTAGCTTTGGATTCCAGACCTGCCTGCTTGGTTTGAGGTTGTTCTTAAGACTGGAGCAAGGGGTCCAGCATTCTAGGTGGATTGTTCTCGTGCTTGTTGTTTTGATTTGACACTGTAATTTCTTCTGTGTGAGCTTTCAGGAAATGGCCAGCTGTACATGTGGGGATCCAATGAGTATGGCTGCCTTGGTTTTGGGTGCGTTAAATATCCGTAACTGCTTTATTAACTCTCCTCAGGTTATCTCAGATGAGATATAACAGGTTTGAAGGTTTTTTGGTTGCAGATGCCAGACCCTAGATCTAGTTGATATCCTGTGTACGATTTTGAAAGAGTGACATGTCTCTTGCTATGCTTTGATGATCCTATGCTTTATGTGTGACTGTCAGGACATGGTTAGGTATTATTTTGGTAAGAACTCAACCTAGATGGATGGAGCATGTAGATGGTTACACATTTATCACTGTGGTTAAGTATCATATTCTGTTTATTCCACCTATTGCTAACATATGGAATGATTCTGATGCAGGTACAACAACCAAAATTCATCTTTGTTACCAAATCATGTGGGTGGTGGCTTGGAATCTCTTAGTTTGAAAGAGGTGAATTTCCAGTTCAGCAATTTACCAGTCCAGTATAGTTGTTACAACCTTGTTGAGTTGGGGATAGGGGTTCAGGGATGAATGCCCAAAGCAGAACTTTGGTGGTCTCTTTTCTTTGTATGCTGCTTATGTTGTGCTGTGTTCTAACCTCTGTTTTTAATTTTCTACATTCCAGGTTTCATGTGGGTGGAAGCACACTGTGGCACTTACAGGTAGTGCTTTGGCTCATTTTCCCCTCCTGTAATTGGAGTTTAGACAATAGGTTTTGACCTGGGATATTTTCCAAAGAATCTGCCAGATTGTGATGTACTTGGGCAAGCCAGAATGCAAGCATATAAGGCAGTAATTTTGACACACAGATCAATGCACAAATTCAGATTTTAAATAAAATTCTAATGAAAAGTACTGTGATATCTACAGCATACCCATATATGTTGAACTAATTCTGACAAATGTAGCTTGATTGGAATCTGGGAAATTGCTACTACCAGAAGATGCCATATCAAACCAAGTATCTTTATTCAAGGATGATAAGTTTTGAGTTTATTTTGAATGGATTTTGCCTCAATGACGACATAGAAGCCATTCCAGGCAGGTTAAGCAGCAGCTAAATGGCAATTCTTATTATCCAAGAGTGGTCTGTTGCTCAGAGGATGGAAGCATTTTCACCTGGGGTTGGGGTGGCTCGCAAGGGACCCACTCTGCTGATGGTTATTCCTCTGGAGGTCAATTGGTAAGTGAGCCTGCATCTCTCTGAAATTAGAGAATTGTTGATATTGTGATGAGGTCTTGGCAGTGGTGATATATAATACAACAAAAATGATGTATTGATAATTCTAAATTTGTGTGTACATGATGGTTGGGATGATAGGGGCTTGGAGATGAGTTTGACTATTTAGAACCAATGCCGGTTCAGTTGAAGGGATCACTGAAAGCTCTTCATGTGTCTTGTGGGTTTAATCATTCTGGAGCTCTCTTGGAAGAACAGTCAGAGGAAAGGGACATCTAGTGAATTATTCTTGTAATTGCACCAAATAAATACCACTCCCTGCACAGGCCACATGATAAATATGGCCCCAAAACATGAGGATGAAGGCGCTAAGGTACTTATATTAAATAACAGGTTTCCAAAAAAGTTTAATTGGGTTTTTGTAACATGGTTGTTCCATGAATTTGATTATAGTTAGTTGCACTCTTATCCAAAGTGTTTCAAAAATTTATATTGTGGACATCTCTTCAATTGGGACATACCCATGATACAGAATGTAGGGAAACCAACAGGGGCAAATGAAACAGAATATAATGCCCTTGGATACAGAGTGGGAAATCAATATTAGAAACAGAACCCTCCAACAATGGAAAAACAGCACTATTCAGGCTGATGTAAACTTGGGCTTCTATCCTCCAAGTCCAATTGAAAGTACTTCTTAGATGAGCTTCAGAGAAAATCATGAGAAATGATGAAATCATTAGAATATATTGTGGTCAGCAAGTTGAGAGGACTACTCCTCGAAGTCCATGGGTTTAGAGTTAGGTGATTAAGAGGAGCCTGATTGTGTTCCAACGTTTCGACTAGCAAGTAGAAGAGAATGTTAGAACAAGTGGTAACAAATCGTGAGCAACTTGCTATGTAACTTGTAGGAGGTTCCTAAGCTGACATAGGATAAAGCTAGATTAATCTAGATTAACGAGAGAAATAAGTGCAATTGAGGTATCCACGCTAAGCAGCTGGAAATTCGGTATGTTAGGTAGATAACTGAGCTGGTCAAGCTCAGCGGCTGTAAGTTCGGAAGCCATGTTAGGTGAAACTTGCTACAAACTAGCTGTTGATCTTTATTGCATAGTGACTCTGCAAATGTATATAAGCGGACTCATATGCAATACATTGACACAACAAACTATTCACAGCTTCAATTCTTCTCATTTATCTGCCATCACACTCTTCGCTTCTTTCATCCTTGCTTGATCATTCTATGTATTTTCTTTCTCGCTACCATGGAAGAAGTAGATCGCTCACAGAGAACACATGAGTTTTGGCGGCAGTGATTTGGATGCGCGTGTTAAACTGGACCCAAAAAGGAGGAAGTGGTAACCAAAAACAAAGAAAGTTGCAAGATTATCACGAAAAGCAAACAAATTGGATCTCACAACCGTTTTCCATTAGGTGGCCAAAGGAAGGTGAAGAAATTCTTTGAATTTTGCAATGCATAAAGTAGTGTCTATGAATCGCAATAAGGTGTGACGAGTTCCATATGTAGAAAAAAAGTGCAGACGAAAACTACACTATCTTGGTATAGACAACTATCATTGGGGGCCGTGAACTACCTGTAGCCGCAATCTGTGAGCGTGACCACGAAGGAAGCTGGAGGAAGACAAATCCATGTTGCCACTAATCTTTTTTCCCAAAATTGTTAAGAAAAAGACGATCTCAAAAAGCAAAATTTGCAAGAAAGTTTAGAAGCAAATCATTTTCTTCCACATATGTGAAGCTTCAGATAGCACAATTTTCTGATTTTCCGTGTACGTGGAGCCTCTTCAGACAGGAAAGATCTTTGCGTTGTGGAAGAGGAGTGTTTGTGGACGTGTGCGCAAGTTGAAGGAGAAGGAGCTTAAGCTCAGAACGAAGTAGAAACCAACGGGCACATTTTGATTTTCAAACCCATGAGGGGCGAGATAGGGGGGTCTAGGGGCCATGCACCCTACCTAAGACCAAACTTTGATCACATTGACCCCTACGAGCGGATAAGTTGCAGGCACATTAGGCACTTCCTTTCGGGCAGGGATTGAAATTCCTTATTATTTCAATATATGGAAGTTTAATTTCCAAAATCTTTTGAAATTCCCATCTTTGTCCTACTGAGCCAAAATTTGGCAATTTTTGGGGCGTTGGAAATTTAAAACTTCCATATCTTGAAATAATCTTGCCATCAATTCCCAATAATCTTCCAATCAATCATTCTTAAGCCCTTATCTTCTTTTGGCTTTTGAGGTGGGGTTTCTTGGTCTATCATGATGAAGGCCTTATTGAAGCCTTTTCCCTTCCTCCCCCTCCCTTGCACACTTCTTTGCTTCTAGCACTTGCCCTCCCTTAGGTTTTTCGTTTGGTTGCCTTGTCCTCTCCTCTTTCCCTTGTGCAATCTTGGCTTCCTTTTATGTTCACTTTCTTTTGTCTCATTTGATTAGGGCTTGTTGAACACAACTAAATCAATCCTTAGTTGAATGTTGGGAGTAAAATTCGAATTTTTTTTTTGAACGAAACATCTTTTGTTCTAGTTGTGGGAACTTATTTTTGTGTCAAGGCTTGGCTCATCACTAAAGGCAATGTTAAACCTTGTTGCACATTTTTTAGGTGGTAATGCAATTGGGTGAATGCAAGCCACAATGGCTCACTATTGCAACATTTTGAGCAGTTTCGAAGGATACCCTTTGTTCAAATGCACATAATTTTTTTTATATCCTTGGATAAAGTAATTGGAACTTGATTTTATTCTAAGAACTTGATTTTGAAGAAGCCTATGTAATTATTTTTTGAACAAAACTTATCCTCTAGTAGCAATGGACTTTTGAAAGGACTTTATACAGATTGGTCATCTAGCTGGGACATTAACAAGTGGATAAAATTTTATAGACTTTCATTTTAAATTATTTTTAGTGACTTGGTATGTGTTATAAAATGAAATTATGAACTCATATCAATAGTTCTAACCTTGATTAACATAATCAAAAGGTAGATAGGGACTTTTTAATCATCAAAATTAAACCAAAATTTCAAAAGTCCTTATGAGATGCAATATTTATTGTTTTTCAAAAGTTTCCCTCTTAAAAAGGGTTTTTTCCCAAATTCTACTTGCGGCATTGTTAATAGGTACTATACGATTTTACCTAGAGATATCCCAAAAACTAGAGTGTAAAAAGGTGACATGAGTAGGTGCAAAACATAGGTCATTTCAACCTTAGGTTTGGAGGGGGGAGGTGTAGCTTGTTTGAACCCTATGTTTGGGAGGGGAGATGATTTCCTAGCCAAGGCAATAAATCACTCTTTTTTTTGTGAAGGTCATGGATGTGTTGATGGCTAGAAATCATGGGTAACATAGGAGAGAAGGAAAGGAGATTAGGGGTGATAAGAGGAGGCGCCAAAGAGGGCAAAGTCTATAGAACATCAACAAGAATATAAAACTTGAAGAAGAAAAGCTTAGAGAATCGCAAAACATGTTGAGGAAGAAACAAGTGACATTATGGTAGATTGGAAGGTTAAGAGGGCAGCAAATGTCATATTTCAGCAAATTGAAAAGAGCCTAGTTGCATTTCCAAGCATTCTCACAAAGGTGCTTGTGACCGGTTTTTTTTACATTTTTTATTAGGGGATAGTTGTGGTTGTGCTTTTGGGTATGTGGGTGGTTGATGGGCATCCTTCAACTTCAAATAATGACTACACTTAGGAGATGTGACTATTGCCATAGTACGTTGTTTGCCACTTGCTTGTGGCGTTAGATTCAACTTAATAGAACTAATTGAAAGGCTTATGGTGGCAGACTACATTGGCGCATGGCACTTTTCCAATGGAATCGAAAGTGACATAGAGGTTCATACTAGTGGGTCTACAAATTTACACCATGTAATATAAAAACATGGATAAGTTAGAGATGTACATATCATCTATGCAATTTACTCTAGTCATGAGCTTTAAGTAATAGTTTATAAAATAGGATAAAAGTTGAATTCTAAGGACTTGAATATGAAAGGCTAGAAATACATTAAGCCCATTGTCATGGAGCGCAAAAATAGTTGTGATCTACTTTGTTCCATGATGGACATCATATCATCTTTATTGAATACTAAGCATATAATGGAATTAAGATGAATACACATGTGGACTATTGCAAGGTGGCCATAAGGACCAACTAGGAGACATATGGAATGAAGATGGATATGGAATGCTCATGGATGGTAGATTGGAGTTTTGGGGATTGCTGATGGATATGGAATGATCATGTATGGCAGATTGGAATTTTAGGGACTGTTAATGAACAGAAAGGACACAAAATGAATTCCCATGGATGGTGCAAGGTTTTAGTGACTTTTTAGAACATATGGAACTAATGATTAAAAAATATGGATTGGTGCCAAGTTTTAATGATTGTTAGTAACAAACTTTGGGATTCCAAATGTGATATTAATGACTATCAGCAACATGCGAGAATCAACAAGGATCCTACTTGGACTACACAAAAAATTCAAGGACTACCAACACATTGAATAGGACTATAGATGAAATATACATGGACAATCATAGGGTTTTTGTGAATACTAGCAACACGTAGGTTTCAAAAGGGAAGACATGTGGACATTGGGAACCAATCAATGATTGTCTACAACTTGAATGTCATTCCATTGAAGAGACACATGGAGCCATTTGAACATGGGAAAAGGTTCTTGTGACTATGAGAAACTTACAAAACTCGACAAGGACTTCAATGAAAACATGTGAACACTAGTGGAAGTGATTTTCATACATATAAAAAATATCAATGGGATATGCGAATATTGGAGAAGCTTTGGTTAACTATTAAATGGATAGGAATACTCTTGTAGGACATCAAGGCATTATAAAATAAACTAATGTGACTAATCAAGGACTTAGTTTGGCAAACTTACTAGGCACTTGAAACAAAATATGATGAGGTTGAAACAACATGGACTATGAAAAAACTTCATGGTGTCTACCAACCACAACACAATATACCACAAAATGGAAATAAGATTCCTCAAACACATTTATGAAACTCATAGTGCAACCATGAACACAATCATGGCTAACACTAAATTTTGGGTGGCATTCATTCACAAAAATAAAAATAGCTCTAATATGCACAATGAAATAAGTTGATTGCAAAAACTTGTGCTTTTACCTAAAGCCTAATTTTTAAAAAAATGAGTAAGGTGGTTTAGATTGTGCAAACTAAAACCCTACAAACCTTATAACACAAATGTTGCCAACTTGAGCATCAATAAAGGAAACAAGTACAAGATAAGGAGATGCAAAATAATTCACTATCAAAATCGCCCAAAGTAGGAGCCATTGTAATCTAATCCATTTGTAGTCTTACTTCTTTAGCAATGCTTGACTTTTTTATTCATGCTTGTGCCCACCACAATGGATGCATCTTTTGCCCACAACCTTCAAGCAAACATTTAGTAGGTGTAGAAAATTGACTTAATGTGCACACCAAGAATGATATGAATGTCTACAAGATGAAATCTTGACATCCCAAATAGGCTCAAACAACCTATGACAAAATGGGCAAAGCACAATCCTTATAAGGCTAAGGTAAGCAATATCATTTTCACCCTCCAAACCCAAAAATGGCAATGGTAATGAGGTGGAAATTAGGTGTTGATTCCCACTTTGCATTGACTAGACTTGAACACAAAGTGTAGACCCATGTCACTTCTAGCCATTGAACTTTGGGAATGCAGAGCATGATGCCTCTTCTATTGATACATGTTTCTAACATAACCTTGTGTGCTCTTCATCCCCTATGTGGGACAGATCTTTAAAACTATCAACCGAGCACACCTACGTATCAACTCTCTTTTGCAAAAGCCCTTACTCAACAAGAGTTACTTGTATTGTTTCCTTTGCGTTGTTCTGATAGTGCAAATCTTCAACCTTCTTGACTAGCACTGACTAGCACTTCAAGTTCTTCAAGCAATTAAGCCAACTATGCATGTCCAGATGAAATAAACATGAAGCGATACTTAGCTTGACCTTTGACCTTCTCAAACTCCTTTTGGGCCTCCTTTTTCACATTTTGTAGTGAGGAAACAATTTCTTCTAGGGCTAGAAGGTCCTTTTGCAAACTAAAAATATAATTTTGCTAGTGCTTAATGCACTGGACCAAAAACTCCCTAAGAACAAACACTTGTTTGCTTCAAGCTTTTGGCATGTTAAAGGAATATGGCATAAGACCTTCCTCCTCTTCCTCCTCCTTATCTGAACCCACAAAACTATCCAGATGTATTCCAAGCCCAAGTTTGCCACATAGAATTGCTTCCAAAGACTATAGTCTACAGAGCTAATCATGTATGGTCCACATGGCCAACACGCACCAGTTCACCTTCTTCCATATTTTGATTTCATAAGCAATCCCACAAGCTTTAACCTTGTTAATCATTTGAATGTTGGGCACTTGCGTTCTCTAATGCATGATCATCCACAAGGTCTCTACCCTAGAGATCAAAGCTTCATCCTCATTATGGCAGTATTTGTAGTTGTTACAACTACAAGGCCCAAATAGCCCTACAACCTCTTCTTCTTCTATCTCTTTCCCTATCTTCAATCTTTTCGATGTTATACCTTCATTGCAAATGCCATATTTCTCCCAAAAACTTCTTCGAGATAACTCAGTCTTCTTGTCAAAAATAGTGTTGGGTGTTGTTCCGTACAAAGGATCGACATAGCATGTTGGGGCAATTCCTATTTTCACAAGTTCACTATGGGTTTCCTGCCTATACCTACACCAATGTGTACTAAAAACGACATAGGATATTTTGCATATATTACTACTCAAGCTCTAAAAAAGTGCTAGAATGATGGTTGGTTACATTCAAATGATTTTTGCCCTCATCAAAGCTCTAGCACAATACATGTGCATCAATTGAGCAACACAATACACAACAAGTAAGAAGGCATTATAGATATTCTATAAGCACATTTAACTTAAAGCCGGTGGATGGTCACAATAGATCGAACCAAAAACCTTGTCACAAAGTTTTGAAGATTTCCTTGCATAGATTGTGTATGTCCCGCTCCCCACATAGACAACATACCCCCTACCTACGAACCCATGACGTCACATGAACCATCAAAGTACTCCACATAACCATTTAATCATTGTTGAAACTAAAAGTTTAACTTATATGGACTTCCTAAACTGTACAAAAGTGAGACATTATAATGTGCATTCACCCAATTGCATTGGTTACCCTTCAAGCCCTTTCTCCTACCTTCCCCTTTCGCTTGGGCCTAAGTTTCAATTATTGACCCCTTAAGTGATTTCCATCTTGGGCTCCCAGCTTGGCCATGTTTATATTCATGCATCCGAGTGGCCTTATAGCAAAAGGTGGAATTGTTTTTTGCTTTCCTTTGGACATTTGGCCTAGGACCCATTTGACATTGCTACATGGCATCTTTTTCTTTTATTTTCATAGTGGTGCATTCTTTTCCCTATTTGAAGGGGAGTAGCTAAGGATAAGGAGACTAAGATGTGTTTGTAATGATTTTTATCAAGCGATTGGGAGCAGTTTTAAGTTGAATATTTATTATGCGCATAGGCCCTTGATATGACATTACCTACAAACCTAAACCCTTTTTGATGGTGCTCTCGCTCTAGATGCCCTCAACCCCCCCCCCCCCCCCCCCCCCCCCCCCCCTCTATCCTCCTTCCCTCTTCTGTCGCGCCCATCTTGGCGAGCATCTGTGTTTTTTTTTTGCTCTTTCTATTTTCCTGGGTTTTTTCTACATTCCCCCCCCCCCACACCCCCCCCCCCCCCCCCCTTCTCCTTTTCTCTCCGTCTTTATCTTTCATTCATACTTTTTAATCTTTTTTATTTCCTTTTTATTTTTTTTTTACTTT
>Ga0116227_10004120_pt1 | contig 31746 bp, 34 predicted proteins | sample S1TSphgellanicum_FD_89693 | JGI IMG/M metagenome (GOLD analysis project Ga0116227, IMG submission 89693) | Host-associated microbial communities from peat moss isolated from Minnesota, USA - S1T2_Fb - Sphagnum magellanicum MG | ecosystem: Host-associated > Plants > Peat moss > Unclassified... | reverse complement strand
ACATAAGGATGGTGGCAAGGAGAAAAAGACATAAGGATGGTGGCAAGGAGAAAAAGACATAAGGATGGTGGCAAGGAGAAAAAGACATAAGGATGGTGGCAAGGAGAAAAAGACATAAGGATGGTGGCAAGGAGAACAAGACATAAGGATGGCCGCAAGGAGAAGACCTAAGGATGGTTTCAAGGAGAACAAGACATAAGGATGGCCGCAAGGAGAAGACCTAAGGATGGTTTCAAGGAGAAGAAGACATTAGGATGGTTGCAAGGAAGGAGAAGACATGAGGATGGCTGCAAGGTGACCAATCAATTACGTTGAGGATTGTGTGTATACGTGATCAATTACGTTGAGGATTGTGTGTATATGTGATCAATTATGTTGAGGATTGCATGTATAAGGCTTGGGTGAAGAAGCTCAAGCTTGGAAGGATTTTTTTATTGTTCAGGAATTTCAATAGCTTGCCCAACAGACCTCAAGGATCCTCTCTCCTTGGATTCTTAGCTTGAGCTTCTAACTAGACAAGACATATCGTGGTAGTGGAAGGAGGTGTGGTGTTTGCAGCTACTGGAGTGTTTCTAGGGTTTGTAAGGGTTATGGCATCATGCTCTGGTTTTTGCTCCTACAACCAACCTGGGTATAACCCTAGACTTCTTGCAGCTCCTGTGATCAGCAATTGCAGGTGGATTAACAGGTGGCAATTGGAGGTCTGTTAACAAGCTCCTGCTCACTATGTGTGGAGCATGTGAGGAGCTGGTGTTGTCCATCAGCAGGAGTCCATGAATTGTGAAATGATCTAAACTGTTGGAACCAAACTGCAGGCAGAAACCTAATTGATGGTTTGACTCCGGGTCTGTCCCGGACATGGACACTGGCCTTTTTTGAGCTTGTTTGAGTTGTGGAAGTGATTTCAAAGGAGGCAGCTGTGATGCAATCTGGCAACTTGATAAGGTTAGTTGTGTATCTTGGCCATGGAGGAAAAAAAATTCCCCCAAGAATCCTCCAAGAATATGAACTGCATCTGTTTCTAATGTTGAAAGGTCGTGCTGCCTGTATGAAATGGGAGCATCAAAATGGCTTGAGAACGTATGAAGATCAGGAGAAATGCAGCTTGAACTGCTGATAGGTGTACAGCTTATGATGCCTCTTCCTCCATTTGAATCAACCCTTAGGTACCTGTTTGAATTCACACACACAATTTTCATTGCTGGAATTTCAGGCTCTGGATGATCTGCCAGAGATTGGGCTGCATGAAGACAATGGCTGAAGTTTTCTAGTGGCTGCTGCATGAGAAAACTTGACCACAGAACAAGAGAAGCAGCTCCTCAATTCATAGCATAAGAAGGTTATATAAACCAAGGCACTAGCAAAGTCTCTGCAGTGAGACCTGGAACATGGGTTCAAGTTGTAGTGGAACTTGGGATCCCAAAATGAAGTATTCAATCATACTCGGGTCTGCCAGCATCTTCTGATCAACGCAGACCTGGAGTGTCAGATATTGGATGGGTCAAAGTACGAGCTAGTGCCACCTGCCACAATGGTCATGTGGGCAGCTTCCAAAACCAAACCAGTCAAATCACACTGGATTCTGCCAGCAGCTTCTGAACGATGCAAACCTGGAGCATGAGATTTTGGTAAGAGGTTCATTTCTGTGGTTCCAAGGAATGGGTTGCCTTGAAGCATGTGAAACCTTCACCGCTTTTATGGATGTATAGCAAGTTAGCACCTTTAACCCTGCAATTCTTAGGAGTGTGATATTAGAAGGTTGCTAGAGGAAATCTGGGGGAAATCTGGGGTGGGATCTCTTGTACACAGCTTCTCAGTTGCAGATGCTGAACCATCACTTTGGTTGTTTTGGAGGGACGAGGAATTGTATGATGATTATTGTCATCTGTGTGTCTATTGTCTATGCATTATTATGCTTTCACTATGTGATAATTGTGCATAATTTCTTTGAAACATGTATAATCAATGCATCTTTATCCTGTTTCAGAGACCCATGTGCACCTCATCTTTCCCTTTCAGAGAGATGGAGTCCAGAGTCTGCATTCATGCTGGAACAGATTATGCTGCTGTATGAAGAGAATTGGATATGGGCATAAGAAACTGAAGAGAATGCAAAGACTTGATCAGCAATTCAAGCTGGCCAGAGTAAGGTACCCACTATGATACGGATGGGACTGTAGGTTTGAGGAAGACCTGGCAGCTTATCACAGGCTGCACATTAGTAGCAGTTCTTTGGTGGGTTGAAAAAGGAGAGGGGTGTATAGGAGCATAAAACGCTTTAGATCCTGTCAAATCTCTCCATACATAAAATGTGCATAAAGCAATCCCACTTCATTTTAAGTTTTCTCTATCAACTCCACCAGTGCTCAGAATTCGACCCTGCAAATTAAAATTGCATGAAGAAAAGTAAAACATGCCAGTTTGGCTCAGCAAAATGGTTTTGGCCCAGCATTTGTGCACAGTTTGGTAAGGCTGGTAAAAGGGATAACAAAAGCCTAACACTTACTAGAGAAGAGTATAATAAATGTGATATGATTGGTGCTTCCTGTTTTTGATTGGCCAATCATAATGATTAGTGGAAGTGCTTTGCTATTAGTAGTCTCCCACCTATTTGCAGTTTTAGTTTTATGGGTGTGGTTGAAAAAAAGAAAGTAACTAAAACTTGGATGTGAGAAATAGTTTTGCAGGGTCACATACTGAGCACCGCTGGAGATGCTCTAAAAAGCACAACTAAAAATCACATTATATCCTTAGACCTAGGACAGATATTCATGGATATAACTTATAAGGATATGTTCTGAGACACACATCTCATGCTTTATTGAGGGTTGAATCATTACACTCTTCCATACTATATTGCATACAGTAGACATTTTGTGAATGGGTTAAAGCATGAAGAGTGGCAACTCTAAACTGCAACACCATAAAGCAATTCACATAATAACATGATCCCCTTCTATGCTTGTTAGCCTATAGCAGGAAACAATTTCTAGACCATCTGCAATGATGGAACTTATGACAGTGAGTCAGATGGATTCAACGAGAATGCCCTGCTCCAGGGCTTTATCCCACATATAAAGCACTCAAAGAAATTTCCTAGCGTACTTTGGAGGGCACCTTACATCCATGAATATCCCTCCTAGAAATGAATGAGGAGGCATATTACACCTACTCCTTAAAAGGGAGGGATCTTATGCTTACAAGTAAGCACAAGAACCCTTGTCTTCTTACACCTTGTGACCTACATAGGTTTAGGTTCATGATAACCTTCACACCGGGTTGTCACTCAGTGAAATTGCTTAGTGTATTTGGAGGGCACCTTATGTTCATGAATACCCCTCTTTTCTAAGAGGAGGGATCTTACACTTATAAGCACTTGTTGCTTATAAGTGTAAGGTCCTACCCATTCTTAAGTAATAGGTGTAAGAACCGTCCCCCTCCTATAGGCTACACCTCATGATCTCCGTATGTAGAAGGCCCCTATAAAATTGTAGCAACTTGATTCATTTATTCATCGACAATTGAATCTAAAATGCTTTCAAAATGTCATTGGGATAACATTCAAGGTTTATATATGATGATCCTAAGTATGTCTTTCATCCATAACATTAAGAAAAAAATGGGTATTACATAGGTTAGATTAAAGAGTGTTGTAAAAGAACCAAAGTTTTCCAAAATCAAACAAGCTTATTTCATTTTGTCAATTTTAGTCCTCAAGTTCAGAATCCACAATAGTTTCCTCATTCAAACTTATAACTTCTCACCAATTGAATATATATCTACAAAATTTGACACATCTAAATTTTTCACATAAATGTATGTATGTTTATCACCTAGAAATGACATTTTAATGTACTTCTTATGGTCATGCCACATTTGGAGGTAAGTCACATGTATCTCAAAGTTAATGGTGATAAAATTATTATTGCGGCCACACATGAAAAGGCACCTACCTCTAAATCCTACATGGGTCCTACGTGGATGCTGATGTGGAAGGGGGAAGTAAGCCAAAGTTATCTTTCTTCCTACCTCCAAATCTACAAAATTGAAAGATTTTTTCAAAAAATGCCAAAGGTAGTTATCTCTATAAAAAAAACCCCAAGATAACTCAATGGTAACTTAGCACTAAGGCCTTTGACCTTGACGAGCATTTGTGCTCATCGCCTTTGCATGCGATGTCCAAACTTTGCCACTTTCCTTCACTTGCAGTAACACAAACCTTGCAGCTTAAATTTTGCACTCTCCTTTTTTTTGCAACAATGCAAACATTATAATTCGGACTTGTTGTTCTCCCTTTCTTGCATCAATGCAAACAACAACAAATGCAAAATGAAGAATATGGAGCTAGACAAAAATTCAACAACAAGAATCCAAATAAGCAATTCATCTTCATTAAATTGCTAAGTTGTCAAATGAATTCATGCATTCCACAAAATACAACACCAAGAATTGCATTAGTATCAAAAATGTATTGATAAGTTTTGCATTATGTTCGTTTGTTCATTATGTGCAAGGATTCTTGATCTTTGTTACACCATTTGGATCTAATAAAAAAAAAGGGTAAAAAAAAATTAAAAGACTTTGCTAATAATTCTATGGCTGAAGTTAAAGCCATCAAGAAGCCCAAACAACCAAATTGGGAACACTAAAAAATTGTTTCCTTGGTTCAAACCAAAAGAAAGGAACACAATGTTTTAATAGGTGTAATGGATTATAAAAATTGTTGTGAAAGTGCAATTGTGAAATGAAAGAAAGTTGTTACATCAGTGATGGCATCCAACCATAGTGTACATGTCAAAAATAGGCCAGCCTATAAGGAGAATTTATGGACAATATTATACAATGATTACAAGCGGATCCGAAACTACATGGTTGAAATGGGACACAATGAAGAGTTATGGAATATGTTTATTATAGATAAAGTTGCCATGAACTTGCCTAGAATGTTTAACATGAGCATTTACAAAACAATTGACGCCTTCATGAAAACAAGGCCCATATTCCAACCACCACACTCTAGGGACTTCATGGATTTGACTGATGATGTGTGCAACCCCACTTTTCAAGAAACAAAATTTATTATAGCAGGTGGTGAATGAACCCTGATGTGTGAAGTTGACTTGGATTTAGGACCAATGTACACAATGTTCAATGTTGATGGCAACATGATTTTCAATCTTGTAACACCGACCACATATCAAAATAAACCCACAATCCTCACCATTCCTATAAACAATTTAGCAACACTAACAATGTTACTCAATGAGAATTCAAGTGCACATTAGTATGGAGCTCCTTTATGAAACCCTATCACACTTTAAGTGCGCAACAATTCAACAAAAACTAGAGCAAGGTTTCCAAAACCACCACCTCAACAATCTCCTCACATGCCTAGAATTCCATCAATAGGAAATTATCCACCAAAATTCAACAACAATGCAAGTGCTACAAGTACAAAATTCTTAAAGCAAGCTAGTGATCATACTACAAAAGGATTGCCTTCAAGTGAACATTGGCTTGGCAACACAAAGGTTCGTAGGAGGGAATTTGTTTTTTTTATAAATTTGGTGGATGCAATAGAGAAAGGATCCAAGGTGCTTGTGGACTCAATAAATTTGATTTAAGGAAAAAACTTATAGATTGAAAAGCAACGAAAGATCACCCAATGTGAAATCTTGAAGGAATAGCTTCAATATTTCGAACATAAAGATGAAGAGATAAACAACACACAAAGGAATATGGTGAAAGCCATTACTAGTTTGACATAGATCATGGGCCGAAAATTTGTAAGAAACAATAATAAAAAACCATCAATTTCCTTAGTATGACATGGCTTGCTAGACATAAAAACAAGTTTTGATCATGAGGGCCCATTAAACCCAAACCATGTGCTTTGAAATCATGTGTACCTACAATTCTTTTTATGTACAAATCTTGTTAGATGAGACTAGCAATGTAGACCTAATTCTTTGAAATTAATTAAATAGCTCATGTCGATGGGATGATTGTAGTTTTAGATATCATAAGTTTGTTGAGTTATTAGGTAGATCTTTAGTTGTTTTTTATGTTGTTCACTAGAATGTTCTAGTCCCTCAAACCCCACATGCACTTTTGCATTAGGTGTAGAAATGTTCTTTTGAATGTCTTGTGTTGTCTCCAACTCAAGAACTTGAAGAAGCCTTAATTTGAATGTCCAATTCTTTCCTACCAAAAACCAAGTTGTGTAAAAGACAATAACATGTAAAATATTTGGAACCAATGTGATATCCATTTTTGTTTTGCCCAAAATTTCCTTTAAAATCTTTTTCACAATGCCAAAAACATTTTCTACCACTTCTTGTCAAAATTTATGTTTATTGTTGTATAGAACTTCAAGAATAAAATGTTGTTGCCCTTCTTTGTGTGGGGTCATTATCCATGGTGGCAATTGGTACCCCTTGTCACCAAGAAGGTAAGGACTAAAACCATCTTGATTTCCCTTCTCCATGTTGAACAATCCCTGATATTGATATTGAGCTTGCCTATATAGACTCAATTTTGGTAAAACTTGAAAATTGTTCACACTTTTAAGTAAACCAACATAAATGTCAATGAATTTCTTTCTAGCATCAACAACTTGCACGACAATTGAATATCCTCTAGTCTTATGAAAATAATAGTCCTCATCAAAATCAAGTTTGGGTTTAGAAATTGAGATGTGTGTATTGTCTATTATGCCTTACATGCTTGGTAATCCACACAATTCTTTGAACTCCAACATCACATCTTCCATCTTTGGTTCCATGGGCCATGCTATAAGACTTTTGAACATGATGTTCATATCTCTAACAACTTCACAAGTAAAAGCTCCATAGTGGATGTGCCAATTGCAAATAACTCATTACACGTCAACATGTTCAAGCCATGAAAGAATTTGTGGATAACACATGCAACCCTAACCTCTACACGGATTGCAAACTTATACATTGTATCCTTTTTTGTAATCAATGGTCTCAATTTGTTTGCAATGTTGAATAACATTTCCTTCGACATTTAGAAATTTTGAATCCACTATTGGTCGTCATATTCAGTCAATAGAAACACAAAGAACCAAGTGGTACTGTGCAATTTAACCCAATAGCCTAGATTTGATCCATGTGCAAAAAAAATGTTTAACAACTATAAATTATGTAAAACCATGGTTATAATGAAAGATTACATGTTGTTGTTGTCAACATCGATGTTTATCGAATGCAAAAATGGCAAGTGCAAGTGCAATATGTCCCAAACTTGCTAAAAAACTTCAATGAGGATGATAACCATCCCCATTGTAACCACCCACTCCTCATTGTTTATGATAAGTTTCCTGATGACAAAACTTGTAACAAAACAATAAACAATATCAATTGGCACAATTCATTTTTTACAAGCACATCCTAACAATACCTTAAATAAACAAAAGTTGGAAAAATCTCAAGAAACAAAACAAGGAACAAAAGAAGGTAGCAAAAGCAAACAATCTTGTCAAGCAGACAAACAAACAAATCAAGAATTGAAAAAATTGAATTGAGCTAGAGATGAAGCACGTTATTCTCCACATTCTCATCAGAGTCCAAAGAAGAAGAAAGAGACAAGAAATGGAGAGTTGAAGCTCTTCAGTAGAGATGTAGCTATTTGAAGCAATACGAAGGAAACTTTTAAAAAACTATGTTTTGAAGTAGTGTTGATGGTGGCGTTTTTAACTATGGGAAAAAAAAAAAAAAAAAAGTTCCAAAGCATCATCACATGGTGTGACCATTACTTTGAAAAAGCTTGAAAAAACTAAGTTAACCGTGCCCTAAAGCCCTATGGACAAGCCATAGATAAAAAATTAGGAAGAAAATAAAAAGTAAGTGGTATATAACTTTTGGTTGGTAGGTGCCACTTTTTTAAACATTAGAAAAAGTTGGAAAAACATGCTACCTCCAAGTGTGGCATGACCTTTATCATGGTAGAAACTCCATAAAGCACATATACATAAACTTGTGGTTGGTGATTAGATTGAAGTTCATCAAAGTGGAACTATAAACATTCTTAGAGATTTGATGAAATTGATAATATTGCAACTAGTAGTTTTAAAACAAGTATAATACAATATACATTGTAACATGAGCTCAATCTAGTGGTCTTGTGTGAGTGCTAGGACAAGATTTTGAAGCGACACGTTCAATTTCAAATTTCAACATTAAAATTTTTAAACCATTTGATAACATACTATTTTTTTTGTACCTTAAGGGCACCTAAATTGGAACACATATTTATTTTTGAAAATCTTGATCCACATTGTTAAATTGCATGGGTAAGAATGTTAATAAAAACACATTTAAATATTAAGATTGTTGGGTTTTTATATTTATTTTGTTAATGTGGAATGTCTTTTTTGTGTCAACGTTTGATAAGCATTTATTTACAATTTAAATCTGATAAATAAATTACAAGTTTGAAATTTCTAGATTAAATGGATGAATATGTTCTTAGAAATGCAAATATGGCATGGATAACTTAAGATTTGAATCAATTTTGTGATTGTTTGTTCAAACTTGTCAAGGATTCTAAATTGGCTCTAGGTTTCATTTTGAGTGGATACAACCTTAATTTTGGAATCACATTTTTTGAAGGTCACAAAATAGCCATCATATAACATCTAACACCATAAAATCAATTGAAATCATATCAAGTAAAGGTGCATAGAAAAATGTCACTAAATATTATTGGCCTTCACTGAATGTACCTCCTTTTCAAGGAATTTAACGCATTGTGCATTCAATCCTTGTCAAAATGCTCATCTAGCAATTTGAAGCATGCTTAATAGGAAATAGTGATATTGCCTTATTAATCTTGAAATAATTCATCATCAAATATGGTATCTTGTTCAATTATGTTCGATAATCTTTGATCCCCAATTGCCTTTTCCATTTCCTTTTTCCACAAACCATGTCATGAAGCTTGTGTTGGGATTTTTCATTCCCGCCTTGATCATTTCTTTCCCTTTTGACCTTGAATGACATTTGCTTCAAGTGGAGATTTTTTCATGTTTTGAGTCCACATTATCAATTGGCATTTTAATGCAATAAGGTTCGTCACCTTTTCAAAATCAATTGTCACCTTCCTCCATGGTGAGAGTTAAAACATGTTGAAAGATTGATTTTGTCTTCAATAAGCTCTCTTGAACTCTCATAAAATTGATCCATCAAATACTAGTGCCCTACTCCCATGGTACCATATATAGTACCCTTATCATTTTGGCATTTTCTTGACATTTTTTTATTTTTTTATTTTTTTCACTTGGGCAGTAGAAAGTAAAAATTTCCCGAGATTCCTATAGTTGAGGTGAGAAAAAAAAATGCCATGTAATTTTGCACTACTAAGGCACACCCCCACCACCATGCTCTAGGGTACCTAGGCGGTCAATAGTAAAATCAAACAAATTTCTAGAACTTTCGGCATTGTGAGCAATTGATTTTGAAAAACATTGAGCATTTGTTGAAAACCATTCAATTGCTTCCAGAAGGATACTTAAGTGGTACTACAGTATGGGACGAACTTTGCAAAGTTAGGGGTGTAGCTTATAGACTTTTGGCCATGCCATGTTGTGCCTAGTGAAAGAAAAAAACCCTAAACCCTAAACTCCATCATATTCCTATGGGAGAGGATAAAGTCAGCTTTATCTTCCACTTCATTACTACCATTTTGATTGTTTTGGTTTTCCCTTTGTGTGTTTACATTTGCTTGGACATGCCTTGTACCTTTTGTGTATGGATTTCCATCCTTATATATATATATATATATATATATATATATATATATATATGTTTTTTTTTTAAAAAAAATCTTAGCTCTATCTATTGACCTTGACCCCTAATGAATATATAATGTTTCATGTGTGGATGCATATTATGCATTTTTGCCATGTTGTATTGTGCCTAGTTCATACTCCAAAATAAAGGAGTAAAATACACATGGGCCATGCAAGTTTACATTTCAGAAAATGTTATTTTTTATAAATAAAAAATTATAATATTACTTGACAAAAGAAATTGCAACTAAACCAAAGATTGCATAAGACGGATTTTTTATTAAAAAAACATGGCAAGTTCATTATAATATATATCTCTCTAATAAATGAAGCATCAAAATTATTTGTCTCCCGTTTAGGCCTACTTGGAGAGCTTTTTAAGCTCAAGCCTTTTAAGGTAGTTCTAAGTTACTATGGACCTTTTCATGGATGGATGTGTTTGAAAAACTTTTTAAAAACTTTTGACCATAAGTCAAGTCTACTATTAGCATAAAGGTGTTGTAGATCCAAGTGAATGAATGATAGTCCATGCCTGAAGAGATAGCCCAATGAGCTCCGTCTCCACACTTCTAGGTTGGGGGACGAAGTCAGTTTCATTGGAGCTCAACTAATTGACCTTGACCCTTCTTCATGTGTTGTGTAGGGTGCTCTTGGGTCTCTAAGGAAACTCAACCTCAAATAAAATAAAATAAAAAGGCAAACACTAGAAAAGACCTCAAGTTTGGTAGAATACATACCTATGCATGAAGGCCAAAAAAGGAACTAGTTCCCCCATTTATTTATTTTGGAAAAAAAAATTAAAATTTTAATAAATAAATAAATAAATAAAGCACCGCCCCCTCTTGAGGTTTTGCTCCTATAAATGTCAGAACATGATTTCTGTAAACCCATTTTGAGATTTTGTCTTTGGGGGAAAATTTGTCTTGTCAGAGCATTATTAGGTACCCTGAAAAGGCCCATGTTGAGATAATTTACCTGCTACAAACAAAAAGCCATCAGAGCATCTCCAGCGGTGTGCTCAGTATGTGACCCTGCAAAAAAAAAAAAAAAATTCACATCCACGCACAGTTATCTACTATTTTGCAACCCCACCCATAAAACTGAAACTTGGACAGCAAATAGGTGGGGGGATTACTAATAACAAACCACTTGGACCAATCAGTATGCTGAGCCAATCAAAAACACTGAGCAGCAGTCAGATCGTATTTATTACACTCTTTTCTGCAGGTGCACGCTGTTGCTATGTCTGTACCAGCCACTGCAATTATGGTGAATCTAAAACCATTTTCCTGAACCAAACCGGGATGTTTTGACTTTTCTTCATCCAATTTTACTGTGCAGATCATATATTGAGCACTGCTGGAGGAGGTGCTCTCAGGAAGGGAAACTCTTACTACAAGCAGTAGGTGTAAGATCTCCCCTCTATTCTCAGAGGCCTGTACAAATAAGGTGCCCTCTAAAAACACTCTTGGAGTCCTGTAGGAATCCAAAATTTCAACCCCAAATCTAATAAAAGATTTATTTCAACTTTTATTGGGTCCTAGTGGCTGGCACATCAGCTAAAATATCCAACAATTTCAAACCTGTAGCTTGGTGGCCAGTGCTCAGTGTACAGTAGTAGCAGCTTTGCCATGTGCAAAATATTTAGTAATTAATTAAATAATCAACTTACCTACCACTAATGTAACAAGTTGGGTGCTAATTAATTCTCATAAGGTAATTTTTTTTTAAAAAAAATCAAAATAAAAAACAATAAGGTAAAATTGTCCATCACCAAACGCATACTTATCATCCAATGCTTTCGAATATTTTCCTCATTGCTTGACCAAATAAATGCAAACAATCAAAGATTTTAAACTCAAAATCTTAATGTATGTTTTAATTCACCCATCATCACCAAACATTACATTGAACCCCTAACACCTTTAACACCCCCAATATCTTCCTCCCATTCCTTTATTGAATATCGCAACTTTTGCGGTGTTGAAAGCCTTAGTACACAAAGAGCTACAAAATGTTATTTTGGCTTCAAAAACGAGAGGAACAATGTGTGAGAGAGGATTCAACCTCTTTTCAATTTTTAAGTGTTTGCCTGACCAGCCTATCTACCCTAACTTAGTGCTGAAAATTGAAGAATCAAAGCTTCCAACCTCCTAGTTATTATTTACATCATAAACTTGTCAATTTTTTTCATATATTTATGTTTTTATAACACTTTTAATAATGTGTTCAAAATTAATTGATACTATAATCATTGATATGATGTTATGATAATATTTTGACCCAAATATTGTGTTACAATGTCATCACAATATTGTATCAACATTTAATTGTGAAACAGATTCTTATATAAACTGGTTCCACTACGAGTGGCGACCTAGACCGGGACTTAAGAAGTGCCTAGGTCTCTAAATGTAATCAATTTAATTATTTTTATTTCGAAAAATGGCGAAAAAGTCCCTAAAAATCAGAAAATTTTCTTGTTTCTTGTTTTTTTTCAGTTTTTCAAAAAATAAATTCGGCAAAAAAAAAGGAAAAAAAGAAAAAAGAAAAACCAGTGTGTAAGTATTACATTCTGGAAGCTGCCAAGGTAAGTACTACATTGTCGTTTACTCTGGTAAGATAACCCTTGTGTGTTTACCAGACAGAGGTTAAACAGAGGTACGTACTACGTACTAAAAGAGTACCTACTAACTAGTGTCACGCACATCGCAAGTTGTGTTGTGTGTGTGCGCGCGCGCACGTCCGCTTGAAGTCCTCAAAATTTCTGACTCTTTTGCATTTTGTGTTGTGTTTCTGTAGGCGTTGTTGCAAAGAGAGAAAGAGAGAGAGAGAAAGAGAAAGAGAGAGTTAGTTGAGGAATTTGGAAAAAGAAGAATAAGTAGTTTTTTCTGTCTCTTTTGCGTTTTGTGTTGTATTTCTGTAGGCGTTGTTGCAAAGAGAAGAGAGAGAGAGAGAGAGAGAGGGAATTTGGAAGAAGAAGAAGTATGGGAGAAGAAGTTGTGGATTCTTCTTCTTCTGTGAAGGAGTGGGGAAATGAGCCGCTGGAAGTGGTAGATGAGGAGATCTTTAATCTGATTGAGAGGGAGAAAGTGCGGCAATGTAGGGGGATTGAGCTTATCGCTTCCGAGAATTTCACGTCGCAAGCAGTGATCGAAGCTCTGGGAAGTGCGCTCACTAATAAGTACTCGGAAGGTCTTCCAGGCGCTCGTTACTATGGCGGGAACGAGTTCATCGACCAGATCGAGAATCTGTGCAAGGAAAGAGCGCTCAAGGCGTTTCATCTGGATGCTTCCAAATGGGGCGTTAACGTGCAGCCGTATTCCGGATCTCCAGCCAACTTCGCAGTTTACACTGCGTTGTTGCAGCCTCATGATCGAATCATGGGATTGGATTTGCCTTCTGGCGGTCATCTCACGCATGGTTACTACACCTCCGGCGGCAAGAAGATTTCCGCCACTTCTATCTTCTTCGAGAGCTTGCCGTACAAGGTGGATTACAAGACTGGCTTCATTGATTACGACAAGCTGGAGGAGAAGGCTCTGGATTTCCGGCCGAAGATGATCATCTCCGGTGGAAGTGCGTATCCCAGAGACTGGGATTTCGCTCGCATGAGGACCATTGCTGACAAGTGCGGATCCTTGCTCATGTGCGATATGGCTCATATCAGTGGTCTTGTGGCTGCTCAGGTTTCACAACACCGCTCCTCTTCTTCTTCTTCTTCTTCTTCTTCTTCTTCTTCTTCTTCTTCTTCTTCTGTTCGCCTCTTCTTCCTCGCTATTCTTCTGTCTGTTCTCGAGTGTTTCTCGGTGTTGTCCTTTGTGCTGGTCGCGGTTGCTGCATCGTGATGATACCAGCAGCATGTAAGTAGTAGGTTTCTGCTTGGGGTTCTTCTTTTCACGTGAGAACTTGGTGGTACTACCTGTGACATTTCTTTGTCTCTTGTAATCAAAACAAGTCTGTTGAGACGTCAGGCAACAGCATCTACAACATCTGCAATGTCTATGGTGAGCGCTTTGCACGCAAAGTGGTCCATAAAAGTGGTCCATATCAATGGACAATTGCATGCTTCGGTTGTCGAATCTCCGTCATTCTGTAGAATCATTCCAAAAGTGCAGCAAGAAGTGCACGGACTTGTTCGCAAGGATTTGTGGATCTTGTCTATGCATTACTGATACTCCATCACTTTCCTGTCAGTTCCTTATCTGGACGAATAACTATCATTGTTATCTGGTGGACATGTTGTTGGAGTCTTTCGTAAGGAATGCTGTGTTGTTCGCAGATCTTGTTTTTGTCATGAACCTAACTACTATACAGTGTTCCTGAAGTGATATTGATGGCATATTATTGTCTGTGTGAATTTTTTTTTTCAGTTTTTTATTGCTCCTTTTTGTTCATAACAGTTGGCCGTTGCAGATTGCATATTCGCACGATCAGATCTGATGAGACTCGCTCATCCAAATATCTATGATGTATGTATGTAGGAATCTTGAAATCTTGTTGATAGTTCTTTGCTTTGCTCATACATAAGATTTCTGGTTGCTGCAGGAAGCAAATCAACCATTTGAGTACTGTGATGTAGTTTCCACCACCACCCACAAGAGTTTGAGGGGCCCAAGAGCTGGTATGATCTTCTTCCGGAAAGGACCTAAGCCAGCAAAGAAGGGACAAGCTGATGGAGCTGTGTATGACTATGAGGACAAGATCAACTTTGCTGTGTTCCCATCCCTGCAAGGTGGTCCTCATAATCATCAAATTGCTGCCTTGGCGGTGGCCTTGAAGCAAGTTGACACTCCCCAGTTTAAGGCTTATGCCAAGCAAGTGAAGGCAAATGCTGTAGCTATTGGAGATGGCCTGATGAAGAAGGGATATAAGCTTGTAACTGATGGTACTGAGAACCATCTTGTTCTTTGGGATCTACGTCCACTTGGCCTCACTGGTATGATTTTGTCCCTCTGCCTGTAGAGTAGTGATGTCTGCACTCCACTCTTGAGGATATATCTTTGTTGGATGTGATGGCATCACCTTGTTACTAGGGATGCTTTGGGTTGGGTCGTTTTTACTGCTCAGCTAGGTAAATCTGCTCAAATGTTGGAGAGCTGATTTGTCTCTTGAATGGATTTCCAGGCAACAAGGTGGAGAAAATTTGTGAACTTGCTCATATTACATTGAACAAGAATGCGGTGTTTGGAGACAGCAGTGCCCTTTCTCCGGGTGGTGTGCGTATTGGTAAGTGGTAGTCTTCTTGTTCATGTTTTCACCACTGGTAGCTGTGGAAACCAAGATTACTGTTTTGTTCAAGAAAACTGGTGGTTCTAATGGATCCTCTATGCACCATTGACTTTTTTACAGGTACCCCAGCAATGACTTCAAGAGGTTTGAAGGAGAAGGATTTTGAGCAGATTGCTGAATTCCTGGATCGTGCAGTGCAAATCACCTTGAGGATTCAGAAAGAGCATGGCAAGCTGCTGAAAGATTTCAACAAAGGGGTCGAAGGCAATAAGGACATTGCAGATCTGAAGGTGGATGTGGAGAAGTTTTCAATGTCATTTGACATGCCCGGTTTTGATGTGAACACAATGAAGTACCGCAATGACTAGAGTTCACTAATATCCCCGTTATCTTATCCTCTTGCCATAGCATATGCAAAAGAAGGCAGGAATTCAGTTTTTGCTAGTTGCAAGGAATGGGCCGAGTCTATTAAATGTTTCTGTATTGTGTTTTTTGTGAACATGGCCCTCTCTTACCATTCCCATTTTTGTTGATAGGAACAATTTTTTTGACATGCTGCGAACTAAGTTCAATGCTGAAGATAGCTGAACACTTGCTTAACTGCAAAATTGCATCATCATAGAGAGAAAAAGCATGGAACCTTTAAGAAAAATTGTGAAGGAGCTCATGGATACATATCTTCTTCACTTATGCATTTGTCATGCATGCAGACAAGGAACATGTGCTGATTGAAGTTACTTTTTCCTAGTGTTGAGCTTTGCATTTCTCAAACTGCCAACATGATAGTATATAAATTGCACATACGAGTCTCTTAATGTCATCATCAATGGAGCTTACATCTGTTAGATTTGTTGCCTTTTCTAGATTAACATGCACACTGAACACGGGTCGTGTAGTTGGCTGCAAGTTATATAGCTTCTTTAGGCTCTTAGAAGCATCAAATAAAAACATTTTGACAACCCTGACTCACTCCTCGAAGTGAGCTTCTCTTGAGGTAGGAGAAAACACAGGTCATGTGTTTGCCTGCAAGTTATAGGTTCTTTAGGTTTCTAGAAAGAAATATCAAACAAAAGTAATTTGACAGTCTGAACTCGTAGAAGTGAAGCTTCTCTTGAGGTAGGAGAAATGTGAACTGGGTCTATGGTACTAGGCAATTGACAAATCCTGCCAACTTATATCACAACAAAAGTTCTATGCAATTTTTCCATTGAAAAATCTCTCATTGAACTTCTTATACATGTTTCATACAAGTTTCAGACACATGATTTATGCTTGTGTGAATATTACGAACTTATGAAAAATGAATTCCACACAATTTCTATTATTGAATCATTGGATCGAAAGTTTGTGATGTAAGCTAGCTGGTCTATATCAAACTGAATCAATTCTCTTCAGGTAGAAATTCTTCTAGCATCTTGGAATGAGCTTCACTAGAAAAGCAGTTCAAGCTACTACTACTACTAATTGGAGGTAGGATCTCAAAGTAAAAAGGTTGGAGTTTGGATTGCAGTGGACCAACAACCTCTCTTAAACCTCTGCAACATGTTCCCCAAATCATTTGGCTTGTTGAATATATCCTTTGCACACACAGCATAGAGGCAGCACATGAGATTGCAGAGAGAAAAACACTCCCCCAACTCTTTGAATGCAACCCATCTTTCAGTACTTCCAGCAAAACCAAAACTAACACAAGAAGAATGAATGAATGAATGAATGAATGAATGAGCAAAAAGGTTGGAGTTTGGATTGCAGTGGACCAACAACCTCTCTCAAACCTCTGCAACATGTTCCTCAAATCATTTGGCTTGTTGAATATATCCTTGCACACACAGCATAGAGGCAGCAACAGTTTTACAGGTTTACTGCAACAACCATGTGAACATATAATGTATCTATCTATGAGATTGCAGAGAGAAAAACACACCCCCAACTCTTTGAATGCAACCCATCTGTCAGTACTTCCAGCAAAACCAAAACTAACACAAGAAGAAAGAATGAATGAATGAATGAGCGAAAAGGTTGGATTTTAGATTGCAGTGGACCAACAACCTCTCTCAAACCTCTGCAACATGTCCTCAAATCATTTGGCTTGTTCAATATACATCCTTGCACACACAGCATAGAGGCAGCAAGATTTTTACAGGTCTACTACAACAAACATGTGAACATATAATATATCTATGAGATTGCAGAGAAAAAAGCACTCCCCCAACTCTTTGAATGCAACCCATTCTGCCAGTACTTCCAGCAAAACCAAAAGCAAAACCAACAGAAGAAGAAAGAGAGAAAGAAAGAATGAATGAATGACTGATTGTGGTGATAACCCTTTTTATGAGAGTGTCTCTAACAAAGTATCAGACCATGGTCCCCTTCATCATGAATGGCGGTGAGTGACGACAAGCAGCCATGTCAAAACTCCGGAGACAAACAAACTGTCGTTGTGAGCAACGTTTGCGTTGCGGCGGATGCCAGAACTGTTGTTCCGGATATGAGACGGAAAGCTTTTCGTTGAGAAACACTCGTGTTTTCCGAACGACTCGCGGCGTGCGCGGTGCTATTGTTTGTAGCAGTGAAAGACAGAGAGACAGAGAGAGGAAGCGAGGTAGTTATATCTTTCTCGTGGTTCGAAGACGACTATCGTGTCCGAGAGGAATTGTTTTGGCGGCCCTCGGGAGTGAGTGAGTGAGTACCTAGTAGCGATGAAGCGTGTCTTCGGTGCGAAGAAGGATAAAACTCCTGCTCCGACCGTGGAGGAGGCCACGGAACGGGTTAGTTTCTTATCCTTGTTCTTCTTCTTCCTGTTTTGGTTTTGTGCAAACCATAAGCCTGCTGCTGCTGCAGCTATTTTTGTTTCTAATTTCTCGGAGGTAAAGGCCAAGAAGCTCGATTTGCGGATAAACAAGAGGGGGCGCAAGACCTAGGGGAAGGGGATGGAAAGCGACGAGATACATATAATAGGCGAGGTCTGCAAACATGCTTGTATGATGATGTTGTTGTTGTTGTTGTACAGATGAACAAGAGGGGAGACACTGTGGACGAGAAAATAAAGAAGCTGGATGCTGAGCTTTTCAAGTACAAGGAGCAGATCAAAAGGACGAGGCCAGGACCTGCACAGGAGGCCGTTAAAGCTCGAGCCATGCGCCTCCTGAAGCAGAAGAAAATGTAAGCAAGCAAGCAGTGCGTAGCACATGTCACTCTCTCATCCCGACCCTTAACCCTCATTTGAGCTCCTCCTCAGGCAGCAAGAAAGAAAGAAAGAAACAGATTAATGGCATCATATGTGACCTCCTGAATCTGATAAAACCTGGTAGAGAAACTACCACAACAACTCTGACAGTTTGGGAGAGTGCAATGGCTACGTGAAAGGGTTGGCAGATGGTGCTAATAAAACATTCAGAGTGCCTTACTGAATAATTAGGTTTTTGCAATTGAAAGTGCTTCCTGAATTTTCTTGAGGTTGTATCAATCTACATTAGAGTTTTGCGATTGAAAGCACTTCCTGAATGTTGTTGAGGTTGGACTGATCTACATTAGGGTTTTGTGATTGAAAGCGCTTCCTGAATTTTGTTGAGGTTGGATCAATCTATAGAGTGAAAGACTTGTCTTGAAGATCAGATGGTGTCGTCTTTTGTCTCAGAATCAGATTATATCATCATGTGCAACTGGAAGGAGATTGAACTGTGGTTTTTAATGGTTTTGAAAATCAGGTATGAAGGCCAACGGGATCAGCTTTACAGTCAGACATTCAATTTGGAGCAAGTTGCATTTGCAACTGAGGGTATCAAGGATGCCCAACAAACAGTTAGGATTTACTACCCTCCACTTCTCTTTTAGATTCTCTTCTTCTCTGTCAGTTGATGTGATTACTGTTCATAATGATACACATTGTGCATCAAGCAGTGTGCTATTCTGTAATTCATTCTAGGATCACAGCTGCTTCTGTTGTTCCAGCACCTAGAAACTTATTTGGTGAACTCGTGGGATGGAGTTTTGTGTCATTTAGTCCCACCCTATTTGTAATGTGTATCATCTGATAAGTTTTTAGGTCAATTGGTAGCTGGACCTTAGTTTTCAGATGGACAGCAAAAGAAATTTGTAGTCACAATATATGATAGGTACATTTTTTTAGGTCCAGTGGTAGTAATTTGGCCTTGGTTTTGAGACAGCAAAAGAGTTGTAACCAATGTCAAATGCGGTTTCTAACTGCTTCTTCTTGGGTGCTGACTAATGTAGATGTCAGCAATGAAAGCTGCAAACAAGGACTTGAAGGGCACGATGAAGACCCTTAAGATTGATGACATTGATGTACATTCCTTGTCCTCTAGCTTCACACCTAACCTTGTCTCAGTTGCAAGAGAATGTGGTGAAGCAGTTGCAGTAGTAAAGGCAGCTTGAAACTGAGCTTGAGACCCAGATACCTATTAGAGAGCTTGGTATGTTAACACTTTCTGCAGTGACACACTTTCTCAATCTTGTGTAGAGAGAAAGCAGTGGAGATTAGGCCTGATAATTAGATACTGCAAATCTGAATATGTTCAGTGAGGGTCTGTGAGAGAACATTTGGAGTTGGTTGCCCTGGAAACCACTGCTCAAGAGTGAGCTTGAGACTCCAGTCAGTGGAGAGGTTGGTACTGTTTACAATGCCTGCAGTGATGGAACCTTCAGTGTTGTGCTGGGGGAGAGCAACCAAGGTTATGGGTGATGTGGTTGAAAGACCCAAAAGTTCTGAATGTGCATTTCCGCTCACAAGTGGTACAGAGAGAGGAGACTGACCAATGATGCTTGTGATGTGTGGAGTTACAGAAAATGCAAGATGAGATGATGGATTTAGTTGATTACAGCTCAGAAATTCAAGAGACACTGGGCCGCAGTTACAATGTGCCTGATGACCTTGATGAAGAGGAACTTATGGGTGGTGAGATTTTACTTCAACTTCCTCTCTCAGTTTTTTAATTGGTTCTTGTGCATGTATCCCAATTACTGCAACAGACTCTTCACTTCCTCTCTTTGCACACCATATGCCTTGTGCACTCCAGTATTTGCAATATGAAGACATTTCCAGAGTTCAGATAGGACCATGCACTGTTGAAATGGTCATGCCTCTCTGGTGACTACTTTATCCTCTTATGCAGTTGTAACTGAAAAATAAACCTAACTAGTATATTTACTGATGGGGTGGTGTGTGGACTTGCAACAGAACTGGAGTCCTTGGAAGCAGACATGGGATTAGAGACAGAATCAGATGTGCCCTCCTACTTGCTACCTGACAAAGAGCCTGAACTGGATTCAGATATGCAGTTACCTGCAGCACCCTCTGGTCAGGCAGCATCTGCCCAAGCCAATCCACAGGTATCTTTAAGAACTCAGTTGCAGCTTTGGGGACTCCCTGTTTTCTTGCATCATGCCCACATGCTCCAAATAAGCAAGAAATTGAAGACTGCTCTCTAGATGATGAAGTGTTCAGTGGTGCTTGTCATCAGTTGCCATCCACAAAATTCTAGAACTCTGCAGTATGAACTTTGCATGCAATTTGCCTGCTTAGATTAAGTCCTCAGGAAATGGGAGGGACAGGTAAGAGATAAAGCAGGGTCACAACTAACCTGCCCCACTTCATGTTCTCTTGGCATATTACTTGGTCAACTAACCTGCCATTAATTTTATTAACTAAGTGGGGAAAAGATACAAGTGCTTTGGATTGTTTAGTTGCTTGAATGCTCATGTTTCCACATGGCCTCAAGGAATGCTTTTTAAGTTGGAGCAACTTGAAGTGCTGTTTCTGATCTTTGTGTGTTGCTGAATGCAGTTCATGATTGCTTTTGTTATGTAAAAATCAGACCAAAATCTGAATGTGCATGAAGTGGGAAAATAGGGAAGACAATTAAAAGGTGATGTGCAGTTAGGAGATTAAATCTGCACAAAAGAGGAGAGAAAAATAAGTCTGGGCTGAGTGCAAGCAATAGGGCACTAACATGGGCAAACTGTGAATGGTAAACAGGCTGCAGATGAATATGGCTTTCCAACAGTTCCAAGAACATCCATACGCACATAACCAACCATACAATGTTGAAAGGGGAAGGCGGTAAAGCTCAGAGTTCGTTCTATTATAGGAAGGACTTGTTGTCAACAGGTGTCTTTGGAAATCTAGTCCAATTGCATGCACTCCAGGGTAGGTTCTGTGGATAGGTTTCTCTAGATTTGTTTGTTTCAGGAACATTTGTATGCTGGTCTCTGGCTTTTCTTGGAAGCATGAACTTGGTGTCAGGAGGTTTGTACATGAGATCCCTCCCCATGGGAACAAAGCAACTTGTGATATGTTAGCCTTTGTAAATGCAGACTCCATCTAAAGAGGCATCTTACAGACTCTGAGTCATTCAGATCAACCATGGCAACAAACATCTCCATTGTCCAGGCCTGTTTCTCAACTTTGTATACTAGCTCAGACCTTTATATCCTCTTTCTTCTTTGTTTATTTTTTTACAGATAGATGAAGAACCATGGAACATGGAAAATACTTTGCACTTAAAGGTTTTATTTTGGATCATTGCCTCAACTCAAAAGTATAGGCCAAATTTGAATATTAAAAGGTTCTATGAGTTGGAATTTGGTCTTGAATGGACGAGGAGGTTGATGAACTTATCCATCATTATTTGCCCCTTGCTTTCAAAATAAGGTGTCCATGGGGTGATGATGCATAAATTTGCTCTTAATTGAGTAGGACACACCATGCTTTATTAAGAAGTTTAGGGTTTAGGGTTTTTTCTAGATGCTGTTATATATGCAATCGGCAAAAAAAAGACTTAGATTTCTTCTTGTAACACAAACCAATTAAGGGTTTTATGCAAACCACTTTTGTGGGGCTAGTTTTTGAAACAGTTGAAGTCTTGAAACATTCAAATTGTGGCTGCTGGACTCATTTTTTGAAATAACTAAATATTACTGCAAAATCTGCCAACTCTGCTGACTATCATTACATGCATGGTATAGATGCGCGGTATACTATTACTGTAGAAAATATACATATACATGGTCTTGTGAAATAGCCTTGTGACTAGGGGTGGAAATAATCGTATGTACAGCTAACAAGATTGTTAGAATGAAAGCATTGAATTTTTTTTGAGGAGTTCTTTTCAGTAAACTGGCACTGAAATGGCAAACAGTCCTCATAAGCTTGCCTGGGTGTGAAATTCTATTGTGGGTGATGAGATTGTTCAAATAGGTGCCTTGATTTGTTTTGAAGAGTTGCATTTTTTTTGCATGTGGTGCCAGGCAATGCATAGTGTGGCCACATGCAAAAGATGTGCTAAGTAAGTGCAAGGAGCTTTTGACAGGAACTTGGAGCTTTTTGACACATGCTTCTCTGATTTGAACAAGGGGTGCACAAACCCAAACATTTATGTATCCATCTAAAACTTGCAACCTCCTCTTCATAGTAACAGACAGGGTTCTGGCATGTTGTCACTTATATTTGTTTGTTCCATGGTAATGAGAATACCACATTGAGCAGTTCATGAAGACATATCTGTGATGCACATCACCCATATCTTCTAAGTGTCACCAGATTTTTGTTTTGGTCAACATTCTATTCACTACTCCAGCATTGCTTCCTCTGCAACCACAATTGAGCTGTAAATCTGGCCAAGATTTTCAATGAGTCTCATAAAGGCTGGGCACATGCACAGCTTAAGGGGGCAAATGGGGTGCTTTGGCAGCAACCTCCCCCTTTGCCCACCACTGAAGCCCTTGTGCATGGAGGTGGAGTCTCGTGGCCGCAGCTGACAGCCCAGCCGCTATAGCTGCACCCCATATATGAAAGGTACAATAACAAGGATAAAAAAAGGGAATTTTTATTATAAATTTTTTTCATAATAAAAATAGTTATGAATTGTGTAGGATACTATTTGAGACTTTCGAAAGTCTAGAATCTCAATTTTTTACAACACTAGGAACTCCAGCAGCACTTCTTACAGTGGTATGTATTTTAAATTTAAGTTATTTTCATCAATTTTTGGATTTAAAAACTATGTATGTGTATGCATTATGGTTATTTTGATTTTGTGCTTTAGCTTTCTTGAATTTGTCTTTGTATGATGTAAAATGTAATATATAAATGTATCCTTAATATAAAAATATGTATTAAGATTAGAGTTCATAATCAATTTTTTTTTTCTTTTTGATTTATAATATTTGCATATGTGTATATATTATGGTTTATTTTGGAATGATCTTTTATTTTAGCTTTCTTGATTTTGTCTTTGTATGTATTGAATGTATTTTTGATCAATTCTTATTTTTATTTTCTATATATATTTTTTTTTGTAGAATCAAGGATGGCGGAAGGCCTTATATGCGGACTCATTTTATAATGGAAGATGAGATGGTAATTATTGTAGTTAATGAAAGATTTTCATCATCCATGGTCATTGCACCTCCATTGGTAGAATTATTGATTGTCAATCAATGCCACAAGAAAGAAGAACAATGAATGATGAGACAAAATGTCGAAGGGAGATGGAATGATATTGCTCTTGTTAGCATCCTCAATATATATGAAGAGGAGTGGAGGCGTCTCAACAAATCTTGTTTGTCATTTAAACATCAAACACACATTCACAGTGAGCACCATTGCCAATTGTTGAATAAGTGTCATTACAAAAAAAAACATATCAAGGACAAAATTGAGAATATGAAAGGTTAATATGAACATCAAAAAAATTTGTTGAAAGTACAAATTAGAGATAACAATTCAACATTTTCATGGTTTGAACACATGATAAAGTATTACAAAAGGTTTCACTAAAGGAGAAAGTGCATTTGAAAAAGTTGATCAAGGCATTATGGAAGTTATTGAAGAGGATGAATATGAAATTTTGAATGTTCAAGTATTCACACCTATGTCATCAAATGATGAAAATGGAAAAGATATGCCATTTTTTGAGATATTGTTAATACATTAGATATAGGTACAAATCTTTCTCTTAACCCAATTTTTTTTTGGCAAATTGTTCACCATGTCCAACAAAGTAACATTTGCAAACGATCATTGACAAGAATGTCAATTATTTAACAAAAGCCATGAATAAATTTGTAAAAGGCTCTATTAATGTTGAGAAATACAAATTATAATTTGAAGGAAGAATAATAGTTTTGATTATGGAATTGAATGAAAAATTAATGATCAAGCAAATGGAATTTGAATTTGCGAATCAAAAACTTGAATTAAAATCTCATGCACAAGTTTAAGCAATTCAATTGAGAATTGTCAAAATGTTTAAAGAAATTTTACATGTTTTTAAACAATTCAAATATTTGAAATGTGTAATTTTCTTTTAAAGAACATGACACATCAATGTTAAAAAGTTTCTTTCAATTGAACTTTTTTTTTACAAAGTTGAATTTTTTTAAATTTGATTTTCTTCTCATTTTACAAATTGGGTTACAATTTTAGTAAAAAAATTCATTATGAACTTATGATCTAAATTTTGAATATGTTTATTGTTTACAATTTTACGTCCGTTTGGGACTAGAAAGTCCATTAGACGAAAGGTAGATCATGGAGGACAAATTGTCCTCTGGTACTGGTAACATGCCATAAACTTGGCCACGGCAACTGTGTTCGTAATTTGCATGAGCTCAACAAGAGTGCTCATGTGGGTGAGGGGCAAGGCCGAACAAAAATGTTCCCTAACTTTCTATGTATTTGGACAGGCAAAGAGCAGATGTTCTTCATCCTCTACCTTCCCCAAATCGCAGCCTTGACAAAACTTCTCAACATATGGCACGCCCTTCCATGCACTTAGCACTACCTCAAGCTGCATGTTGCCACACCGAAACTAGGCCAGAGCTTTTTGCAGCTGAACACAATTAATGTCACACAAGTAATTTTTGCTCTCGTATGACATACCCTTGAAGTGCAAGTATCTTGTCTATATGCTAGTCCCAATCTCACGGTTGGTAAAAAGTTTTTCAATGAAAGCCAGGCGCATATTATCCTTCACCCTTTTTACACTCAACATTGTGTGGGGGAAACCTAAAAGGGGCGGGGCCCCAACCTCCTGAGCTCCCACCCGTATGTTGGGCGTGTTGCACTAAGGTACTTGGCTTTCCACCCAACCTTTTACCCTTGCTAGACAAGTCAAATGTATGTGTGCAGTCTCAGGCACCGTTCCCAGTGACGATTAAGCAGTCCCTGACTGGAGCGCACAGGTCGTTGCAAGCTGAAGTGCCATTTCCGATGGTGGTTGAATCGAAGGCAAAATACCTACCACCTCCTGGGGTTGATTCCGGAATAGCCATTTTTTCACGAATCTGGCCCAACATTTCTTTCCCGCAACAAGCATAGCGAACTAGGCTTCCCATGCCTTTCCCATGATGCGATATTTGGTGACTGTGCTCACACAATTATAGTACAACAACGTTTGTCCCCATGCAAAGTGTTCAAAGGGGAATTTGTCAAATTCTACCAGCACGATGGACGTGCTAGTGGTTTTTCGCACCTCGAACAAAGACTTGAAGAACCTTCAGTACACTACTTCAATAACCTTTATTTTCTTGGAATCCACCCAAACTTCACATGCATAGCTTATTGTGGAATGCACCAGCATGTTGAAGAGGTCATAACGTAACTTAACATCCATAATACATAGCTCCGCACAACAACGGTTCAGTGCAAACAACGAGCGTTTACTAATAGCTACTAGATGTTCCATTACACTATCTAGGTTCGAGGTGGTCTCGAACAAGATCCCCAAGTATTTGAAAGTCTGCACACGTTTAATAACGTCACCTTCAAACACAAACTCTTGGCATGGGTCAATAGAATTGAACACCATGACTTTTGTTTTTTCACGTTCACTATAAGTCCACGTTCAGCACAAAATTGTTGGAGTGCGTCTAACTATTGTTATAGTCCCACTTCTAATTCCGACATTAGAACAAGGTCATCTGCAAAAAGCAACAACCATACGTGCACATCTACTAAGGCTGGTGCATCACATTTTTTACCATCCAAGCGCCCCTTTAAGGCATCCAAATATAGCCCAAACAGGAGGGGGCTGAGAGGACAACCTTGCTTCACACCTTATTGGCACCTGAAGCTAGAGGTGACACCCTCACTTGGGTGGTTGATGCATACGGTATCCTTTGCATACATCACCTGCAGGCATCACAAAAAGCGTCCTTCCACCCAGCCAACACCTACCACAACACTTCACGCGGCACATTATCGAACGCCTTTTTGAAGTCCACAAAACAAAAATAAAATGGCTTCTTCTTTGCCTTGCTTTGTTTTATCAAAGTTCGTAATATGAAAAGTTGGTCAGCAGTGCGATAATTTTTGCGAAACCCAGCTTGACCCTTGGCACACAACCCATGTTGTTCAGCCCACTTGTTCAACCTTTTGTCAAGGATCATAGCAAACGACTTTGTTGGGATAGGCCCAACCATTATTAGTGTTGTTAGGTATCGTTTAAACGTTTAAATGAAAAAACGTTTTTTTGTCATTTAAACATTCTCCTTCGGTACCAAAAAAATGCCCATACAAAAAAACGATGCAATGCCCTGCTACAGTGCCAGTTGCACTACGATCATTGACCATGTCCTGTTCGAGTGGAGCAACATCCTAGGGCTGGGCATGGGTGAAGCGGATGCAAATGACAATGAGGGGCTTGAGGTTGTTGAGGAAAGACAAGTACATCCGCTGTGGCCGACGGGAAACGTCCCAAATTGGCCACAAGAGCCCACCCCCACCAAGTTCACCGGCTTGCGTGGCACGAAAATGCCTTTGGGGGTCCTATTTAAAGGTGTAGACCTTCCTGACTCATACTAAATGGAAAAAATTGCGTTTAAACGTAAAGAAACCGTTTAAACGTTTAAACGTTTAAATCTGTGATGATCGTTTTTAACAACACAGCCATTATCCCCTTGTAGTTGTCAAATTCGGAGGCATGACCCCTTTTAAAAAGTGCGTGGACCACCCGAGTGGAAAGGGATTCTGGAAAACCTTCCGCTAGAATGTAGTTGAATGTTGTCAATAGTGGCATGTGTAGTAGCTCTCTCGCATCCAAAATGAACTCAGCTTTCATACCATCCAAATCACCGGCCTTGTTCCTTTGTAGTTTTTTTAGTTGTAGCTCAACTAGTGTGATATCTATGTTCAAGGTGTGGCTAGGTGGAGGTTTAGTTACCTAAGCCGAGTGACTAGTTCGTAACCGTATGGGTGGTGGAGACTAGCCAACTCGCCCGCGAAAGCCTTCCAAAAACATAGCTGCACTGATTTTGTCCAGAACAGGTGCCTTTGGCCGGTACTTTTTCCAAAATGAAAGTGCATCCACCTTGGCAAACACACATATGTTGAACTCTTGCAGTTTCCTAGAAATTTTTTTTCCTTTTTAATAATTTTTTAAAGTTTATTTTCTTGATGTTTAGTGGCATGCGAATCAGGGTTGGCTTTCAACCAAAGCCTTAGCTCACATTTCGTTGTACAGTAGTCAGCATCAAACCGAGGTTTATGGCAGTATTTCTCTCTGTAGCTCTTTCCCGAAAGTTTGCTACCAAAAATAGACTTTGTTGCAACACCCACGCATTGTTGCAATAGGTCAACTAACCCATTTGCCCCCAAATGCCCAATCAAATCAACAAACCCATGGATTTCTAAGACTTGTTGTTAGGGTAAGCTGATATTTTGCAGCTTTTGATTTATCATATTTAAACCTAGGTAAGAATTTTTTGGTTATAACCGTATGTTGTGGTTCAACAAAACTATAATTGATTTTCAACCGTAGGCGCAATGACCTATGGTCAGAGTCTTCCCCCATCGCATAGTAATGGGTGTCATTTATTATCACCTCAAGGTGTGTAGTAGCTTGCCAAACTACAGGTGAGCCAACAATATAATCAACAGTGTTACACCCCCCATTTGCCAAGCAAATGAACTCCCTTGATTCGTCACCAGGTGTCCGACCATTGAGGATAAGCAACCTAGCATCACAACATAAGTCCAAGAGCTCACGACCCCAACCGTTAACACTAGCGTTGCGGTTTTATTGCTTAACCACAACACTTGGCTGTTCAATCTCAACAAGCTCAAGTGCCTGTAATAGTTCACAAAGCTCGTTAGTGTTAATGTTATTTAGTAACGTTGCAATACGCGCATCAAAATCCCATCCCAATAATACTATGCCCCCTAGAGTTTGAACTTCAACAATATTTGTTATCAAGTTTTGAACAAGGATTCGTTCTTGTGTTTGGAGCCAACAGGCACAGCGTACACCATGTAGACAAACAAGTCAGGGGCAGCACCCCTGTTAACCCGTATCCATAGATAAGAATCGTGATTTCCTTTTTTCCACTGTGACAAGTTTGGGCTAAGGTGGTTACGAAAGTAAGCAGTAACCCCCCCACTATGTTTTATCGTGTTTGTTTTTCCCAGCTACATAGTGCGCGCTACTACAAGTGAGTCACACCCTTGAATGTGTGGCAAATTTTGGCCTTGGAATTGCCAAGTTTCAGTTAATAAAACGAGGTCAACACCTTGAAACAACTTTAGTATTTGCACCCCCATTTCTAGTTTATTTACACCACCCCTATGCATGATCCATAATATTACGCATAGGTCTCTCTGGTCCCCACACCCTTAGGAGGGCAAGCAAATTTGAATGTCGTCGACGAAAAGCTCAGTTGCATGCCAAAAGGCACGTTTGCCTTGTCGCCTTGGCCTCTTTGAACAATGGCCACAACTCCGACTTGCACGCCTACTATGTGGGCATGAGGTCTTCGTCCGGGCCCAACTTGGTCCCCGCCAGGCCCTTACGCTCTTGCAACACGACCTGATAGTCTTCACTCATTGCAAATTTGAGTAGCATCGCATTGGGGTGCGTGCCTATTGTTGGGGCGGAGGCTCGTGCAATCGCAAGCCGCTGCTGTGTGGTGACGACAACCTTAATGCATAACCTCATTTGCCCTTACAACAGCCCTGTGTTGAGCCACTGCACCAGCTCTCTTTCTCGGTTTCACCCTCCTTGGCCTCAAAGCCTGTGAAACGTAGGTTGAGCTTGCATTCCTCTTGTTTAAGCACATCGGCTAGGCTCTCCACAGCCCAGCTGACCACCTAGCGCACGTTCTTAGCCATCATCATGGTCCATTTAAGCTCTTTTGTAGATGCAACCTTGGCTGTGACAACCGCTGCCGCCTCGCGTTCCATTAACTGATTGACCGCAAGGTTGCCAGAGGTTGTGAGAGACACAATGTTCTCGATGGCTACTTCCATTTTGGACACCCGTGCGTCAACAAATGAGTTGTTGGTCTTGAGGCCCATGACTAGCCAGTGCCCGACCAGGGCTACATGGTAGATCGCCATGGGTGCATTGTCTGGGATGTTAAGCTCGACGTTATTGCAGTGTGTCTTAGCAATGTCCTTTTTCAACATGAAAATGTCCAATGCTACAGTGAAAGGACATAGCAGCGGTGTGACAACAAACGCCATTGCAGAGTTCTTCAAATTTTAAACCCTAAATCAATGTTTTTCAAAACGCTAAAACATTGAAATTTTTAGTTTATTTTTAAAACCCTAAAATCTGATATCATTATAAAATTTAAAACTTTGAAACCCTTAAAAACACATGTTGCCTACTTATAAAACTTGAAAAACTTGAAACTTCAAATTCTTAAGACTTTAGAAAACTTCAAAAGTAATAGAATTTGAAGCCTTAAACCCTAAACGTTAAAGATTTTAAATTCCTCTGGGTTTTAAAGGCCTAAAATCTTCAAAGGTTATTATTTTGAAAACCCTAAAAGTTTAATACCCTAAGATTTATAACACCTTAAAATCTTTGGGATGCTACAAATACTGAAACCCTAAAAACTTGAAACCGTCATAAGTATAAAACCCTAAAAACTTTCCAAAAGAAAAAAAAAAATTTAATTTGCAACACCACTGCTGCTAAAGTCAGGGCTGCGATCGCCACTATCCTCACTGCAACGTCAGAGCTTACATTACTATCCGGACTCATGTTATTGCGCTTTGCTCCTTCCCATAGAAGATTCCAGAACACTGGCTAGGTTTCTTGAACTCCTCACACACTGCATGCTTGTTGGTTGCTTTGACGCTATCGCCGTTGTTGTTGTGCCTAGAACCTTCTTCATTTCCTTTTTAGCTTTCGTGTCGTGCTCTCTACTAAAGTTCAAAGGCAGAAGACCTTGCCAAACAAAGAATACACATCCAACAAACTAAGAAAAGACTCCCTGCGACGTTGCTGTTGAAATCCTCTGTGCCAGCCAACAGGAGTCTATGTCCCAAATTGAATCAATGGAAAAAAATCTTAAAATTGATGCACCTATATATACAAAATGGGTTTTATGTGGGATTTTTTGCATTTTTTCATCTAAGAACAAAGTTGAATTTTTTTTTTAAATTTAATCTAATTTTTTCAAATTGCATTAATTTTAAAAACTTACTATGGATTTGTGGTTTAAATTTCAAACCAATTGACCAAATTTTCAAATTTGATGCATCTATATATTCAAAATGAATGTCTGTAATATTTTTTGCATTTTTCATCTAAAAATAGAATTGAGTTTTTTAAATTCATTTTTTCAAATGGCATTACTTAATAAATTATTTATGGATATGTGGTCCAAATTTCATTAAGTAATATAATTTGGATACATAGACTTGTGGTCCAAATTTCAGACTAATATATAAAAAAATTAGATCTAATGCACCCATATGGAGAACACAACAACCCATCATAATTTTGAAAATTTGATCAACATGTGCATTGATACAATGTAAGGTTTTTAACTTATTTTTAAAATTTTCAAAAACATTTTCAATTTTAACTTTACCAACATTCATTTATTAGTTGAATATGGTTTTATCCAAATTTTCAATTATGTTGACAATTAGATAAAAGGTACCTTGATTTGTATAACCTTCATTTCCAAATAAGTAAGGTTTTATCTTCAAACCTTCAACCATCACAACTAGCTCTTTTGAAATTAATTGTGTTTGAAATTATTGATAAATAAACGACATCTTAAACTAATTGTCATCTATTGTTTTGTTAAGAATCAAACAACATACATTGTAAAACAACTTGTCCATGTAACAAATTGCTTACAAAACAATAAAATTATAATTTCTTATCTACAATAATAATCTATAGATATTACACTAACACATTGATCTAGCTTTTGGGGGGAAAATGAAATATGTGACGCATCAATAACACCACAAACATTGGAAAGGCCACATGCACAAAAAAATCCATCCATAACCTTAAGTAAGATTTCAAAATCTCAACACAAAAAAAAAAACAAAAAACAAAAATGTCAATAATAATTGAATTTATTATCAATACTAATTTTTGAATTCAAGTGTGAATAATGAAAATTAATTTTGAGCATTATATTCACATTACTAGAAAACACAAAATATTAAAATTCAAAAAAATCAAAATGTTCAAAATGTTAAAACCCAAACAACAAATTAAACTATAAATTTCAATATCAGTTAAACCCTGATGTGGTAAAAGGGGTTTGAATATTTACCATTCCAAAGAATATATATATATATATATATATATATATATATATATATATATATATATATATATTTTATTTTTTTTTTTATATAAATATGTTTTTAAAAAAAAAATATATTTTTTTTTATAAATTATTATATATTTTTTTTTTAAATAATTGTT
>Ga0116227_10004118_pt1 | contig 31750 bp, 20 predicted proteins | sample S1TSphgellanicum_FD_89693 | JGI IMG/M metagenome (GOLD analysis project Ga0116227, IMG submission 89693) | Host-associated microbial communities from peat moss isolated from Minnesota, USA - S1T2_Fb - Sphagnum magellanicum MG | ecosystem: Host-associated > Plants > Peat moss > Unclassified... | reverse complement strand
CCCCCCTCACAAATCTTTGCCCTCCTTTTGTGTGCACCCTACACCCACCGAGCCCCACCATGACGCCCTTTAAAAGGCTTTGTTCCCCCCCCCCCCCCCCCCCCAATCAGAAAACACAATGTCCCTTGGATATTCATTCCCCTACTGGACCCAAAGCATTACAAACCATTTTAATGGTCATATGCCAAACATACCACCAACCCAAAGATGAATACAATGGTGGCCAATCTTTATAAAAACTGCACAAAATTTACACCCAAAACAGAACAACAAAATGCCAATTCTGGCCATGCTCTCCCCAAACACCAAGCGACTGTTTTTAATATTGTGTGTTTGGTCTTGAGGGTGTAGATGCACAAATGGCTAGATGTTGAGTGTGCGATTGTTGGCTTGGCCTTGACCTAATGGGGTGTTCGATGATAGGCCACCAAATGGTGTTGGGTGTCTCTACCCTACTAGGACAAGGTTCCAATTGGATAAAGTATTCAACATCAGGATCAGCTGGTATGTTCAACCCAAACCAACACTTCGTTTGCTTCTTTAGAAAATCTGTAAATAAAAATTTTCATTGTACAAAATTGTGCAAAAATCCCAACAAAAAAAGCACTCCTAAGTAACACTCAATGTTAGATGTGATAAGTACTTGGAAAGGCTCAAATAGAGGATGTGGGTGGGAAATAGGGCAGCACATTTTCTGAGGCAAATGTTTGCAATGCACCAAAGTTGCCATGAGGATTTCTTTTGGAAATTGTCATATTTAGATAATAGGTGTGAGTAGGCCACCGAAATATGGCAAGATTCTTAAGCTTTCCTGCAAGCTCATGTCTGACCTGTAGCCAGATTTGGCTATTTCCTCTAGTGGATGATTGCCAGTGTGGCGAAATTGCAAAATTGAAAATACAAACCCAGAAACCTTGGAACAGTGTTTTTTTTTTGCGCCTCATAATTATTTTTTTTGCCACATTGGCGATTATCCACTAGGAGATTTAGCCACATTTGACTATAGACCAGCTATGAAAATAGATAGTTATTAATTTTTAAAAATATATTTTGGCCACTTGCTTGAAAAAAGTGTAGAAACATGACCTTTTAAAGAAATTTTAAAGATTTTTGGGCGATTTTTTTCTGGTAAATGAGGAATATTTGACAGAATATTGTTTTTTGAAAAACATATTCACCAAAAAGAAAACACTGCCCTAGAATGGGGATGATGCCCAAGCCTGAGGAACTTGAATCATGAATTGCCCTCCGTCCTGTCCTCAAATGATAAAACACCTCCTCCTAGTGTTTCTGCTACTGGAGAATTTTCGCCAAATTTTCCCCTGAAAAATATGATTTCGACCTATACAAAGGATTTCTCATGGGAAAGAAAATGACCCAAATTCGCCAGATTTTGAATGTATTAAAATTCCAAATTGCCAGAGTCTTATGATAACTTCTAAGAATAAGGTAGCTAAGAATATAGAAGGATTCTGTTTTTTTTTAATCTACTTTCAGATCTAGTATGTAGCCAAATTTGGCTAAATTATTTTCTGGATGATTGCCACTTTGGCGACGTCACAAAATCATTAAAACAAACCCTGCATCCTCCACCGGGGCGCGATTTTTGAGGCCAGGGTACGATAAATGCCTGTGTCTGTAAAGCGGGGCCTTTACGCGTGTGAACGTTGCCGCGTCAGCGAAACCCCTTTTGTACAGCTGTCGAAAAGAAAGGGGCACGTTGCGTAGTCGAAAGTATCCTCCACTGATTACAGGCAAAAAAAATAGCATCAGAGTCTCTCACATTGAGATCCTCCGGTTATTAAACCTGAAATACCCTGCTACCTTGGCAGTTTCGACATTAATTATATCACTTTTCAGAAATGGTTGGAATTCTCGATTTTTTTTTGGAAATAACCAAAAAATTTGTGAAGGAAAATATTGAATCCTCAAGAATTATATTCAATTTATTAAAAATGAAAAGTCTAAAATAAATAAATTATTCAATGGACATGTGTGAAAGACTGCCAAGGTACTATGGCTATCTAGTAAGCTCAAGGAGACATAAGCTCCCTCCACTCTTCATGAGTCATGGCCATAAGAGCCCTCCTCTCTTGTACGAGAGATGTTCATGGATATAACTTATAAGCTGCCTTGCAAATACATTAGGGAACTTTTTCCAAGGACTCTTGTAATAAGGTAGCGTCAACTTTGGAGGGCTTGCTTTCGAGTGTGCCCATGTGAAGGTTGTAAAGGGGATGCTAGGCTCATTAACACTAAACCTAATTACATATTCATGTGTGTCCATGTGAAGGTTGTAGAGGGGATGATACGCCAACTAACACTAAATCTAATTACATTTTCATGTGTGTCCATGTGAAGGTTGTAGAGGGGATGATAGGCCCACTAACACTAAATCTAATTACATATTCATGTGTGTCCATGTGAAGGTTGTAGAGGGGATGATAGGCCCATTAACACTAAATCTAATTACATATTCATATGTTTTTTTTTGGTGGGACGATTGGCAAAAAGTTCATAGGTCAAATATTTCATATTCAAAAGTTTCTCCATTTTTTTATCTGGAATTTTTTTTCTTTGAAAACAATACGTTTTGAAGATTTTCACATGTATATATAAAAACAATTAGTAGTCTCATTTCTTGAAGTTGCCAAGGGAGCCATCATTGGAGACTATTTCAATGGCTATGGTTGTTTATGATGACCCTAAATGCATGTTACAAAAAATAACCATGTTTGGCTTTTTAGTATCTTTGTTCACATCTTATTGTCAAACAAGCATAACCAACCAACTTTGACCTTTCCAATGGTGATTATTTGTGACCAACTTAAACAAATGAATAAACAACCTTACAACCAAGTGCCCCATCATGTCATTCTTTTTTTTATTGGTTAATCCCTATGAACTTAATGTACACTCAATTTCATGTGATTGAAGCCCGAGTTAGAAATGTAGTTCAATCTACTCATCTATGAGCGAGATTACAAAATTAGTGGTTGCATTCAAAGTTTACACATCCATAAGTCTTCCATCAAAGTTTAGCTCAACTAAATTAAGCTCATGTGAGACTAGGAGAATAATTCTAAGGAAGTTTTGTTTTTTCAAATGGCATGCAAAAAAATATAGGGTGCAACTTATTGAAAAATAAAAAATTTAAATTTAAATGTAGATATCTTGGTGTTTAGAATTGGATTATGAGATTAGATTAAAAATATAGTTAAAAATTTTCATTCTTAATAAAATATTATTTCATAACATATTTTTAAAAATCGCATTATCTCACATGTTCCATAAAAAGAGTATTGTTCCTATGAGTAATCCCCAAGGTTGGATCTAAAATTTCACCACCTAGAAAAGAGGACTTGGAATGACATTCATAGATATAGCCCAATATGACCTTCACAATGATCACAAGTATACACTATTAATTTAGAGCATTGTTCATATAAATTTTACATGAAAACCTTTTGGGTGATGGTTTTCAATTCTACATACACATCTTTGTGAACAACACATTCGAATTTCAAGCAATACCATAACTGAAGTTTGAACCAATGTGAATGCTTTGAAATAATTCCCATAAATTACATGTTTCACCCTTAAAAGCTACCATGGAAGATGTGTGAATTGTATAAGGATATGCCATAATGTCCTTAAAAAGGGCAAATGAGCCATTTCTGCTATAGATACAAATGGCAAAATGTACCCAAATCTATGACCTTTGCATGACATTGTTTTTCCCTTCCCAAAATACTGTTCACATTGATGGTCGGATGCAAGTGGGAAAATATATGCATTTGAAGTTCATATGTCATGTTGTCAAATGGATCATTTGTGAATAATTATACATCTATGTTGCCCTCCAAAAGCCCATGACATTTAAAATAATATATTAGCAAGTATGTTGTAACCTAAACCTTGGGTTCATGATAAGGCTAAAGACGAAACAAACAAAATCACGGCATCCATGATAAACAAAAAATAAAATACACTTTCAAACCAAATGGGAGGTGAGTGTGAATCAAAAAATAATATTCCCAAATCTTTCAAATTGCAAACCCACTTTTGAAGTTTGGATTTTATGAAGTCTTGAATTTTAAGAAAGAGGTTTTAAAAATCAAAACTTCTTTAAAATGACTAATCATAATATAATTGAAAACATTTCAATGGTAGCTACAAGCTAGTGGACTCACTTTGTAGTCAAAAAAAAGTTTTTCAATAGTTATGAAAGTTTGTAACATCAAGTGAAAAAGTGTGAAAATAATTCCTAACCATTTTCGAATGAGATTTGAAAAAACCATAGATGCCCAATTGAAAAGTTTGACAAGGCATTGGAAATATCACAATAAGGGCCGTAAGATTGTGATATTACATGTTTAGAATGCATGTGTTTCTTAGGAGTTATGAACCTTTGAAATCGCAAGTTTTAATTTTGGGAAAAGGACTTGGGAATTTTGAGAAAATGCCATTAGCCCATGGAAACATGAAAAGTATATTGTAAAAAGGGTAGTGCGTCTTGTAAAAGTCTAGGCTTTGGTTAAGTTTATGATGAGTATGTGACCTTATGGGAATTGGACTACACATAATTTTTGTTTTCTTATGTAGGTGAAATGGTTAAGAAGTGCATGTGATATGTGCAATACAAGAAATTTTGTGATATGTAAACATTTATTTGTAATTACATGTCACTATCAGTCATTTGCAACTATTTTAAGTCACTTTTATAAATATTTAACAAATTTGGTCATTCCTGTGATTATGTTTATGATTATTAGTTTTTTCATTGTTCCATATGGATATCATTCAAGAAAGGGCATATATGTTGCATTAGTTACAATAGTGATCAAAATTAGTTGCACCATTATGAAGTGAACATAATCTCAAAATTTAGGTATATTATAATGTTTAGGGATATAACATGAGGGTATGTTTTTATGAACATATTTAGATTGTATTTGATTTGTATTTAAAGCATATTAAATGTATATGATGCATATATTAAAGGTATATATGTATAGTTTATGTATATTAAGGTTATCTACCTACCTAACCTAGGTGTCACATGTTGTGATTTAGATCTATGCTTAACATAGGTGCCATGAGGCCTAGATTTGGGGATAATCTTGGTTAGTTTAGGTTTAATTTAAAATTAATTTGGGTTAACTTAACTTTAGCTAACATTTAATCAAGTTTTAATTTTTTCAAAATTTAACCAAAGTTGAATTAAGTTTCAATTTTGTCAATTTTTGGTCAAGGTTTAGTCAATTTTTAACCAAGGTTTAACTTTGTCAATGTTTGGTCATAGTTTAACCAAGTTTTAATTTAATTAAGGTTTAGCCAATGGTTAGTTGTAGTTTAACCAAGGTTTAACCAAATTAGAATGTTTCTAATGCACACATTGTTACATGTAGTTCACAAAATTGAAAAAGAGGACAAAATATATGGGATATATTTTATAGTTGCAAAGGTTGCGATAATAAATTATATTTCATATATATTTTCCTTCCTTTCAATTTTGCAAATTATATAATAAATTGCACTAAAATTATTTTTAAATTAAAAAAAATCAAATGTGATTTGGGATGAATTGATCAAAATGGCTTGACCTTAAAGGCTAAACTAAAAAACTAAAAAAATCAATTATCTATTTAACTTACCTACTTACCTATGTATATGTATATAATATTTAATTAAAATTTAAAAAAGAAATATTTGTGGGTGTGCCACATGTCACAATCACAAGCACACAAATTAAACATCCTAGATTTTTTCAAAATTAAATAAAAATAATTTTGAAATAATAAAAATTGTTGACCATGGCAACATATCATTCATCAAAATAGTCATACGGTAGTCATAAACAACAATACAATATGATTAATCAAAGGATAAAATCTTATTTTGTTGATTTTTTTTGTCACTCATAATCCATCTCATTTGCAAGTATGGTTGAATGTGATTTGCCTAACACAATTAATGAGATTTTAGTCATGTATGTCATTTACGAATAAAAATTAATCATAAGAACTAGTTGAAAAACCTCATTTTTCTTTTAGTGGTGTTATTTCATCATGGTAGTCATGAAGTTTTCACATTCTTATTTAGGTCATGATGAATTACAAAGTTTATACAAAATAATCTTTTCCTGTTTATTAAATATAGACCTTATAAGCTACATGGTGAAAGCATCCTATAGGGGGGCCAAAATTATTGTCACATTGTACTGTTTTTTAAGGGTTTTATGTTTGAACTTCAACCATGTCATTATTATTAAAAAAATTCACAAATTTTCTACATATTATGGTAGGTCAAAACTCAAATAAATCAAAGGTGAAAGCATAATCAAGTAGACCACAATTAGTCTTCTCTAATTCAAAAGTAGTGATTTTCATATCTAAAGATGAAAATAATTCAAAAACTCCTCCTATCGTAATGCAAAACTATGGAGCTTCAATTGACATCATAAGAATGTAAATTTCATAAGAATGAAAAGAAATTGCATCATAAAAGTGTGTAAATAATGCATTTGAAAATTTAAAAAATTAATGTTTTAAACTTACTTCATTTCCAAAAACCAAATATAACATTTTTAAATTACATGTTTTCACAAAATCTATGGTATATTTTAAGGCTTCCATTTTTTGGTTTTTGATTTGGACATTTTAAAAATCTACTTATAGCTATTTTTATGAAATAAAATATTTATTTGCACCTACTCTCATTCGCAATAATCTTACTTAATTATTGATTAACTATGTTTTTATCATATTTTTTCACATAAAATCAAGAACCATATTAAATTCAATATTTTTACCCAATCAAATTACATGTTTGATAATTTCATGATATATTTAAAAGTATTTGTAATTCAACTTAGACAAGTACATTAATTGGTCTACTCGACTATGCTTTCACCCTCAAATTCCAAAAAAACACACTTTTAAATTTAATATGATGTGATGTTAGAGTATATTTGTGCTAAAAATATATACATCACAATGTACTCAATAAATGAAAATATATTCAAAAAATGATTGAAATGGTTTTTTAGTTTTTATGAAATTTGTAATATCTATTAAACATTGTTATTGCATATGATTGGAATAAATTTGTGAGCCATGTGAAAAGTTTGATAATTATCATATCACAAATGGATGTTTTTGAGCGATGGCCATAAGTATGTGGTAAATTAATATTTTGATAAATTATCATTTTCAAATGAAAAATGACAAGATATATGAGGTGGGTCATTTTTAAAATTTTAATTTCAAACATCTTTTGGTTGACTAATTCAAACTCAAACCTAGTGTAGTCCAAAAACAGAAACATGTTTTATTATACTGCATGTACCATAATTATACTCATTATTCCTTGAATTTAATTTTTAAAATTTTTTCCATAATATTAAATATCATTAATTTTGTGAAAATCAAAATATCAAGTCCAAACATCAAAAATGAAACTCAAAATAAATGCAACACATTTTGCAAAAATATACATTACATATATGTCATGAAAATGTCCAAAGTGACCCCCTTTAAATGTGTTTTCACCCTACAAAACAACATTTGCAACCAATTCACATCATATGATGTAAGATTTGTCAATGTTCAAACATGAATGATCAATTATTTTTTATATCGATGATGGGTCAATTATATTCAAATTTAGATCTTTAATAAGCTTTTAAGTTTTTTTAATCCAATTGTAAAATTTTCCATCATTGTTTTAATCCACTATCCACCACAAATACATGCCACAAGTAGGCTATAACCAATTTTATTTTGTTAAAAAACACCTCTCAATGTTCATGGTTGCACATTGAAACCACTTTTGACAATCATATGTGTTTAGTGATCTGGTTGTGATGGGAAACATGGTGAGGGCTACCATTTTGTCCCTATTTCACTTCTGGAGGAACATGGTTAAGCTTATCATTTTGTCCCTTTCTCACTGAGGGAAGTTTTTTCTCCTCATGGAAGTTGTTTCCCCGAGCGATGATAACATGGTTGGTGTGACCATTTCAACTGCCCTTTTCCCCTGGGAATTTGTTGTTCCTGAGGAAGTTGCTCCTTAAGGAAGATGGTTAGGATTACGATTTTGTACCTTTATCCCTTAGGCAATTTGAAAAAGTTGTCTAAAGCAATTTTTTTTCACCCATTCGTTTGTGGAAAAAAAAAATAAAGAAAGGAAAAAACCCTAAATGCTTGTACCACATTTAACTCGTTGCTCATGTTTAGTGTCTGCGTGCTGGTACTAACTAAGAGCATCTCCATCACACGCCTGCAAACACCCTTTTCATTAAATCTTGGAGCAGGATAGCGTAAATCCTGTTGCGCTCCTGCATTGATAGCGATTTTGCAGTGGTCATTTTAACCCTTTCAAAATCATTTTTCTACTATGGATTTGGACAGTGACGATTACTGGTGCAGATGTAAAGACATAAATGGTCTTTGAGTGTTTAAAGGGACTTTTATGACGTTTGTGGGTGGGGACAGTGATCATTAAACACTATTCTATTTTAACATAAAGAGGTTGTTTACAGTTTTGCAGTGGAGATGCTCTAATCGTTATCTTTGGCGGATCTTGCCCGACAACGGTAGGGTGCAGTAGCGATGTCAGTACGGGTCCATAGTGCACGATGGATGGTGCTTTATTGTGATCATCTTAGCTTGCTTCGAGAATCAGCGTTTTAGGTATATATTGACGTATATATCAGCTGGGCAAGCGGATATGGAAGCAAATTAGGCACAGATTGATCAGTTTTGTCAATCGAAAGAAGTAAATGGATCAAGAAACAAAGTTTTGTGCAGCAAAAACATAGCGTTGGTGCATGCAGCAATTATAAGCGTGCCGGACTGTTTGTTTCCGAATGGATCAAGACTGTCTAGGAATATAATAAGTCATGAATGCAGGGTACTTAGTACCTACACGGAGCCTGCAATAATTAGTTGTACGTTTTTTCCTGTTCAATTTCCGGTCGTCTATATAAATTTTGGACGTTCAGGGTTGCGCTATTAATACCTTGCAGCTTGGAGATTAATCAGGTTTGTCTCAAAACAGTCAAAAACGGTTGTAAATGTAACTATGAGCACAGCAGCTTAATGGAAAGCCACTAACATAGGGCATTGTTTCTTCCTGCAGGAACAGTAACTTTCCATTGTAGAGCTCTAGGTGTGGTGATACTATGTAATTAATCATGTTAAGAACTTTGGGAACACAAGTTTCCATGTAAAACACGGACAGAGGTTGTTGCATGGTGAGTCATAGCACGACTGCTTGCTCTCCCAGCACCTGCAATTGGTCAATGCTTGACTGGGGTAGAGCTGTGGGTCATTGTTTGACTGGTAGAGCTGTGAGATGACTTTGAGCATATCTAATTGAACAACATCAATGGAAAGCTGCTGCGATCACAAATCGCAACAGCCTAATGGAAAGATGTCCTAAATGTAAATGTTGTACAAGATAGGAACTAGCCCATGTAAATCGGGAGTTATAACAGGGAAGGCTGGAGCTGGAAGCTTGGCGTTTAAAGACCTGTTTGGAATAGGTTACTCGTATATTGACACGGGCAACCGCAACCCGGGAAACAACACAGTAACACCTTTTGGGCCTGTGAACCAACCTTAGAAGCTCCCTTATGGTGAAACCTGGCCAGGCGCCCCATATGGAGGATTCAGCGATGGCTATAACTTGTTTGATTATTGTAGTAAGGGGCATTGATATATGTAAAGCACCGTTTATTAATGTTGTGCATATGTCACCGTGCTCCTATAATGATCTTGATGCTTATTACATTATCAGCTCAATTTCTGGGATTGAACCCATTGGCATATCGGGAGCTATACGCGGCGGCCGATGCATCTAATTCATCAACTGCGGCGTTGGCTGGAGATGGTGTGGATTTTGCTCTCGGAAGTGCGGGTGTGTTCGACACTATTCTAGCATTCACCAAAACTGGAGACTAGATAACGGAGCTGCAAAATCTCATTGCAACGCCGGGAGTGTACGACATTCAAGTTTATTCGAAGTCGCTCATATTGTATGCCTTGGGTCGGAACGATTGCTGGGCGTACGTTTTCCAACACGGTCTTAATCTTCCATCTTGTACGCTTCATCGGTGACGAATCCCATCTGCATGCATGTTTTAGGACATCTTTCCATTAGGCTGTTGTGATGTTTGCATAGCAGCTTTCCATATTTTCTTAGGCTACCTGTGCTGATAGTAACCTCACAGCTCTTCCGGTCAACCATTGATCAAATGCAGGAAGTGTGAGTCCAACTGCGACTCTCGTGACATTTTCTTTCTTTTTTTCACGACTGCGTCGTTTTCCAGATCTGTTCCTCAAATTGACATGTTTTCAACTCAGTTGCAGCTCTTATGTTTCTGCAGCAAGAAACAAGGCCCTATGTCAGTGGCTTTCCATTAAGGTGCTGTGATCACAGTTACACTGCTGTGATCACATTTGCAATGTGTATAACTGTGTCACAGCAACCTAATGGAAAGAGACCCTTATTCAGTAAATTATCCAGACATCAGCCTGCCAACTTGAGCTGGATGACTGCAGTGAATTTCCTAGAGAGAAATAGCGCATGTTCCCGGGCCCTGCATCAGTTGGAACTTGGGTCCTCACTGAGGCTAATATGTATCATCGTCATTGTCTGGCGTAGGGACTCAAATTACTTGTACCTCAAGTGGTGGCTCAAATAGTGGCCGATATCCTATACGTCTGTACGAGATGGGCTTCAGAAAATTTTCCGTCACCATGCACTCTGGAGCCGTTGGGATGCCTCGCCACTCAAACGATTGCCGATGGTTAGCGTGCATCCCTGTTGGAAATAACCTGACTGCATTCCACTAACTATAGTTTGGAATGACCACGTGTAAACCAGGCAACCTAATATTCTGGGGGAAGGTCCCATGTCTGATCATTCAACATGTTTGCAAGGTGTAATGGTAGTATTAGTCAATTCAGAGTATTTCCTACTTACCTATGTTACATAGGTTAAACCTACATGATATATTAGTTTATAACCTACCTATTGGACTTTATGTTAGGGAATGTGCCTCTTAGGGTTGCATATTTTAACATATAAGAGTCAAGCCTTAGGTGAAAGTTAGGTGACAATTTACAAATTTGAAAAGTGTTGAGAGGAAAAAAGGGAAGGTGCAAAAGGGTCTTTTTTTTTTTGGAAAAAATGGGCCCAAGTCATCTAATTATGAGAAAAATGAAATCTCAGTTCACCATATTTAGAGAATATCGTAGTACCTTTAGCAATTTCAACACTAATTAAATTATTTTGTAAAAATGTTGAAATTTTCAAAAACATTTCTTTGTGAGGGAAAATAGGAAATCTATGGCCCATGGGAAATTTTTTTAAACATAAAATCTTCACATTTAATTATTTATTTCACAAAGATATGTGGAATATGTCCTTGTACCATCACACTAAATGCCAAACTATAGGAAGAACCTTCAATGTTTTTACTTCCCCTGTGACCTCTAGCCAAATTTGGATAAGTCATTTTGTGGATGATTGCCAACCCACTTACTTCACAAATTTGAAAAAAGAACACACTAGCCCCCAAGGGCATTATTAAGTTACACATGAACCAACGTTAGGCAAATACCAAACATTGGTTCAAAATCAATCTAATATTTAACTAGTTATCCAACAAAGAACTAGTTGGGTATAACCTTGGGTGTTACTTGGGTTGATACTTGAATTTTCAAATATGTCAATTTAAATATCTATTCATTAAGAGTCAAGGTTTTTTTTAATTCAAATGTTTGATACTCAAGTAGGTTATATGAATAATCTTGAATCCATTTTTTGGGGGTTTAAGAGTATGGAATTTAGAGTTAGTTAAAGTTAAAGTTTTAGGAAACAAAGTTTAGGTTTAGGTTAAGAGTTAGAAGGTGGCGTTTAGATTTAGTGTTAAAAGGTGCTACTTTTCTTGCATGGGAAGCATGATCATATGTTGTTTGTTGGTAGGGCTACCATCACAATTTAGGTATCTTTATTTTTTGTTCTTTCCTTTTTAATGTTTTTGATGGTGTTTGGTGTTCATTATGTTGTTGTTGTTTCATGATCATCACATCATTGCTCATATTTTGTGTTTATTGTGTTTTTACTATTGTCTAGTGTTGTGTTGTTCATGCTTAACATTCATCATGTTGTTCTTGCTAGGCACCCATCATGTTCTTGTTGTTTTCTTATGTTCATTGTGTTGTTGTTAATCAATGTTCATCATGTTGCTACTATTGCCTTGCACTCATTGTGTTGTTTTGTTGCCTCATGTTCATGTTGTGTTGTTGTCTTTAGCACTCATTGTGACATTATGTTCTCAACTATTAGCTTTATAACTAGATTGATATTTAGGATTATAAATTTTCAAATTGAAATTGAAAAAAATAAAAAAAAATTATTGGAATTCTCACCAATTTGAAAAGATGTTGCTTACAATCAGAATACCTTGAAAATTTAATCTTTGTGAGCAAAAATTGCCCAAATGATCTACAAGGATGGTTTATAAGGCTCCTAGTATTTTGATAAAAATGATAAATACATAATTAGATTTAGAACAAGAAATAAATGAATTTGAAGGCTCATTTGAGCAAGATGAATTGTAAAAGGACTAATTTTTTAAAAAAATTCTTGTATATTTTTGAAATGTGATATATATATATATATATAATGAACCTTGTTGGTTCATTTTTGGCCTATGAAAATTTGAAAAAATGATCAATTAAATCTTAGTATGTGAAAATGAAGTTAAAGAACTAATTGAGAAAAAACTAGTTGGGCATGAAAAAACAAAAAAACTAAAACACCGGACATAGTATGAAAAGATTTTTTTTTTAATTTGAAAATTATCTCAATTTTTTTAACTAAAAAAAAATCAACAATTGGAATCAACAATTATGAAAAAAAAACTATTCAACATAGTTGTGAACCAATTACGAATATGGTTTAATAATAACATTAAAATGTCTCCACCACACAAAAAAAAGGATAAATGTACATATAACAAAATAATTTTATGTTTTCCATTGCTTGTCCCCACCCATAAATGTCAAATAGATCATTTAAAATAGTGATCAACCAGTTAGACATTTACATTTGGATTAATACTTGTCTAGGACCAAATTCACAAAAGAAAATCAAATTCATAGCAAGAAAATTGATTTGAAAGTGTCCCCTAGGCCCCGACAATTTGGCCATTCAATATTGAAAAACAACATTATCACTAGTTTGCTACAAAATATAACACAAACACATTTCAATAACATTCAATATGTGACCTTGTAATGGAAATTATAGATGAAATACAATAGTCAAATCCAGTGAATCCACTAGAGGATTATACTATGACATAGCTTTTAGAGCTTGAGAGGAGCCCTAGAGCGCTCTAATAAACAATCAAATCGTATTTATTGACTATTCCCTGTTTCTAATTAACCACATAATTTGATTGTTCAAGGTAGGTTGTTATTAATAGTATCCCACTCTAGTTTATATTCCAGTTTTAGTTTTATGGGTGGGAGTGGAAGAAAGTAATGAAGTGTATTCATTAATATTAACCTCAACAAACTCTATAAATATGCAGGAACAAATCCAAAGTGGCATATACATGGACTATTTTCATTGAGTTTTACTATGCATGGTCATATACTGAGCATAGCTAGGAGTGCTCTAATTATTTAAATAACTTCATATTTTTGACATGGCAACCAATATAAACATTACTTAAACTATTTTTACTATTTTTTTTCCCTATTATTTTTCAATGGTGTTCATAATTTGGTTGTTCCCACATAAATGTCATCATTAATATGAAGATAAGTGACAATAGATCCAGAAATTAATAAAAATATATATTATGAAATTGTTACCCCTCATTGAAATGTGAATGAAACTTTAAAATTGTATTATGAAACCTAAAGAAATGGTCATATAATTCAAACTAAAAAATATGTTTAAAAATGAATTGAGAATTAACTAAAAATGAATTAAAAGTTAATAAGGAGTCAATTAGGAATTAATTAAAAGTGAATTAAGAGAACTAACTAAAAGTGAATTAAAAATGAATTAGGAGTTAACTATGAATGAATCAAGAGTTAATTATGAATTATAAATGAACATCCATATGAATTATCTTCATTCATCATGGGAAAGTAATGTCTATGACATCTACTTATTTTAAATTAGTTTTTTGACCTTCATGTGGTAGCTCACATGGCACATTAGCACATTGTACCCTTTGTTTGTTGCATCAATCACAAGTTATTGCTTGCCTGTTATTGTTCATAGTGGGCCCCCCTTTTGCATAATTGTGTTTTTTGTTTCATGTTCCACATGGGTTGTCTCCATTTAATAAAAGTAGGATTAATTCGTTCACTAATTAATATGTTCTCATGCATAAAGAATTATTAATTATAGGGGTTACAATGCTTCCAACATTACTGAATTTCCTCCCCTCTTCCACTTGGGCATAAATCACATCCCTAGATATCAGTGATGTTTTCCATATGAGTTTACCATGCCCTTAAGCATACCACCATATTCCATATGTTCTTCATGTTGATGTTGAACGCGCCTTACACAATGCTTTAACTTGTATGGCCATTTACCCATCCAACATTACACCTTGGCATGCATCCTTGTTTTTCCCTTTTTAATGTTTGTTTTTTCCTTCCATGAGGTGGTGAGAAAGGCCACCAAGAGATTCCAAACCACTTCTATTGATACATAATGGGTGATTAGGAGACATTACATGAAGAGCCCATGATTGAAACCTAGGCTTTAATTTCCCATAAATTTTCGGAAATGTCTTTCAAAGATACTTCTCCACCTTCATTAGCACACAAGCATTTCAACAATCCCACTTGATGAAACCACATCAACCTTTCACCTTCTTCATTTGTTAGCAAAGGTTGAGTTCCCTCTTTTTGTTGATGATTTCCATTCAAAGATAAAAAATACTTTAAGTTAGGAAGCATTTATTTTCGCTTTGGCATGTTCACCATGTATGTCATCTAACGATCCTTTAAGTATGGTGTATGAACTTTTATGAGATTGTTTTGTCTTAAATGATTTTTTGAATGGCTTTGATTTCTTTTTAAATAAGTGGGCACATTGCTCGTGATCATGTTCCCTAATTTGCATTGAATTTACTTACGACATCATAATTATTAGTTTTGGAAAAGTAAATCAATGACTCCAACCCATTATGATTGAAAGTGACTTATCAATTGGTTGCCCACACACTCACCATTTAATTAAAGCATACATTTGTGAAACATTTTAGTCCTCATTAATGTGGTGTGGCAACATGGGGTGAATGTGAAATAATGGTCCATGGGGTTTGCATTATGTTAAATTTACATATAAATTAGGTGGTAATATAGGTGGACATCCATAATGCTTTTAATTTTGTACCACAAATAACCATTTTTTAGGAATCGCATTTTTCTATCAATACCTTATGTAAAAAAAAATCATACTACATGTGGACATCCTTAATGCTTTTAATTTTATATCACAAATAACCATTTTTTAGGAACTATGTTTTTCTATCAATACCTTGCATCAAAATTTTCCCATTTGTCCAATGATTTTATATGTGTCCATCCCCATTAATTCTCATAAGTTTCTTGACACATGGATTTCATAGTTATTTTGTTTGAATTTGGTACACAACAAGGTGATCTTTTGGGTGGAAAGTTGTTCGCCTTAACACATCTTCACATTCTCCACCTTACTATAACAACCCACTTTTGTTTTGTTTTTCCTTAAATCACCAATGATACACATTATTGGTCTAATCTCAAATGTGATACTCACATTTTTACAATTACAAGTGGAGTTTGTAGCATTAGTTTTCCATTCAACTAGTGAAGTGTCACAAATGCCAACATTATGGAATTCATTCATATGAATGTTCATTCATGACTTGTAATTAATTTGTACTTAACTCCTAATTTAGTTTCAATTAACTCTTAATTAGCTTTCAATTAATTTCTAAATAATTATTAATTCACTTGTAATTATCTTTTAATTCATTTCTATTTCATTTTTAATAAATTTTCAATTAAATATTAGTTATATATTAGTTCACTTCCAGTTAACTTTTAGTTAACTCATAGTTAAATCTCAATTCACTTCTAGTTCATTTTTAATTAATTCATAATTCACTATTAATTCCCACATGGATGGACATGGGCCACACGTGGGTTTAGTGCACATGGGTCACACATGGGTGAACATGGGCCACATGTAGGTTGGAAGTTTTTTTAGAAGTTTTTTCAAGCTAGGTGCCCAATGGGTATAAATAGAGGTAAAATCCCACATTACTTTTAGTTTGTTCAACACCAGTTTTGGGTTTTTTTTTTGTCACAACCTTGTTTTATTCTAGTTCCATTTTTGCAATAAAATCTTGTTGGATTTTTATCTTGCACATGTTGTATTCTTGTTCATGTTTTTTTAATTTTGTGATTTGGATTTGGAACTAAACTTACTTATGTTCATTTTGGTTTAAAAAATCTTGTAGATTTGGTTGTTTTCATGCTCGTGATATGAAATGTGTAGTTTGGTTTCATAAGGATTAAACATGTCTATATCAATTCCTCCATGTTTTTTATATTTAACACATATTTTTATGTTCTACATGTGTAAGAAAAATTATCGCATGAACTTAGAACTTGAACTTCAAGTTTAAAGTTGAAATTTAGGATGGTAATATGTCTTTTTCCTTATACATGTGTAAATAAACCCCAGAAATTCACCACAAAATGAATGTTGTACAAGTGAACCATGGAAATGAATATATACATTCATCCTCATTATGGATGAATATTTTATTTTATCATTGAATTCTTTTCAATGATTTTTTTCTCTTAATTTTGATTCACTAGAACTTCATGGAACATAATCTAATTTTATATGATATAACACTTGTTGAATAATATAATATAAATTTCATTATAAATTTATTTCATGGCTATGGTTTAAGATGCCATTATTTTCAATATGTTTTAATTATATTATTATTATGTTAACATCCACCCCATGGTCATTATTTTATTTATTTTTAAATTTTTAAATTTAAAAAAATCAAATTAACTAAATGTTATTGATGATAATGTGAGGTTTTTTTCATTCTTCTTTGAAGGTGCCACATTTTTTAAAAAATTTAACAATGGGTTTTGACTACTTTAAATATCTTTAAAATACCTGATGTAATTGATGACAATAGGTTTTTGAAATGAACTAAAATTTAGTTTTAGGCACCTTAATTAACTTTTTTCAAACAACCTATAATCATAAATAACAATGGGGTTTTTTTAAATAATTATTTAGTTTCATTATCCATCATTATTAAATGACATTCAAGTTTGAAAATATTAATACTTGGACAACAAATGAAGATGAATATAAGTCATTTTGAATTTATTTACCCCACAATCATGGATGAATTTCATCAAATGATTTACTTATATAATCCAAAATCATAAATGAAAATCATCCGTGCAAAAATGACATTCATCCATATGATCATTTGTCTATGGACATATTCATCCATATAGTTAGATTAAAATCACATTAAACTTTAAGTTCTAAATTCAAAGCTCCAAGCTCAGCCTTTATATTCATGCAAAAGCCATCCTTCTAGGTGCACCAATGGGTTTTATGCCATTTGTGGAGTCTTTTGTCTCAAAAGTGTTTCAAGAAGATCATAATGGAACATCATAACTAACTTCTTTACACAACACCAAAACATTTCTTTCATGATTTAGAGATTTACGATTTATGTCCTAATCTAGTCATGTGGTCATATGTCTTTAGTCATATATTTTTATTCAAATCTGTGACTACATTGCAATTGCATTATGACTACATGATTAAATTAGAACTATTTTGTGACTACATTGAGATTACATGACTAGCCTACATACAATAATAAATTATTTATGTTAGTTGTTTAACTAAGTGCTACCTACCTACTAGCTATTTACTACCTACCTATTATGTAGTATATACATACTTACCTACCTACTACCTATTTACTATTATATTTAAATATTACTTACCTATTACCTACCAAGTTAAGTACCTACTAGGTTATTAAGTAGGTTCCAAGTTAGGTAAGTACTTAGGTACCTAAGTTATAAAATAGGTTTTTAAAAATGTTTATAATAATATGGTGATAATTTTTGTCATGTAAAAATCATGTGGTGCAATGGTTATGTGGGTAAAAAAGATTTTTTCCCTCAATGTGGAGGTGAAGGTTCAAGTCCTCACACTTGTAACTTAATGAACTAGCTGAACTATTTTAGTTTGCTAGTTAAGTTAACCTACATTCATAGGTAGGCTAGGGCTTACATTCCTAACATATAGGTTGGGTTTTTTGCCTTTATACCATGTGTTTACATGCCACGTGTCTACATGGGATGGGTGGAGAACATATTTATTATATATTTATTGAATTATATCCAATGGCCATAATTTATGGATCCCATCAAGCATTGATGACCTCCATAACTTTACAATCACAAAAGTCGTAGTCATAAATTGTTTTGCGATTAAACCACATTAATGACTAGGTGTCCTATTTGACTACATAGTCATGTAATCATAGATGTCTTCCATGACTAACAACCTAGTCATAAATCAAGTCGCAAAAGATAGTTTTTCTTGTAGTGTTATGTTTCTAAATCCATAAATAACTTTTGTGATGTTTTCATTTTGTTATGCCTAGTGCCTAAATTATTTATTGCAAATCATATTTTTGTCTCCAAGTATTTTACAACATTACATTGAATTTGATTCACATACCATGTTTACATTGGAAAAATTATTGGGCACGTGATCCTTTGGCATTACTATGAGTCAATTGGTTCATCGTCAGGTTATTTTACATTTTTTTTAGGGGGGTTGTTGAATTTGTTTCCTTCACCTTCTTGGGATGTTGGGTTTTCATTGTTCTTACACTTACCATTCATTTTCTAGTGGGATGAGCACTTTATTTTTCTTGATGCAATGCACCTGTCAAAACTAGCACCTTTCCTTTGCAACTAACATTATAGGATACCCGAATTTTACTACCCCAGATTGTCTATTCACATGTCCCCCTTTTGAAAATCTTACAGTATAGTTGTATCCTCACTTATAGTCTTTTTTAATGGACTAATGACATGAACAAAAAATTATCACATTTTTAATAAATGCTCCTTCAAACATCGCAAGAATAGATTTATGATCTTGTGCAAGTCCAACCATGGGTTATTAACCCATCGTACCACACCTACATTTTGTTTGTTTTCAACTCACTTCTTTATAATGTTATGTATTTGTTTTGGCTTGCCAGATCCTATAGTTGCACATCTTTCACATTGTCAATGTGAACATACCATTAATGATTTAGGTATCCACTTGTTTTAGGGCCCACGTGGGAATGAATGTGTTGTAGCCCATAATATTTTTAGAATATCGTCAAAATTATTGTTTTAAAAAATGGAGCACACATGCAAAAAGAGGTTTTCCACCTTTTCCTTCATCACATTTTACGATGAATCAATATTTTTGTCACCAAAGACAACTTTCAAATCTTAGTAAATGTTATCATAGTTGATCTAACTCATTGGAATAAGGGATAACATGCATTGTTCACAATAACGCATGTAATGATAATTGTCACTTAGGAAAAAAACGATCATATCAAAAGATAATTACATTCCTTTTGCCATAAAAACTTATGGTGGTTTTCATTCTCTTTTCGACTCTTTTTTTATTTCTTGTATTCAAGCCACTATAGCCCATCATCAACAATATTCTTTAGTTCCCATGGTGCTTATTTCTAATTTTCAACAACGTGTGCCCATAGCCTTCCAACATGTGCAATCCATTATGATTCTTCAATGTGTTGCTGCACTTGAAATGCATTCCTCATCTATTCCACACATTGTAGCCAATGGATCTTCTACTAACCAATTTGTGATAAACAATGCTGTTTTAATTTATAGTCTTCTATTTTATTAGTGTATTAGTGGGGTCCTTGTTGCTAGGTACTTTTATGACATGTGTTCCTTTGCTTTTATTTGCCTTGTATTTTTTGGGGATGGCTTCCCATCCCCAGCCTTTTTTTATGTACAGTGTCCTTTTTCTTTTTCTCTCAATCATCACAAAGCAAAGTACAGCATGGTTTTCCTCTTCATATTTGAAAGCAACTCAGTGCATGGACAATACTTTACTCAATTGGAGAGACCTTCTACCATTAGTTTGCATGCAGACAAACAGGAAAAAGAAATTCTGTATTTTTGGTTAGGAAGCACTTGCTACTACTGTGAACCTCCTTTAATTTGAGGGCATACCCTATGTGCTCTCTAACCTTCAAATTTAGGGAAGGCCTTGGGGGAGCAGGTCATTCCCTCTTAACTTGTGCATACCAGTGTTGTGTGTGTAAGTGTGAATAGTCATATATACGGCATGTAAATCTCATGTAAGTGTGATTTACACTTACACGTCCAAAATTTTTACACTTATCCTGTTGCATTGTATATATATATATATATATATATTAACACTTACACAAGGTCAGTATAAATATGTGTCAAATACACTTACACAACCATTTGTAAATGTTTTGAGACATGTAAGTGTAAATACTAAAATTATTTCTAAAGTCACCCTGTCTTTGGGCCTCCTTTCACCCCAAACCCTTCTTTCATGGGTATCCATAAAGTAAGAAATTTTCATTAGATCTGGGAATGAAATGCTGAAAAGCAGCATTTAATGCACAAGGTTCAAGACTAATTATAGTAGGTCTACAAGAAGGAGCAGTGAAAATATATGCAGCAACAGTGAAGGCGTTAAAGAAAAAGGAAAGACAGGGTGAAACTCAGTTCACCACAAAAACTGAGGTCCCCCCACCCTTGAATGCTAATGTTTGTTTTTTTTTTTTGGGTAGGTTTTTATTTATTTGAATTTCACCCTATTTATGATCAAACTGAGGGTTCAAGTGTTGTTTTCCTTACTTTATAGTTTTATTATACCTTTAATGACCATACCTTCTTGCAAAGTCATATGAATTCGTTGTGGGTGTATATTTTGATAGGTTTTTTTTTGCAATGGACCATTTAGCTGGCTTATCATCCAAAACCTCCCCTCCTCATGTAAAAAATCATATTTTTTTGCATTTTTTAATATTTACATTGTTTACATAGCCATGTAAAATATATATAATTACATTTATATTGTTTTATCAGATTTCATAAAATTGTATAAATATATATATTTTTACACTTACACACTTCATATTCTACATTTACACGCCCAACACTGGTGCATACCTATGAAACTCACCTTCAGTAGGGCCAAATTTGAACTGGTGCCCATCCTCCATTGGAAGCCTATTTGACTCAGCTAATTGAGGTTCCTGTTTCACCTAAGGCACTCAAACAGAGGTTCTCCGTCACACCAACATAGGTCACAGTCAAAATTTTGTACGTGCCAAAAAGTTTCTAGTTCTATGAGAGTTCACATTCTAAAACGGCATTTTCTGTCCACAAATTTTTGTTTCTGGGCAGAGGGTCCTTCTGTTTTTGGAAGTTTCCTCCATTTTGGGGAGGGATCTTTGGCTTTTTGCATATTTTTAGTGGATCATCTGGTCTATCTAAAATTTGTGGCAAGATCTTTTACCTTGGACAAGGCCCTTGACCAAGGGCATTACAAGAAGTGGGCCCCTGTCAATTGTAGCTTCACACGGCCTATCTTTTGGTAATACTCTCATCCTAGGGCCTTACCCTATGTGTACAACACTCCAAAGTTTTTCGCTTTGTATTTTGAGGCGCCTCCCCCACACAAAAGATTTGTTTGTCAATTGAAGCACCCTTCCGTTGATCAAGTGTGAATGCACCATTAGTTTTGGGGAATTCTCATGAACAGGGCCAATTATAAATTGGTACTTTCAATGAGAATTAGTGATTCTAGTTTATGTGAGAATCAAATCTTGAGAATCACCCAAGGTATCATATGGCCCCATTTTTTATGATGGGGGTTGATTACAGGATGGACCATTAGGTCCAATTCTTTAGGATCCAATTCTCACCTCATTAGGGATAAAAGTTTCTCTAAGTTGAAAATTTAGGCATAGACCAAAATGAGAAAATTCAAACTCAAAAACCTTCTTGAGATCAAAAGGTTCATTCATCATTATGCTATACTTTTACTTTTAAGATATCGCATCACGCTTTTATTTAGAATTTAAAAACATGGACACATGTGTCTTTCTAAAATCAAAGGGTTCATACCTTTCTATCTATACATGGGAGCAGAGCCTAGTGATGAAAGTCATGAATCCTTCACTAGATGGTCATGGGATCAAACCCTGTTGAAACGACAACTGAGCGCAAACTAGTATTGACTAAAATTGTTAGATAAATCAGCTGATTCTCTACAACTGGCAAAAAATAGTTCGAAAGTGAGCTTTAATTGTCAGGAAAAAAAAAGGAAAAATTACCCAACATTGGTTTTTTTTATTAAGTGTCTGTTCCAATCGCATTTAAGCATACCTGGTATTCGCGCCCACAGGATTAATCCTTACACTAATCAAATGCCGACCAAGGTTTTATTTTCAAATTACTTGCGTACACCAGCAAGGATCCCCATTGTTAATTAGCATTAAATGACGGTTGTCCGACGTCGGCTAGAACATTTTTACAAAAATGCTGTCACAAGTGACGACATAGGAAACGCCTAGGTCTAAATGTGGCTAAATTATTTTTTATTTCGAAAAATGATGAAAAAAACCTAAAAATCACCCAAAATTCAGGTTTTGTTCTATCTTTCTGTACAAATTTTTAAAAATTTTAAATAAAAAAGTAAAATAGATTTTTTTATTTTTTTTAAAAAAAACTGATGCAGACCTTCCACCACTTCAATAAAAACTCTTCCATGCTTCACACTTGGGAAGGCCTACTTCAACAGGCCTCCCCTAATTTTCGGACTTACAGGAGGCTAGTACCCTCAAATTAGGAGAGGCCTTAGGGAGCAGCAGCCCTGCCCAGTGTTTCTTTTGCTTGCGAAATTTCGCCAAATTTCGACCTGAAAAATATGATTTGGATCTATACAAAGGATTTTTCATTGGAAAAATTACCCAAATTTGCGAGTTTTTAATCAAAAAATTCCTAATCGCTGGAGTTTTATGACAAGTCTCAGAAGGTAGCCAAGAACGATTTAAAATTTTTTTTTCCTACTTTCGAATATATTATGTAACCAAATTTGGCTAAATTGTTTTCTGGATGATCGCCATTTTGGCTATATCACGAAATCGTTAAAAGAAACCCTGGCTCTTCCCCCTATACATTTTTTTTTCTTGATTCGCACCTTCACTTTGACACGTGGCTCTCCCAAGTCACCAGAGCATGTATCCGGTCACAACCTGTGGATCCTTCGCGCGCTATTTCTTGCGCTCTTTGACGACTCTGGTTTCGTTCATTGCTTTGTTCCGATTGTTGTGGGAAAAACAAATCCGTGCTCGCTTGCTCGCTTGCTTTTCTCTCTTCGTCGTTTTGTTTCTTCTGCTTGCGTGAGAGCGAGCGAGCGCGCACAGGTGTGTGCGATCAAGCAGCTGGTTGCAATGGCGCCGCTAAAGGCTGTGGCAGTTTTGGTAGGAGCCGCAGGTGTGAGCGGAGTCGTCCACTTCCAGCAAGAGGGCGAAGGTTATGGTTTTTCCCTTCTAGCTCTTGTTTTCTTTTGTTTTCTTTCTTGCCTTGTCGTGACTAACCGCTTTTCTGTTTACTCCCTATTTGGAGGAAAGGTTTTCAAATGGCCTTTCTTTCTGTGGGAGATGTATATCAGTTTTGGTTTCTTTCCGGGATTTTGAAACTTTCGACGAGTTTTTCGCCTTGTTTCTTAATGTCAACGGGGTGATGGATTGTATGTATCATTGTGAGTCTGTAATTAAGTTCGTTGATAGAGTCGTCGTTGTGGATTTCGCGAGAGATTGCCAATGATTTGGGGTTTCTTCTTCTTCTCTTGTTTGGGAGTCCTTCTTTGGTGTCAGTCTGGATAGGGTGAATTTCAGTGGACGTTTCTTCAGGTATTTTGAAGTTCAGATGTTTTGCTGGTTTTTTGTTTATCCAATCGCTTGGCTTTTCTTGTGATTGCCGCCATAATTTCCGATGTATGCCACATGATGAGGCCAAGGGGGAATGGAATAGGATGTTGCCGCACATGGTTTTCGATCCTTAGTGCGGCAAATTGCCATTTGGAAGAAGAAGAAGAGTTTGAATTGAGCATTTTTGGAACTGGCCAAAGTTTGTGGCTCTCGGTGTGGCTGTCAATAACCAGAAACAACGGCAGAGAAACTGTTAAATGCTGTACTAAGAGCAATTCCACTGGTGCTCAGTATGTATGTGACCTTGCAAATTAAAATTGGATGAAGAGAAGTCAAAACATGCCTACTTGGCTCAGAAGAATGGTTTTGGCCAACATTTTTGCACAGTTTGCTGAGGCTGGTAAAAGGCACAGCAAAGCCAAACACCTGCTAAAGAAGAGTGTAATAAATATGATCTGACTGCTGCTCTCTGTTTCTGATTGGCCAATCATTATGAGCAGGGATCATTTTTATGATATGTTGGCCAATCAGAACAATTGGTCCAGGTGCTTTGCGATTAGTAATCTCCCACCTATCTGCTGTCCATGCTTTAGTTTTATGGGTTGGGTTGGAAAGAGGTACATCTTAAAATTGGATGTGAGAAATATTTTGCAGGGTTGCATATTGAGCACTGCTTGAGATACTCTAAAGAAAGTAAACTTGGGATCTTGCAATCTGACAGTTGTTTGGCAGCAGAGACTTTTATAAGCAAATCAAGATCTGACTTCTTTGTTGTTGATGGTGTTGCACTTTATAGGCCATACATCTGTGACAGGAAAGGTTGAAGGACTGAAGCCAGGCAAGCATGGCTTTCATGTTCATGCACTAGGTGACACTACCAATGGCTGCTTGTCCACTGGTATGAACTTGCTACAACATTTTTCTCCTTCCAGTGAGAAAGACAATAATAACAAAAATGGGTATAATTCTGTAGTTCTCTTTTGGCCAAAAAGAGTTTTAAAGGATTTATATCCTCTCTTTCCATCCTTGAATTGCTCAGTGTGCATTATGTGGGCAGGTCCTCACTTCAACCCTAACAATGCGGAGCATGGGGCTCCTGAGGATACAATCCGTCATGCTGGTGATCTAGGCAATGTTACAGCTGGAGAGGATGGTAAGATATGTTCACTAGTTTGCCTACCCCAGATGCTGGGATGGGGAAGTCACCAACATTGTCAGCATGTGAGTGTAATTGTGCTTGTAGATTACAATTACTGACAATCCATGGTTTGTGATGTTTCCATGCAGGTGTTGCAGAGATTTCTGTGAAGGACATTCAGGCACAGTTCTAATGCCTTCTGGATTTCCCTTACCTCCTTGTGGCTTGCAAATGTTTCTATAGCGACTGTTCTCAGTGCTCAAACCATAATGGTGCCATTTGCCAAGAGTGGGTTGCATTCCATTGACTGGTGCATTCAAGAGAGGTTATGAAAATATTGATTTGTGATGTCGACTAAGTACTCATAGACCTTGGAAAACATGACAGTGGATGCAATGGGTATGATCATTAGGAGTTGATATCCCTGTTTGTTTTGGAATTGTTGACCAGATTCCCTTGAGTGGAGCAAACTCAATCATTGGTCGGGCTGTGGTGGTTCATGCTGACCCTGATGATCTTGGCAAAGGTATGCTCCATGCTTCATGTGTGGTGTGTTTGTGGTGGTGATTTCCTTGAATCAATAAATCTGCTACAATCGATTCATATGAAGGGGCTCATCTTCTTTCTTTTTTTCACTTTTTATTGAGTGACGGTGCATAACTGCTAGAATTGTCTGCCTTGCAGATTGGCTTCCATTTGTTGACCTGCATTAGTTTAGATACTATGACAGATACATGAGACATGTTGGTAAATCTGCTGATATAGTGGGTAGATATTCTTCTGTGCTGGTTAGTATCACACTATGCACAGGTGTGAATGTTGACAGTTGATTTATTGCACTCTGACAGGAGATTGTGTGTGATTTTATGTTCCAGGTGGCCATGAATTGAGCAAGAGCACTGGGAATGCGGGTGGTAGACTGGCTTGTGGTAAGGCTGTGAATTTGTGCTTGTTAGTTTGGAAGTTGTTCTAGATTTTAAGAAGAAATTGCTTATCACTAACCTAGCTTTGGAACATTTGGTGGATAGGGGCATGCACAGATAGATCTGAGGAGTTCTACAATTGTCTTGTTTGAATTAGGTCATGGTCATGTTACCTTTAATGTGGAGACTTCTCTCCAATTTCATATGTATGTTTAATTGGTTCATGACCACTGCAGTCAATGCAGTTGTTGATTGTTATGATAATGTGGAACATGTTTATGCAGGTGTTATTGGGTTCCAGGCAGCCTCCTGAAAATTTGGCCAGCAGCTATGCCTGACAACCTAGGCACTGATCGTTGTAATGGAGGTGCAAAGAAGTCCATAACGAGGTTTGAGAGTTCAGAGTTGCTGTTATGTGTGCTGCTGTACTTGAACTTTTGTGAAGTTCTCTGGAGATCTGATTAAACTGTCTAAAGATACCAAGAGTCAATAAAGTTATCTACCTTATATCTTGTTGGTTAACCCAAGTACATTTGAGCTCTTTGGTATGACAAGTTCAAACCTGTTTACAATGTTATCTGTTGTGATAGCTCAAGATACACAACATAGTGTTTCCATGCTTATACAAAATCCCAATCTTCATCCTTTCTTTTCTTTTCCTCCCATGATTTTTTGTTTGTATGATGTTTGGTCTGGAGTTGTCATGTTTCAAACACCTTCTTTGAGTTAAGATGATAACTGCAATACAATCAGGTGCAGACAGTATGTGACCAAGGTCTGGGGTGACATTGAAGAAGCAATGTTGACAAAAAGAACTGTACACTTAACCTAAGGAAACCCAATTAACATTGCAATTGCTGAGCTTTTGGAATCGGTTTGAGAACTACAGCTTTCTGACTTCCCATTATTTTGCATTTACCAATGCTCAAGTACTTGGTTGCTTCCATCATCATGTTTTCTAGGGAAAACAGTCATCAATATATGTTATCATCTTTTGCCTTGTCAAGGAGGTTGAGTTGCATGGAATCGCCACACATTATCTCTATTACAGATAAACCACTCTCATCTTTTGACATTTTGTTTTCTCTGTGACCTCCTCAAATGTGCACCCAGCCCAACTGACTTTGTCACCAATCTATAATAACAAAACAAAACATGAAAATAATTTCTCCAAAAATGATTATGGCACCCATCATACGCAAAAATTCATGTAATTCTTTTTAAATGTGATAATGTGATTGGAAACATTCAAATACACATGTCATGATGAGTCTCTTTTTCTTGGTTTGAAATTTTGCATAAATGTGAAAAGTAAATATGAAAAAGGAATATTTGATCACTTTTTTTTTTGGGACAAAAAAGTCATTAGATTTGCAAAAAGTTAAAAATCATGTTGTGACATTTCCCTATTGGTTTTGGTTTGGTAACAAAATTTTAAATGTTTAAATAGGTTCCTAGAACATGTCATCATTTAATGTGAGATCCCTTTGGGGTTCCTCATAACTACTGTAATGTAAAAAAATGAAAAATAAAAATCATGAATTTTTTTCTTTTACAACAACATGATGTACATTAAAATAGATTTTTAAAAAATTCCCCTAGCTATGACCAATTTATCATAAATTGTTGATATTAAATTGATGGTAAGGCCATTGTGTATAACATACTTTGTCAATATTTGACGGGAAGTGGCATCTAATAATCTTTAATATCACCTTCACACATGACTTAGGGGTGGACATTTCATTTTACCTTTTCTAACCACCTATTCTTTGAAAAGAATAATTAAAAAATTCATTTTGAATTACTTCTTTTTTTCGAATTAATAGTGTATATTTTCCCTTTCAACTTTGGTCTCTTTTAGAATTAGTGCAAACTTGACACTTTTCTTTTAAAAAAATTTGACCTTTAAATCATTATGATTGTTGCTAAGCCAGGATTTTAAAAAGACATCACAAGATGTGATGCTAACCTAGCAAACTTTCCCAAATCTAAACATCCTTATTCAAAATTCAGATTGATGTGGTGTTTTAGTTTGGAATGACCTAAACTTGTTCAACAACAAAAACACACCCAAACAATGATGACAAAAGATGGAGAACAACAAAATGACAAGAGTGTCAACAAGGAATGACAAAATAACAACAAGCAATAGTAAGGATGTCAAAAAGACACTTTGCAAAACACTAGTGGTGCTAAGTTGGACATGATGTTTTTTTTGGAGCAATAGGGGGTACCAAGATGTTGACTATTGAAGGCATTGGATGCAATGTCAAAGGACATTAATAAGTACATATTAAGGAACATTGTGGGCACTAAGGTTTTTGAACCAAGGGTTAGTGGGAAGCATGGTAGGAAAGACATTGGGGGATGTTGGAAAAGCCCAAAAGAAAATCTTTTGATGCAACGAAAGTGCCCAAAATGACATCATGGATGTTAAATATATTAATGTTTGAGTAGGTGAAAACTAAATATCATATTTTAGAATTAATGGAAGTGGAAGTGATTTCATGGAAAATATATAGGATTATGGATTACTATTGTCTAAAAATTAATTATCTTTTTAATATTTTATTTAATTAGCTTTTAAATATATTCGTATTTTGACCTTATGTCAATTGGTCATCATTAATAGTGCAAAGCAGCATGAAGCTCAAGTTAATAGATTATGTAAAGACTTTATTGTTGAAATGAAGCCTAGATTAAAAGTTTATTGCGTGAAACTTTTTTTGCAACTTCATTTTGTTTTGCAATGTTAAGTTCATAGCCAAATGGTAAGATTTCATGTTTCATAAGGACTTCATAGTTTCATAACATGTTTCTTAAACCCCCATGCAACTCTTAGTTGGATCTAGCCCCTTCACCTTGCTAAAAGTAAAAAGAATTATAACATGTCAATACAAAATTAAACTAAAGCCTTTATATCTTGTAACATATTTAAAGTGAATCCAAAGACAAGGTCTTAAAACATTTGACCAAATCACCTTGATTCTCAACCACATTTGATACTTAAAATTCTAGCTAAACAAAGAGTTTTAACTAGGAAAAGATGGGGAAATTGGACTCTTAAATGCAATAGTGATTTTCTCTATGTTCACCAAGTGAATATTTTAAATTAATGTTTAATGTCTTTACACTTGAAATTGAATTCATTAATATTTTTTAAATTATTTTTTTTGCAAATATGAAATGATTTATGATAGAATAATAATACCTTCAAATTTAAAGACATTAAATTTCCATTTATCACCCAAGTAGAATTTTTTTTGAGTAAAAATATTTTAAAAATAAATAATGTTAATTTTAGTACAATGATCTTTGAAATGTTTTCTTTACGATTTTTTTTTCCTTTTTTTGATTGTTGCATGGAAATCGAAACATATTTCAACTTTTGGGTATGCAAGTTATTTGAAATATAGATGTAAATATAATCATGGGTTGACATTACTTGTCACAAATTGAACATGTGCTAAATTGCCTAAAGACTTGGTTTGATCTATGAAGTTGAAAGTTCATTTGCATCCTATGATAATTTATATTTTTGACCCATGTGATTATTATTTAAAATTGAATAGTTTTAAAATATTAAATCAAATTCATGGCTTTGGCCATGGAATATGAAATTACATCCATGTGGATGGTAGATTCCATGTATGAATTTCAAAATAATAATATCCCAATTTTAACATAATGACATTAATTGAATGATAAGCAAATAAAATTGAACTGTTCTTTTATAAAAATCTTATGCAATGAAAATTGCCATTCATAAGGATATAATTGTAAATGTTATGATAAAATCTATGAATTTTTAAATGAAATTGAGTAATCATGTGTGTCACATTCAACTACAAACATAATTTTATACCTATGTAATCATAAACCCATATCATTATTGTAATAAAAGCATGCCCCATGTTTATAGGATTTCCAATGTTGTTAGGATTAAGGATTCTATTATTGATACCAATTAACAAGCATTTAGTGTGCCAAATAACCCATTTATTATTACTTTTTCCATGTAACATATTGATCTTTTAAACCATTAACACATAGCTTGAAATGGAACTCATTCAAATATCAATTCTATGTACTTGAGCTCAATTGGAGGATCTTTCTTGATATGTTTTGGTTGAAACTTGACACCCTCCTCTTTTATAACAAATTATTAAATGAAGTTGGCATAAATATAGGAACTTCTAACAAGTTTCATTGTTTGTTAAAGCATATTTATAATAATATTGTAAGACATGAACACTTAAGTTATCTATAAACATTGAAGACGCTATTAAAATGTAAGTATTCAATGAGTTTTGAATTCATAGACCTAAAAATCTTATCCTCTTTTTAAATCCTAAGTTGTTGACCTTTTTCCTCTAAATCCCTCTCTTGTTTTTAATTACATTTCCAATACTAGGGAAGCAAACAAGTATAATATATACATCCTTCTTTAATTGTTTATCCTAACCCCATTTTCATGCTCATGGGTGTGCACATTAGTGTTTTCATCAATGAAAATTTTACAAAATCATCACAACTCCACATTGATCCAAATGAAGCTTGTGAAGCCCATGAAATCCTCATCCAAATTACCATTTGTGTATATTGAACTTATCTAATGCATAAAATGACATCATTAAGAACATAACCTTTGGATGGCCATCAACACTTATCCAAGTTTGCCTTGTTTCTTTTGTAACATTGTAAATATGATGACAAAAAATTCTTTTTTTCTCATTCATTCCATTATTTGATGTGCCATGTTACAACCAATGTACATATGGATTACATAATTTTGATACACCATTGTATACCTAATCGACATGGGAATTCCTAATATATATTAGGTTTAATATTGTTTATGTCAAGTTGGCCAATTTGTAATGACTATACCACATTTGGTGCAAAGATGAATGAAATGGAAGGAAAATTGATGTATGAATTTTATTTGGATTACTTGATTTGTAGCAAATTCAATTTGATTATCTAGGTTGATGGCCCATTTTTAAATGACAAAAGAATGTTATGAAATTAATGGAATTATGTAACATTGACACAAGACCTTTTCAAGAACATGACACATAGTTATGTGTATATTGCACAAACTTTGAAGTGTTATTTTCATATTATTCTAATATGCTTTTTCTTAACCATGCATCAATGCACATTTAATCATGATAATTTGAAATTTAAATAAAGATGATTATCTCTTGTTAAGTATTCTACATATATCAAAGGGTTTTTCCCCACTAGTTCACCAACTGCACCACAAATGTTAACAACGGGCATAAATTACTCACCAATATTTTGTAAAGATCCAACCCTTTTGGAAGTTGTTCAAGATTAAGTATAAAAATGATATATTTTTAGTTTAAAAAATGAGGTTTGCACTAGGGTGCATGTACTTTAAGGTGGCTCATTTTTTGAAAAAATAAGAGTTCACAGATTAAGTATAAAAATGATATATTTTTAGTTAAGAAAATGAGGTTTGCACTAGGGTGCATGTACTTTAAGGTGGCTCATTTTTTGAAAAAACAAGAGTTCACATATTAAGTATAAAAATGATAT
>Ga0116227_10004116_pt1 | contig 31763 bp, 18 predicted proteins | sample S1TSphgellanicum_FD_89693 | JGI IMG/M metagenome (GOLD analysis project Ga0116227, IMG submission 89693) | Host-associated microbial communities from peat moss isolated from Minnesota, USA - S1T2_Fb - Sphagnum magellanicum MG | ecosystem: Host-associated > Plants > Peat moss > Unclassified... | reverse complement strand
GTTCAAATATTAATTTTGCGATTCATTATATGAACAATATACATATGTATGCATATTATATATATATATATATAATTTTAGTACATGCATTAAAATATACCCCTATGTCATTGTAAAATACCTTTAGGATGCAACTAATTTGATGACTATTGCGACTAATGGGACATATCAACCTATTAGGATGAAATTTCTAATAATTGCATCATAGTTGTGAAACTGACCAAAATAGTTGAAAGTTGGTCTTGTAGTTACAAATATTCTCAAATCTAATCGCAAACAACTATAAGTTGCATGTAGTCGTAAATTAAATGGTTACATTTTGGCTGATTTCTAGTAGTGTGGGGGGGGAAGTCCTCATCAAGGTCAATAGCTTCATTGTCAAACCATCTCCATCTAGATCCAATCGTTTTGGGCTCCTTTCATATTCACCCATATCCTGAACTTTTTTACTTGTGATCCTTCTACTATGGCACAAGGGTCCAATAGGTTTGCTAGTTCTAGCAACACTATAATCATTTTGGTGCAAATGTTGATTCAAAGTGCTCCTATGTTTTGTCTAACAAATTCAAGCTTGTCTAAGCCAAATTGCATAAACATTTAAATATCATGATCATCAAGCCACTACAATTCATGGGTTTTTGAAAAAACATACTAAACACAAACTATACGTCATTAGTTTTTAAATCATAAAAAAAATGAAACAAGGCATATTGTTCTCAAAAAACCTCAATCTTTAACTCATTGAAATTCTTGGAATGGGTTTTGTTAAACCATCAACAACAAGTATATATGCAAAAACTTACCAACCCAAACTTTGCAATGTTTATTCAAGTCTTTTAAATAGTTCTCAATAACCCTTTGATGTCGTCACTCCTCATATGGGTTTTTACCCACCTCCTCTTGATTGCTAGAACAATTTGTCCACCCCATAAAACATATATTATCAACAAGTATTAACAAACAACCAACCAACATTGATATTTGTTCTTAATTGTTGCGTGGTCATTTCCCATAATGATGTACCTTGGTCAGTATGTGTCTCTTTATTATTCAACCAAAAAAAGTCATAGAAAAGGAATTAAATAAGGTTTTTTGGTGGTTTTTAAATAACACTACAAATATGTGTGAAATAATGAAATTGTGTGAAAGAGACATTCTGAGTTTGGTAAGAAATCACCCAAGTTCAAAATGTGTGAACAAACCTGCATTTCAAACAAACCCTAATTCTAAAGTAACACATGGAACACACAAATTTGATTTTTTGTTGGGAAAATAGTTTTGTATAAAGTCAAACTATTATTTTTTAGATATACATTCATCATTTCTCTACCAATAAAATGGAGTTAATCCATCACAATTTGGTTTCTTCATTGTTAATATTCAACCATTGTATAAATAATTAAATGAAGATTAATGTAGATAGGATCTATCAACAATTTGATTTATTGTCTCTTTCTCTAGTGTTTGAAATCAACATTTTACATGGATCAACTTGCGTGTAGATAACAAGCTATGTGTAGATGATGAAATGAGTGAGTTTGTTTAGAGACTAAAAATGGCTTACATTCACAGAAGCATGACCAAACACACATTGTACACATTCTTGTAACTCAACCAAAAATATTAATCATACATATTCCAAGTTTACATGGCAACTACTTGCATATGGGGAAGATTAGTGGGCTAGCCAAGGGCAAGGGTAGATTTGAGTCATATGACAAGGATTGAAAGAAAAATACACCATGTCTTCTCTCTATTGCAAAGGTAATATACTTAGGAACTTGAAGGTTGAAAACTAAAAGCAATTTATGTGAGATGAGTAGCAAATGCAAATTCTAAAACATGTTTTTGCACTGAAAAACCAATATCTCGGTAAGACATTGGAGATGCTAGGAAACAATGAAGGAAATCCATTTATAATTCACCAATTACAAACAAATTTTGACATTAGCAAAGTTAGGACAATTTTGTCTTTGCTAATTAATGTTTATTCATAGTAGTTTTCACTAGTATGAGGATATCCTAAGGTATTTGATAAATGGCTAAAAGAGATAATTAAAAAAAACTACCAAAAATTGACAAATGGTTTAACTCCCTTCGAAAATAATGCATTGGCAAGTAGCACTTGACTTAATGAACCTTGTAAACTAATTGCACCAACTTGCAAATTCCATGGTATTATGTGGCAGGCGAGGCAATTGCAACTTAGGGCTAAGTGGCAACTGCAAGGGACCCAAGCTATGGAGTTTTTCCACTCAATCCAGTGGGTAGCAAGATCAACAAGGTGGAGTTTTGCACATAGACAATCCTCTAAACAAACCTTCCAACAGAGCACCATTTGTTGGAGTCATATCCCATTTGTGTTGTTTTACTGCACTGGTGAAAATTGCATGTGATCAATTGAGAAAGACCAAGAACAAAAATAAAATCCAAATCATTAGCAAAACCCTTGTGATTACCAAACAATTGTAACAAAATCAATGCATTACAACAATGCACCTTCTATGCCAGGCAATAACTACAATGGAGGAGATTGGCCCTGTGTCATAACCTAATTGACCATTGGATTGGGAAAGGGTTTAGAGCAACACCGACTTAGGTTTGGCTAGTAATTATTACCACCTGAAACCTTTTATTCCAAAATTATCCAACTCCAAAAACAAAGTGACAAAGCATATTGGAATGGGCACCTAACACACTTTGTCAAGTAAAAAATGCACATACTACATAATAATTAGAAGTGCCTACTAGATGGAAGGTCGCACAACCATTCATGGCTCAAATTAATTTGGAACTTGTCCACGATGTCTCACTCTCGTCATGCCTACTACAAAAAGTCATGCATCTTACATTGATTATTCCTCATTGTCTACATCTACATTGCTAAAATTTGTATCCCCATCATCTATGTCCCCATTGTCTCCACTATCAACAACAATTTGATTTTCTTCGCTTTCATCTTCTTCATCCCTTTCTTCTACCAAATTCTTTCCATCTCCTACACAAAACACAATAACATCCAAAACATGAGTGCAACCATGCATATGTAAGCCATGGTGCATGAAAAAAAATGTTGTTTTGATAATCAAAATCCAAGAAACCAATACCTATTTGTTTATCACCAAATGTAGCAATTTGATCAAACATATTAACATCAACATCATTAACATTAACCCCATTTGCATGTCCAATGCCTTTTGCAAGATCTGTTGGAAGGGCATTCAGAACTTGTTCCCCAACCACTTCTTGAAACTTAATTATTTTATGTAGAGCAACCTTCCATCTTGACTTTTGAATATAATATTAAAAAAAGACTTGTTTTATTTGTGAAGGAAACACAAAAAGTTGATTCCTTGGTGAAAGTAGCTTCTTGAAGTTGATAAGTGTGAAGCCAAATTCATCTTTCTTCATACCTGCATTAGAACCGCATGTCTTTGTTTACACCCAAGAGCACAATAGTACTAGAACCTTAGTGAAACCATAATCCAACTCTAGAATCTCCTTGCATTCCCCTATGTAGCAAACTAGTTCAACTAATGGGTTTGAATTCTTTGAGGTAATAGGTGGTGTGTGTTCAAACTCCACCAAATTACCCCATAGTCATATGTTACCATATTATTGGCACTAGGCCATGCAATAGCTCGATAGTGGTTCCCATAAACCATGATACTCTTATAAGACATAGCAATGAACGTAGGTGGGACTAACATGTCTTGTAGCTCACAAGCATTTTCTACCGATTGACCTTCAGTGTTAACAACTAATGTTGTTCTGGTCCATTTTGGAAAACTAGGAAAAACCCTTGGATTTTCCACCATGATGGCCTTCTCCTCATTTTATTTCCTACAAGACATGGGTAACCATGGACCCCATTATTCACTATGCACACATATCAATTTATTGTGGTGGATCCATCAAAGCTTTACTAGCCAGATCAACTATCAGTTACAAGATTCAATTGAAATTGAAATTTACATTAGGGCATTCATTTAAAAGGACCCATTGTAACCATGGAAACAATGTCTAATGCTTTTTAGAAACATAAAGATATGTTATGTTTTGTAGTTGCATTGATAATGTCTGTGGTTTGGGTTGCCCTTCAAGGACCTCCCCAACCATTCTTTCCTCTTCATTAGCATACCACATTCACCTTTGTGTTGCCCCAAAGCTTTCCATGTATTTTGTGCACAAACCTAGGGCTTCATCAAAGATGTAGCCCTCTGCCATGCCACCCTTTGGTCGACACATGTTTTAGACGTACCCATTGAGGTTTTTCATGGCCCATTCAATTGGGTACATCCAATGAGCATGGAAAGGTCCACAAATGTGTAGTTCATCAATCAAATGAATAACCAAATGTGTCATTAGATTGAAAAAGCTAGGGGGGAACACCTTTTCAAGTAGGCATAACAAATATATATCATTAATTTTCAAGTCTTCATATGTTGCTGGGACATAGATCTTTGTGCAAAGTAGCTTGAACACTTTAAAATTCACATGACGGCAACCTAGGGCTTTCTAGCCATTTGATGATACATACACAAGGGAATAATTGATTGGAACAAAATGTGGTAGTCATGGGATTTCATCCCTACAAGCTTACCCTTACCAACATGTTGTTTAAACCTTAAGGCATACCCAGTGGGCAACTTTAGATTGGCCATGGTGTTCAAGCTTATAATCCAACATTATAATCCAAATTGGTATCATTGTTTTTTTTTTCCTACCTTAAGCCTAAACCTTAAATTAAATTACAAAAACAATAGTAACCATTTGAAAACAACCAAATATTTGGTCCTATATAATTTCATTTCTTTTTAGACTAGTGACCTACCACAACATGTTTTGTTGATTAAAAGCTTGGGCTCCATTTGTTTAGGATGTAACATAATTTGGGGGCATAATAAAAAGGTGTATATTTGGAAAATCTTGGTTATTTGTTGTAAATTAATATAGTTAAGTTTAAAATGTGCAATGCAAGAAAAATTGGGTTTTCTTAATTTTGTTAATCCTATTTTTTAGACCCTAGCAAACTGGTTTGAACTAAAATTATAATTAACCTCCACAATTTTCTAGGAGTTGATGAAGTTTAAACAAAGACCTTACAAATGGAAACAATTAAACATCATGCATGCATAACATCTTTTTGTCATTAATGTCAAGAAGTTTTTCTTTCAATCAAGTTGTGGTGCATTCACTATGGTGGAAGTGATGTCCACAAGGAAATGGTGTCAACACCCTCAAATGGGCAAGAAAAAAAAATCATAAATTTAAACATATATATATTTTAAAGGTGTCATGGGGGCAAATGGGTGGAGTGTAGTGGAGTAGATTGGAGCATGATGGAACCATAGTGGATAGCTTGCCACGAGGTTTAGATCACCAATGATTTCCACAAAGGATCCACTTTGGTGGAAATTTGGGTTTCCCATTCAATCATGGGTGGAATGCCTGATGGATTGGGACTAGGTTTTCTAGTAGTGAAGAAAGATGGTGAGTCTTCTTTTCATATCACCCGAGGGGTTGCCAACATTACAGTTTCACTAACTTTTGTAAGGTGAGGTTTCGGCCATAAATAATCACGAAAACTTGCCCTTTGAAAATCTAGTCGCATCCTTTTGTTGTTTTTCTCACCAAGGATCATCTTCAAAACATTGAGAACTAAGTTTTTCTTGTAGTGCATCACATCAAAGGTGTGTTGAATTAACAAGTCCTAACAACATGCCACGAACAACCAGTGGGTCAAAGGCCAAGGCCCTTAATTTTTACAACTTGGATATAACCATTACAAGGGTAGGGCTTAAGGTATAGATTTTCACTAATAGCTATGAAATTAGGTTGGAACAATGATAGTTTGAATATGCCTGGAATCAATCAATATAAATTAGATTTGTGTTGAACTATGAACAATTGAATAATTGAATGGTTGAATAATTGGTTGCTAAACAAGAATGTTGTCATCTACCTACTATGTACAAACACATTACATCTAATCAAATTAATCCCAATTTGTAGTAGTATTGATGTTGGGTTATGGATTTGATCCCATGTCCCCACTCACGCTCCACCATCTTGTATAGAGCAGAAAGCTCCTTCCATCTCCAATCTTAGTTATGGAAGGTATCTTGACCAACAAATCTAGCTATCAAATAGACAATTTATATGGGAACTATAATAAAAGCCCATACTTACAAGAAATGAAGCCTTATTTTTCCCAAAAAGAATAGTATAAAGTTATGAAACATAAAGTACATTGGAATGACATGTAATGTTAATCATACTAAATGGCCATATATTGTAACCAAATTAGGGGAGTAGTCTTGCAAACGTTTTTATGTATGGCTCAAGATATGTTTGTCAGAGCCAAATTTGACCCATTTAAAAATTTGAACACATTCCAGGCATTGCTTCTAAAATCCAAATCAATAGTTCAAAACATCTTGAATATGGTGATGTGAGAATGAAAGCTAGAAGAAAAGTATTGGGTCACAACAATAATAATATTTTACATCTACTGCAAATCTTAAAATGAACCATCTAAAATGGTGGGCAATTTCTAAACATTAAAAAGGAACATAATGGTTAATTAAATACAAATGCACCATGACATTAAAGTTCCAAAATGATTATCAATCAAAGCCCATAAAACAATATCATCTTATTAAGATGATGGAAAGCACAAGGCATATATTGCATGTTTACAAATAGGTCCATACTAGTTGATACAATGCATTGATGGAAAAAACTACAGTCATTTAAGCATAGGGTAGTTTGTTGTTGCAAGATTGAAAGCTCTTTGAAGGCATGAATGGGATAGGGTTTTAAATAATTGAATTTACCTTCCAATATGGTAAGTCAAAGAAAGAATTCCTTTGTTTGACTTTTGTTTTTGCAGTGGGATTGCCCTCCTCTCTCCCACCATTAACCTTCCAAGAATCATACACTTCAGCGTGCTCCAAGACATCAACTCCAATCATAATTGGTGGGGCTTGCCTTCTTTCATATTTTCCATTAAAGTCACCAATGTTGGATTGATATGGGTGGTTTAATTGGTCGCAACCACCTATGATGAAATTCATAAACCATTTTCCCCAAATTTCAAGAATGGCAAGAAGAGGTATTTGGTCCACAAGTTGGACAACCTTTGAAGCCTTTGGTGACTTGGCCAGCCAACAACCCATGTGCTAGCAAATCATGGATTGACCACAACAAAAGAGCATGCATTGTAAATCTACAATCCCCAATGGGTCTTGTCACATCCCAAGCATGGACCCCTTGCCAAAATTCCAATAGCGATGCCATGTAGACATCAATATTCTTATTTTTTACTATTTCTTTTCTTGGAACCAACAACAAATGCATCACAAATAACTTTTTGGTTATGAGCCACAAAAGTAGGTTATAGTTTAAGACAAGCCCCAACTGTAAGTTATGTGGGTTAGCTGCAAATTTAGGCCATGAGTTTTCATCAATATGCCTCCATGCTTTTGAATCAATTGTGTGCCTAACCAATCCATCTTGGCTTTTGTTGTTGTGATGCCACCTTATTAATCCAAAAAGGTTGGGAGTTTTGAACATTTAATTCAATCTTGGAATTAATGGAAAGTGCATAAACATTTTATTTGGGACTTGATTTTGTCTAGGAACAAATCGAGACAATCCACAAATAGGGCAATTTTTTACTATACTATGTTTCTTGTGAAACATGATGCAACCATTTTCACATGAATGGATGGAAATGTTACTTAAACCCAAGTTTCAAATTAGGATTTTTGTTTCATAATGTGATTTAGGTAGATTATTTGGTTTAGGAAGTATGGAATTGTGTAGTAAAGACAACAATTCATCAATGAACCCAATAGTGCACCAATGAATAATAGAGGTATTCAATATCATGAAGGTGCATGTTAATCTACTTAGACCGACGTGGCTCTAGAAATAGTGAGATAAAAAAAACATGAACATGCCACACTACAATTCATATATGTGGGAATGAAAGGCAAGTTTAAAAGGCAAGTTGGAGTGTCTTGAACCCACCCACCCAACTCCAACCAAGGGTAGTACTACAATCCCAACAACTACAAAATTCAAACATTCAAATCTATAAAGGCCATAGAGAAAAAATAGGTCTTGACAATAATTCTTGTTGTAATAAAAACGATATAGGTAGAGTTGCACCACAAACCCAATCATTTACCTTCAACGAGATGAGACTAAGATGCACAACCCATAATGAATTGTAATACAACTGTCGTGAAGTTTGGGGCATCTGGTTGAATGAAAGTTTATAACAATCCACAATTTCCCCTGGCCTTTGATGAAGCCCTTCTGCAAGAGCCCCAAAACCTTATAATTTCAAAAGAAACTCAGTGTGAGAAAATGTTGGAATAATAACATTATATCCAAGTTTGAATTTCTAATTTGCAACACCAAGGGTAACAAATTGGACATTATACCCTATTATATTCAATGTATATTAGTCCTAATAAGTTTTGGGTGATGTTTTACTATGGCAAATCATGTGATTTATAAAAAAAAAGGTGTGGGTTTCCATGGAAGTGAATTTTGCTTCACAATTATCTGAAATTCATGGAAACATGTCATAAAAGGTTTAATTGACCCAACATGAATTGCCATAACCTTATAATAACAAATCACAAATTTTGTAGGTGACATTTCATCAAGCATGTAGATTCAATATTTCTCTAATAAATACTTTATTGTAATTAACTTTGGGATAGAGAATGAACGACCACCTGAAGTAGTAATGGATTAAAAATTTGCACTTGGTGAAGATTTTGGGTTCATTAGTCCAAATCTTGCAGCACAATTTTGGACCCTTGGTTGTAGGAAAAAAATAATTTGTGTTTTGGTTTTTATAGGCATGTTAATGTACGTCAATTTTTTTGTACATAGGATTAAAAATTTAGCCTAATTGATGAAGTTCATATGCAATAATTGCAAAACTTGCAATTAAAACAAAAACCTAGTGTAAGAAAAAACTATAAAACACCAATTTCTTGTCCAAGTTCATTATGTGTCATTCAAGTTTCACTTTGAGAAATCAAGTCCTTTGCAACTTGTCCTATGCAACTAAAACTAGTTCTAAAAGACATTTTTTAGTGCATAGGACAAGTTGTGAAGGACATGATTTCTCATATTGTTTTGAACACCAGGGGTGAGGAAATGGACAATCCAAGCTAGCTATATAACCAACCATCTCACTATCACCTCTAACATGTTGTAAGAATTGTCTTTAGGTGATACAAACTATCTAATTATGTGATTTGTAACATGATTTTGTGTGACTTAACATTGAAGTGCATTTGCCTTCAATGAATGGCAATTGAATTTCATGGAGATGGTCAATGCATTTGTGTGCTAAAGTGGAAATCATCGTGATGGAAAGGGGAATGTTCACAACAATAATCAGTGTGTGGCATTTCAAGATCTTCGAACTCTAACTTAAATCCACCTAACTACATGCAACACATGACATTGGTTATAATATTTTTTTTTCCTACTAGCCAATCTATTATGCCATTTTTTTGTGCAACATCCTCCCATTTGATGTTAGGCTATGGATGACATTATCAAAAACCTTTCCATTTTGAATAATCAAGATCAAGTTAAACTTACTAGTGAATTATTTGCATGTAACGCATAACGTTCTTGCCTTGGGCATCGGTCGAATGCTGCACACAACAAGAAAAAAAACAAATCAGCTAACAAATGAAATTTTTATTAGAACAAGTCTACTGAAGTGTCTATCCAAACAAAGTGACAGGGAACATGTGTTGTTGAAAATACATTTAGCCTTTGACAAGAAAAACTAGTTCATTTACTCTTCGATGAGTCATCGTAACATCTGATGCTAAACCTGCAACATTCCAAACTTCTTACCATATATTTGAGTAACAAAACATTTCAAATTCAATACTTCCAAGCGCAAAATACCCCTAGTCAATGTGCACAAGAAAAAAAATTTGTTAGTAGAAGGGAAAAAAAAGGTACAAAATTGAAAAATTGTTGTCAAACATGCAATTGCACCTACTACTTGATTAAACTAATGTTGTAAAGAAACTGTATCCTTCATAAAACCTAAAATTCCATATAAGTTAAATAGGTTGATCATGGCCTTTTGATAGATTGGGTGGATGTTGATTAGCTATGAATAAAGACCTAACAAGTTGGAATCTACATTGTGCTATTACTTGAAATTTCATGAAGGTCAAATAGGGGTTCTTCACAAATCACACCTTATTATAATTCCATTGCGTCCATGAGGGTGTTTGGTAGAGTGGCGACACCAATATCAGTCCAACTACATGTTCCCTATATTTCAACTACAAAAATAGATGTCAAAATTATGCTTAAGTTTACACTAAATGGGTTAAGAACTTTCAAAATATCCCAACATCTAAGACATCCATTTTAAGATGATAGATCCAACAATTAGAAAAACTTGTCCTCTTGCCATCATCACATTCACATGCAAATCCTCATATTTCAATTGAGCTATTGCAACAAAAGGAAGAGATGGTAACGGTTGAATTGTAAAAAATAAGAAGTTTAGGATTCGTATTGCAAAATTTGTAAGGATATATAAGCTCCTCATGTGACCCAAGCCTAATAACTTCATCTCACTCACAACAATCGAAAGAACTCATGAATCCAACAAATTCAAAACAATCAAAATTATAGACATTCAACAATCCAAGTGCATGTCTTCCCCTAACCACATCCAAAGTGCTAGTAGAATAGGCCAATTTATAACAAAGATGATGTGACCTCTATATGAGGGGCAAAGACAACAACACCCAAACCCACGTTGGATGATGAGAAGGAAATATATGTTGTGCAATCACCCATTGAATTTCATTGTTATCAATTATATTCTGTCCACAACAAGCCTACAATAGTACAAGTCACATACAATTGATGGTTGAGGATTCCTTTAACATAGACAAGTACAAAGGAAACATAGATTTGGTGCAAATACATGTAGTAAGCTGAAGAATCCATACATCAAAACCTGGTTACATCACCTTGAAATAATCTACATCTAGAATTGTGTTGATTTAACCTTAAATAGGATGGTGTACAAAAAAATGTGTACCTTGTTTATAATCCAAAATCCTCTTTTCCACATGTTGTGCATTATAGGTAGGAAATTAGGCTAGATGCATGCAAAAGGCATCTAACTACAGAAGCAATGTTTGGCAAGAACTTGGGTAATTAATTGAATGTTATTACCCTAGATAGATTAGATATCTAGGGTCCCTATTGCATGAGTGGGAATAATTAGGTGTTGTTTGAGGATCGTGTTTGAAAAAACATGTACAACTCCTCCATATTTTCCACATGGCAAAATCCATGCCCAAAATGCCTTTCAAGTCCAAGCAACAAGAACATTGAGGTGAGTGTACCCACCTCAAAAGTGCGCAACATATATAACAACATCGTAGTATTGTGCACTCATGTTTGTGGTATTCTGGATCCTTCAACAGTTCATTGCTATCTAAGATGATGATATGTTCATTTTTGTCATCATAAACAATTATGATTAATTATTGCCACCGTTCAAAACATGTAACAAACTGCCACAACTTTATTGTGCCTTTCATCACTCAAAACAAAGTGCAAAATTATTCCATTGAAGTGTGAAGGTATGTTGTTTCTCACTTGAAAGAAAATGTATTTAATCTCAATGTATATTGATGCGATTTTCTTCATTGCCACACTAAACCTTAGCCCAAGCTTGTAGTTGTTTGTCCATAGTGACACAAAATCCAACAACAAAACAAGATCATTGACAACCCTAAACTTCTAGTAAATACATATATTTTTCACAAGTTTGCAATGAAAAGGGTTTCATGGGACTCACAAAAACCTTGCCATTGTAGGTCGAATGTTGTTGCGTTTGACCTCAATGCTAATATTCCGAAACTTAATAGACAATGATGTTGAAAAAAAATGCAAGAAATAATTCCAAGGAAAACAATTAAGATCCATACTTGTTTTTACCTTGAAATCCGAGCTTGCCTTAGAATTTCTATGGAGGTTCAGAATCAAAAATTCTTCCAAAGATTAAAGCAACCAAGACATTTGTTTAACAAAAAAAGAAGGGTGTTTGGAGTTTATGTTTCCCTTGCTATTAAGGCATGGAACAAATATTGTTTTACCCTTAAGTCTTGTTTGGAAAGTCAATAAGATGGTTTAAAGTTAGATGTTATCAATTGATTAGGTCTTGGGTTCTTGATTATCACAATATTGAACTTTAGTTAGGGTTGAGGATCGATTCTGGGTGAAATTTTAATTTATTTTTTCACGTTTGTTGACCGAAATTAAATAATTGCAAAATATTTTTAAATCATTGGTTGCTAATTATTGATATCTATTAGGGAATAAAAGATGATTTTTAATAATTATATTATTTTCATTCCATATTTCTATTTTAAGATGGTTAAAAAACCCAATTTGTGTAAATTTTCACATGAATTCAACATGGAAAATTTGATCATGACCTATATAAATTAAAGATTTTTCATGAAAAAATGGCCCAAATATGTCAGATTTTTCAAGAAATTCCGAACATGTATTTGAAAATATTCCAAAAGATTTTATTTATTCCATTTTCATGTTTAGAATGATCCAAAAATTTGGGTAAATTACTTTAGGGATGATTCTGCCATGGTTACATCACATAATCCTTAAAGAAAACACTAGTTAGAATTAATCAACTAGGACAAAAAAAGAAATCAACTATGTTTGAACACCTTTTAAATCACTACAAGGTGAAAATCCTTTAAGGTGTATCACATAGGATGAAAAGGGCCTAATCCTTATTACAGTCCTTTTTTACCTTATATTTTGATCCCCATAAAAAATAATGAATCAAAAGTTGTTAAAAATTTCATAGGGACTATATTTTAAACTATTATTATTCTAGATTCCATCATAATCATTCATAAACATGTCTTTACATGGTAAAAAAGGACTAGGTAAAAAATATAGAAAATAGTGATGAGGTCACAAGATTTTGGTACACCTTAAAGAATTTGCACCTTATAGTCAAATATATAAATTATTATATAGTCATGTCTTGTATTACTATAGTCATTTAGCCATTTAATTATAGTCATTAGTCATAATATTTATTACAAGAAAGTAATTAAGCAAATATTATTCCATATTTGACTATAAGACTAAGAATGGGCACTAGTAATAAATCTTTTAGTCATCTAAACCATGTTTTGGTGTAGTGAATACAACAATGGAACAAGTTATCAAATGACCTGCAAGCAATCACACATTCTAAGATTCCGAGAATTGGTAAAATGTGCAAAGATAAATGAATTACATCCATGGTGATTATAATCAGATTTCAGATTACCACAAAGGCATTTGCAATAACATTTCATATTGGGATTTGACATTAGAAGAATGGGACAAACTTTAATTGCCAAAACAATACAATGAAAATTGTTACAATGCAATTAAGGCTTTTCAGGGGGAGAGAAGACTCAGTGTTCCAATCCACGTGAGGGATCTATAAGTAGAAGGTGATGGAGTCTATGCACCATAGAGAGAGTAAGAGGAAGCACATTTCCTTACGCAACTAGTTATTCAAAATTTGATGCAAAAGTTGTTTGCTAAAGATTATATTTTTGATGATAGTCAAGAGGTTTCTTAATTCAACCAAGGCATAAATCCAAATAACATAGTTAACCTAGATAACTTTTCATAATCTTTTGGATTACGTAATCTTCCTCTGCATGTGTCATGCCTTCATAAAAGATCAAATTCAAATGCCTTCGCGAATCAACATTTTTGAATCATCATCCGATGAGCAACCATTGCCGAATAGTCAAGACACAAATGAAGACTGGTTACAAATAATATTGATATGAAGAAAGATGATTCCAAGTTCAATTAGTCTAACATTCCAATTTAACATTTCAATTTCTTTGGGCTAGACAATGCATTGAGTTAAACAATAGTAGTGGAGTTTACTTGAACAATTATCATTAAAATACACAACAAAATTGAACTAAACATCAATAGTGGAGCTTACTTGAACAATCTTCATCAAGATAGACAACAAAAGTGAGTTAAACATCTATGGTGGAGCTTACTTTGAATTTAACATTTTCCATTTCAATTGAAAACTTGAAACAAATCCAAGAAAAGTTAGTCAATTAGATTACCATTTGAACATTAAACCCAATAGAACTCTAAAATCATTTCAATGCCATGATTGAGTTCATTTTAGTTTCATTTTGACATTGTAACATTTCAACTTGTTCATTTTCTATGTGCTTTTCTATTCCCTAGATATGCTTCAAGTGTCATTCTTTGATTAGATCCAAAAGTTCAGTACCTTCTAAATTAACTTCTCCCTCATTATGTCCTGCATCCATCCTATGGTGTTGACACCTTCTTAATCCACCTTGCAGATCTTCTTGTACTAGTTATTGCATCAACACATTAACATCAACATCCCTCCCATCCAATATCATGTTGTACAACAAGTAACAACATCAAGAAGAAAGATGGTATGTAGATTGTTTTTGACCAACAATTTTATGAAAGTCTTTTTTAGTATCCCAAAGGCATTTTCCACCACATTGCTCCCCTTTTAAAGATGTTTGTTATACAATGCTTCCAAAAATGTGTGCTTAATGTTTGCACTCTATTTATGGGGGATCATGAGTTAAGGCAGAAGCAGATAGTTTTTATTTCCAATGATGTAGGGGTTAATGCCATCTTGTGATCCATGTTCAAGGAGAAGAATCCATCAAAAGTTGTTTTTTTATAAAGGCTAAACAATCACAGAACTTTAAAATTGTTCATGGATCCTAGCAATCCCATAAAAACATTTCAAAACCTTCTCAAGGACATTAAAGAGCAGAGAGCTTGAGCAACTTGTGAAAGAAAAAGCTTTTGAACAAAGAAGCTACTATTAAAAAAAAAAGGTGCATGATGAGGTGAGGACAACTTTGAACGTAGCAAAGGTGTGTGGTGAGGGCCATCCTTCATCATCATGAACGTTACCACCCCACTAACTTTGGGCTAACTCTTGACCATAGCTAGCACTTTGGAACTAACCTACTTACGTGCATACAAAAATATCATCACTCTTGAACAAAGATAGGCAAAAAAATTTACAACCTATTAACTAAACTTCCATGATTACCTACGTTCGACCTAATGCCTAATTTCAGCCTAACTTTTAACTCTAACTTTAACTTTAGGTCTGAACATACCTTTAGTTCCATGGCAAGTTCAACATTTTAGTGTGAAAAAAAAATTATATTTTGAAGATTCCATGTTCAATATATAATTTCCCATTACTACATCTTCTTAAAGAAATCTCTATTTTCCTTCACAATGTTTTTAAAGACAAAAATTAAAAATTGAAAATTTCAACATTTTTGAAAATAACACAATTAGTCAAGGAACAACCAAGGTATTATGTATCTCTGACATGCTGTGCTGGTGGGTGCCAAGGTGGTGTTGTTGTTGGTCACACTGGGATCTAGTTATTTTAAAGAATTTTAAATCCAACACACAAAGTAGGAAGTACTTCAAATTTCAGCGTGCTTTTTTTTTAATACCAAATTTCGCACTATGACAACAAAAAAGAAAAAGAAAAAACTCATGTGCAAATGCTAAAAAGGATTTTCTGGGGTTTTTTTGTTTTTAGGTTGCAAATTCGCCATATTTTGTGAAAAAACTATCGCCATATTTTGAAGTAGCCACATTGTTGTTGTTGTTGATCTTCTTCTTCTTCTTCTTCAGAACTGGAAGAAGAAGAAGGTATGTTTTGCTGGGTGTTGTAGTGGGATGATGTGATGGTGGAGTTTTTGTTGTTGCAGGATTAATAGAGATGGTGGAGGAGGAGTTTTTGTTCTAGCAGCATTAGTAGCAGCAGCAGCATTGATTGATGGAGGAGAACAGCAACAGCAGCAGCAGCAGCAACAGCATCGAGGGTAGCCTCTATTGCATCAGCCCCTCCGCACGTCATGGAGGAGGAGCAACTCAGTGCTTCCAAACCTTTTGCGTCTTATCCGGACGCCATTTCTCGCAATGGCGTCACAAGGGAGATCTGGTCAGCTCCTCCATTTCTTCAACATCTTCTTCTTCTTCTTTGTTTTGTTTTTTTTTGTTTTTTCTTGGCCTAGAAGCTCCGGCCATCTACCTACATTCATGATTTTTCTTGTGGTGCATGCAAGATCTTTTGTTTTTTTCCTTCTCTCTCTCATCTTTTATTAGGGTTGGAATCTGTCTTTTTCGTTGAGCTCGAAAAGAACAGAAAAATCTTTGCATTCAAGAGGAAAAATGTCTACAAAAGTTGGAAGAGTTTTTTTTTTTCTTTTCCTGAATAAAATCGGAGTCGAATGCTGTACAAGCCTGCTGCAACAAGGAGAGGGAATGCTCACCAACTGTAATCCCTAGGGTTTGCAAAATGCAGTACCTATACTCTCAGTGGTTTGGATTTTTTTTTTCCCTGGTGCCTAGAGAGTCGAACTCTAGTTCACTTCTTCACTAGCCATGTTGATGATGATGAACCTGTTCTGTACTGATTTCTCTGCTGCAATCTCATAGATGGATGTCTTGATGTTGTCTCAGATTCTACTACTACCTGAATCGATGCTTCTTGGGTTTTGGGCTTGGAACATGGATTAGGTGCCACTGCGATCTGGGGTTCTTGATTTGGATCATAATGTGGAAGATACAGGAAGGCAGGTTGTGGATGTCAAGGTAAAGATGGAACTGCATGTTTTGGTGCTCTGGGTTTAGGGATTTTTTTCCCCATGTTACTTGCATGATGTGCCACCCATCGTTCTGAGCTTAAGTTCCAGGTGATGTCATTTGGAACTTGGTTTTTCTTTCTGAATGTTAACACTTACTCACTGAGAGCATGGAGCCCAGATGTGCAGAGAGCTTGAGGGGCATATAAGGGAGGAAGTAGTGTAGGAGTCAGTTTTGTTGAAATATGGCAGTTTTCTCGTACATTTTGAGCAAGGGTTATATCTCAAGGGTTCAAGGTGTGTAGCTTTTGAATGAAACACTCAGGTTGTCTTTGTAGCAACTGCTCTAACCCATGAGGTTGGTACAGTTTGATGTGATACACCTTGACATACATATTTACTTGCACACTCTTTGCAGGTTCTTTACACAATCCGGCTCTACAGTACCACTGATTTTAAGAAGGAGGTGCTGGTAAGACAATAGCAAATGCACTTGTTAGTACATGGCACTATAATGTGGACATCATAAAATTTGGTGTTTATCCTAATCTCTATGTGATGGCTCTTACTTGATCACATGGCTTTTTTGCTATCATCACAGATGGGTGCAGAGAGTTCTGAGGAGATTGCAGAATGGTTCAAGGCTTTCACATGCTCCCTTGGCAAGGTATTGTGATGTTGATGGATGGTGATAGTTTCATCTCGTTATCCAGTGTGTATGGCACTAGTGAGTTGATTTTATCTTTCATGTTATGATAGGTAATTCTTGTTGCTGTATCAGCCACATCATCTAAGACCAGATGCTTGAACTATTATCAGTAAGCTTCTATGTGCAGCTCAAAAAGACTGAATCTTTTTGACTGATTTTGTGCATGGCTTGATGAATTCTGTTCTGTACAGCCCCTGGACGTAATCCCTGATACTTGGCCACCCTCTGCAAGCATGCAGATAGGGTGCTTCACTGAACCACAGTAAGTCTCTACATTACATTCCTGCATCACAGGTCCACCCTGTATTTCTGCATGTGGTGACATAGTAGATGAAACTTTTGGATACTTGTCCTAGAATTCACCCTGCTAATTAAGACCAGTTGGAATTGAGGCCATTCATGTGAACCCCAAGTACTTTTGTGTTTCTGATGTCTTAGACTACTTGGAAACTGATGTAAGTCTTGCTCTTGACCTGGTTGGTGTTTAAAGCTGGGGTGATTCAAGACCAACCAATGTGTTGAGGATGGAGGTGGAGTCACCTCTCATTCAAATGCAGAAAGAAAGACCTTACACCAGCTTGGGAACCCCAGGACCAGGTCTTTACATTCAGCATCATGCCAAAGCTTGCTCATTTGTCTGCACCCACACCTCATGTGGGCTTTGTTTACCACATTTTTTGTGGTTTGGTCATTATCTCAGGCTTCAGTTTCCTTTGACTTACAAGTAAATTATGAACTGCAGAAACACCTCTTTTGTCCGAAAACTTCAGCAATGGAGGGACAGTGGATTTTCATACAGTGTCACCTAGGACTGTGCCCAAGTGGAGTCTGGTTGGTTGCAAAAATGGTAGCTTGCCCTGTAATTTTGTCATACAAGTGTTAACTTCCTTTGCTGCTAGATTAGTGTCGATGCTGATCATGAAATAAATCTTGATACCCATGAATGGGTGCTATACAGGATTGATGTGTTAGCTTTCCATTGGAGTTTTAAAGTAGCAAACCAGCTGTCAAAGTCAATCCTACTAGATATTTGATTGTTAAGTGTATCTGAAGTTTCCAGTCAAATATCAACACCTTGATGACAAGTTTTCAAAGGGAGTTGACTTATTTTCTGCTCTGTTTGGTTGGTTTCTAGGGTTGAGGTTTTTTGAGGAGACACCAGATTCTCTGTTCAACTATAAGGTCAGCCTGAGCACTTTAGCTTTACATGTTGCAGAGTGTGCTCTTTGCACTTTACTTTAGCGGATGTTCTGCATCCAAGTAGTGACCAGCTGGGCACTTCAAGGTTTATCTTTTGGGAGCATAGGGCCCGTCCAGCTACCTGTATTGGGTGATAAGGATTGTCCGTTTTCACTGGCCTTTGCCCACTGTAGGGAGGTGATGAAGTCTGTGGCGATGGTGTGATAGACAAGTCACCATCATATACATGCTACTGTTGATGGTCCCTGAACGGGTGTGAGACTGGCACTGTTGTTCATACTGCTTTAGTGTTTTATTTTGTTTTTTTGTTCTTTTTTGGTTTCTGTTTCTTGGTCCTTTGTTCTCTGTTTTGTCTTTCCTCCTTTGGAATTCTCTGTGGCTTGTTGAAGAAGTGTTAACCTTGCTTTTATTTTTCTTAATTGTGAGAGGGGTTTTCTCAATTCTTATGACAGATATAATCTATCTTTGCACTGGTAGTTTCAGCAGCTTCCTCCTGTTTCTACCTTCTGTGCACATTGTCAACTTCCACTAACCATCAGCAATTCCAGATGATATTCTTGTTTTACAAATCAGTCAATAAGTGATCTTGTTTCGGAAATGGTTGCAGCTGCCTGTGACAAAAGCGGTCGGTGTTGTCAAGGCTCCTGCTGATCAAATTTTCAATCTTATGATGGACTATGGACCAGAACGTCACCAGTAAGTGTGCAGTTCTGGACATTCACTCACAAGCCTTATAGAATATAGAGTTCGTGCTACTGTGGCACATGTGAGGTTTTGTTAGGATTCTATGTTTGGGTGGTTGATGAAAATGGAATTCAGAGTTGTAGTCACTCATACCTTTTGTTTAGGTTTTGCATGCAAGATGCAGTCCTGAATCAATAGCCACATTTCCTGTTTGCAGATGGGACCACATGTATCAAAGTGCATCTATTATAGAGACCATTGATGGGCACTCTGATGTTCTGTATTTATGCCTCCGACATGACTGGATGTGAGTTTGCTGGTTCAGACATTGATGTCATCTTCTCACTGTCATGGATAGTTATCAGGCACCAGTTGTTGCAGTTGTCATAATAGGAGGAATAAGAAATAATAGATGCATGGCCAATGGTTTTGTGTCAGGTTTTGTGATGGAATTTACCTGATTGCATCTCATTTGTTTTCTCAAGCTTGTTGTATGTGCAATCTGCTGAAGTCTCTTGCTTGGCATTTCATCTATATGTATCAATTGTTGGGTTCTTCTCAGGTGGGCACATCCAAGAGACTTTTGCTTATCTCGTTATTGGAAACGAGAAGAGAATGGTACTTATTGTGAGTAGACAATACCAATGACATGATCTCTTTGTATGTTCTCTGGATGATGACTTCTCTGTTTATTTAGTCTCCAGTTACTAAAGGATGGATCAGGGACATCTAGAGATCGGTATGTTGTGCACCAGAACAGATCTAGAAACATTGTTTTGTGTCTTACTTCTTGTACATGGAAATGAAGGAAAAGGGAGAAATTAATCATGGTATCATGGAGCTATACTGCACTTTCCATTTATGATTGGTTCCAGCTGTGTTTTACAGGTCGGTACCCAAATGGCCCCTCCAGCCTGGACATGTTCGAGCATATATACACAGTAAATTCTGACCTCAAGCCAATTTGTATTTTGTTGCCATCATGGTTAGGAAGATGGTGAGTGGGAACAAATTACTGTACAATGAGGTCCAAAGACCACAAGGATAATATGGAAGGCAATCCAGAGGAGTACTGAGGTCTGGTTGACAAAGATACAAAACATGAAGAAGAGTTGCACATTTAAACATGTCTTCAGTGATTTAGCTTGATCTTACATTGTGTTGTTTTTGGATTGGGGAGCAGGTGGTTGTTACATTGTAACACCTTTGAAGAGTGGTCCTTCCAGGAAGCCACGGACACTTGTTGAGGTTGTCTTGGAGATGGACGTAGCAGGGTGGTCCTCATTGTGTGGGACATGGTTCTGTTCATACCCAGTTCACTTGAGAAATTCTCTCCTCAGTGTGGTTGCAGGTCCACCTCTTTTTTTCCTCTGATCTCACTGATATCTCTCTTACATCTCTCTGCTTTCTCTATGCCAATAATTTCTTGCAATTGGCTTCTGGCAACTGTGGCTTTACAATAATCTCCAAGAACATAAGTGCTGGTCTGCTGTTTGGATAGGGTGGCCTATCAACAGTCTCTTTGTGATTCTCCAAGTCTTCCAAGGATGGCCTGTGTGCAGGTACAAATATTGATGTATGCAGTTGTTTCTTGCTGCTTTGGTCTGCCAGGAATACGAGAGTATGTTTTAGCGCAAAGAGTGAACTCAAGTGTCACAATTGTGAAAAGGCTTAGTATGGAGTTTATGGGCAATCACTTCCAGCGATGCAACACTGCTGAATCCTTTGTCACCAGTACCCCATTCCTCAACACTGAGGAGCTGGATGAGTTCCATGATGCGACCATGGACCAGTTTTCAGAGTTCTCAGAGGTGAGACTGCTAACCAAAACACATCATTGTGATTCTAGTTATGCTTCCAGTTATAAGTTCCTTCCTCATTCTTAAAGACTTGCTTTGTTTACCTGCAAGTTTCTCTTGTGGTTTCAAAGTATTAAGGCTTTAGCTCCTTGGAGAGTCATTCTAAAGTTTTACAAGTCTTAAGTGTATCAGCAAGTTCTTTTACTCCTTTTGTTTGCATTTTTCCTTTGTGTGCTATTTTTGTCCTCCTGTTTTCTTTTGTGTCCTTCTAGTTAAAAGTTATTTCCTTATTTCCTTATTCTTAAATACATGCTTTGCTTACGTTTAATGGTTGTCTTGTGGGTTTGAAGTAGTAAAACTTTAGCTCCTTGTAGAGTCATTCTAAAGTTTTGTGTGTCTTGAGAGAGTGTTCAAGAGAGTTCTTTGTTTCTTTTGTTCATGTTGTTTCTGTTGTTTTTCTCTTTCTGTGTCCTTGTTTTTGGGGCCTTTTCTAAGGTAAATAATAGAATCCCAGTTTGTTAAATGACATTCAAAGGCTTTGTTATGGGTGAGTCTCTGCAAGTGCCTGCATCATGATCTTTGAATCATAACAAGCGATGCCTTTTCAGGCTTCCCTACTGCTTAGGAGCAGCCCTCCCACACAAAAGGGGGCTTCTTGAGTCCTTATAAGATCGGAGACCTCTGTTTGAGCTGGCAAGTGCCTCTTAATTTGACAGCTTGCTTCTATTCATAAATCTCTAAGGTTCATTCAGTATGATAGATTCTTTTTTTTGACATGATATTACCTAAATAAGCTCCATGATTTTGGAAATCAAAACGTAAAATGGGGCCCAGTTAAAAGGGTAATTTCCAATACTCATTTTTGTATCTTCAACATTAAGTCTATTAACAAACTTAAAGGCTGTGGCAAAAACACCTTAATTCTTTAGCTAGCCTTTGTCCATGTGATGTAATGAAAGGGACACAAACCTTCGTTTGTTCATCCTTATAATAAAGTTTGGGTTCCTATTTGTGTCCGTCCTTGTCTCTCTATAGCACTTTCTTCCCTCATGTGCCAATTTCTGGGGAGAGTGGTTCATCTTCTATTGATGTGCAACTAGTTTCTGGTTGTAGCTGACACCTTTCTCCCCATAGAATTTTTGGGATTACAAAAGAGGATTGAATTTTCTTTCTTCTCTTATGTCTCTATTGCTTTTTTCTTTAAGTATAAAACCAAGAATTTGGTTCATATGCTTATGTTTCTCTTTGAATTTCCTCCTTGTGATCTCAGTATTGGTGTTGGCCATGCTTTGCAACTCACTAAAATTGAGCCTTTTTATTGCAAGAAAAGGTCATTCTCCCCAGTCAAGTGCTTTCTTCCTAGGTAGAGATCTCCTTATCCCTGTCTTTGTTTGCTCACATATGGGTAAGATAGATCTTTCAGCCATTCAAAATCTTCCTAGTGTTTTAGATTGTCTTTCTTTTATAGTTAGGAAGTTTTGGTCCTCTCCCTTGATTGCTTGGAAGTATGTCAAGACTTCTGGTCAAGAGTTCTTCAACTATAGGGAGATGGGAAGGTTTGTTCATTCCTCAAATCCAGAAAATTCTGCACAATGACTGTGATTGTAACCGTTTCCCAAGATGTTTGTGCAGCCATTTCCACTTCCTGTACTGATGTTTCTAAGGGGCTCAGTTCTTTCTACAAAGCTATTTTTACTATGGTCAATGATCTTTGGGTGTCGAATCTCAGAAAGTTCCTGTTAATGGTTGGATTTGCAATGACTCTACACCAGTAGTGGATGTGATAGAACTCCTTAATATTTCAAGGTCAAAAATTGATAAAGCTTCTCCACTCTTGCTGCAGTCATTTGATGTTTCAACTCTATACACTAAGACCTGACAGAACTAAAAGCTGGTATGAAAGTTCTGATTAATGAATTATTTTATTGGATGTTTACACTTTGTTGTTTTGAGTTTTTAATTGTTCAAATAACAACTCTGAACTTTAGGTACCTCACACCAGCATGTCCCTAAAGACATCTTGTGAGTTAAATTGTATTTCTGAAGGCTTCTCTTGTAACTTCTTGGATCTAGCTGTGAAGCAAAGTCCTTGAGGTATATCTGTGATATTTTTGATAAATGTTCTTAACCAGAGTATGCAGGTATTGACATGATTTGTATACCTCATGTTCATTCCAACATCTCTATTTCTGAAAGTTGGGTGTTTTCAATAGTCAATTTTACAGGTTCTTGAGGCCTTGTAGTTCTAAAGATTTCTTTGTTTCTCAGTTGTTCAGTCTCATTGTCCTTCTGAAGAATAAAGGCTACCCTCTAAAGATTCTGTTTAAGTGTTGAAGGGGACTAGAGGGTTGCTCAATAAAGAAAAATTCCCTTTTGGAATTTCAGCATTTGGAGTCTTCCAAATGATTTTTGTTGTTTGTTGCTACCTAGTATCATGGTTGTGTCTTCACATTGCTCCCAGACTTGCAACAGAAACTTAGTATGCAGGTTACTGGTTGCATTGGTCCATACCCACTATAGGGCACTGATGAAGTCAGTGGGGAAGTTGTGATAGAGAAGTCACTATCATTCATGCTATTGTTGACATTCCCTGAACAAGTGAGAGACTGTCACTGTTGTTCGTACTCTAAGTCAGTATTTTTTGTTTTCTTGTTCTTGTTTTGTGGCTGTAGTGTTCTTTCTTTCCAGTTTTGTCAGTCCTTCTCTAAGTGTTTCTTTGAGGGAGAAGTTTTAACCTTGTTCTGGATTTCTTAATCATGAGAATGGAGATTTCTTGATTCTCATAAGATACATATATATGTGTGTGTGATTGGTGTAATGAGGACAAGTTGTACTTTTCAAGTGAGGATGCAATATTTTGGCTTACTCATACACTTTCAAATCAAGGCTGTTGTAGATAGCTTTCAGTATCCATCTTAATATCAGGCTCTCTCCTGTAATTGACCTACTGCATTCGGAAATAAATGGTAGGAACCAATTGTTTCCCTCATGAAGTGAGTTGCTATTTCAGACTGCATCGGAGACATTCAGCATTCATGTGGAGACTAGTAAACCACCAATAATGGCAACTTCAACCCCAACAGGTTGCAATTGCTTTTCAGAATACTTCTTTGTATTTTCTCAATAGTTCTCAGACTGGCCTGCTCATTGTTAACAGATTTAAGGCCATGTGCAGGTGAAATAATATTCTCAAACTGTAGTAACTTCCAATTTTGTGTGAATGTCCATAGATTCTCCATTTGAAGCTTTTGTTGTGATTGTTTAATGCAGCTTGTCCACAGCAAGGTATATTTGACATGCCTTACTTCAGGGGTAGTCTGTCAAGGGGGCCACTGAAGGGTGGAAAACATTGCTTCTCAGAACCAGAAAGCAGTAACTTTTTGTTAAGAGGAAGCAACTTTTTCAAGAACCGCTCTATGGTAAACAGTTGCTTGCTTTGAAGTCCATACTGCAATCCATTTGTTATTTAACAGGTACAAGTTGTGGTTTTGTAGTAGGCCAATGAGATGTGCTGTCTTTTGGGTGTGGTGATGGCAGGTGCCAGCAGGAGAGCCTGTGTGCAAGTTGGTTGCAGTGGACTGGTTAAAGGGCAAGGATAAGATGGACAATGTATCTGGGCACCCTCATAGCCTTGTGCAGGTACTCATTGTCACCTTTTTCTAAACTATTGGCATAGCTTTTACTGAGTATAACAGGTCAAATGTGTTCCTCTGGCACTTTGTGAGTTACACCTACTTCTGGTTTGCTAGAACTGACCAAATGGGAACGTTCAAGTATTTTGGATTTTTCCTCTGCAATTTCATAGATATGTAACCGGCCAATCTTTTTGGTACTGCACACAGCCAAAAATGTTACAACTTGTGCATTCAGCCTGAGTGAGCATTCTAGTTGTCACAAATTTCTTTTGTCAACATCTGGGTCACAAAAATGACCTTGAAGGAATCTTTGTGATTTTGCAGAAGGCTTCGTTTAATGGAGAGCTTTTCTTTTTCATTTTCAACTTGCAGGTAGTGCACTGTCTATTGCCTTTTCTTAGTTTAGAAGTACCAAGATTAAACAGTGAAGGATTATCACTCTAGTGATTATTGGGGAAATTTACTCTCTTGTATTGGTAGAGATTGTTCATTGGCAAGATATTTCTTGTCCAAACTTGGGTCACATATTGAAAATTTTCACTGATATCTTCCCTCTTTGCAGGTGCCTTACACACCAAATTATAGCCTTTTGTTTTATTTTGTCACTGGTGAGGAAATTCTTGAAGGCTCCCTGCTGCATCGTTTTATCTTTGGAGATGACACCTTCCGAAACAGCCGGCTTTCTCTTATACCTGCCGTACCTGAGGTAGATTTAGGGAAATCACTTGTTTCTTGTCCATTGCAGATTTTTTGTGGGATGTACACTTGCTTATGTCTCCTGTTGAGAACAGTGGTGTTTTGTGAATAGAGGGACAGAATGGTGTGCTGTGGTATGTACAGTCATGTCCACAGGCTTTGGCAGAATTGTGCAGTGATTGTTCTTGCCAGCTATTCAAAGATGTGTTGACGTGTTGACAGGGATCTTGGATAGTTAAGCAAGCAGTGGGCTCAAGGGCAGTACCACTAGGTCAAATACTGGATACCACTTATCATGTAGGGTTCAACTACATTGAGGTATGGAGTCAGACACAACTCATTCACACCTGTCTGCATTGTTGATCTTTTCTACCAGATGAGGGCTTTTAGAGCGAGTCAATGTGTTAAGACAAAATACGTGACCTACATTTCAACTGAAGGGGAGTGGCAGTGAAGTGAAGTGAAAGTGTTATTCTTTGGGAGCTGATGAATTCAGTGGGTTGTCCACTGCTATTAATGACAATGGTGAAGGTCTGAGACTCCTGTGAGTGATTCATAGGGTTATGACTTCACTTGTTGTCATGTTACCTTTGAAGTGTTGCTTTAGAGATTTCACTGTAAATTTCATATATATATCTCCAAACCACAAGTTATGTTCATATTCACTTCTGCAACATTTGGGGTTGGCCTGCAGATAGATTTGAACTTGGGATCATCTGGAGTGGTACGAGGAATCATGGGCTTGGTCTTCGGCTACATATCTGCTCTTGTGGTTGACTTCGCATTTTTTATAAGAGTGTGTTTACGAACCTGTTCTCTTCATAGGTTATTTGTAATCTCAATGGGGAGTATTTTTGTTCCACTGGCTAGGATGGATCATGAGGGGTTATTCCTTACTGAAGCTTCTTAATAACTCACCTAGCGAATTTTTTCATGTCTCCACAGAGTGATGTTGAAGAAGAGCTGCCGGAGCGTATCCTTGGAGTTGGCCGGATAGCACATTTGCAATTGGATAAGGCTGTGCCACCCCTTGCTGGCATCTGAGGGAACTTGGCATCCAATAAAACTTTTTCTGCAGAATTCTACGAAAATAATGGTAGTTGTGAACACTCATGAGGATTCCATACTCTGTCTGTGCATTCGATTCCTTAGCATTTATCAGCATTGTGTGCACAAGGTTAGGATGTACTCAAGTGCACTTTGAGCTCTGAATTGAAGTCAAACAAGCATGTGTATTTCAGCTTGAGACAAATTCTCTTGATGTAATACAGCTGCTTTTGAAAACTTTAGGTAAATGCTTGATTACTAATATATGCAAATTCAGCACTTGCTGCAATGCTTTCATGTTGTATGTTCAGTCGGCTGTGAGGGCCAAATCCTTTTAGTCATTCTTACAATTGCCCAAAGTTTGTCAAATAAAGGGCAGAGCTTTACACTGGTAACTGGGAGTAGTATACTGTTTGCCCACAAATATAAGTGTGCAATCTATGACCCCCCTTAGCAAGCTCTGGTAGATGTGGTCTGTTTGCCCACAAATGTATGTGCAATCTACAACCACCCCTAGCAAGAAGCTCTGGGAGGTGTTTGCTGTTTGCCCACAAATGTCTGCCTGCAATCCATTGCCCACCCAAGCAAGGAGCTCCTGAGCCAGTTCACCCCTTCCCACATAACACAGAACCTACTGATAAGTAAATGCATTGGTCTGTGATTGAGCCAATGAGACATAAAAAGGGTGAGAATGCACTACAATTTGATCATTCATAATAGAGATTCAACATGGAATAAGTCATCAATGCACTTTACACTGCACTAGAGACCTCAGAATTCTGCATCACGCATGAAAGCAAAAGCTCAAGCAAAAGAAAGCACCATTTCTCTTTGTTGTACGCTGCAAAGATGAAATTTTCAAAAAAGATGGCAGGCAGGCAAAGTTCCAGTTCAAACTGCCCTTGGGTGGACACAGTTGTTGCAACCTTCTAGATTGCTCAAACCTGAAAGCCTCATTTATGAAGCCCATGCACTAAATATCTGAAGTAATTAGGTATTTTTCCCCTCGAAAGCCAGAGTGCCAGTATGATGAAAACTATGACCGTTATAAATGGTCACTGACCTTAGGGCATGACAACTTTTTTGTCACTTTTGTAGGCAAGGATAAGGGTGTTTCTGACATGTATGGGCCTGCCACCAAAACTCATTGTTCAAGGAGGATGACATCCTCAATTGCAAGAATAGGTAGAGAGCTTGAACCTCCTCTTCAACAATGGTGAAAAATGAAACTGTTACTGCATGTTGCAAAAAATAAAATCTCACTACCCATAATACAATCAGTTCAAAGTAAGGGGGTGCCTGGGCCAATCCCTAGTTCCTCAGCAAGTCCTTCCCACAGAGGAAGCAGCATAGCAAGTGCAAAGAGAAGTATTAGAACAAGCCCAGTTTTTCTCAATGCACCCACTTCAGTCACGTCATTCAGAGCAGGCTTCTCCGCTGCTCGCTGCACAATCAGGATGTACAATCCCCACGGCAATGACAGAGGGCCACCCAGTGCACCAAGCCCTAGCAATAAGTATGTGAACAGGCCAGAAATTGTCAGTGAAGATTTCCCAAATGCAGCTTGCATAGCACGGCCACCATCCAGGCAACCCACCGGCATTAGATTGAAAGCAGTTGTGGTCAATCCACACCACCCTGCAATCACAAGTGGATGGATTGTGACAGTTGCTGCACGCATCACTTCTTGGCCTAGAACTGCTCTGCTGGTCACACCCAAGAGGAGGGATCCTTGGAACAAGAGACTTGGCACTTGCACAAGGGCATCACGAGCATCTGCATTCACAGACAGCCATAGACCCACTGCAAGCATAGAGGAAGATAGGGTTGCACCAGCAAGTGGACCTGCAACTGATATATCGAATTTGGCAGTGCGGTCTGGGCAGATGGATTTGAACTGAGTGACAGCACCAAAGCTGCCAAGAGTGATGTTGGGGATCAGATAAGGAATACCCATCTTCACTTTCCTTGGTGCAGCTGCCAGCCAGTGTCCCACCTCATGAAATAACTGGACTCCAAAAACTCCATAGGCAAGGGGCAGTGCCGAGTCAATAAATGGGACTAGCAATTGTAGGTCAGGGGGATCCATGGACTCCGGACTTGTGAAGTATTGAACAACATCTGGTGGAAGTCGTGATAGCTGAGAAGCAATGCCAAGCTCAAGGCAGGAGCCTGCAGTGAGGATGAAGAGGATGGCAGCAATCACATATTGCCACAATGTAGTTGGACCAGGCTCAGAGACCTCCTTTCTTAACAACACAAAGCTTACCCTAGGTCCACCCCTAGGGTCCTCATCTTCAGCGTTTGGTTCTTCCACCATAAACAGATCATACTTTGTGCCCATCAAGTCCTGCAGACCCCGCTGTAATTTTGCAAAAACTTCTTCTCTCTTCCCCCTTAGGTTGCCAAGAAGGAGAGCACCCTCTCCAAGGTCCCCAAATGGCTCTTGCCCAGTGACCCAGAATGTTGTATAGCCAAACAATTTTTCCTTGAGGACTTTGACATCATGTGGATCAACTTTCTCAGGCCCAATGAGTTCCATCAGCCGAAACGCATCCAGCTGAACATTGACAGGGACTGTCTGGTTCACATCCTCTGTGGGGGTAGAAGGTGAGGGGCTTGAGGGGGAGGATGACGAGGATGGTGAGGAGTCAGGATCCTTCTCAGGCTCTTCCGTGGCTGTACTAGTTGTATTGCCTGTGCCTTTCTCACCCCCACCATCTTCAGAAGCATGGGGAACCCTAATTCCATACCTCCTCCTACTAATGCTGCTGCTTCTCCCTACCCCTGCCAAAGTTTTCTCATTCAAAACAGCACTAAAATCCCCTCTTACTCCCCCATCTACTGCACTCCATGGGCTGGGATGCTTGTCAGACCAGCTGAAATTTGAGCATCTGTAGCTCCTGTCTCCAGCTGCTCCACATCTGTAGCTCTTAATACTGTGGCAAAAACCTTCAATATCCAAAACCCTAGAATGAAGCAATGTGGGATGAGAGTAGAAGAAGCAGGGAAGCTTGTCATAACACAACACAGTACTACCTCTTACGCACATGGGTGCAATCCCCATGCTTGGCATGGAATCACGGAAGGCTACCCAACCCTCCCCCCCCCCACCACAAAAAGTCAAACCCTGAATTTGAGAAGAAACAACACTTGGATACCAGAAACCCACAACGACACTTGACTCATGAGCCAGCCAGATATCAAAGAGGATTGAGAGCGGAATTGGAAATCAGGAGGGAAAGAAGAAGAAGAAGAAGGAAAAAAAATACAAAATTCCCTTGTAATCCTCCTGCAGCAGCAGGTAGACAAGAAATGTCCTACATAACTTCTCGAAGAAGAGAGAGAGAGAAATGAAAGCAATTAACAAAAATAGGGCTAGTAGGTAATGCTGAAAACATGATTAGAAGATAAGTAAATTGCAACAATACAACAAGGAGTTAGTTGCCATACTGCTGTAACTAAAGCATAAGCAGAGAAAAAATGTGAGCAGCTTGTTGGCAACGGGTGATGAGAGCTAAGGTAGGAGGGGAGGCAGCCAGAGAGACAGTGCCAAACGAAGCGTGCAAAGTGTGCGCTGTGCTGTGCTTTATCTATTTCATCACGTATTGCGGAGGTTTTGCCACATGCCTCCAAATCCATTGGGGGTGTTCCCAGTGTTGGCCGGGTATTTAGTTTTTGGTTAATAACCCTCGGTTCTTTTTCTATTCACACAAACCTACTTAGCATCAGATCAGAGAAGCCAGTTCTGTGTTATAAGAATCCCCTCGATCCAAGACCCGCAGGTATTCTTGAAAGAACCGGTGCTTTTGAGAGGGGTGGTTACTTGACTTTTTGGTAACAGCCGTGGAGAGAATTCGTAGTGTATTCATAGGGCAGATTACATTTAGTAATCAGGCTTACAAAAAGAGCCCCCGAGGGTGGAGGATATAAAATTGTAAGATCCCTAGGGCGGATGTAAAGCCAATAAGATTTTTGGAAGGGAAACTTTTTCTTAAAAAAACCATTGATTACCTTGGTTGTTACGCCGGGTAATGCCCTGCTGTCGGAGAATTACTGCGTGGACCTCGGGATCCGCCCTCAGTACTCACACACTAATTCCCTGATAGCAGGGCCTTACCTTACGAAGGAAAATATCGAGAACTGTGGTGGGTATGTTTCAGTGTTGGGCAGTTCTAGCTGGGTGACCTGGTTCTCAGTCCGGTTCTCACATTCAGAGCCGACTGTTCTCATTTTTGGTGAAAATCGAGTTGAAAACTGGTTTTAAGGTTCTCACCCATGTGAGGACTGATTAGGAGAACCAGAACCAAAAATTACAAAAAGAAACAGAATTGGATGGGTTTTCACATGTAAACCTGAAGATAGTTAAGTTCAGGGTTTAGGGCGGCGCCTCCGTCAAGGGAGACTACAAAATGCATAAAACCTAGAGGCTTTTTGGCCTCGTTCACTTGTGTGTGTGTGTGTGTGTGTGTGTGTGTTTTTGCATTTGTTTTGTACTTGCTTTTCATTTTGCATTGTTGTTGTTGTTTGTTTTTCGTTTTGTGTCTTTTTTCGCCTTATGTTGTTGTTACTTGCTCTTTGTGTTGCATTGTTGTTGTTTGTTGTTTGTTTTGCATTGTTGTTGCTTGTTTGTTCCTTGTTTTGTGTTGTTGTTGCTTGTTCCTCGTCTTGCGTTGTTGTTGCTTGCTCTTCACTTTGTGTTACTATTGCTTGCTTTTTGCTTTACATTGCTTTTTGCCTTGTGTTGCTATTGTTTGTTCCTCACCTTGCGTTGTTACAATTTGTTTCTCGCTTTGCATTGTTGTTGCTTGTTTTTCGTCTTGTGTCATTTTTTGCCTTACGTTGTTATTGTTTGTTATTTGTCTTGTGTTGTTGTTGTTCGTTACTTGCTTTACATTGTTGCTGTTCGTTTTTTGTCTTGTGTTGTTATATTTCCCCTTTTCCCCGTTTTGCCATGTGCAAGTTTTGGAGCTTAGAGCACAGGTTGTCATCTTAGGAAAATAAGGTAGTTCTTTTAAAACTTTTTTAATTCAAAAGTTTTGCTATTTTGTTTTGATTTTTTTTTTTTTTTTTTTTTTTTTTTATTTTTTTTTTCTTTTTTTTTTTTTTTTTATTTTTTTTTTTTTTTTTGATGTTTCTCACTTTGTTTACCTTACTGTTTTCTTTTCAACTTCTGATTTTCTTTTTTTGGTTGCCTTTTTTTTTTTTTCATCTTCTCTTTTTTTTTCTAACTTGC
>Ga0116227_10004114_pt1 | contig 31767 bp, 22 predicted proteins | sample S1TSphgellanicum_FD_89693 | JGI IMG/M metagenome (GOLD analysis project Ga0116227, IMG submission 89693) | Host-associated microbial communities from peat moss isolated from Minnesota, USA - S1T2_Fb - Sphagnum magellanicum MG | ecosystem: Host-associated > Plants > Peat moss > Unclassified... | reverse complement strand
CGCGCTCAGGAACGAAACCCGACCGCCATTGATCATTTCCTCGTAGACGCGGCTCTCGCGGCGGCCCACGGCCGCCGTGTGGGCCTTGGCCGGCGCGATGTGGGCCGAAATGGGCGCCGCGCCGTCCAGGCGCTGGAACCACAGCAGATGGCCGCCGTCATCGACGATGGCGATGCTCACGGCCCAGCCGTTCTTCTGGGCCTCGGCCTCCGCGGCGGCGGCGACGGCCTTGATGTCGGCGAGTTCGAGAAAGGGTTTGGTTTTCATGGCTTGATGCGCTTGTGAATCAGAGGCTTCGAGCATAACAACAGCCATGGCCTCGTGTTGCACCGCGCCACGCAAAAGTACCCTTACAAAAAATAGGAACAGAGAAGAGCGGGATTTGCGGCCGGCACCTTGAACCATCCTAGAATGCGCCCATCTGCACTGTGCAGGCATGAAGGAGTCTGAGACATGAACGATCAAGTCCAAACCATCGACCAGGCGGCCGGCTACGGCTACATCACATCGCAGGAACAGCGCAACAAGGTGATGCGCAACACCTACTGGCTGCTCGCGCTGAGCCTGCTGCCCACGGTGCTGGGCGCGTGGCTGGGCGTGGCCACGGGCATCACCCGCTCGCTGAGCGGCGGGCTCGGTTTGATCGTGTTCATGGGCGGCGCGTTCGGCTTCATGTTCGCGATCGAGAAAACCAAGAACTCCGCGGCCGGCGTGCCGGTGCTGCTGGGCTTCACCTTCTTCATGGGCCTGATGCTCTCCCGCCTGATCGCCATGGTGCTGGGCTTCAAGAACGGCCCCGAGCTCATCATGACGGCCTTCGGCGGCACCGCCGGCGTGTTCCTGGTGATGGCGTCCCTGGCCACCGTGATCAAGCGCGACCTCTCGAGCATGGGCAAGTTCCTGTTCGTCGGCATGCTGGTGCTGCTGATCGGCTCCGTCATCAATGTGTTCGTCGGTTCCTCGACCGGTATGCTGGTGATCTCGGTCGCGGCCATCGGCATCTTCAGCGCCTACATGCTGTACGACCTCAAGCAGATCATCGATGGCGGCGAAACCAACTACATCAGCGCCACGCTGGCCTTGTACCTGGACCTGTTCAACGTGTTCCAGAGCCTGCTGGCCCTGCTGGGCATCTTCGGCGGCGATCGCGACTGAACCTGCGCCATGGCCGCTTGCCGCGGCAGACAGCACCAAACGGGGCCTCTGGCCCCGTTTTTCATGGCAGCGTCAGGCGGCACGATGGCTGACACGCCTTGTCGGATCAGTCCTACACACCCCTCACGGCCGATCCTTCACCATGACCTTGGATTTTGTAGCCCATAAGTCATAACCGACGGCAGCGCGCCGTCGCGACAAGGAACGGCCCATGCCTCATGATCATGCCCGGCGCGGCTTCCTGCGCCAATCCATCGCCATCGTGCCCGCCGCCGCGCTCACCGGTGCCGCGCGGCCCCAGGAAACGCCCGCCGCGGCTCCAACCGGCACGGCGGCAGCCGCCAGCCCTTACCAGCCAGTGTTCTTCAACGCGGTGGAGTGGGCCTTCATTCAGGCCGCCACCGCGCGGCTGATCCCGGCCGACGACACCGGCCCCGGCGCCCTGGAGGCCGGCGTGCCCGAATTCATCGACCGGCAGATGGAGGCGGCCTTCGGCCACGCCGCCCTCTGGTACATGCAGGGGCCTTTTGTCGAATCACCGCCGGAGTTCGGCTACCAGGGCAAATTGCCGCCGCGCGACGTGTACCGCGCCGGTATCGCGGCCACCGACGCGCACTGCAGGGCCGCGTTCAGCGGCAAGACCTTCCCGCAGCTCGACGCAGCACGGCAGGACGAGGTGCTCAAGGGCCTGGAATCGGGTGCCGTCCAGCTCGACGCGGTGCCCGCAAAAACCTTCTTCGGCTTCCTGCTGCAGAACACCAAGGAGGGCTACCTGAGCGACCCGATCCATGGCGGCAACAAGAACGCCGCAGCCTGGAAGATGATCGGATTCCCCGGTGCGCGCGCGGACTTCGCCGACTGGGTCGGTCGGCCCGGCGTGGCCTACCCGCTGCCCCCCGTCAGCATCAACGGGCCGCAAGGCTGAGGAGGGCAATATGGCCACACAGAAGAAACCCTCCGTGGATGCCGTGCTGGTCGGCTTCGGCTGGACAGGTGCCATCATGGGCATGGAACTCACCGCCGCAGGCCTCAAGGTGCTGGCCCTGGAGCGCGGCGAGATGCGCGACACCAACCCCGACTTCGCCTACCCGCGCATCACCGACGAGCTGTCCTACGGCATTCGCGGCAAGCTGTTCCAGAACCTGGCCAAGGAGACCGTGACGGTGCGCCACACCCCGGGCGAGGTGGCCGTGCCCTACCGGCAACTGGGCTCCTTCCTGCCGGGCGACGGCGTGGGCGGTGCCGGCGTGCACTGGAACGGCCACCACTGGCGGCCGCTGCCCGACGACCTGCGCATCCGCAGCCGCTACGAGGAGCGCTACGGCCGGAAATTCATCCCCGCGGACATGCACCTGCAGGACTGGGGCGTGAGCTACGAGGAGATGGAGCCCTTCTTCGACCAGTTCGAAAAGATATGCGGCATCTCGGGCAAGGCCGGCAACCTGCGCGGCCAGATCCAGCCGGGCGGCAACCCGTTCGAGGGCGCGCGCAGCAGCGAATTCCCGCTGCCGCCGCTGGCCTCCATCAACAGTGCGCTGCTGTTCGAGAAGGCCACGCGGGAGCTGGGCTACCACCCCTTCCCGCAGGCCGCCGCCAATGCCTCGCGCGCCTACACCAACCCGCATGGTGCGCAGCTCGGGCCCTGCAACTTCTGCGGCTTCTGCGAGCGCTATGGCTGCTACATGTACGCCAAGGCCTCGCCGCAGACCACGCTGCTGCCGACCTTGCTGCACCGTCCCAACTTCGAGCTGCGCACGCGCTCGCACGTGATCCGCGTGAACATGGCGCCGGACGGCAAGCGCGCGACCGGCGTCACCTACATAGACGCCCAGGGCAACGAAGTCGAGCAGCCGGCCGATCTGGTCATTTTGTGCGCCTACCAGTTCCACAACGTGCGCCTGCTGCTGCTGTCCAACATCGGCGAGAAGTACGACCCCGCCACCGGCCGCGGCGTGGTCGGGCGCAACTACGCCTACCAGCTCAATGGCGGTGCCACGCTGTTCTTCGACAAGAACCAGCCCATGAATCCCTTCGTCGGCGCCGGTGCCAGCGGCACGGTGATCGACGACTTCGACGGCGACAACTTCGACCACGGGCCTTTGGGTTTCGTCGGCGGGGCCACCATCAACTGCATCAACACCGGCGGCCGGCCGATACAGCAGATGAGCGTGCCCGCCGGCGCCCCGGCCTGGGGCGCGGGCTGGAAGCGTGCCATCAAGGACAACTACCTCTACACCACCAGCGTGGGCAGCCAGGGCTCGGTCATGAGCTACCGCGACAACTACCTGGACCTGGACCCGACCTACAAGGACGTCTACGGGCAGCCGCTGCTGCGCATGACCTTCGACTGGAAGGCCAACGACATCGCGATGACGCAGTTCATCGGCAGCAAGATCGAGGGCATCGCCAAGGCCATGGGGCCGCGGCAGATGCAGCTCGCGTTCAGGAAACCTGGCGACCACTACGACCTGCGCGTCTACCAGTCCACCCACAACACCGGCGGCGCGCCCATGGGCACCGACCGCAGCACCAGTGCCGTGAACCGCTATCTGCAGACCTGGGACGTGCCGAATGTCTTCGTCATGGGTGCCAGCGCCTTCCCGCAGAACTTCGGCTACAACCCGACCGGCATGGTCGGTGCCCTCGCCTACTGGGCGGCCAAGGCGATCCGCGAGCAGTACCTGAAGAACCCCGGCGCCCTGGCCTGAAGGAGACGACGATGGCTTTCTCGCATCCCTCCCGCCCGGCGCTGCTGGCCCTGGCCTGGGGCCTCGCGGCCCTCCCCCTGCTTGGCCAGGCGCAGGACGGTACGCCGCCGGCCGCCAGCGCCGCTGCCACCGCCGCAACGCCCGATGCCGCCGCAGCACCGCGCGACCCGCAGATGCTGCGCGGCGCCTACCTGGCCCGCGCTGGCGACTGCATCAGCTGCCATACGCGGCCCCAGGGGGCGCCCTTTGCCGGCGGCCTGCCGCTCGCCACGCCCTTCGGCACCATCATCTCGACCAACATCACGCCGGATCCGGAGCAGGGCATCGGCACCTACAGCCAGGCGGACTTCACGCGGGCGCTGCGCGAAGGCAAGGCCAAGGACGGCCACTACCTGTACCCGGCCATGCCCTACACCAACTTCTCGCGGCTCAACGACGAGGACCTGCAGGCGCTCTATGCCTACTTCATGAAGGGCGTGCAGCCGGCCCGTCAGGACAACGCCCGGACCGACCTGCGCTGGCCTTTCAGCATGCGCTGGCTGATGGCGGGCTGGAACCTGCTCTACCTTCCGGGCAAGCCCTATGCGGCCGACGCGTCGCAGAGCGCCGAATGGAACAGGGGCGCCTACCTGGTGCAGGGCCTGGGCCACTGCAGCGCCTGCCACACGCCGCGGGGCGCCACCGGAGCGGAGAAGGCCTCCAGCGAGAAGGATGGCGACGCTTTCCTGTCCGGCGCCGTGATCGACGGCTGGTACGCCCAGCCACTGCGCAACACCGCCGAACCGGGACTGGCCACGTGGTCGCCGCAGGAGATCGTCGACTACCTGAAGACCGGCCGCACCGGCAAGACCGCGGCCTTCGGGCCGATGGCGCAGGTGGTCACCAACAGTACCCAGCACATGACGCGCGAGGACCTGGGGGCGGTTGCCACGTACCTTAAGTCACTGGGCGGCAGCAGTGCGGCGCCCGTCGCCACTGCAGGCGCAGCCGCGGCCGACGCCACGGCCGCAGCGCTGCGCGACGGCAAGGTGGAGCGGCCCGGTGCGCTGGTCTATCTCAACAACTGCAGCGCCTGCCACCGCTCCGACGGCCAGGGCGCACAGCGCACCTTCCCCACACTCGCGCGCAACAGCGCGGTGGCGGCAAAGGATCCGACTTCGCTGATCCGGCTGGTACTGCAGGGCTCGGCCATGCCCTACACCACGGAGGCCCCTTCGGAGCTCGGCATGCCGGGCTTCGGCTGGCGCCTGACCGACCAGAACGTAGCCGACCTGCTCAGCTTCGTGCGCAGCAGCTGGGGCAACCAGGCCGCCGCAGTCACGCCGCAGCAGGTGGCCAAGGTCCGCAGCAGCCTGCCGGCCCCGGCCGCAGCGACGGCCAAGGCACCAGCGTCCCGCTGATGCAGCGACGCCCGGCCAAGCGTCAGCGTGTACCGAAAAGCCCGAGGATGCCCATGATGATCAGGTACAGCGCCACGATGTAGTTCAGCAGGCGCGGCATGACCAGGATGAGAATGCCCGCGATGAGGGAAACCAGAGGACCGATGCTGAAGCCGAAATTCATGGGAAATCCTTGTAGTGCACCGCAGGTCGCGGCATAGGCTCCGACCTTACGGCGCCCTCACCCGATTCTTGTAACGAGGCGCCGCAGCCATTGCGGTCCGCACGAAAAAAATGGTGCCGGAGCCCAAATCCTGCAAGGGCAGATTGCTACTATTTAGATAGCAACCGTACAGGCCTGGTATAGGTCGGTGCAGTGCCCCCTACGCCTGGAACCGGCTCTTCGCCCTGCGCGCGAATTCGTTGGTGAAAAGCTTGGACAGGTCGATCTTGCCGACACGCACCGCCGGGTCAAAGTTCGCCAATGCGCGCACCGCCGTGACCGGCGCCTGCTCGGCCACCAGACCGTCAGGCGATATGGCCTCGCGTACCTTGCCAAAGGCCGTCAGGTACAGCGCACGGTCCCCCAGCAGGTAGCGCTCGGGCACGGTCCTGAGGATGTCGCTGGGGCCGGCCGTCTGTATCCATTTCAGTGCGTGCACGACGGCGCTGGTCAGCGCCTGGGCCGTGCCGGGATGCTTGTCGACGAAGCTCTCCGGCGCATACAGGCAGGCGGCCGGCATGGGACCACCAAAGACTTCCTGAGCCCCCTTGAGCGTGCGCGTGTCGCCGATCACACGAATGTCGCCTTTCTGCTCCAGCATGGTCATGATCGGATCGACATTGCTGATCGCATCGATCTGGCCCGAGCGCAGCGCCGTCAGGGCGCCCATCGACGAGCCCACGCCGACAACCGATACCTCGGACGTCCGCACGCCGGCGCCCAGCAGCAGCAGGTTGGCCGTCATGTTGGTGGAGGAGCCCGGCGAGGTCACGCCGATCCTGCGGCCCCGCAGGTCCGCGGGTGTCTGGTAGTGCTCCATGGTCCGGTGCGACACCCCGACCACGATCTGCGGCGCGCGCCCCATCAGCACGAAGCTGCGGAAGAACTGGCCCTTGCTCTGCAGGCTGACGGTATGTTCGAAGGCGCCGCAGCAGACGTCGGCGAGGCCTCCCACCACGGCCTGCAGCGCGCGCGAACCGCCGGCGAAATCGTTGATCTCGACCTCCAGGCCCTCGGCCCGGAAATAGCCCAGTTGCTCGGCAATGGTCAGCGGCAGGAAATAGAAACTGCTCTTGCCGCCGACCGCGATCGAGACACGCGTCTTCTCGGGAGCGGCCTGCGCACGCAGCAGGGCAGGTGTGGCCAGCGTTGCGGCTGCCAGCGATGCCACGGCGTGGAAGCTGCGGCGGTTCATCAAGGACGTGCGGGGAACAGTCATGCGGAATTGCCTGCATGGCAGGTCGTGCATGAGCTTAGCGGCCCGGCTTTTGCCAGCGCATCGGGACATCCCCCCTGCGGGTAAGCACGTAGCGAAAAACAGGAACTTTCGCGCGGCCAGCGGGCCGCCGCTTCAGCGGTAGCCAGCGAACAGGATGGCGATGTTGAGCAGCAGCCCGACGCTGAACACCAGGCTGCGCAGCGAGGCATGGCCGGCGATATAGAGCCCGCTGTAGACGATGCGCGCTGCGATCCATGCTAACGCAAGCAGGTCGACCCGTCCCTGCGGCGCGCCAAGCTGGTGGGCGATCACGACCGCACCGATGAAGAAGGGCAGGTTCTCGAAACCGTTGTCCTGTGCAGCGATGGCGCGAGCGCGCCAACCATCGAGCCGCGCGGACCAATTGCGCGGCGCGCCATTGTCGAAGTCCTTGCGGCCCGCCTTGGCGGCTGCCGAGCAGAAGATGGGCAGCAGCGCGGCAACCAGCACGCACCAGTAGGCGATCGTGAAGTGGGTCATTTCAGTTCTCCGTGGCGCTCACGCGCCCCCCCATAGCGCACGGAAGGCCGCAGGATATGCCCTCTCGCAGGGGGGGGCGAAGATGCGAAGCGCGTAGCCTGTGGGTGGCTTCCATGTCACCTCCGGTCGGCCAGTGCATGGGCAATGGTGCCCAGGTCGACGAACTCGAGTTCACTGCCCACGGGCACGCCGCGCGACAGCCGCGTGACGCGCAGCCCGCGCGCGCGCAGGCCCTCGGTGATGACATGGGCCGTAGCCTCGCCCTCTGCGGTGAAATTGGTGGCCAGGATCACTTCCTGCACCGAGCCATCGGTGGCGCGGTCGAACAGCTTCTGCAGACCGATTTCCTTCGGCCCGATGCCGTCGAGCGGCGAGAGCCGGCCCATCAGCACGAAGTAGCGGCCACGGAACGCACCGGTGCGTTCCATTGCGGCCTGGTCGGCCGGGGTCTCGACCACGCAGAGCTTGCTGAAGTCGCGCTCCGGGTCGCTGCAGACCTCGCAGATTTCGGTCTCCGTGAAGGTATGGCACAGCGCGCAGTGCCGCACATGGGCTGCGGCCTGGTGCAGCGCCTGCGACAGCATCTCGGCGCCGGGCCGGTCATGCTGCAGCAGATGGAAGGCCATGCGCTGGGCAGACTTGGCACCGACGCCCGGCAGGCGCCGCAGCGCCTGGACCAGCGCATCGAGGGAATCAGTGGAAGCGGCCATGGCGTTCAGCGCCCGGGCGCGGCATCGGCCTGGCTGCGATAGAGCGCAGGCCAGTCGCCCGGCGAGCCGGCGCAGCGCCGTTGCTCGTCGCGCGACGCCGGCTGGAAGGCCTTGCCGTCGAATACCCAGCCCAGCGCGACGCCGCAGTCGCCGAGGCCGCGGCCCTTGGCAAAGCTGCTGAGCGTGGCGGTTGCCGGATCGTAGACGGGCTCCGTGAGCACGCTGGCATCGTCTTCTGCCCCCTGCCCCTTCACCAGTTGCAGGCCGCCGGGCACGGGCGGCAGCACCACGGGCTGCGCGCGCTCGGGCGCGGCACGCGGTACGCGCAACACCAGCGCACCGGATTGGTAGGCGCCGCGCCAGCACTGCAGCAGCACCAGGGCTTCGCCAGCCGTCAGCGGCTGCGCCTCATCGACCGCCGGTTCGCCGTGCGGAGGGTCGCAGCGCCGCGCCAGCAGCGCGGCATTGCGTGCCCGCACCTCGCGGACGAATTGCTCTGGCTCTGCCAGCGGCGCCGGCTCGGGGGCGGCGCGCAGCACCGGCAAGGCCGCCGGGACGGGCACCTGGGCAGCGGCACCGCGGCCGGGCCTGACCAGGGCGGTCGCATTGCCTACGCGCCCCTGTATGTCATCGATGAACAATGCTGCGGCCGCCAGCCCATCGAGCGAAAGGTTCGCAGGTTGCGGCTCGGTCGCGGTGGCCACGCTGAATGCCTGGGCCTGCGCCAGGCTGCGCACCAGGCGCAGCGCGGCCTCGCCCTGCAGGCGGTAGCTGCCCTCGCCATCGGTCGTCCACGCACTGCCGGTGCCGGCGGGCTGGTCGGCCGCCTCCAGGGGCTGGCCGTCGCGCCGCGCAGGAAACGCGGGCAGGGGCTTCTCGCCTGCAAGGTCCACCTCCACGCCGCCCTCCGGCCCCGCTGGGCGCGACAGCGCCAGCCGCAGCGCCACGGGCTCCCCGGAGGCCGGCGCCAGCCGCGCCTCGCAGCGGCGCACGTTGTCGCAGGCGACGATCCAGTCACGGAATTCGCGGTAGGCCGGTACGGCAGGCGCCGCCTGCACGGCGAAGCTTCCGAACGCCAGCAAGACGCCCCCGAGCACGCGCATGCCCCCCCTGCCGCCCCGCCTCGCCAGGCCCTGGGCGCGGCCCCCTGCGACAGGGAAGGTGAGGTGGCACATCGCGCGCACGGCCCGGGGATGGGCCATCAGAACGGGAACTTCATCCCGCCCGGCAGCCCGGGCATGCCCGCCGTGAGCTTGCCCATCTTTTCCTGGCTGGTGTCCTCGGCCTTGCGCACGGCGGCATTGAAGGCGGCCGCCACCAGGTCCTCGAGCATGTCCTTGTCCTCGGCGAGCAGGCTCGGGTCGATGGTGATGCGCTTGACGTCGTGTTTGCAGGTCATCAGCACCTTGACCAGGCCGGCACCGGATTCACCTTCCACCTCGATGAAGGCGAGCTCGTCCTGGGCCTTCTTGAGGTTGTCCTGCATGGCCTGCGCCTGCTTCATCAGGCCGGCGAGTTGTCCTTTGTTGAACATGGGATTCCTTGTGTTTGCAAATAAGAGTTCTGGCTCAAGCGCCTTGCGGAGGCAGCGGCTTGATGCTTCCAGGCACGATTTTCGCGCCAAAGTCCCGCACCATCTGCTGCACGAAGGGATCGCTCTCGATGATTTCCTCCGCACGGCGCTGGCGCTCGGCGGCGGCCACGGCGTTGCGGCGGGCCGGGCTGTCGATGACCACCCCCACCTCCACGCCCAGCGCATCGGCATGGCCCGCCTGGGCCAGCGCGGCGCGCAGGCGCTCGCGGCTGACGGGCTGGTTGAGCGACTCGCGCTCGACCCGCAGCATCCAGTGCTTGCCGTCGCGCGCCACCAACTGCGACTGCAACGCGAGTTCGCGCACCAGCGCGGTAATAGCCTCGGCGGCGATGAGCTCGCGCACCACGGCATACCAGACCTCGCCCTCTTCCGTGGGCGTGAAGCTGGCCGGTACCGGCCGCCCGGGAACGAAGGGCTCGGCGCGCGCCTGGGTGCGCGGACCGGGCTCGGGCTGCACGCGCACCGGGATCGCGACGACGTCGGCAGCAGCAGGCCGGGCCGGGGTCGCAGGCGGTGGCAGGTCGCGCTCGTATTCCCGGTCGTCCTCCTCCCAGGGCGGACCGTCGGACTCCAGCGGCGGTGGCATGGGGGCATTGCCGTAAGGCTCCGGCTCGGCCTGGGCCTGCAGCGGCGGTGGCTCTGCGGCCTGCGGCGCAGGCTGCAGCGCGGGCGGCGGTACCGCAGGCGGTGCTGCCTGCACCACGGGGGGCGCCGCGACCGGCGTCGCGGCAGGCGCTGGCGCCGGCAGTGGTGCGGGAACCGGCGCCAGTGGACGCGGTTCAGCCTGGTTCAGAGTTTTTTTTTCCGCCGCGGCCGTGGCAGCCCCGGGCTTGAAGGCCAGCAGACGCAGCAGCACCATGGTCAGGCCGGCGTATTCGTCAGGCGCCAGGCCCAGCTCGGTGCGGCCGTGCAGGCACAGGCTGTATAGCAGTTGCGTCTCGTCGGCCGGCATGGCCTGTGCCAGGCGCGCGATCACCACCGCCTCGGCATCGGTTGCGTCCACCGCCGCGGCCATCTGCGGTACGGCCTGCAGCACCGCCATGCGCTGCAGCACCACGCTCATTTCCTCCAGCGTGGAGGCGGCAGACAGGCCATGGGTGCGCAGGGTCTCGGCAGTGTCCACCACGGTGCGGCCATCACCCTCGGCCAGGGCGCCGATCAGGCTGAAGACATGCGAGCGGTCCACGCTGCCGAGCATTCGGCGCACCGGCTCTTCCTCGAGCCGGCCGTTGCCGAAGGCGATCGCCTGGTCGGTCAGCGACAACGCATCGCGCATCGATCCGCGTGCCGCGCGCGCCAGCAGGCGCAGCGCCTGCGGCTCGGCCGGCACGTTTTCGGTCTGCAGCACGGCGCTCAGGTGCTGCTGCACCGTCTCGGGCGCCATGGGCCGCAAGTTGAACTGCAGGCAGCGCGACAGCACGGTGACCGGCACCTTCTGCGGGTCGGTCGTGGCGAGCACGAACTTGAGGTACTCGGGCGGTTCCTCCAGCGTCTTCAGCATGGCATTGAAGGCGGTGTTGGTGAGCATGTGCACTTCGTCGATCATGAAGACCTTGAAGCGTCCCGCGACCGGCTTGTAGACGGCCTGCTCCAGCAGGGACTGCACCTCGTCCACGCCGCGGTTGGAGGCGGCATCGAGCTCGGTGTAGTCGACGAAGCGGCCGGCATCGATGTCGGTGCAGGCCTGGCACACGCCGCAGGGCTGATCGGTGATGCCGCCCTGGCCGTCGGGCCCAAGGCAGTTGAGCGACTTGGCAAGGATGCGCGATACCGTGGTCTTGCCCACCCCCCGCGTACCGGTGAACAGGTAGGCATGGTGCAGCCGCTGCGTCTGCAGCGCGTTGGAGAGCGCCTGCACCACATGCTCCTGGCCGACCATCTCCGTGAAGTTTCTGGGACGGTATTTGCGGGCAAGCACGAGGTAGGACATGTGCCGGGATTCTACGGGGGGCGCGAGCCGGTTCCGGCGTGCCGGCGGTGCGCATGTCCCTGCTGCCGTCGCGGCCGGGTTGGACCTTGGCGCGCGGTATACTCAGGGCTGACGGGCCTCCCTGCATGGGGAAGCGGCCAACCGGGTCAGGTGGGGAACCAAGCAGCCCTAACTGTGGAGCCAGTGCCAGGATCAGGCTCGTCAACCTCCCCTCCCCCTTTTTTGATCAGCTTTCGCTCGAAAGCGGCCTTGCCATGCGTGCGCAAAGAAGCCCGGCCTCCCTCGCAGGAGCCGGGCGCTTGTCTACTTGCAACGCTTACAACGCGACGCCTTCGCTGGCCCCGGCCGGCCGCGGCTTGGTGTCAGCGGCGCCGGCAGCGGCGGCTGGCGCCGGGCCCAGGTCTTGGCCGGGCTGTCGTTGAGCCTGGTACCGTAGCTCGGCACGATCTCGCGCTGGCCGGCCTGCCACAGGCGCCAGTCTTCCTTCTGGGCCTGCGGGAAGTATTCCTTCAGCGCCTGGTAGCGGTCGTCATCGGACAGCATCAGCTGGCCGGCGAGGTATTCGACCAGCGGGTATTCATCCACGCCCACGCGCAGCATCGGGCCGATGTTGTGCGGGCGAACGGTACTGAACAGGTCGAGCAGCGAGCCCTCCTTGAGGGACTTGGTCGAGAACGTGGCAAACGGGCCGAACAGCAGCACCTTCTTGCCGTCGAGCACGCGGGTGTCCAGGTGCGGCACCGACATCGGCGGCGAGCCTACGGAGGCCTTGCCATAGGCCTTGGCCAGGTGGCGGCTGGTGATCTCGGGCTTGTCGGTGACGAGGAAGGAGCCGCCGACCGGGAAGGCCGCGTAGTCCTTGGCCTCCGGGATGCCCGAGGCCTGCAGCAGCTTGAGCGCGCCGCCCAAACATCATGTCATCAATTTTCGGGCGTCTGCTTGCCGAGAAAGGCCGCCACGCCCTGCGCCGCGGCCACCCCGCTGGCCATGCAGGCGGTCAGCAGGTAGCCGCCGGTAGGCGCTTCCCAGTCGAGCATCTCGCCCGCGCAGAACACGCCGGGCAGCGCGGCGAGCATCAGGTGGGCGTCCAGCGCCTCGAAGGGGACGCCGCCAGCGGTGCTGATGGCCTCGTCCAGCGGGCGCGTGGCGGTCACGGTGATGGGCAGCGCCTTGATGGCGGCGGCCAACACCTCGGGCTGGGCCATTGCGTCCTTGTCCAGCAGTTCGTACAGCAGGCCGGCCTTGATGCCGTCCAGGCCAAGCCGGCTCTTCAGGTGGCTGGACAGCGAGCGAGCGCCGCGCGGGTGGCGCACGTCGGCCAGCACGCGCTCGGGCGTGCGGTCGGGCAGCAGGTCGAGGTGGAAGGTGGCCGAGCCGTGCGCCGCGATCTCGTCGCGCAGCAGGGCCGAGGCGGCGTAGACCAGGCTGCCCTCGACGCCGGTGGCGGTGGCAACAAATTCGCCGCGCCGTGCAAAGCTGCGCCCGTCGCTCCCGGTGAAGGCGATGGCTACCGATTTGAAAGGCTGGCCGGCAAAACGCTCGACGAAATGCGGCGTCCAGCCGGTGGTGGCCGCCGGGCCGCGGCCTACCAGTTCCTTGAGGAAATCACGCCGGCTCTCGGCCGTCTCGCCAGCGCTGCGGCCGGCCACGTCGAAGCCGCAATTGGCCGGCTGCAAGGGCAGGATCGGCACGCCGCGCGACTCCAGCAGCGGCACCCAGGCGCCGTCGGACCCCAGCCGCGCCCAACTGCCGCCGCCCAGCGCCAGCACGGTGGCGGCCGGCTGCACGGCGGCCTCGCCCGTGGGAGTATCGAAGACCAGGGTGCCCTCGCCCTGCCAGCCATGCCAGCGGTGGCGCATGTGGAACTGAACGCCAGCGCCGCGCAGCCGGTGCAGCCAGGCGCGCAGCAGGGGCGCAGCCTTCATGTCGGCAGGAAACACGCGGCCCGAGGTGCCGATGAAGGTGCTGACGCCCAGGCCTTCGGCCCAGGCGCGCACGGCGTCGGCGCCAAAGTGCGCGAGCCAGGGCGCGATCTGGGACTGCCGCGTGCCGTAGCGCCCGGCAAACAGCGCGGCCGGTTCGGAATGCGTGAGGTTGAGGCCGCCACGGCCGGCCAGCAGGAACTTGCGGCCCACCGAGGGCATGGCGTCATAGACGTGCACGGCAAGGCCAGCGGCGGACAGCTGCTCGGCAGCCATCAGGCCGGCCGGGCCGGCGCCGATGACGGCGACAAAAGAAGAAAGGGAATCAGGCATGCAGCTCAGTCGGAAAAAAGATCGCCTTGTGGAGACAAAGGCGGGGCTGGAGTGTCGCGCATAGGCGCAGGCCGCTCTTGCGCGGCCGGCTCTGGCGCATCCAACGGCAGCAACGCGCCCTGGCCCGAGAGGAAGGCCGCGCGCACCGGCTCGCCCGGAAACGCCGCCTGCACCGCCGCGCGGTAGGCGCGCAGTTGGGCCAGCAAGGCCGGTTGGCGCTCAGGCGCGGCGGCGGATTTGTAGTCCAGCACCCACCATTCGCCGGTATCGCGGCGGCGCACCAGGCGGTCTATGCGCAGCGGCTGGCCGGCGTGGGTGATCGGCACCTCGCTGCCCTGCCAGTCGAGCAGCGCGTCGTCCCAGGCCCAGCGGCCTTCGCCATTGCGCACCTGCAGCGCCAGCGTGGCGGCACGCGCGGCCTGCGTGGCGTCCAGGCCCCACTCGCGCGCGGCGGCACTGCGCTGGGCGTCGGTAAAGCCGCTGCTGCCGGCGCTGGACCATTCCAGCAAGCGGTGCATGGCCTGGCCTACGGCGGATTCGGTGCTGCTGATTTCGGTCGCGGACAGCTCTTCAATTTCCATAGCATGAAGCCCTGGCCGAACCTTGCTTTGAGGCAGAAATGGCATGGAAAACCCGGTTTCTGCCAGTTGCTGGGGTGCAGCAATGGCAGCGCCTTCCACGGCCTCTTCCGGCGTTGCCAGGTCCTCCAGCCGGCGCCACCAGCTGCCCGGATTGGCGCGGTGCGGCTCGACGCTGGACAGCACCAGCCGGCGCCGCGCCCGGGTGGTGGCCACATACAGGCCATTCAGCTCTTCGCGCCGGCGCTCGGCCTGCTCGGCGGCCATCGCTGCGGCGGCGCCGGGCGGCGGCCGGCTTTCGCTGGCAAAGAACAGCAGCGATTGCGGCACCGGCGCCTCGCCCGGCCAATCGACCAGCACGCCCATGGTTTCGCCGCGCGCCGGGGCGGCGTCGGTATCCAGCAGCAGCACCAGTTCGGCCTCCAGGCCCTTGGCGCCATGCACCGTCAGCAGGCGCACCGCGTCGGCATCGGCCCGCACCGGCGCCTTGACGCCGCCGGCCTTGAGCTTGCGCACAAAGCCGTAGGCGGTGACAAAACGGCCGGCATCGATCTGCAGCGCCGCGCCCGGCACGGCGCGCAGCCGCGCCAGCACGGTGCTGCGCAGCGCGGCCGGTGCGGCAGCGGCAAAGCGCGCCAGGAAATCGCCGTCGTGGTAGATCGCGTCAATGGCGTCATGCGGCGGCAGGCGGTCCAGCCAACTGCGCCAGCGCAGCAGGGTCTGGCCGGTGGTGCGGAACCTTTCACGCAGCTCGGCCGGCAGTGCGTCGTCCGGCTCGCGCAGCACGCCCCACCAGGCCTGGTCTGCCGCGCCGGCTGCGCGCAGGCGCTGGCGGGCCAGCGCCATCTGCACCAGGTCGTCGTCGCTAAAAGCAAAGATCGGCGACTTCAGCGCGCGCGCCAGCGACAGGTCGTGGCCATTGGAGACCAGCGCGTCCAGCAGCGCGACCACGTCCTGCACCTCGGGGGCGTCGCGCAGATCGGTCTTCTCGGGCTGCTGCGCCGGCACATGCACTTCACGCAGCGCGTCCTGCATGGCCGACAGCGCCACGCGGCGGCGCGCCAGCACCATCACGTCGCGCGGATGCAGGCCGCGCTCGGCCATCTGCGCCACCAGCCAGTCGGCGGCCTGGCGGCATTCGCGGTGGCGCAGCGTGTCTTCGGGCAGCACGCGCGGCTCCGTCAGGCTGTCGCGCCAGGCCGGGACGGCGGCCTGCTGCTCGGCCTTGTCTTCGCGCGGCACGACCGGCAGGCGCAGCACCATGCCGGCCGCATCCGATTCGGTGGTGTGCGGGCGAAAGCCTTCGTACTCGCCCGCCTCTTGCGCCGCGCCCATGACCGCGTTGACGGCATCGATCACGGCCGGCGCGTTGCGCCGCGTGTGGTCGCAGGCCAGCCGGTCGCCGCCCAGGCCTTCGACCACGAAGCGCTGCGCGGCGCGGAACACCTGCGGCTCGGCACGGCGGAAGCGGTAGATGCTTTGCTTGGGATCGCCCACCAAGAACACGCTGGGCGCATCGCCCGCGCCGGCGCCGACATAGCCCGACAGCCACGCCTGCAGCGCCTGCCACTGCAGCGGGTTGGTGTCCTGGAACTCATCGACCAGCAGGTGCCGCACACGGGCATCGAGCCGCTGCTGCACCCATCCGGCCAGCACCGGGTCGGACAGCATGGCCTGGGCCGCGCGCTCGACGTCGTTCATGTCGACCCAGCCGCGCTCGCGCTTCAAGGCCGCGTATTCCGCCACCAGCACCCGCACCAGCCGCGCCATGCGCTGGTGGTGCAGCCAGGCCGCGTGCTGGGCCTGGGCCTCGGCGCAGCGCCGGACCAGTTCCTGCCCGGCGCGGATGTCGTCTATGCCTTCGAGCTTGTCGCCAAACTTGCGCGGCTCGCCGGCCTGGGTCAGCAGCGCGGCCAGCACGCCGGCGGCGTCACGGCCAGTGACGGCCAGCTCCAGCTCCACGCCCTTGGTGGCAAAGGTCTTGGCGCTGGCGCGGCCCAGCGCGCGCGAGGCGGCGTAGAGCGCATCGCGCTGGGCCAGCAGCCAGTCGGCGGGCCCATCGCCCGCGCCGGCCATGTCGGGCCACAGCACGTCCCAGCGGTCGATGGCGCCGTCCACGGATCCGGCCGCATCGGCCAGGGTGAATTCCACGCGCCGCTGCAGCGCGGACTCCAGCGCCTTGTGCGTCTGCGAGCGCCCATGCACCGCCACCAGCGCGTCGAAATCCGCATGCAGCGCGGCGTCGTCCAGCACCGCCGCATAGAAGCGCCGCCAGACGCGCGCGACCGCATCGCTGTCGTCTTCCAGCAGGTCGTAGCTGGTCGGCAGGCCCAGCTGTTCCAGCACCGCCAGCGGCGCCGTGCGCAGCAGCGCGGCAAACCAGCTGTGGAAGGTGCGCACCTGCACCGGGCGGCCGGCAGCAAACACGTCTTGCTGCAATTTTGATAGCTTACAGCCCAGTTTCGACATGGGCTCCGGGCCCATTTCCCTATGAATATCGGATTCCGGCACGCCACGCGCCCGCAGCTCGGCCGCCAGGCGCTCGGGCGGCATCGCGGCGAAATCGGCCAGCCACTCCTGCAGCCGCTCGCGCATCTCACCCGCCGCCTTCTTGGTGAAGGTGATGGCCAGGATCTCATGCGGCGCGCAGCCATCCAGCAAGGCCCGCACGATGCGCGATACCAGCATCCATGTCTTGCCCGCACCCGCACAGGCCTCGACCGCCACGCTGCGGCGCGGGTCGCAGGCGATGGCGTAGAAGCGGTCGCGAGGGACGCGGTGGCCGTTGTGTTCGTAGGCCAGGTTGGTGTGGTCGGTCACGGCTTGGCGCCTTGTGCTGCCTTGCTGGCGGCGGGTGCCGGGATATGCGCCCGGCGGCGCAGTAACTTTCTCTTGTCTCGCCAAGAGAAAGTCACCAAAGAGAAGGCGACCCCACTGTGGCGGTCCGGCTTTGCCGGACTGCTCTGCGGTGCTCGGTGGGGGCAGGCGGCTGCAGAACTCGCCTTCGGCTCATACAGTCCTCGCCGTCCCTCCGCTTCGCTGCGGGCAACCTGCCCCCACCTCCGCTCCTCGACACTACAGAGGGGACCCCGGCCAGCCGCACGGGCCATCGCTGCGCTCGACCCTGTATTGGATTTATCCGGTTGTCCGCCTGCGCCGTTGGCAGGGCCGAGCAGCACAGCGCCGAGCGGATAAGGGCTCACCCGTGTTTGAGCGAAGCGAGTTGGGTGAGACCCCGCTCGGCGCGAGCAGCGCAGGGAGCCCCGAAGGGGCCCTGACTCCGGCTCGCCTTTCTTTTGCCTACTTTTCTTTGGCGAAGCAAAGACAAAGTAGGTCGGCCGCCGGGCCGAGACCCGGCACCCGCCGTCAGCAAGACAAGCACAGCTCAAATCAGAAAAACCCCTCAAGCAACACTCCAGAAATCCTTACGGCACAAGCCCCGAGCCGAGCAGTATTCGCAAACAACCCCCTCCCCCAAAGCCGGCATCACAGCCCCCTCCGCAATCCGCGAAAGGTCCTCCAGAATGCCCTCGACCAGCAGGTCGCGCGCCGCCACCACATCCTCCTGCTCGACAAAGGTGGTAGGCCCCTTCTCCCCCACGTTGAGGTAGGCGGCCCGCAGCGCGTCGTCTTCCAGCAGGGCTGCGTAGAAGGCAAGCTGCGTGTCCTCGCCCGGGCGCTTGAGGCGCTCGCGCGTGGTCTGCAGGCCTTCGGTCTTGTAGTCGAGCACCAGGGCGGTGGTGGCCTCGCCGTGGCCGGTGTGGTCCAGGCGGTCGATCTGGCCGATCAGCGTGACCCGGCCCAGCGGCTGCTCGCGCCAGGACTCGGCCCAGGCAAAGCGGGCGCCGCCGGCCTCGTGCTCGGCCAGCCAGGCCAGGTAGCCGTCGCGCGCCTGCGGCCAGGTGGCGGCGAAAGGCAGGAACTCTTCGGGCGCCAGGCGGCGCGCGCGGGTCGCGGCTTCTGCGGCGGCGTCGAGCATGGATGTGCGTTCTTCGGCGACCTCCGTTGGCGTTTCAACCAGCGCCTCATGGAAGAGCTTGAGCGTCTCGTGCAGCCACAGGCCGAAGTCGCGCTTGTCGACTTCTGCATCAAGCTCATCGGCCTCTTTCAGGCCCAGTTGCCGCAGCGCAAAGAAGCGGTACGGGCACTTGCGCAGGTCTTCATAGGCGCTGGCCGAGAGCTGCGCCACCGGCAGCGCGTCGCCCTGCGGCAGCGGCGGCGCGGTGGGCGTGCACGGCACCTGGCGCAGCGCGCGCGGGTCGTCGGCAGCCTGCGTGGCGCCGGGCTCGGCCTGCAGCGCCTGCACCAGCGGGCTGGGCAGCAGCGGCTCGCCGCCCTCGTCGCCGCTGCGCCAGAGGATGTCGACCTGCGGCGCGCGCAGCACCTCCTGCCAGGCCGCGGCGGTGGCGGCCTGCTGCGCCTCGCGCGTGGTCAGGCCCAGCGCCGTGCGCTGCGCGGCAGACCAGTTGCCGGGCGGCTCGGGCGCAGCGGGCAGGCGCAGCTCGTCGCAGCCGGGCATGACCACCGCGCCAAAGGGCCGCGCCAGCAATTGCGCCATGGGCAGCACGACGACTTCGGCGTCGATCGTCTGCCAGCGTGCCTCGGGCAGGAAGCTAGCGGCCTCCAGTGCCTGCCGCGCCCAACTGGTGAAGGCCGCCAGGCCAATGCGCCGCTCGGCCCAGAGCGATGCCTCCAGCGATTGCGCAAAAGCCGCCTGCACGGCTTCGTCCAGCCGCAGCACGGCGATGAGCTTTTGCCCGGCCAGCTCCGCCTCCAAGCCGGGCCACTGGCCGCCGGCCTGCAGCAGGGCGCGCAGCGCAGCCAGCCACTGCGCCAGCGGGCGGGCACGCTGCATGGCATCGCGCAGCGGTGCGATGTCATCGGCGATGGAGCGCAGCAGCGCGGCGGCCGGCGCATCGCCGGGCGGCGCCTGCCAACTGATCCAGTCGCGCACGCCCTCGCGGCGCAGCGCGGACTCCAGCGCACGCAGCCGGCCGCCCTGGAAACTGGGCGACTGCTTGAGCCAGTCCAGTACCTCGTCGGCCGTGGCGTGGCGCGCGCAGGCGCGCAAGGCCGCGGCCACCTGGGCCGCGGCGCGGGTGGTGGAGAGCTTCCAGCCGCTCTCATCGCGCAGCGCCAGGCCCTGGGCGCGCAGCATGGCGCCGATGCGGCGCGTCAGCGCGCGGTCCTGGGCCACCAGGGCCACCGGCACCGCGCCTTCGCGCACGCGGGCCAGCACGCAGGCGGCGGCGCGCTCGGCTTCGTCCTCTGCATCAGGGGCGGCATGCAGACGCGCGGGCGCCATGCGCTGCGGTGGCAAGGCCAGCGGGATGCGCACCACGGGATCGCCCGACTGCTGCCAGCGCGTGCACAGCGCCTCGACCAGCGGCTCGGGCTGCAGGCCATCGAGCACGACCAGGCAGCGCACGCCGCCCGCGCGTGCCTGGGGGCCGAACAGCACGTCGGTCGCGCAGGAAGACGCCAGCGCCCAGGCCAGCGCGACATGGGCGGTGGCGGCCTCCAGCTGCAGCACCGCGGCGTCGGTGCCCAGGCCGACGTCGGCGACGGCCGTCTCGCCCCAGGCAGCACGCGCCTCGGGCGGCACGGCGGCCATGGCGCGCAGCAACTGGGTGCCGGCTTCCATCAGGGACTCGGCCAGGGTGTCGGCGTAGGGCCGCAGGGTGGGCACCTGCTCCAGCAGGGCGCGTGCCTGCAGCACGTCGCGCGCGGCATCGCCGGTGATGCCGCCGGGCTCGGCCGCGTCGCCGCCGTCCAGCGCACGGGCCCAGTTGCTGGTGGTCTCAAACCGCGGCGCAAAGCCTTCGGGCCGCGCCAGGGCCCAGTAATGGCGTGCCACCGGCATCAACTGGGCATAGGGCAGCAGCACCACCGCATGCGCCGGATGCACGGCATGGGCTGCCAACGCCTCGGCGATGCGCGCGACCACGCCGCTGCCCGGCGCCAGCCACAGGGCATCCGCAGGGCACGCGCCACGGCCTTTGCCTGCCTCGGCTGCATGGGTTTTCTCTATGTCAGCCATAGGCATTCCATGCCCTGTCCCTACACTTGGTTTCTGTCACAATGGCCGCCACTTTAGCGGCTCCCCATCCATTACAAGGAAGACTCCATGGCCAGCGACCTCATCAAACACATCTCGGATGCGTCTTTCGAAAGCGACGTGCTGCAAGCCGACAAGCCGGTGCTGGTGGACTACTGGGCCGAGTGGTGCGGCCCCTGCAAGATGATTGCACCCATCCTCGACGAAGTGTCGGCAAGCTACAAGGACAAGCTGCAGATCGCCAAGATGAACGTGGACGAAAACCGCGACATCCCGGCCAAGTTCGGCATCCGCGGCATCCCCACGCTGATGCTGTTCAAGAGCGGCCAGCTGGCGGCCACGAAGGTCGGCGCGCTGAGCAAGGCCCAGCTCACCGCTTTCCTGGACCAGCAGCTCGCCTGACCCCGCCGCAAGGCCCCCAGGCGCCCCACAGGCGCCGGGCCGGGCGGAACGCGCAAAGCGTTCCTGAGACAAGCCCCCAAATACTGTCATAATCCAGAAAATTCGCCCGGCTGCAAACCCATGCAGCCCGGTTCGACTCCCCGGCTCGCGAGGCAGTCTCGCTCCTGCCGACACCCCCCCGATTTGCCCTGAACTCCGCCACGGAGTAACCCCATGCACCTTAACGAACTCAAGGCACTGCACGTGTCGGAAGTCCTCAAGCAGGCTGAAGAGCTGGAGATCGAAAACACCGGCCGCATGCGCAAGCAGGAGCTGATGTTCGCGATCATCAAGAAGCGCGCAAAGGCCGGCGAACAGGTCTTCGCCGACGGCGTTCTTGAAATCCTGCCCGACGGCTTCGGCTTCCTGCGCAGCCCGGACACCAGCTTCACCGCCAGCACGGACGACATCTACATCTCGCCCAGCCAGGTGCGCCGCTTCAACCTGCACACCGGCGACATGGTCGAAGGCGAAGTGCGCACGCCCAAGGACGGCGAGCGCTACTTTGCCCTGACCAAGCTCGACGCCGTCAACGGCGGCCCGCCGGAGCAGAACAAGCACAAGGTGATGTTCGAGAACCTGACGCCGCTGTTCCCCAAGGAACAGATGAAGCTCGAGCGCGACATCAAGGGCGAAGAGAACATCACCGGCCGCATCATCGACATCATCGCCCCCATCGGCCGCGGCCAGCGTGCGCTGATCGTCGCGCCGCCCAAGAGCGGCAAGACGGTGATGATGCAGCACATCGCCCACGCGATCACGGCCAACAATCCCGACGTGCACCTGATGGTGCTGCTGGTGGACGAGCGCCCTGAAGAAGTGACCGAAATGCAGCGCACGGTCAAGGGCGAGATCATTGCTTCGACCTTCGACGAGCCCGCCGCGCGCCACGTGCACGTGGCCGAAATGGTGATCGAGCGCGCCAAGCGCCTGGTCGAGCTGAAGAAGGACGTGGTGATCCTGCTGGACTCGATCACCCGCCTGGCGCGTGCCTACAACAACGTCGTGCCCTCGTCCGGCAAGGTGCTGTCGGGCGGTGTCGACTCCAACGCCCTGCAACGCCCCAAGCGCTTCTTTGGCGCAGCGCGCAAGGTGGAAGAAGGCGGCTCGCTGACCATCATCGCCACCGCCCTGGTCGATACCGGCAGCCGCATGGACGAAGTGATCTTCGAAGAGTTCAAGGGCACCGGCAACAGCGAAATCCACCTGAACCGCCGCCTGTATGAAAAGCGCGTGTTCCCGGCGATCGAGCTCAACAAGTCCGGCACCCGCCGCGAAGAGCTGCTGCTGGCGCCCGAGATCCTGCAGAAGACCCGCATCCTGCGCCAGTTCATGTACAACATGGACGAGATCGAGTCCATGGAACTCATGATCAAGAACATGAAGGCGACCAAGACCAATGTCGATTTCTTCGACATGATGAGGAGGGGGGGCTAACCCCCAGGCTACGCGCTTCGCGCCTTCGCCAACCCCCTTGCAGGGGGCGACACCAGCGGCCTGGCAAAGCCAGTTCCGCGGTGTCCTTGGCTATTCAGATACGCCCTGCTATTCGCGGGGCGTTTTTGTTGGTGGGTTACCAGTTGGGCGTGGATGAACCCAGCAAGGGCGCAGGGCGCGCCCAGTGCATGGGCGCGCCCTGCACGGCCAGTGGCGGGCGCACGCGCCGGGCCGGACCCCAGCCGCTCGCCTCGATGCCGGGCGACAGGTCTGCGGGGGTTTCCGGGGCCAGCGGCGCGCCTTGCTCGCCCGGGAACTGCGCCAGCAGATGGGCGGTGCGGGCGAGCGAGGCGCGCACTTCGCAGCCGGCGCCGGTGTTCACGCGCTGCACCAGCCCGCGCACGGCGGCAGTGGCCAGCAGGTAGCCGGTGGCGTGGTCGATGGCCTGCAGCGGCAAGGGCGTTGGGCGGTCCCTGCCCAGGCGGCGCATGCCGGCGTCTGCAATGCCCGTACTCATCTGGATCAGGCTGTCGAAGCCGCGGCGTCCCTGCCAGGGTCCGGACCAGCCGTAGGCATCGAGCGCAACATCGACCAGCCCCGGGTTGAGCGCACGTCTGCGCTGCGCGCCCAGCCCCAGGCGCGCCAGGGCTTCGGGCCGGTAGCCGTGCACCAGTACGTCGGCCTGCTGCAACAAGCCCTCCAACGCTGCCAGACCGGCAGGGGTCTTCAGGTCCAGCCGTGCACAGCGCTTGCCCAGCACGACTTCGGGCACCGTGCCGGGCTCTTCCCAGCCGGGCGGATCGATACGCAGAACATCGGCGCCGAAGCCGGCCATGAAGCGGGTAGCCGTCGGGCCGGCCAGGATGCGGGTCAGGTCCAGCACGCGGATGCCTTGCAGCGGGCGCTCTGGCGAAATGGGCCAATCGGGCTTGACCGTGGCGGCGGCCTGCGCCACGTGCAGCAGCGGTTCGGCATTCACGGCCAGTCCCTGCGGGTGCCCGGCCCAGGCCTCCAGGCTGCGCATGGCGGCGGCACAGCCGCCTTGCTCGACGATGGCGGCCTCCAGCGCACTGGCCTGCCAGCCGGCGACGGCGCGGGCCACCGCTTCCTTGTCGACTGGCGTGCCCAGCACAGCCAGCGCTGCGGCACGGTGGTGCGGCGCATTGGTGTGCAGGCGTATCCAGCCGTCGGCCGTGCGGTAGTCGCCGGCCACGGCGTCCCATACCGGCGGCATCTCCCAGCCCTGCGGACGCAGCGATGTCCCGAACCAGAACGAGGCCAGGCGCCGGTCCACCTGCACTTGCGGCAAGGGGCCGCCGGCCAGCGCCATCAGTTCGGCCACCGCCAGGCCCGCAGCACCGATCGTGGCCGCGGCCAGGTCCGTGACGGGGAATACCGAGGGCAGCTCACCCTCCCCCGTGAAAGACAGCCGGGACAGATGCACCGGGTCACCGTTGACGGCGCGCCAGATTTCTTGAAGGTAGCGGGACACAGACATGGCAAGGCTCTTGGATGAAGGTTCTCCAGAATAGGCAGGCCGTATTAATTGTCAATATTGATTTATATTATCAACATAAACATTCCAGACCCACCATGCCCCGCTACTTCAGCGCCCAGGAAGCCGCCACGCATCTGGGCGTCTCACGCCCGACGCTTTATGCCTATGTCAGCCGCGGCCTGCTGCATGCCCACCCGGGTGACAGCACGCGCGAAAGCCGCTACCTGCAGACGGATGTGGAGCAACTGGCCCAGCAGCGCACGCGCGGCCGCAGGCCCAGGGACGTAGCCAAGGCCACGCTGAGCTGGGGCCTGCCGGTGCTGGAGTCGTCCATCACGCTGATCGAAGACGGGCAGCTTTATTACCGCGGCGAAAGCGCCATGGCGCTGGCGCGCTCCTCCACCGTGGAAGACCTGGCCGCGCTGCTCTGGCAGTGCCCGGTGGAAGCCGCCTTCGGCACGCAGGCCGCACCAGGGGCGACGGCCCTGCCAGCCATGCAGGCGCACCTGGCCGGGCGCCGCGCCGAGGAAACCCTGCTGCCGCTGTTCACCATTGCCAGCGAAGACGCCCCGACAGCGCAGTGGCAGAGCGCGCCTGCGCGCCTTGCAGAAGGCTGCGGTGCGCTGGTGCGCCTGCTCGCAGCCTGCCTGCTGGGCACTGCGCCCGGCACCGCCCCGCTCCACCTGCAGTGCGCCCAGGCCTGGCAGCTGGATGCGGAGGGCGCGGAGCTGGTGCGCATGGCGCTGGTGCTGTGCGCCGACCATGAGCTCAATGCATCAAGCTTTACGGCACGCTGCGTGGCCTCTACCGGCGCCAGCTTGCGCGCCGCCGTGGTCGGCGGGCTGGCCGCGCTGACCGGCGGCAAGCACGGCGGCACGACTGCGCGGGTCGAGGCGTTGTGGGATGAGGTTGGCGACGCAGCACCCGCCGTCAAACTGCGCCAGCGCCTGGCGCGCGGCGAAGACCTGCCCGGCTTTGGCCACCACCTGTACCCCCAGGGCGATACCAGAGCGGCCCTGCTGCTGGAGCGGCTGCTGCCGCGGCATCCCGAATGGCAGGCACTGATCGAGGAGGCGCGCGCACTACTCGGGCAGCAGCCATCGGTGGACTTCGCACTGGTGGCCGTACGCCGGCACCTGGGGTTGCCGCCGGGTGCGGCGTTTGGCCTGTTCGCGCTGGGCCGCTCCATCGGCTGGCTGGCGCATGCGCTGGAGCAGCGCGGCAACGACAACCTGATCCGCCCGCGTGCCGCCTACACCGGCCCGCGACCGGATCAACCAGCGGATACGGTCAACCCGCTGTAGCCCAGACCGACGCCCTTCTGCACCCGGATCTGCACCGGGATGCGCTCTTTCAGCGCCTCCACGTGGCTGATGATGCCGATGGTCTTGCCGCTGGCGTTGAGGCTGTCGAGCGCATCGAGCGCGACCTCCAGCGTCTCGCCGTCCAGCGTGCCGAAGCCCTCGTCCAGGAACAGCGAGTCGATGCTGGTCTTGTGGCTCACCAGGTCGGACAAGGCCAGCGCCAGCGCCAGGCTGACCAAAAAGCTCTCGCCACCCGACAGCGTGCGGGTGTCACGCGCCGCGTCGGCCTGCCAGGTGTCGACCACCTCCAGCTCCAGCTCGCCCGCCGACTTGCGCGCCAACTGGTAGCGGCCGTGCAGACGCGCCAGTTGCCGGTTGGCCAGATGCACCAGGTGGTCCAGCGTCAGGCCTTGGGCGAACTTGCGGTACTTGGCGCCGTCGGCCGAGCCGACCAGGCCGTTGAGGTGCTGCCACAGCTCGCACACGCCCTCGTGCTCCTGTATCTGCGTGAACAGCGCCTGCAGGCCGGCGCGGCGCGACTGGTCATCGCGCAACTGCGCGGCGATCTCGCCCTGGCGCTGCGCCAGCGCCGTGTGCTGGGCATGCAGTTGCCGCAGTTGCTCATCGAGCTGCTCTGCGCTGTGCTCGGTTTGCGGTGCCTGCTGCCACTGCGCCAGGGCCTCGCGTGCCGATGCGTGCAGGGCGCGGGCTTCGGTCAGGGCCTTGTCCAGGCGCAGTTGCAGCGCCTGCAGGCGGGTACGGTCGGCTTCGTCCAGCAACGCTGCGTGGAAGGCCTCTGCATCGGCAAAGGGGCTGTCTGCGAGTGCCTGCATCCAGACCTGCGCGGCTGCCTTGGTGGCGGCATGTTCCTGCGCCTGTTGCAGCTCCAGGGCCTGTAGCGTGCCCTGCCATTCGGCGGCGCGGCGCTGGGCGGCTTGCAGGGCGTCCTCGGCCTGGCGCAACGCAACCGCGGGTTCATCTACCAACTGATGCGGCTCTTCATGAGGCCCGCGCTCCGTCCACTGCCGCGCCAGCACCTGCGCTGCCTCGGCGGCATGCTGCAGGCCGCCCTCCTGGTCGAGCAGGCTCTGGCGTTGTGCCTGCGCGGCCTGCCAGGCGCGGAACTCCTGCTCACGGGCCTGCAGCCAGGCAGGCCCATCTGCCGGCAAGGCATGGCCCAGCTCGGCCACAAGATCGGCTTCGGCCTGGGCGAGAAGGGCCTGCATTTTTTGCAACTGCCCCGCCAGCAGTTCGGTTTGCTGCGCCGTGGCCTGCTGGTCTTTCTGTGCCAGCGCCAACTGCTGCACGGCCCCGGCTTCTGCCTGTTGCGCACGTTGCAACGCGCTGCGGGCCGCCTCCCAGGCCGACTTGGCCTGCTCCACGGCCGCGAGCTGCTGCTGCACCGTGTGCAAGGCCGCTGCGTGGCGCGGTTCTTCGGCAGCCAGCGTGGGCTGGTCGGCATCGGGCAGGCCTAGTGCATCGCAATGCTGCTGCCATGTGGCCTGCAACTGTGCCTGCTGCGCGCGGCCTTCCGCCAGTTGCGCAGTCAGTTGCGCGATCTGCGCCTCCAGCGCCGCGACCTCGCTGCGCAGTTGCTGGCCCTGCTGCGTGAGGGCGTCGAGCTGCGCCCGGACGGCGTCCAGCGCCTGCTGCGTCGCGGAAACGTCCAGCGCCTGGTAGGCCTGGATGGCGGGGTGCTCGGTGGCGCCGCACAGCGGGCAGGCTTCGCCCGGCTGCAACTGCGCGCGATGGGCTTCGAGTGCCTGGATGCGCTGCTCTTGCACCAGCAGCTTTTCCTTGTCCTGGACCTGCTGGCGCAGCTCGACAAAGCGCAGGCGCAGGGCCGCGACCTCGCCGCTGCGGGTAACCAGCAGGCCTTGCTTGCCGGCCTGCTCGGCCTCCAGGCGCTGCAGACGCTCTTGTCCCTGCTGGCGCTGCTGCAGGCATTGGCGCAGCTGCTGCAGGACATGGCCGCGTGCCAGCAAGCGCAGTTGCTCGTCGCGCCAATGCTGCTCGGGCTGCCCGGCCAACAGGGTCTGCAAGCGGCCCTGGGTGTCTGCCTCTGCCGTGCCGGCCTGCGCCAGTGCCTGGCGCGCCGTCCGCAGCGCCTGTTCGCGGGTCAGCGCCTGGGCTTGCTGCGCTTGCTGCTCGCGCGCCAGTTGGCCTTGTCGGGACTGGGCATCTGTGATGTCGGCCAGACGCTGGATACGCGCGGCGAACTGGCTGCGCCAGCCGCTCAGGCGCTCCCCCAAGCGGGCATGTTCCGGCTGCTCGGCCAGGGCCTGGTCGATGCGCTGCCGCGCCTGCACCACCTGTTGCCAGGCGGCTTGCGCCTGCACTGCCAACTGGTGGCTGCTGGCCTGGGCCTGGCGCAAGGCATGGCCGGCGGCGGCATCGGCCTGCTGCCACCCGGCATGGGCTTGGGCAAGGCGCTGCCCGGTCTGTTGCTGTGCCTGTTGCGCGGCTTGCCAGGTCGCGTGGACTGGCTGCAGACGCAGCGCTGGCTGGCTGGCGGCCAGGCGTTGCAGCTCTGGTGCGGCGGCGTCCAGCGCCTGCTGTGCCCGGGCCTCTGACTCGGCAGCGCTTGCCTGCTGGGCCTGTGCCCGCGCGACATTGGCCAGCCATGCGCGCTGTTGTTCGGCGGCTTGGCGCTGTTGCTGCAGATCGGCCTGCTGCGTCGCCAGGCCTGCGGCCTCAGCGGCCAGGGTTGTGCGCTGCCCGTCATTGAGCAATTCCACGCCCTGGGCACGGGCACGCAACTGCTCCAGCGCGGTACGGGCGTCGCGCGTGCGCTCGAACACCCGCTGGGAGATCTGGCCGTAGATGTCGGTGCCGGTCAGCTCCTCCAGCAGCTCGGCACGCTTGCCGGCACTGGCCTCCAGGAAAGCGGCAAAGCCGCCCTGGGCCAGCAGCATGGACTTGGTGAAGCGCTCGAAGTTGAGACCGGTCAGGCTCTCGGTCTGCTTGAGCTTGTCGTGGATCTTGTCGGTGAGGATGCGGCCATCGCCCGCGGCCAGCTCTACCTTGGAGGCCTGCAGCGCGCCATCGACCTTGTCGCGCGCACGGCGCTGGCTCCAGAAGGCGCGGTAGCGCGCGCCCTTGACCTCGAACTCGACCTCGGCCAGGCAGTCTGCCGTGTGCCGGCTCATGAGTTCGTTGGCGCCGGCCGATACCGTGCTCATGCGCGGCGTCTGGTGGTAGAGCGCCAGGCACAGGGCGTCCAGCAGCGTGGTCTTGCCGGCGCCGGTGGGGCCGGTGATGGCGAACAGGCCATTGCCGGCAAAGGGTGCGGCGGTGAAGTCGATCTTCCATTCGCCCTTGAGCGAGTTGAGGTTCTTCAGGCGCAGGCTGAGGATTCTCATGCGTCGCCCTCCCGCAGTTGCGCCACCACCTCGCGGTACAGCGCGCGCAGCCGGGTCTGCAGGTCGTCGTCCAGGGTCTCGGCTGCCAGCCGCCGCTCGAACACGTCCGCCGGGCTGAGCTCGTCCAGCGTCTCGCCGGCCGAGGCCTGCAGCGCGGCCACTGCGGTGCCGCGTGCGCGGCGCACGCGCAGCACGTCCACCGGCAGGCCTTCGGCCAGGGCGGCAATGCGGGCCTGCAGATCGGCCAGGTAGTCATCGGTGGCAACCTCCACATCCAGCCAGACCGGGCAGCCCGGCGTCCCCGCGGCTGCGGCCTCGGCCAGGGCGGCCGGCAGCTCCGCCAGGCGGCCGCGCACGGTGGCCAGCGGCTGGAAGCACGGCACCGGCAAGGCGGTCACGGCCTTCAGGCCCGCCAGATCGAAGTCCGCCAGCAGCACTTCCTTGGCCTGACGGGCTTCGTCGAATCCGAGCGCGATCGGCGAGCCGCTGTAGCGGATGTGCTCCAGGCCCCCCACTTTCTGCGGCCGGTGGATATGGCCCAGCGCAATGTAGTCGGCCGGCGGGAAGGCACTGGTGGGAAAGGCCTCCAGCGCGCCCACGTAGATCTCGCGCACCGACTCGCTGGCGCTGGCGCCCACGGTGGTGAGGTGGCCGGTGGCGACGATGGGCAGGCCGCCCAGCTCGGCGCTGCGCGTCTGGGCCAGCGCGTGCAGTGCCTGGTAGTGGGCGCGGATGGCCTCCTGCAGCGCCAGTTGCTTGTCGGCAGCGCTCTGGCCGGGCTGGCTCAGCAGCAGGTCGCGTGAGCGCAGAAAGGGCACGGCGCACAGCACGGCGCCGGGCGCACCGGCACGGGTCTTGAGTACCAGCAGTTGGTCTTCCAGCCGAGCCGCCATACCCGGCAGCACACGGGTATTGAGCTGCGCCAGCAGGGTGCGGCTTTCCCCCAGCATGGCCACGGAATCGTGGTTGCCGCCCAGCACCACCAGCTCGGCGCCGCTGTCGCGCAGCGCGACGATGCAGTGGTTGTACAGTTCACGCGCATAGCTCGGCGGGGCGCCGGTGTCGAAGATGTCGCCGGCCACCAGCACGGCATCGACCGCGTGCTGGCGCACCTGCTGCGCCAGCCAGTCGATGAAGGCCTGGTGCTCGGCCTGGCGGGTCTTGCCCATGAAATGCTGGCCCAGGTGCCAGTCGGAGGTATGCAGGATGCGCACGGTGCTTGGTTTTTGCTGAGGCGGCCCGGATTTCGGGCCATGTGCGATAATCGCAGGCTTTTCCGCGGAAAGTGCGTCGCAATGGGTGTGGCGTGGCTACCGCAGCAGACCTTTATAAGGACCGTGCCATGAAAGAAGGCATTCACCCCAATTACCGCGAAGTGCTCTTCGTGGACCTGTCCAACGGCTTCAAGTTCGTGACCCGCTCCTGCGTGAACACGAAGGAAACCGCCAAGACCGACGACGGCCGCGAGCTGCCGCTGTTCAAGCTGGACACGTCCAGCGAGTCGCACCCGTTCTACACCGGCACGCAGAAGTCCGTGGACAACATGGGCGGCCGCGTCGAGCGCTTCCGCAACCGCTTCGGCAAGACCGCCGCCAAGTAAGCGACCCGCGCTCTTGGCCTTGCCCCTGCGGCAAGGCTCAGGCAGTAAAAGGCAGCCCGGGTCCCCGTGCTGCCTTTTTTGTTTTTCCCGCTCCGCCGCCGCGCCACCCTCCACGCTGTGACCACCCCGCCCACTCCCGCCATCGTGGCCCAGAGCGCCGTCCGCCGTCTGCCGCGCTGGGCGCTGCTGCTGTTCTGTGCGGCGTATGTGCTGCCGGGCTTCATCGGCCGCGGCCCCTGGAAGAACGTCGACATCGCCTCCTTCGGCTACATGCTGGAGCTGGCCGACGGCCGCACCGATTGGTGGCACCCGCTGCTGGGCGGCATGGCACCGGAGACCGACGGCCTGCTGCCCTACTGGCTGGGCGCCTGGGCCCTGCAGCTGGCGCCGGCCTGGATCGAGCCCGATCTGGCGGCGCGCATTCCTTTCATCGGGCTGCTGGTGCTGACGCTGGCCGCCACCTGGTACGGCGTCTATTGCCTGGCGCTCGGGCCGCGGGCGCAGCCCGTGGCTTTTGCCTTTGGCGGCGAGGCACGCCCCAAGGACTACGCCCGCGCAGTCGCCGACGGCGGCCTGCTGGCGCTGATCGCCTGCCTGGGGCTGGCCCAGCTCTCGCACGAGGTGACGGCCTACCTGACCCAGCTTGCCTTCGGCGCCCTCGCCTTCTTTGCCATCGCCGCGTCGCCCTACCGACCGAAGCTGGCCGTTGCCAGCCTGATCATCGGACTGGCCGGCCTGGTGCTGTCCGGCGCGCCCGCGCTGGCCGTGCTGTTTGGTGCCGGGGGGTCGGTATTGGCGCTGCTGGAAGCCCGGCAGGAGCCGCAGGCGCGCCGTACGTTCCTGCGCTGGGCCGCCGTCGCCGCGCTGACCAGCGTGGCCGCCGCACTGCTGGGCAGCTGGACGGAGGTCTGGGCCTGGCGCATCAGCGCCCCCGCCTTCGACCGCAGCTGGGCCAGCCTGGGGCGGCTGCTGTTCTGGTTCACGTGGCCGACCTGGCCGCTGGCGCTGTGGACGCTGTGGCGCTGGCGCCGGCAGCTCGCGGCGCTGGAGGTGCACCGCCACCTGGCGCTGCCGGCCTGGTTTGCGGCGATCGCCCTGTTCGCCACCCTGGCCACCGAGCCGGCCGACCGTGCGCTGCTGCTGGGCCTGCCGGCCCTGGCTGCGCTGGCGGCCTTCGCGCTGCCCACGCTCAGCCGCAGCGTGGGCGCGCTGGTGGACTGGTTCACGCTGCTGTTCTTCACCGGCTCGGCCATCACCATATGGGTGATCTGGGTGGCCATGCAGACCGGCTTCCCGCGCCAGCCGGCCGCCAACGTGGCCAAGCTGGCGCCGGGCTTCGTGGCGAGCTTCTCCTGGCTGGCGCTGCTGCTGGCGCTGGCCGCCACGCTGTCCTGGGCCTGGCTGGTGCGCTGGCGCATCGGGCGCCACCAGTCGGCGCTGTGGAAGAGCGTGGTGCTGCCGGCGGGCGGCGCGGCCCTGTGCTGGCTGCTGCTGATGACGCTGTGGCTGCCGCTGCTGGACTATGCGCGCAGCTATGGCCCGCAAGTGCGCCAGGCGAGCGCAGTGCTGGGGCCGACCAACTGCCTGTCCTTCTTCGGCTTCAGCCGGGCCCAGGTGGCGGCCTTCCAGTACCACGGCAAGCTGCGGCTGCACCCGGTGGCCGACACGCAGCGCTGCGAGTGGCTGGCGGTGTACCCGGACCCGGTCGGCGCGCTCGCCGACGTGACCGATCCGGCGCAGTGGACGCTGGTGGCGACCATCCCCCGCCCGGCCGACCGCAACGAGACCATCCAGCTG
>Ga0116227_10004113_pt1 | contig 31775 bp, 19 predicted proteins | sample S1TSphgellanicum_FD_89693 | JGI IMG/M metagenome (GOLD analysis project Ga0116227, IMG submission 89693) | Host-associated microbial communities from peat moss isolated from Minnesota, USA - S1T2_Fb - Sphagnum magellanicum MG | ecosystem: Host-associated > Plants > Peat moss > Unclassified... | reverse complement strand
TGATGTATTAGTTTATAAAATGTTATGGGACCGGAAAAAAATATTGAATATCAGTTTATGGAGAATTATTAGATTAAGTATGAGGCCCGCCACGGGCCTGTGCTCGCATATTAGTTTAGAGAGAATATTAGTTTACATAGTATTAGTTTAGAGAGAGTTTACTATACCAATATTGATGGGTTTAATAACTTATTTTATATTTAAAACTTAAATTAACTACATGTGATCTATAGAAAATTTCAAAGTGAGTGAAATCTTACATGTTATTACTTTTTATAATATATGTAATCCTAATTTTCTCTAAAACTTTTTACACCATATCATGCATGTACCTAGTTATCAATAACCTAACAAGAATTATGACAAGCTTAAATTACAAATAGACAAAGCAATGTAAGGCCCTATATTTCAAAAGGACTATAAGTAATAAAATCAAACAAAATCCACCAAAAAGGATTTCGACCACTTCTAAAAAGTCAAAAAAAAAATCCCAATTTAAAATAAGGTTTTCCCTTTCAAAAAGGAAGGAATACCTACTAATAATTTTATATGGGGTGGAATCAACTACACATGCTAAGGGTTTTTGTCTTAAAAACTCATGTCCTATTTTGGCTATGCAAAGCAAATTAGATGAAATGAAAGGGAAACAAAATGAAAAAAATAGAGAAAGAGAAATCAAAAGAAATATAAACAAAAAGAGATAAAGTGGAGAAAGATAGAGTGAGGTTTTGTAGTTGCTTGTGAGCACAAAGAAATAATGTTATAGATTTAGAAAAACAAATATAAAAAAAGACATTTATAGATAGAATGAAAGGAGAAAGACAATGAGGGATGGAGAAAGAGACTCAGACACAATGAAGTTTTATAAGTTTGCATTCAAAAAGAGTCATAGCGACATGCATTTACAAATTTTGGATTCAACAAGATGGCACCCAAATTGAAAGCACATCAAAGCAAATGAAACAAATGGAAAGTAACTAAAATTGGTTGCAAATGAAATAATTTCAATTGAAATTTGTACAAAATTTGTGCCCATTCAAAATTGGACAATGATGGAAAAACACAACAATGTGGCTCTACAAAGGGAATTGTTTCACACTACATAAAATGACATTAGAAAAATCATTTTTTAAATCAAAAGTTGGATAAACTCAGTCAATAGGTAGCACACACATCTTCAAAGTTTGAAGCTCAAATTCAAAGTGCATTTGGAGTGACTTCCTTGGGGTACGATTAGTGGCAAGGTGTTGGAGGTAGGACCTATGGTCAACTTTCTTTCCCTCCAATGCATTCCAAGGAAGATTCTCACTTACAACCATAAACCATGCCTTATTTACTCAACAAAGACATCAAAACATTGAAGGCATCAAAGGCAAATGAGGCAAAATGTGTTGCATAACAATAGTTAAAAAAGAAGACAACAAGCTATATTTTTTTCCTGAATATAATTCTAGCTTTGGGTTTTGGGTATACATGAATTCATAAGATTTGGGTGGAAGGTTTGTTTGACATGAAGGTATGAAGGAGGTTTCTTACAATATTGAAGTAATTTTATTTCCATTAAAGTTTGCACAAACTCATAAACTTGCAACAAAAAGTGAAAAGAAACCAAACACACAACAATGTAGATTCCAAAATTGTAAAATTCTCTAAACAATAAAAAAAAACCTTTTCATCTTAACAAGAGTGTGTTACTATTGTGATCATGGTTCTAAAGGCTTGCAATTTGACACATTGTTTTAATCTAAAACCTAATGACTTATAAATGACAAGTATTTATTGACCTTCTTTAAATGCTCAACATCTTCCACTTCTATTAATGCATCTATCAACCAACATTTTTCAAACATGCAACATTTTCTTTCAAACATGTGACCTCCTCCCTCAAGTGAACTTTATTGATATTCATACAAATCTAAAAACATTTCAAGCACTCTCTTAGCACTCAAACATACCTACTTTCTCAATGTTCAAAACAAAAATTGATCTCCTTTCACAACCACCTTTAAGTGAAAGCATACTATCAAGGGCACCACTTTAAGCAAGAAAATGTTTTCTTTTTCAGGTGCATTTTGGGGCCAGTTTTTTTAAATTTCATGTAGCATTTTAATAAACATATATAATGAATTTTGATATAAAAGCCTCTAACATAATTCTTTCCATCTTTCAAATGAAAATAATTTTTCCACAAAATGTTTTTTTCAACCCAATTATGCTCATTTGAATGAAAACTTGTCCAAACATTTTTTGTGAAATTAGATGAAATTTTGCAATTGTAATTGAAATGGTATAATCAATTCATATTTAATATACGACCAAGCATTTTATCAATTTAAAATATATTTGCACTTTGCAATATATCGTGACAACATTTATTTTTTCACAAATATTTTTTTAATCATTTAATATTAATAAAAAAGTAATTTCCATTGACAATTGCATTATTTGGCAATTGAACTACCTTACTTTGAGTATTCATGAAAACTTCTTTTAATATTAGCTTAGTGAAAATTGAAATTTTCACAATTTTGAAAAAATATATTTTTGACAACATTTTTTGGCCATCATAATGTGCTTTCACCCTTCCAGCCCTCCTTTTCATTTCAAACCCAATAACTCACACAAAGAATGCAAACATCTTAAAAGCCTATTTTTTGTTACAATCATCCCTAATGTCAAATGGTGCACACCCCAAAAAAATGTATATGGGATGAAATCTATAAATGACCAAAATTAGTGCATTTTTGAATTTGGCCTCATCTTTTTTTCTTATGGCACCTCTTCACCATGTGTTTTTGATTGCACCATGTGTTTTTTACAAAAATGAAATTTTCACCCTTGTTTTTTGATACTTTACGGATAACATGATTAAACAATCTTGTCCCCTCAATTAAATCTTGTATCAATTAATTCATATCACATCAATGTGGTTGAGCAATTGGTGGCATATCAAAGGGAAAACATATTAAAATTTGAAAAGTTTCTTACTTCAACCAAATTCATCACCATGTTTCACTTTTCATTTTCTTATATCAAGAGGGAAAAACATCAACAATTACATCCTTCATGGATTGCCTAAACCTATAATCATCTAAAGATATTTTTGCCCTTATGAAAAACATTAAAAAATAATGTATCTTTTATATTTTGCCTAAATCCACCCAAAAATCAAAATAATCTAAAAATTGTTTATTTGATTTTCTCTCATCCCAATTTTTGTTGTTGGATCTAGAAAGGATTCCCACTAGTGTTAATGTGAAAATATCACAATTGACACATACTAGGCTAATATTGTTATGTCTAATACAATGGATGCAAGAAACCAATGTTCGCCAATTATTGAAAAAACATTCAATTATTATCATGGTTATCAATAAGGTTATTAATAGTCCAATAATTTTTTATTTATTTTTAAATTAGAAAACAAACCTACACACTTGGTACATCTCATCTAAAGAACCAACAAGACCCTTCTGGTTCAAGTATGGAATTTTCAAATTTTAATAACTTACTTGGGTGATTGGAATTTCATCCAAGTAAGTTATGAATTCGAAAACTTTAAACATGTTTATGAACATGTCAAAGTACCATCACATACTTTGAAGTTAGAACAAAAATAATTTCAATTTTTAATAATATGTATTATCTATTCCTTGATTGCACATTCACATTCCTTGATGTTAGACATTAGGTGACTTGAAATGTGGCTTATACCAAATTTTATTGAAAAAAAGCTTTCACTATGTTTTATTATGTGCTCCTCTCTTGTCAATATGTGACTATTGACCTAAATGGTGTTTGCTAGCACATTATGTGCTTTGTGCTTTCTCTTGCCACCTAGCACCATGGACATTTTTAGCATCCACATTCTAGTAATCTAATTATGAAGGAAGGTTGTTTGTTTGTTTTGTTTTGTACTTATGAACTCCCACCAAACCAAGATGCTTCAGATTGTGTTCTTGGTCTCTTTGGAAAGCTCTCCAGGAGGAGGGGTGCATTGGCTTGGTTTCATGGTGTTTGGACTTGCGGTGTAGAAATTCTTGAATATTGAATGATTTCTTCACTAAAAATTAAATTAAATCATAGCTGAAATTTTTTCAGGAATTGAAATGTGCTTTTGATGTTGTTTGAAAGATCTTGATGAGCAAGATTTAATGGAATTTATTTGGTAAGATTTGGATTCAGAATGTGGGAAATTTTGATTTTTAAATGATTTCTACTACTGAAAATTCAAATAAATTCCAAAAGACCACGTTTTGAAAGGAAAAATCAGTTGAGGACATGATAACACTTGGACCAATGCACAGGCCACACTAGTCTTATCCTTGAAAATAATACCATGGATTAATAAAAAACTAAAATTTTAAAATAAATTCTATTACTAAAACTTATTTACAAAATGAAACACTAATCTTTAAAACTTATCTTACCTACATGTATAACTAGCTATTCTCAAGGTGGGTATTTGAGAACTAACCCTTATGCATAATAAACAATTAGTAGATCAAAAAATTGTGCATATATTATTTTGACAATGAAATTGATCACATGAATGTTTTTTAAAAGATAAATTGATATTGTTAACTTGTGTGGTCCAAAAAAAAAACACCCAACCTAATTGGTTATGAAAAAAAGAAGTTATAACAAGCCAACACTAGGGAAGAAATCATGATGGTTTTAATATGTAACTAATGTCAAGGGAATGATATAGATGTAGTATAAAAAGATTAATTTCAATATGGATATGAGTATGGGATGATTTTAGTTCTTTGAAAATTTGATATTAAGGATATATGAACCTTGATCTAGTATGTCCTTATGACTCTTTTGAAAAATCCAAGCATTGAAGCAAAAATTGATATTTCATCAACCTTATACAACTCCCAAAAGATTTGACTCCCTATACAATTCCCCTCTCATTTTCTCTTCATTACTTGATACAACTTTTCCCTTCCTTATTGCTCATTCCTAAATAATATTAACTTTTCATGCATGTGTAAGCAATCTTGAGGACTTGAATGAAGCACGACAAAACCTGGCAAAACACGAATAGCAAGCATTATCTCCATCATACAAAGCCTAGTTTGTTATGTACACAAAATTTTTAAAACCTTCAATCTCAAAATATATGTTAAATCTTGGTCACATTACATACCAAGGTGGGTATTGTTTCTAATACCAAGGTTCATACCAATGATGGTTGGGTTTAGGTGTTTAGTTGGGTTCAAGTTTAGATTCAAATCTAAGAACCAGACCTAATAGACATATGGACTAATTAGAACTAACTTAAAACTGGACCTAGTGAGTGTACATGAAATGGGACTCAACAAGTTTTTTAAAAGTTTTTTACAAGGTCTTGGTTGTGGGTTTAGGTAGGGGTTAGGGTCCTAGGTCTGAGTTCTAAGACTCTAAGATTGCATAAGGACTCTTATAATATAAACATTACTAGGATTAAAGCCAAGTTGTTTGGATTTTGGTTTTCAAAAATCAAATAAGGGTTTAAACTTTGGTCAAACACCAAGTACCCACACAACACTCATTCAACCCATGACCTTTGCACATATTACAAAACACACAAAATAGGTATATAGATCATTTATGCACATCAAAATAACATCCCAACACATTGGCCCCAAATGAGAAATATATAGGGTAGAACTGTTTATCGCCAAACATTTAAGAGATTGGAGCCCTCTAACACCTTGGGTGTTCTTTTTCTAGTTTTGATATCCAAAAACAAATTGTGCTCCATCTAGCTACACACCTCTTGCCATTTGAATTGTTCAGTTTGATAAAAAAACAAAAAATTTATGATTTTTTAAAGTAAAAACCTTTTTTCTTTGGATACAAATCTTATCAAACATTAAAACCACTGATGAATAAACACATGCACACCTATGGATGATCAATGTGAACTTGACACATGTCAAATTCTCACTTATAACCAAACTAGATGAATGCTAAAAATATTCAACTTCTTGTTGAAAATGGTTCATCATACACCAATGGTTATGATCAAACCTAAAATAGGGTTTTCAATCTATGATCTTAGGAATGCAATAGTTCATTAACCTTAAAATATTGAACTAATAACCCTAATTGAATGAATAGCTGGAGGCATTGTCATTTTATAGGTTTAGGGGTTTGGAATGTGGTGTCCTTTTCTTTTCATTTCCAACCTCTTCAGAGCTTTCTCTCTCTTCCAAACTCTTCCAAGTTTTGGAGAGCTATCTAAAAAGCTCTTCCTATCCTTCTTTGTAACCTTGCTTTAGAAGCATCTCTTGTTAGTGTTGTATTGTAGCCTTGTGTCATTTCAAAGGAGGAGCAACAACAACAATGCATGGGATGCCACGATTTTCTTGTGTGCATGCAAGAAGACACTAGCACGCATGATGTTCTTGGGTGTGTGTGGAAAGACACCAACGCAATGTGGGAAAACACCAACGCATCTGTGTGTAGGAAGACACCAACACAATGCTACACCAACATGCATGTATGAGGGAAGACACTAGCATGTGTGTGAGTGTGTGTGTGTGTGTCTTGCCCTATTTCCAGCCTTCCCAAAAAACTTGCTACCCTATTTTAAACTAACTATGTGCTACCCTGTTTCCAAAACTTATCGCCTCTTGATCTTCTTGTTGTTCTAATCCCTTCTTCCAAACACTTGTTGTGATCCTCAAAAACTTACTCCTATGATCTCAAAAGATTTTCTTTTGTCATATATTCTCATCTCCACCCATCTCCACCAATGTTATTTAGAGATTGGTTGATGCATTCATGGTAGCAAGTTCAAGTTTTTCATGTTCTCTTATAGGCAATTGTTGCCTTCCTACTTGAACTTCTTATTCTTTTGGTTGTTGTTGCATTTCTATAAGAAGTTCATGCTCTCCTACAACAATTGGTTGTTGCATTCTTGTTGCAACACATCTCCTACCTAACATTTGAACTTTTGCCTTTGTTCTAACCTCCTTTTGTTTTGGTGTTGTATTGCCAAAATTCAAATTGCTAGAAAGAGGCACTTGGGCTAACACATTAGCTGCAATTTGCTTGTGCAATTTATCTCTCACTTCCTTCATATTTACAAGAAACCAAACACTATTGAAAATTTTTCTTTCTCATCCTTTAATGTGCTTTTGGATCCTCATGATATTTGCATTAATTGCTATAATTGCTTGCTATGTGGTCCTAGTTTCCTTCCCTTGCCTTCTAATTTCCCTTTCTTTGTCTCCTATTTCTTTTTACATAATTCTTTTATGTAGAATGCCCAAGTATTGGTTTGGTGTAACATGAAACTTGGAATAGCCTACTAATGGTTCTGTTCCTTTTGTTCTCCTTGTAGGCAAGCTTGATAGCAATAACATGTTGGCAATAGGGAACACTTGCGGAGTTCGGGCTACTGCATTCATGACTTCAATTGTTTTAGCTGTTAGTTTTTGGGCATAATTGATTTTAACTTTTGGTTTTTGAATAGGGTTGGCTTTAATTATTAGTTCTTGGGTAAAGTTAGCAAGACAAACAACTTTAGCTTCCATGTTGGTTTCACTTGACCTATGTACTCCTGTTGTAGCATGTTCATATTTAAGTTCATAAACATAGTATCATGTTGTTGATTGCACACAATCATCTTGGGTAGATTCACTTTCATTTTACGAAGTTGTGGCGATGTTGATTAGTTCTGTTGCAACACTATCTTCGCCCCATTGGCTACCATCTACTACTCCTTCTAATTGTCCATCTTCATCATTTAATATGTCCAGATTTGATTTTGATGTATACAATCTGTTGGGTCTACTTCGGTTGTCCATTGCCCTAGGGTTTAAAGGCCATATCCTTGTGGTTATGAACCTTGCTTTGATGTTTTGCTTGGATAGCGACTGATTGAGTGCACTATCCACCCAACCTATTAATGTAACCTTGTTTAGCTATCTATGGCTATTCTTGAACATGCTTTCATCTCTTTCCTTTTTAAAAGCAGATTTGAATGGCTTAAAACAACTAACATCCAAAAGTTGTAAAGCGTGGGAAGTGTGGGATGGAAAGGTAATCATATCTAGCCCTATTTCATATGCTTATTTGATTGCTTCTAAAGTAACATTTGATACATGTCCGTCTAGAATTAAAAGATGCATATTCTATTGAGACAAACTTCCTATTACTGATTGAATAAAATTTTTAAAAATGCTTAAACAAATAACATGCCATCTATGTTTTTTTTTTGCATTGCCACACAAGATCTTGGCCTACATTGTTGAATGTAATCCTCTTTAATCTTCTCACCTTTGAAAATGCAAAAGTTAGGAAGGATGCTTCTAGTTGCATTTATTACATAAATGATTGTCATCCATTCCCTTGACTTTGGTATTGTGTTGTAGACTTGTTGTGATTCCCTTTTTGCAAGCATTCATGTGCCATATTGCCTACCAACTTGAATACTAGTTTCATCACAATTCCATTTGTGGTTTGGAAAATAATTGTGTTTGTTGTATAATTATTGTGAATTCTCATACAAAGAATTGCAGGCAATTGGGGTTAGTCCTTGTGCCTAGGAAATATCTAATCCTTTTGCCAAACGAATCGATATTTCAAGGTGCCTTCATTTAAACCAATGCCACCATGAGGTTTTAGGGATGCCATTCTTGAATAATGTTGCACGGGTCTGTGTTAATTCTGCCACTTTGAGTTTCAATTGATGTAAGGATATTGACAAGCTGCATTCTTGCATTCCAAATACCCATTCAACAATTGTTGCCTCCTCGTTAGCTGATAAGACTCCAGGTGGGCCATGTTTTTTTAACATAGTCTTACTGGTGAGATGGTCTAATGGGCTTGTCAAAGGTATGTTCCAATACCAACTTACCATTCTCAATGAAATAAACCTTCTTTCAATTGCATCCACAGCCTCTTCTAAGTCTTCAATTCTCCAATTGCTTCTTAGATTAGTTAATTACTTAATAAACCTTGTTGACTTCTATTGTGGTTGTGATTTAGGTTAAAGAATCATTTTTTTTTGTTAAGTGTTAGTTGGTCTAACACACTATTCCTCCTCCTTCATGTTACATTGAAGTTCACGGCTGGTTGGACCCCCAAAGACCAAACCTCCACCAAATTGGAGGTTTTTGTGCATTATTGACAAGAAGTGTGCCTTTGTTCTTCCTTAAATCACAACATGAATACAAAAACTTAATTAGTCCAAGGTAAATAACTTGTGCGTGTTGTTCCTTTTTTCCAGCATCTGAAATGAAATGGAACCAATTTTCAAAATCTAACTAAACCAAGTTTTCATTTGTAGTTTTTATGTAGGCAGTTGGAATGAATCTTTGACTATGCAACTTTGCTACTACCCATTGCTTGTGATTTCCCTTTCTCCTTCAAACCAAAGGACTTTTCACAAATTTAACAACCCAACGATAATATATATACTTGTATAAATTTTTCAATGTAAACTTTATCTATATATGAGAATATGGTTTCATAAATGTAGGATCTACTTTTAAATCTACAATTTCTTCTTTTAGTTTCATTGGATGAAGCATAATTTTGTTGGCCTTATTCTCTTTTTCTACTTTTACTTCTTGAACTGTTGTTTTACTAGAACTAGCTTGCCCTCCATACAACAAAGACCTGGGAACTAGAATTTCAAAAAAACTATGCAATTCTTGTTGAACATGTTCTAGAATTTTGGACATGCTTTCAAATGTTGGCATGGTAGGGTGGACCAATTTTGGCATCACAAGAGTGTTTTTTTACAATGGGTGTGATTGCAAGTGTTATATATTATTATATATGTTGAGTTTAGTTAATAGGGACTCATTTTCAAATAATAGACTTTAATATTTTCTAGGTGCAATTTTTTTAAATGCATAAAACCATAAAATCCCAAGAGCTATGGACTTTTGAAATTGAAAAATCGGGGTGTAATGCCAATTGCAATTAAGCTAATGGACTTTAATTTGGTTCAATGATGGATCTAGAACTTGTTTAGGGAATTGGTTTCAAGGTGGAAATGTATTAATAAAAGCAATGCAATTTTTTTTTGCATCATATGAATTGAAGGTATTACACTATGAACTTTTGACTATTGAAAAAACACACCTTATTTTTAAAAGTCCATAGCATTTAAAAACAAAGGTGTTTTGAAATTTTACAGACTTATACAAATCACTAACAGTGCATAAATCACATATAGAAAAAAAATGCTAAGAATGGATAGATTTCATTTTGTCATCATCATGTGTCAACACTATGCATACTGTAAAGACTGCAAAATGGACTTTGGGCCAAGTTTTTTTTTTTGTTGAATTTTGGTCCACCCAACCATGCCAAGATCCTTTCTCTCTTGATAGTGAAAACCCAAAATACATAATGCTAGCATATTTAGACATTCTTTAAATATCATGTGTGTGCAACTTTTGCCAAGAAAGTTTAACAAGTTACAAAGGGTTGGGTATCCAAAGTAGGGGTGTCCAATGTAGGGGATGGGCTTCTTTTGCCACAGAATTAAACAATCCTTACCCCCATAATGAATTACACATGTTTACAAGTTTGACCTAAATTAGTCATTTCACCAAACATTTAAAATCCCAACCCCCACAACAATCTAGAAATGTCCCACACCTTCCCTATAATTAGGGCGCCCACATTTATATATTGAACATTGTAAACCCCAATCCTAAACCTAAAAACACTTATTTCCAAACATTTACCAACCCATCTTTGTATCCCCATTGATTATTTGTGTTCATGAAAGTGGACATGCCAAAAGTCGTCACCCCCACAACCAACAACTCTAATTTATAGAAAGTGCAATATTTGGTTAAAATCAAACAGGATCACACCCATGACTAAATGTTTGTTCCCTATCCATGGACAATTAAATGGAAAGACCAAACACTATTTTCATTTACCAATCATTTGGTATTAAGATAAAAGATGTATATATATGTGAATACTTTAATTTGTCATAAGGTTGGTAGTGCTCAAAATGTGAGTTTGGTAATAGGTGAGCGTTTGGTGATAGGCATTTCTACCCTACATTCTTTCCCAAATGCCCCCCAACTCACAAGAGAAGACAACAAAGAGTTCAAATTCATAATAAAAAGTACTGTGTATTCATCTGACCTAACACCCATTCCATGTCTAATTGCAACTCCATGACTAGTTTCCCAAAAATTTGAGTAACTTTTTTAAGCATTCGATTCCCCCTCCTTTTTTGGGGGGGAGGGGGGGGGGAGGGGTGCAAAATAGGAAGTTCAAATGGCAGCAAGTTTTGACCCAAATTAGAACTCAATTCTTAAAGCCTTTGTACCCAAGTTACCCAAATTATTAAGTCTTCAATTTTGAAGTTTTGATACCTATCAATTTCTTCCTGTGCAAAATTTTCATAAAATCCAATTGTCTACCATTTAGAGTATTATGTGCTCTCTAAGTGATATACCACTACAAACTTCTATTTTTTTGGCTATATCTACTGAAAGCAGCATATAGAGTAAACTAGCCAGTGATGAACACTTCAGTGCTCAAGGCAGGCCGGATCCAAGGGGAAGGCTCCCTTGTTTCTGGTGTACAAACAAAACTTGAACCCTCTTCTTGGGACATCTCACACACTAACAATCATTCAAAACTGATTAGAAAGGAGAAAGTTATGGCCCCACAAAGTAAAGGGGTCAAAAACTCAAGAAAACAAACCATCAAACATTATAAAATTGATTACTGAACACCCAAATTTTTTTTTTTGTATGATTCTCTATTGTTATTAGAGTTTCAAGATGATTTGTAGAACTTCAGGTGATGCCCCTATACCATCTTAAATTGTTTAAAATGAATAAGAAATAAGAAAGTTATGAAGTTTGAAAAAAAGAGGGGTCCAAAGAGAAGGGAAAAATAAATAATTCATGTTTTGTAAGTTGAAAAGTTTTTTTTTTCCTTGTTAGTTTTTCATTACTCTTTTTCCTTTGCACTTCAAAGATGATTTCTAAAGCTTGAGGTAGCGCTGTCATAACATTTTAAATCACTCAAAATGAAGCACATACAACCCTGAGGATCTTCACAATTCAGGCCCTGGAAAAAAAACAAAACAAAAGTTTAAATTTGAAATTCTGAAACCCAGAAAAGCAGTCAATTGTCTTCAGTGTGGGAAAAACAAATCCCAAATGCGTGAAATTTTGGGGGGGGCAAAAAAGCCTGAAAGAGTGGACCAAAAATGGCAGACGAATACCTACATGACAAGCAAGGCTGTTTCCTTTGTATTACAGAGAAAAAACAAATTGTTGGGCAAAACAACGCAGTTTTTAGCCAGGAGTTGCATACAAAGTTATGTCTGAGTTTGCGAAATTGGGTTCTTCCCAGGTTGGCAGGCAGGTAGCAGGCAAGCTGGAGATTCTATAATGCACTCTGCACATGCGCGCCGATTCCTAGATCATGCACAATGCAACATCAGATTCGATCTTGCGCTTGCGCGTATGAGTTCTAGAAACTAATGCTGTAGACATGAGATGATGTTCCATCCAATCTAGTCAAGCTCTTGAACGTCTTCGTGATTGAATCCGGTTGTTTTCTGAATTGAGTCTTGTGCTTGGTTTGCGAATCGACACACGAAGAGGAATCTGTGGCTTGGTGACGCTTAAGCCGGCCCCGTGGGTCTTTCTCCCTGGAGCTCTGTCTCTCTGTCTCTCTCTGTGCATGGGATGCATCGTTTGCGAGGTTGCGTTTTCTCTCGAGTTACTCATGGTGGCGGAAGTTGTAGTATTTCATGTGATGGCATTTTAAACTTCTCAGCTTATAGGACCTCCAGGGGCACCCTGGTATTCATGTTTGCGCGCAGATTGTGATCTGTGAATATATCAGCGCTTCATCACGCCGATTCAGGCAAGACTATTTACTTAGAAATAATTATGGGAGTTACGTACCCGTACCCGAGCTTGATGGACATGGATGCGATAGAGGTGGCAGCAAAGCGCAAGGACGCGTACTGGCGAGTGACTCGTATCAGCAGAAGATCCGTCAAAGTCACCATGTGGAAAGCTGTGGATGGCTCCATATCCCTGTCGAGCTCTGACTCCTCGCCACCCACTACTACTACAGCAGCTGCACCCCAGTGGAGACGACTGTGCTTCGCCGTCTGGCGCCGGGTCCAGTGCACGTCGTTAATGCGATTACGAAACGGGCCTGTCATTTCCAGCAGAGTTGATGCCATGCAGGGCTGTTGCAACGACGAAGAATACGATGATGACGACGACCTCGATCAGTCCATTCCTAACTGGCCTGGCCAAGCCTCCAACCACAATGCTCCGATTCCCTGGCATCCTTTCAGCAAGCGAAGATGGCCCCAAGGCTGGTAATTACGGCCACGACGGATCCAAACCTTCTGTAGCATTGAAACACAGTTGAGTTCGCTCAGATCTGAGCTGGTTCAGCATTCACTAGCTCCCAGCTTTTGCCTCTAAAATGGTTATTCTTTCAGACTAGTCACGATCTTTCACTTTGTGTCTATAGATCCTGATCTGTCCTGATCTCTCTTAGCAATCTGTCTGCTTCCTAAATTCTTGGAACTTGCTCGCATCAATTAGTCCTCGAATCTCGGACAGTTTTCTGTTCAAAACATGCATTGAACAATTGATTCAACAGAAATCAAAACTTGAGCAGATGTCAGTTTTTCTTCAAAATACAAAATATGTACATACCATTGATGTAATAGAATTCAAAGCTTCATAAGAAAGTTTTGTTCTTCAAAACATGTATGCTATAATTTCTTCGTCTTCAAAACACACGGCATTTATTCTTCAAAATGTCATTGCCATTCATTCTTGTTCAAAACACAGTGGCATTTCGTCTTGTTCAAAAGATACATTGGAAAAGCGAATTTCATAGAATTGGAGAGATTATCAAATACTAGATCTGTAACAAAAAATACTTAAGACCCCCAGAAAAAGACCCACAACAGCAGCAGCGAAACTGTTTGTTCTTACAAACTAAATTTTCAGTACTGTACAGAGCGTAGTTCAAGCTTCAAATTTTATAAACAGAACCCATGTTTCTTAATTATGTTTCTCAAAGATGCATCATATTTATCATCACTTTGAATCTGATTTTCCCAACTGACTCAAGAGTAAAATTATGCAGCAAATCTGCAAATGCTCATAGGATGCAGCATGTAATCTCTCAAATTATCACTAAGTCATTAGCATTGCTGTGAGATACCAGTGGTAGTATTGCATGAAAACTTTTGTTCAAGGCTGCTGCTACTTTCAACAAAATAATTTTTGAACCCAGGTGATGAGAACTTCATATGAACCTTCAAATGATCAGCAATCAAGAGCATTGTTCTTACTTTAGACTACAAACCATATGTTGTTCCATATTATTCTCCAGCTACCATCAACCCACTCAGGCATTTAAAGTGCAAATTGTTTCTCCCTTCTCTGGAAGTATCATGGTTTCTGTTTACACAAGTACAGTAGAATGATGAATTTCATATTCATCCTGCATTATTACAATAAGATGAGTGTGTTGACCACATGAATCGAATTCCATAGTGTGTAGTAGTCTATATCAAATCCATCTTCCAGGCATGTTTTAATATTCTTTGAAATTCCTTCCTGAAACAAGATCATCAAGTTCCCCAAACCAACAAACAAATGTTTTAAAGTCGGTCCTCCATTTTCAAGAAAGGAAATCTGCCCATCACTAGTTATGCTTAATTATGATCCATTCATGCTGCTTAACAACTTTCTCTACATCTTTGCTTCTAATTTGGAGAGGTGCATACCTGTTTAACTATATTACAGTAGTACAGCCAATCTTTAGTTTTAGGGCCTGATGTTTCTGTGAAGTTGAAAAACTTTGTAGCTACTGAGATTTCATCTAGTTTTAGAGTCAAGCTAATCTTCTGTGATGTTCCTTTAGTTTTTCAACCATTTAGGTCATATATGCCAAGTCTCTGTACCTCTAGATAAAATTTACACTTGAGTTCAGCAACACCATGGGCTTAATCACACCTCTGTGTGTGTGGGGGGGTGTAGTTTACATGGTGTGTGTTCAGCTTTCCATGTAACTGTCATCAAAAACTGTTTGAGAACTATTACTAGTTCTGAGTTGGATTCAACAACCACCTTCACCTGCATCATGAAGAGTATGTTACTTCAGGCCTGCTTAGTGTTACCCGGTGTTACAGATGTGGTTCTTTGATTTTGTTAAAAAACCTTGGTTTTGAAAATTTTGAGGATCTGCAAAGAACACTGGGTTCCTGGTTTTTGGGAAAAATTTCAGAGTCAAAGAACCTCTGGTTGCTGCTGGGTTTTGAAAATCCTCAAAGTACCAACTGGTTTCATGAAAGAACTAGCAGTTTAGGGTAGGCTGGGTTCTTTTCATTTTCTTAGAACCCCAGCTAAGGGTTAATTGTTAGTACCGTATCTATGAATTGAGAACCGCCAGTCAAGGGTCAGAACCAGTTCTTTGATTTTGGAGAAATGGAAGCCAAGGGTATATGTGCACCATTACTTCTACAGATGCTCCTTGTTTCATAATGATCCACTTATTGCTTTTCCACAGTCATTGCAGAAATTGGGTATCAGAAAGCACAGTATTGTTGCAGAGCAGCATTTAGCTCCAGAGACAAAATTGAGGGGCAAATTACATGTAGGAATCGGCCTCAAGAGAGAGCCTTATGGGTTGATGGCAGCTAGCAGAAGGCGACCAGCCACAACATTTTCGTATCAGATCAGGTGCCCCCCTAGGGCGCATTCTGCATCCTAGAGAGCCTGTAGGGTGAGGCCCATAGGCTGAGACCTAAAGGCCAACTAGGTGCAGAATGTGCCCTAGGCGGCGCATTACCTGGCATAAAAGGAAGTTTTTGAGAGCAGATTCTGTTAAGATTATAGCTGTGGTTTTGTAGAAGCATTTATGTCAAAATCGGCACTTTTTGCAAGACGGCTTTCTTCTGCAATCTAAGATGCTTGAAAAGAGTGCAGAACCTGCCCTCAAAATCCTTCAAACTTCCCTAACCTAGAACCCACAATTTCCAAACTAATTTCACGGCCCAACACTCAATCCCACCACAGCAAGTGATCCACCTCGTTCTCCCTAGCATTGACCTTCTAAGTCACCACAGGAAAGTTTGAAACAGACAATATTGCTACAATGTAGAAATATCATGTTTTATGTGGTGTGATAACTGGGTTGAGTTTGGGGTCCAGAAATGAAACGTGTAATTAAGAAACAACTCACATAAACTCACCATAGTTCTTTGTTTCCGTTGCCCTGTTAAAACATGTAGTAATTAGACATTTAAAAGAAGTCTGTTGTAAGTGGACTCCATGTTTTTGCACATACCAATATTAGAATTACAAAGAGAGACTTCATAGATATGACTTGCACATAAATAATTATAATTAGCATAGTACCTTGGAAATAGGAGGTAGATGATGTACCTATGGTTTTAGTATTAGGCGGAAATGTGGAGGTACAATCCCTTCAAGTTGATAGCCATTTTGCATGGATATTTATTACATGTTTAGTATGGGATTCTCCATATGACATCTTGTTTGTCTTGATGCGCAAACCCCTATACAAAGTAAAGTAATAGAAAAACCTATTTGGAATAATTATTCAATATAGAGGTAGATTATACAATTTAAAGGAATTATATTTATACAAAAATTATGAACAATGAACTTTGTGATTAAATTAAGCAAAGGTGATGTGAAACTTTTGGGAAGCTAAAACATAATGTTTAAATAGGTTGAAGGGGAGAATACTTATATAGTATGTCACACATTGGAGCTTTTGAATTAAATTATTTTTCAGATAGGAAGGGGTGAAGTCTAATGATGTCAAATTTCTAACAAATTTCAAATTAGCATGATTTGTGACTTTTGACTCTATAACAAATGCTAACTTAGGTGCAAATGCTTTTCAAATATGAATTACAATGTTTGATGCAACCATTGTGCTTTAAGATTTGTGTTTAGTCATGGTGTATGCTAAAACTATAGGAGAACAAGTTTTTTAATAGTAAGCTTCATATATGTATGTGCAGTCAAATGTGTGTTTTTTCAAGAGCATGATTTTAGATGTAGTTATTTTTTGTATTCAATACTAGTCACTTCATTTTCAATATTGCGTAGGATGGATGTGGTAGTTGTGGTTACACCATATATGGTTCCTTTACTCATGTTCATATTTTTTTATGAACATGATTAATGCACCAATTGTCACATGAATGTGATTCGAACTAATATCATTTAGCCATGGTAGAACGTATTGAACACTTGTTGCATTGGTTTCCATAGTGGTACATATAAAATTTTACATTTTGAAATTTTTTTTAAGGCAATGTTGTTATATTTATTGGCACCTTTTTGTCCAGTGGGAACAAAGAAGATTAGTTTGTGCATTAATGTAATCATCCAATTAATCATTGCCAATGAAACATTGTGATAACACATGTGAGTAAAAATACATCAAAGGAGCCAAAAATCATGTTGGATAATGATGAAAACTATAAATTTTTTTACATATGCTTTTGTTTTAACATTTTAAAATTAAGTTAATCATTTCAAGTTGTGTTAAATGACTAATATGAAGGCTAAGGAATTCAAATTAAAATTTTATTAAATTTAATTTTGAGTTTTAGTTTTAGTAAATGATTCTTGAACTTGAATAGTAGCTATGTCAAAAGTAATCAATTTTGCAAAGGACCAAATAAAGGAATATTTTAATAAAACATTTTGATGGTAAAACATTTAGGTGATAGTAACCTACTACCACACTCAAAAAGCAATCACAACTTAAAAGTTATGGAATTTGAAATTTTTAGAAATTCAGAATATTTTTCAAATTTTCAAATTTTCAAAAGTCCTTTAACACATGCAAATGGGGTGTAACATAGATGACATATAAGAAAATTTTATAGTTTATGATACCAAAAAAAAAACCTTAAAATAGTTCTAAGCATATTTTGTTATGATTCAAAATTATGATAACTTTTTAAGATGAAAAGGTCCAAGCATGATAAATTAAACCAAAAAGTAAGTCTTCCTAAAATCTTATTTTAAAATATGACAATATTTTACAAAAAACACAAGAAAATAAATTTTAAAAATTTTTATCTTTCGTTCTAAATACATCTATGCCTCCATTGGGTTTATGGTAAATTGAGTATAAAATTTGAAAAACTTTAGTTTAGCAAAAATAGGTTTGAAATTGACTAATAGATATTTTTTTCAAACTTATTTTTACCCTAGAAGCTAAATATATTTTTATTAGAATGTGAAAAATGTGAAAAGCCACAAGTACATTTTAAGGCCTCATTAATTCAAAGTTTTAAAAAATGTAATATTTCATCTACTTATAACTTACTTAAAGGCTATAAAGTAAACTATGAGCTTTGCTTGAGTTCCCATGAATGTAATTAAACCTACTTTAAACATGTAATCTTTATTTTAAAAATTTCCAAAATTAAAAAATGTTCATATTAATCCTTGAATTAAATAATATTTTTAGGTTCAATATATCAAAGCATACTTGACAACTAATTTTCATTTATGTTGCAAAGAAAATTTGTAGTCTAATTTACCATGCTTGGACCCGAAACACAAAATTTGGCAAAATCTACACATTTGGAAATTTTCATATTTATTTAACAATGACTAACACAAAAAATGTGATATATTGGGGCAATTATATGTATTTTTAATAATCAACTGCAAAAGATTTTGTTTAAAAATATATATATATGAAAATATGACAATGACTAAAAACAACTCATAGTCCTTTTATAAAGTAACCATGTTGGTGTTTTCAAACATATTTTTGCCTATGTATTTCATTCATTGTTGGTTTTCTTTCCAAGATTATATTGATGAATTATAAATATTCAAAATTAGTTGAATATTATATTGAAATTGAAAGAAAGTGTTGTTTTAGTTACTAACTAAAATGGAGCATTTTTTATATGACGGCTTTTGCATATAATTTTTTCATTTTATAATGTGTGTTTTGTGCCATCTTGTAAGAAGTTGTGCAAAGTCATCAATTAAGATGACCAATGTTGTGTCAAATGGAGACATATTTCCAATTATGCGCATGGTCAAAATTGAACCATATTTTCATAATCCTTAACATAGTTGTTTTTTTCTCAAATTTCATTTTTTTCTAGAGGTATATATATTTGGAATATGTAGGTGGGCTCTTATTAATATGGAATTTACTACTTTTGGTACATGGACTTTATTACCATTGAACCCATGGTACTAGAAAATTTCAAAAATTGAACACTATAAAATCGACTTTTGTGGACTCAATTTGTTTTTTTTCAAAAAATGAACCACCTTAAAATACATACACCCTTTTTAATTTAGTGATCATTATGTGTGGTTCAAAAAGAACAAAGAAATATCCACATGTGTAAGAATTTGAAAGATGTAAATAATCATAATTTGTAAGAATTATTTTTCTTATTGTTGACAACAAGACATGTCTATTTTGTATTGAATATATTGTGTAATGTGTTGGATGGAAAAAGTTTTTCCACTACCAAGTGTGCCTATGACAATACGCAAGCCAATGCAATTTTGAATTATGCAATCAAAAACATGTTCTATTATCAAAATCATGTTTGTAATGTAATTATCAAATATATGTTCTATTTGTTTCAAAGTAAATGATGTTTATGTAATAAAACATATTCATTACATTTTTTTTGCAATCATATGATGGGGTTCATAATTAAGATCCAAGTATGGGCAATGTTTTAGAATTGTTCCAACAATTGGTCCATCGTTTTTCATCTTCTATTAAATTATAATGTGCATATTTTGTCAAATATTGGTGTAATGAATCCAAATCATGTAGAAGACCTCAAAGATGATGTTCATGATTGTAAGTTTGTTCAATGTTAACATTAGATATGAGGTCTTTTCATGTTGAAAAAATAGTTGTATTGTGTGTGGGATGAAAATATGTGAATTGTGTGATTTTATTATTATTCATATATTATGTAATCCAAAATCATCTTATGCATAATATTGAATGTTGACTTAAGAAATCCTATTAGTTTCAAATTGTTTGAAATACTCAAAAAATGTCATATCATTAAATTGTTATGGTTTGCTAAACATCACTACAAGAAATCATCGTTTATTTTATTGGAAAACTAAACCAAAAACTAGTAATTTTGATATTTGATGAATTCGACCGTTTAATCATACTTGACAAGTCAATTTGAACACATATAACTTGATTGGTGGTTTTTTTTATTGACCATAAAATGGTCTTTTTGACTAATCAAATTGGACAAAAAATTGGGTAGCCAAAAAAAATTAATTAAAAAAAAAACTCAATTTGTAAATATAAAAATGTAAATAATAAATAGTAAGTAAGTACCTACCTACCTACCTACTACCCACCATGGTCACCTACCTACCTATACACAACCCACCTAGGTACTATACATTTACATGCACATGTACATGATATATATACAAATATACATACTTCACATAATATATGTTGGTAAAGCGGATTAAACCTTGGTCTCTTTGGTTCCACACCAATGTCTTGGCCATGAAACCACCCCACCACTTTGTAAAACAATATGATACCAAATGCATGTAACATGTTTCCTTGAACTTCTTTGAATTGTTTTGTCAATGTGTATAACAACATTTGAACTTCAATTTTTTTCATAAATAGATTGGTAGGCACCTAATTAAGTAAATAGATAAATAGATATACGTAGGTAGGTAGGTAGGTAGATAAATAATAAGTAGGTAGATAAATAAATAAATAAATAGGTAGGTAGGTAATAAGTATGTAGGTAGATGGTAAGTAAGTAGAATATATTTAGATAAATAAGTCAATAAATGTTAGGTAAGTAGGTAGGTAAACAGCCTAATAGGCATATCAAATAGGCTAACTAACCAAATTAATATGGCTAATTTGACTAAACGTGACCATTCAATATGGCTGATTTGATTAAGCTATGGGCATTTTGATGAACCATTTAAAAAATTTGCCCTTCTTAATTAGATGTACAACTTATCACTTGGTCAAAATGGTCACTTCAATCAAAAGAACCCACCCAAAAAATTATGTGTCTTTCATGCCCCGTGCCTTTAATCAAAGTTAACATCCTTTTGGTCAATGTGAACATTTTAATCAAGTTCAACCTTTTGAAAAACCATGATTTCTTATAGTGCATGTAGATGTCAATAGGATGGAATCCAAGCACCTTTGATTTTGTCACAATTTTTGTTCACAATGATGGCGGTTTCAAAGCAACATTCATTGTTTTTTTTTTTTGGGACAATTGGGAAATTTTGTAAACATGTAAATGTTGCTTTCAAAAATGAAACTAGTTTTGAAATAATCAATTGCAATTACGCAATTAAAAGATTGTGTAGACCTAATCTTTATGCATTTCTTTTGTCTAAATTTATTGGACCATGTGATTCACATTTCATTGCATATTTTAATAATTAATATGAGTAATATAACAATGTTATGCTTTGTAGGTTCATATGTGCTCCCCATAGTAGTATCAATGATGCATAACAAGGTACAACATTGTCATAGTAGAATCATACCTTGGCCTATAATACTACCAATAGTTCATTTGTGTTTTGAAAATGGATTTATATTCAACATGTATATGGAATGGAAGTCCATATTTGCATTGAATTATTTTGCATTTACATCATGATGCACATGTATGCAATTGTTTCCTAGTGAATATTTTGAATAATCTATGTTGCATGTTACTGATGGGTTCCATAAATTCCATGTGAGTTCATTTCAAATTGTAAGAACATGTGCAAGAATTTCATTTGTGACCTTATCAATATCATATTTATCCATCCATAAAATGATGTGTGAATGTATTGATTCACAATCTTGCAATTTATAACATATTATGACAAAAAAATTACCAAGCCTAGAACAAAATGTGATGAAAATAAGTTTTGCTACAAACATTTTTTAAGACAAATGTGAAAGAATGTTGCAAATTCAATAAAGCAATCCTTCCAAGTTAAAGATGCATTAATGTTTTAAACAATTTGTTCTCTATCATCAATTTCTTTCCAATGTGACATTGTGTTTAAGGTTTTGTTCGTAGTTAATGTAGAAAAAAAATGGGGCATTCCAAAGGTTTCCACCATTGCTAATAGATCATGTAGTTAAGATTTGTACCATCTATGGATGCCTTGTGTATACATCCAGGCAAATTATATTTGATGACATGTTTCAATATGCCATGTTCATCTAAGCTTGGGTTTTCTAATTTTAATTTTAATTATGTTTGCAAACATGTTTATGATGTTTTTTTTATCAATTATAAATGATTGTTTCAAGTCATATAAAATAATAAATATGGTTCATACATTTTGAATGGGGAAAACAAAGTACTCATTCTATATTTTAAATATTTATTAAGTTTCATTTTACCATCATAAATGTCATGGCCATGTGGAAATAAGAATGGAAATGATGCAAGTTGCAAAATGACATCATGTTTTGTAATATTCATTTTGTTTCTATGAACATGAACATGACTTCGTTCCTATTTTTATCCTTGACACCACATTGTGTTACATTGCCTATGGTGTAAAATTCCTTATTTCTTCTAATTTGCCCATCTATTTGCATGTCAAAAAGTAAGGTCAAATTCTATATTCCTTCAGGGACATGCATAGAATCAAATGTGTTGGCATTTGTGCCATGTTTTTCAATTATATTCTTAATTATGCTAGGTGTTAAAACACACATGCTTGTAGTCTATTGTGGTTGTTCTAACATAGTTTCAAAATTTTGGAACCAAGAACTACTATGCTTGTTCTCTAGTAACAAAGGTTTAATGTGAATCAAGATTAGATCAATATCAAAAGAATGATATGAAGCACCATCCCAAATCAATAGAGGTTATTTTTTAAAATAGTTTCAAATATTCAACCCATACTAAAACCCCAATTTTTTTATTGTATGTGCATATTAATGTCAAGAAATGATAATAAATGTATGTGTAATGGATGAGTTGAAAGGATGGTGGATATGTATGATGATGATTGATACATGACATATGGTGCCTTTTGAAGGGGGTTCAAATTTGATTGACATTTAACATTAATAAATTTATTTTTGTTCCTTTGGTGTTGCTTGCATATTGTGTTATATTGCATTTGCAACATTGTAAGGTGCACATCTTGTAACAAAGTTTGAAACAACATTTTATGTGTTTTTCATTGTTCAAAAATGTCCAAAAACATTGTTGAAAAATTTCACAAATGATGTTTGTTTTGACCATTTTTTGAAATTTTCAATACATTCATTCACTAGTAGAAATCCTATCATATGCAACTAATCATTTTGCAACTTATGTGCAATTAACATGCAATTAATGGTGTAGAAATTAGACATGTGTTATAAAAATAATGGCCTAAATTTTAATATATATTTAAATTAGTATACCCAATATATCTACTTAGGCTAATTGGCTACACTAGCTAACTTACCTTATGTATACCTTACTAACTATAATACTATTACTATCAATATCAGTATTTATCAACCATTATTACCTAGATTATTTGATATAGTTAGTGAGGAGACCATGTTAATATGGCATATGCTATTAGGTAATAATTGTAACTAAGTTGCAACTAGGATTGTTTATCTTATCTTTCAAATTTGTAAAATATATATTTGAATGCACTATAAGTTTTTTTTTTTTTTAAATTACATTTGAAATCAATTAATAAAAGAGGTTTGGCCCTAAAGGTTAAACCCAAAATAAAATAAGATCATCCCATATTACTTACCTACTAGGGTGCAATCATAATTAAATGAACCAACGGTGACAAAAAAACTCAACCATAAATGGGCCCTTTTTTAACATTTTGACTTTTTCATTGAAAGTAATTTTTAAAGGATTTTTCTTCCAACATGTTTTTTAAAATATTTACAATTTCCTCAATAAACTACATTATTGTGTTAACTTTTTTTGAATAACTATGAATTTCCTAAAAGTGTGCAAATTTTGCAAGATTCTAGGTTTCATCTTGAAAAATGATTATAATTTCCAATCATGCTAAAATATGATAAATATTTTAAGCTTTAGTTTTTGGTATCATAAGCCACAACTTTATTCATAGGTCATTCACATTATGACTCATTTACATCTAGCAAATGACTCTTGAAATTGGAACATTTTAAAATTATATTTTGCATTTTTAAAAATTACAATACCATATTTTAAAATCATGAGTGTTGTTCATACGTGCATGGTAGGTTATCATCATTTCAAAAAAATTCCATCAAATTTTCTTTATTAAAAAAAGTCCTTAGACTAGTGCTTTATAAATTTGATTCAAGTTGTTAAAGTTCAAAAGATTTTACTAAAATCAAAACTCAATTTATTAAATTAACTGATTTTAAAAAAAAACTTCAACAATCATATGAATCATTTAACACAAATTTCCTTGATCAATATGATATTAAAATGACATTACATAAATATGTTAGAAAAAATTGATAGTTTTTCAGTTGTCAAACATGGTTTTTGCCTCATTTGATTATGATCGCACCCATTAAGCCAACTAGGCATACCTATATTTGTATTGAAACTTAACTACCTACCTACCTACTTAATTGTTTACTTAGTTTAGACCTACTTAAATACATAATTACCTAAATGCCCCATGTTGACATCTTATGCTACAATCTAAATTAAAATAATTAATTTCATTTAATCTCAAATAAGCTTTAAAATTGCAATGTGTTACAAAAAAATTGATCAAAACCATAGACACATGTCACAATACAAAATAAATATTTCATATTAATTACATGTAATTGCATTTCATGTATGCCATTGGCCTTCTATAAATATGACATACAATGATACCATACATACATTTCAAGGACAATATGTCACATGCAATTGAAAATGGTGTGCAACTTGTTTTAAACAATTGTAACAATTTTCAATTGCACATGTTGTTTGCAACTAAAAAACAATTACAAAATATCAATTTTTTACTAGTGATTATGCTTGATCATAAGGTTGGAATCATCTTTGGCATCATTTTTGACTTTATCATAAATGTTTTGCTAAACCTCATTTTCAAATTTGTTTACGTCATGTACAATGTATATAATGTAGTGATGTTTTATTGTGCAAAGGGCACCATGAAAATTCGTCCATTTCTTCTTTATTTTAGAATTCCTACATAAAATCAAATACACAAGGTAGTTTAGTTCCAAATAATGTGTAAGATACAAAATGAAAAAAGCTTAAATTGAATTAGTTATGGTAATTATGTTGATGAGGTTCACCAGTTTTGTTTAATGCACACTTGTTAAGGGAAAAAGGGCAAGTGCAATATGCTGTATAATTTACTTGTAATTGTTTCATTTCATAAAGGGAAACGACTATTAATATTGACACATAAAGTAATTACTTTTGCCAAGTTTTTTATTTAATTTTTAATAAATTATAACCACATCAATAATGATCTTCAATTGCATATTCAATTCAAGCTCTGCCCTCAGCTTCCAGAGAGTAATGTTGTGTACCAACGGCTAGTCAGTAAGACCCGTGCACCTTTACTATAGCTTTGCACTCAACTCAAACCGCGCACATGACTAGATGGCACATATGTTCACCTCCAAAATAAGACTACCTTACCCTAAGGTCAGTTCCATCATTAAATAATCCTCAAAATAGTGAAATGAAAGTAAACCATGCAGGATGGATGGTATGTGGACAAGAAACATTTTTTCATTGTATTCTTGTGCCATAGCTAACCGCGATAGATAGCTATATATTTAACGGTGCGGATCTATCTATCAACCTAGTGGCTATCAAGTCCCTTTCCTACTTAAAAGACATACATATTTGAACTCTAACATTACCTACCTATTTACCTATGATACTTACCCGCTCAATTAGGTATTTCCTTAGGTAGGTGTGAGGTGGAAGTAGGCGGGTTTACAGGATAGGACATGGTTATAGTTTAAAAGGATGTAGGATAAACTCGGAAAATTGAACCTCTAAGGTAGCCAGGCTGGTCACCGAACACTTAGTGTCTCCAGGGTCTGCGAATTTCTGGAGAGTGCTCCTTTGAATTTCATTCCCTAAGAGGAATTGTAGCCCTACTATTTTCACACCCACAGAAAGTTGAATCGTTCAAAATGATGAAGAAATGAGTGAGATGTGAGCCTCCAAAGTAGGGGGAGGGGGTCAAATGGTGGAAACGAAAAACCACCGCACAACACTTGGAAGACTATTACCAAATACCCAAAGAAGTCTTTGATAGTCGTTTTATTGCCTTTATGCTTGAAAGATGATTTGTAGATCATAAGGTTGTGCTCTTATAGCACTTTAAATCACTTAAATTGAACAAGAAATGAGAAAGTTATGAGCATTGAAAGTAAAAGAGGTAGAAAAGAAGAAAAGAGAAGAAAAACGTGTTTTATAACTTGAAAAAGCTTATTTCTTTTCTAGCTCTTCTATAATCACTCCTTTGCCTTTGCTGTTCAAAGACGAAGAATTGAAGACCTCAAGTTAGCGCTCCCAAAACGTTTAAAATCGTTGAAAATGAAGAAAAAGAGATGAGGAAAATATCAATATTAAAAAATGTTCGGTCATAGGTGGTGTTCGGTCATAGGGCAGGTTTCCCTATAGCATGTGGACACTGGGGTCCTGATACAAAAAAAGGGGGATCTGTAACACCTAAGAGGACTATGGTTAAGTAACCAAAGGGAACATAGTTCCTGATAATAATGGAATCCAAATTGGAGTTTGATGAATGAATGGATATACAATATGGTGTTACATGTATAGGGCATGAAGGAGATATGTCATACTTGTAGATTAGGTCAAAATGCTAGGAAAGGAGATGTTGGAGAATATGTGAATCTCATCCATTAGTAGGATGAACCTTTTAGTTAATATGTGGTCACTCCTAAAAGGCTTATAAAGGAACTTCTTATTAAGATGTTTTAAAATTTGTCAACTTTTTTTTTCTATAATTTGAGAAAGCTAGATTTAAAAAACAAGGACAACTCTTCAAAACGATTCAAGTTACCAATTTCAGCTATCACATATTGAGCTTAAGGTTTGCTCTTCACATATAGGCACAAGCCTATGAAAACCTATTACAACATTGAACTACTAGCACTCTCAAGATACCACTTCATATCAATTCAAGCCACCAAAAAGGGTTTTTCCCACACCTATTCCAAGGGCCTCATACTAGTGTGCAGTTTATTTTATATTGCTTAGAAACTTGATCAAATTTTTCATTTGTATTTGCAAGGTCCTTACCAAGCAAAACTTTTGATTCAGATAACAAAGCACACATTACAAGGGCATAACTTTCACACTCAGATTAGCCTTGGCATCTTCACTCTAATGCTTTTGATCACACTTTTCATTAAACACCTAAACTATCTGCAGATGACAAGTCATGCATTTGATCAGTTTTAGAATTCAGCTTCATTTTGTAACTCAGGCTAACCACGACCTCTAAACAAGTGAGATGAAACTTGTCGTCGACTTCCCAACTGGTTCAAGGTTTTATTGCTTAAAATTATTATCTTTTGTCTCACGATTTAATTGTAGACTTTGTCTTGTTCTAAAGACGTAGTGTGTTGAGACATCTCCTCAACCTCCTCCTCAAACTCTCATTGCTTAACATCTATGCGACTCATGAGTGTTGTCAAATTGAAAATTAAACCTAGCCCAAAACTTGAACTTACAACTCAATCCACTGTGACCAAACAAGAGGTCACCACACTAGTGTGAACACAACATGTTTTTAAGGTTTCGTTTTGTTTTATTGTTTTCATTAGTCGTCACCTTTTGCATTCTTGTGGCGGGAATTTCTCCATCACTGTTGCAAGGAATGCATGGGTAGGCTATTTTGTTTGTTTGTGTGTTATGGAGGACAAGAATTGCGTGGTGCAATGGATGGTGGAGGAGGGAACTGCATTGAAAATGGTTTGGCGGAAGTGAAGGAACAAGAAGCATAAGGAGTATGAGGGGAAAAAAAGGGGGCACTTTTAGGGTATGTGTTTTGGTTGGTTGTTGTAGTTTTCAGACTACTTAGCTTGTTGTTGAGGTTCTCCGCTACGCCAGTGACTTAGCTAAGTAGTTGTGAAGGTCATTGTAATAATAGATATGAGGGGTTGATGCCGAGGAATGATGAAGAACTGAAGGGTCCGAGCCGTAGATCTAAGGGGCATATAGAATACAATGAGCATCTTGGAATGGGGAGTTTATGTCATAGTACCTTGTGTCTGTGTTGTAGGTTGTTGTCAGAGTGAGTACCAAAAACCTCAAGGGGTATCCTTAAGGTGGACAGAATGAGTATACAGAACAAGAATGAAGAAAGGACTTGAAGGAGAAATTTGTCGTCCATTCTTGCATAAAAGTCTGTCCCATTGAGTGGCTTTAGAGAAGCGTGGTATCTAATTCTCAAAGTCAAATGATTCAAAATGCATTTAGATTCAAAAGTTTCCAGGTTTTAGGTTTTCAAACAAGAAGAGTGGAGGTACGTTGCATTGTTGCATTCAATGGGGATTGGTTAGCAACTCAAATGGATTGAATGAACCTTGAGAGTTCTGACCTCAAAGGCCATACCTCGATAGAGTCTTGATTCTTGATGATATGCATTGGAGTTAAGTAGCTAATGGTTTCTGGCCATACATGTGGATGTGTGGTGTAAATTCAGGATTCTGTAGCAACTTTGCCAATTTGTGTATGCATAAGCTGGTTTTGTTGAAAGCAGTGAATTGCAGGAGTTTTCTATGACATGGGAGCGAGAGAAAAGGTCAAGAGATTTTATTTGTTGTAAGGTGCCTAAAAATCCAATTCTACTTAGGCCCATTGTATGTTGTTAGGTTTGTTCTTTTATCTTCCACTTCTTTTGGTATCAGAGCTTGTTCTGTTCGGTGACAGTGTGGGAATTCCATCACATTTAGGACATAAAGATGATTAGGACAATATCTCATCATCCAGTGAGCATGAGATTGAGCTAAATGATGTTACATAGGAAATCCATGAACAACAATTAGTTGTCAAGTTTGATTATTCGAGAAGATAGGATGAACCCCAAGTAGGAGCTTTAATTCTACGAATATTGGGATTTGGTATAATGGTTATTGTGGGTGTTAATCATGATGAAGCTCAAGTTGGAGATGTGGTAGTGGAGATAGCACATAATGGTTATTGTACCCATGGGTTTAGGGTTTAGGGTTTAGGATGAAGATTAAGGATGGAGTAGGGGTTGGGAATCAACCTCTGAGTTACAAAGGCAATACCACTATACTTCATACCTTGTGTAAAATCCCGACTTCCATTCCTAAAAGACAGAATAGGACACCTAGGATATGAGACATTTGGATTCTTCAACTTTGTGTCTCACTTAACCACTTTGTTAGGCTCTACATACCTAATGTGGAACATGTATTCCAGATTGAAGACCAAGTTGTTAGGGTGGAACACTTGGGTTCAAGATCTCGTATTTTGAATTGGAGGATCTAGCGGGATGCGGAGCAAAAGTTGCAATACCAACTAGAATCTACATATGAGCAAACTTTCTCTACCCTACTATCTGATATCATTCCTTTGAGACCTGTAATGGAAGGGGATCAGTCTAAATTTCTGACCTAACATTATTCCCCTTTGAAACAATTTGTCGAGATGTTCAAAGTATTTTTAAACTCTCTCCTTGGGTTCCAGTTTAAGAGGAGGGGGCCTCAAAGACGCTGAACATAAAAGAAGATTTCTGGCTGAATTGAGGCCAAAAATTTGGAAATTGTGTGTTGTAAGGACGTTTGCAAACATTGAAGAGTTAGTTGGTGTTGCAACAGAACTAGAGAGGGTGTTGGGCGAGCTTGGAGAAACTCCCTATGAACCTTTGAAAGAGGAATAAGAGGAGGGGGCCTCAGAGACTATGATGGAGAGGCAGGTCACTACATTAAACAACACGTTTATCAATTTCTTCAAGGGGATTATACACAATTCAGAGGCATCATCTTCTACCAATGTGTTTGGAGGATGCCAAATCTGCAAAGGAGAAACCATTTGGCCACCACCTGTCCTAAGTTAAATGAGCCAAGGCCAAAATGTGCGAAGTGTGGTATGCCTCATAGGACAGAAAATTGTGGAGTAAAATGTACCTACTGTGCAAGATTAGGCCATTCTAAGGACAGATGTTGGAAGAAGCCCAAGGATGGGAAATTTCACTCTAGAGCTGCGAACTTCTTGGAGGTGTTGCTGAATGATGAAGAAGCGACCATGTTGTAGCTCAATAAGCTCTGTGGGAATGAAATTTTTTTTTCATACACTCGAGTGCCTAGGAGGAGGATTCCTATTGACGTAGCACTAGGAAGGGTTATACCAATACCTGAGGCTACAAGAGAAGGAGTAAGTGTAAATTGGGACATTTTAGTTAGGTCCAAGATTCTTTCTCACTTCATAAAAGGAAAGATTTCACTTTCACCCATGGAAACAATACTCATGATTCCAGGAGAACTAGAACACCTTGAAAATCTAATGAGGTTGGCCAGACAAAAAAAGGACTTAGAGGCAACTGAGAATCAGGTTTCCATGGTTTCTGCAATTCCAACCCTAAAAAGGATCTACATAAACAAAATACATCGGAGCAAAACTCTGCATTTACTTGTGGAAATAAACAACTATGTGGTTGAAAGATTGGTGGATACTGGTGCATCCATGTCTGTTATGGCAGCTATTGTAGTCAGAAAATTGGGTATAATGCATCTAATTAACGGTTCTAAAACTTATAAAACTGCGTTAGGAGTAATGACACAAGCTTTGGGTAGGATTGATGACATACCAGTCAAGGTTGGGGGCGTATAGTGCACTATGACCTTCATGGTAGTGGATACATACAGTTACGATGTACTGCTTGGATTAGACTTTTTAATAAAAATTGGTGCGATCGTGGATGTGGAACAGGGTTTAATACAAGTGAAACATGGCCTAGGAGCTTAGGCGGAAGTATTACCACTGACTATGGTTATGCTACAGAGAATGAACTCAGAAGCTCTGATGCAAGATGTTGCTACTGCTTTCGAGAGCACACATCTCAATGGGGCTACGGACGTGGCTACTAGTGACGCGCTCCCAAGTCACGAGGTGAAACCCACTTGAAGGTTTCACAAAGTCAAGTTGTGGAAAGTTGAGACTTGGTAGCACGCTCCCGGTTTCCAACTCTAAAAAGGGGTAGAGGGTCGAGTTGGGAGCCCAGGGATTAGACTAGGAAGAGGGACTAGCTTAGCGCGTGTGACATTTGCATCCAAAAACTAACCAAATCGGGTTAGTTTAGCATTCGGGACACCCTTGGGTGTTGGGACTTGCCACGGGCACTGGGACACACAAGACTCACCACGGCCCGGACTCGGGGGAAGCCACCACCTTCCCCCATATAGTATTCTCTGTGGCTAGTCGCGGAGGCTACATCCGAATGACATATTTTGTTGGGACTCCCGAAATGGAGTCCCGAAGTGTCCCGGCTGGACTCCCAGAACTTTGAACGGCCATAACTCCTCGCCCCAAACTCAGATCGGGACGAGTCTTGAATCAATGTTGTAGCTCTCGTCGAGAGCTTTCCAACGCCGTGTTGTAATCTTCAAGACGACGTCGGGAAGAGGTCGATTCCCGACTTTTAGTGGTCGGGAGTCAAACTGCCAGTTTGACTCCCGGCCCTTCTTTTGCCCATAACTTGGGCTGCAGATGTCCGAATTGCCAATGC
>Ga0116227_10004111_pt1 | contig 31778 bp, 29 predicted proteins | sample S1TSphgellanicum_FD_89693 | JGI IMG/M metagenome (GOLD analysis project Ga0116227, IMG submission 89693) | Host-associated microbial communities from peat moss isolated from Minnesota, USA - S1T2_Fb - Sphagnum magellanicum MG | ecosystem: Host-associated > Plants > Peat moss > Unclassified... | reverse complement strand
TTTGGTAACTATGTGTAAATGAATGAAAGTGAATGTTGGATATCTTTGCAATTTGAAGGGTATTTAAATTTTGCTACCTAATTATGAAGGGGATGATGAATGTCAATATTTGCTTGCCATTCTCTCTATGATATCATAGTGTTCAGTCAATCATCACACACCCCATGAATTTATCAATGAATGGCAATTAGAATTTCAAGGGGAAAAACAAGATTGCTTTTACATTTCTTTTTACATTTTTTGCCTTTTCAGTTTGCATTTACCTCACGGTCAACACTCCCCATGTGCTGGCATACTGCCCAGTGTGGATTTCATCGGCAATGTCTTCGCACTAACCCCAACATGCCTGCCATTTCTTTTTCTATTTCCTAGGTCACCTACATTGTTTTCAATCAAGATTTTGAGTGATTTGTGAATCACCTGTGCACTAGGCACGGGGTTCTCGTCCTCCATCTCGTCATCCATCCGTCTCTCCATCCATCCAAGGCAAAGAGGGGGAAGGCGCAGGCCCTTCTTAAATTGCAAAACTCCACTGTTTCAGGGAATTGCCCATTCTGCCCTATTTATAGCACAATAGGTATCCATCCTGTTATGAACGGGTATTGGCCCATAATAAAAATTTCAGGCAGGCACTAAGGAAAGCTCGGTATGCATCCAATTTTTTCTTTTTTTTGGGTTTTGGGGAGAGGGGGAAAGGGAGAAATTTTTTCTTTTTTCTATTAGGGGTGGGGGTCCCGTCATCCATCCATGGAATGGAAGAGACAATCATGTGACAATAAATCTCATAGTAAGGAGGTAGTTGCCAGGAGTGACCGACCCCAGGTCGTCCCTAATAGTGTTGTTTTTTATTTTATTTTTCTAAGATTTTTTGTTTGCAGCCACAGTGGGGATCTTCCATAGAAAAATGTGGCGACTTTCCTCAAGAAGATTGTGCCAAAACTGGCTATAAAGTTGGAAATGAAGTAAACAATTGTAATCATGTTTCTATATCTTTGACTACACACTCAAAACCAACCAAATATATTTGATAATTTTGTCTTTTTTTGCTCGCCCCCCCCCACTCACTTTTGGGGGACTTCACAGTGTCCGAAGGTCACGGGTACCCACTAATCTACTTATATAATATCCTTGGGTGGTCGTCCTTTCCATCCATCCATCCCGTCATCTGTCATCATCCGTCGTCATCCGTCCCATCATCCGTCCCTTCATCCGGGGGATAGCTGGGGCTATTGTGTCCACATTTAGAACGTGTGGTTCTGCCCTGTTACTTTACCCGCTCTTGCGCCTCTTCTTCTTCTTTTGCTGGCCCTGACTTGCGGTGTCGGAACTAAAGGTGGCTTTTGCATTTCCTACCGGTTGTTCAACAACATCTCCCATCCTTCTTCTTCTGCTGGTGCACCAAGGTCAGATCGCGCGACCGCCTTGCAAGCTGACGAAGAAGCGAACCACGGCCACTACCCGCCACTGTCTGATGTCTGCGCTCGCATACTGCACGAGTCGGAGAAGGAAACGATCCGATTTGGAAGTGATGTTTATTATAGAACAACATGCGAGTCGAAGTGGAAGTCATGTGCAGAGACAACAAGTGCTGAAGGAGAAGCAACAGTAGCAAAAGAAGATGAAGATGTACATGTGGTTTGCAATAGAAACATCAGTTCTCTTCAAAAGTTGCTCACACCTTTTGTCGTGCCTGCTGCTGCATACTCATTGGCAGCTTCACCAAACTGTTGATAACGAGCAACAAGCATTTTCTGCAGTGTGATGTTTCCAAATTTGAGATCCTTCAAGGGAACAAATGCAACGCTTGAGCCTATCACGAGTCCTTGGTTTTTTTTTTTTTTTTCCTCTCTTTCTTTGTTTTACCCTTTTTTTGGGGGGGTGTTTTTTTTTGCATGTAGCGGTGAGGAGCCTTCACATTGCGAGTCCTCATGGAAGAAGTCGGTCTTGAAAGAAAGCAACTGCAAGTTTTTGAAGCAGATGAAGAGATGCAAGTTTTTGGAAGCAGATGAAGAAGAGATTAGAGAAGGTGAAGAAGAATTTTGTTGTTGTTGGTTTGCAAATTGGAAGTTCGGTGATGGAAAAGATTGGCAGAGATCTATTTCTGTTTTCGTGTTGTGAAGAAGATGATTAAGAGATAACATCTTTTTTTCTTTACCTTCCCCCCGCCCCCCCCGGGTTGGTTTGTTTTAGGGGGCGGGTCGCTCCGGTGAAAGAGGTTTGGTGAGAGATGATGGAAGCATGGAGTTGTAGTAGATTTGTAGCAATGCAGTGTAGTAGTATCATCCCAGGGTCGTTTGCAAGAGACAAGTCTTATGACACACAACGACAACAGTAGAAGAAGTAGAACATTTGCAATCTTAGGGGTTCTGCTTCTCCTTCGACTACAAGAGGAGAACCAATAGACAATGCTGGAGACGTATATCGTATTGCAGATAAATCTGTAGCAACTTCGCCCTTGAGCTCAAATGTATTTGCAGCCGGGAGCTTGGCTACTGAAGAAATCTGCTTATTACGTCGATGTTCTTCCTCAGCCTCAGATTCTAGACCCTCAGAAGTTGCTACTGCTAGTACTGTTCCAAGCTCAGGCAAGGTTCCAATCCTTCTTCTCTTCGGCTAATTTGGTACTAAAGCAAGTAGATCTCTCAAAGTCTCAGAATTATAGATTTTTTTCTCTTTTGATTTCAAGCACCACGCTGTTAAAAACGCCTTGGCCAACGAACTTTGTAGTAGGATTTCTGTTGTTGGTGAGAACTAGAGCAACAAGAAGAAAATCTTCAAAGCATTTTCCACTTTCTCTTCTTCTTCTTCTTCTTATCTCGGTGCTACGTTTTTGGATATTTCAAGGCAGGGAGCAACCAGTCTCCGATTGTAGGGGGAGGTTCAACTCTGGTTCTATGCTATGTGTACTTGACCTTGCCTACTAGACCTTTCCTGGCTTCTGCCATTGGCCTAGGTCAGTGTCTCATCTCTCCTCTCACCTGAGTTTCTGTGATTGTCAGCACAAATGTACAACTGAAAAAGATTTATGCTACGTTGTTTATCAAACAGTTTGGTGTAGTTCCGCGTGATTGACAGTTTGATTCTCTTTGAAGAATTATCACAAGGAAAGAGTGTGCGTGGGATATTACATCAACTAGCAACAGTAGAACTTTGGATATGGGGTTGAGAAATGATACTCTCTTTCAGCCTGACGGTGACACTCTGCAAATCTAGAAGTCCATGTTGACCTTGATATATATATATATATATATATATATATATATATATACTAGTGGGTACCCGTGACCTTCGGGCACTATGAAATCCCCCGGTCTCTTTAAATTTGGTTCATGTTTTAGTTTTTTCTAGAAACTGCGTGCAAGTGGCATGCCACATACCGTTGGAAAGCTCTCGAGGAGAGCTACAACTTTGTTGTAAACCTCACCTCAATCGTAGGTCTACATGCAACGTTATGGACCCCCAAAGTCATAGGAGTCCCAACTTTGGGAATTTCGGGATTCCCACTTAGGAATCTCGGGACAAAATGACATTTGGGTGCTAGTCCCGTGCCCAGGCACAAAGTATACTATAAAAGGGAAGGTGGTGGCTTCCCCCAAGTCCGAGCCGTGGTGAGTCTTGTAAGTCCGTGTTTGCATGTGGCTTGTTTGTGCACCAAAGGTGTTCTAGTTACGCACTAACCAACCTATTGTTTGGTTTGTGCAAGTCTGTGTGAGTAAGTGACTTGCTTGTCAATTTTCCTAGTCCCATCTCGAAGCTCTAGCATGCCCTTCTACTCTTGAAGTGCTACGAATCAAGGAACACGCCCCAACTCCTTTTCTTTCCGTTGTCTTCACCTTAAGACTCACAATTGAATCCATCAAGGAGCTTGGGGGTGTGTCATATATTGTTCACAAACTAAAAACACATGATGAAAATATTTGTTTGTCAATTTGCCTCAAATCACACCTTACACCAAACACCTTAAACTCCAAGTACAATCGCATTTTGTACATTTGCACAAGTGCGTGTAATATTTTGTGGTTTTATTGAGCCCATGGCCAAACATTATCTTCACATGTAGAACATAAAAATTTATAAGTCTACTTCAAAAAACCCCTGTCACCAAACAATTATGTTGAAGAGTGTGGTCACTGACTATATAAATGTACATATAAATGTGTGTTACACTATTGTTTAATCCTTTATCACTAAACACCTTGCACTAAATAAATGAACATATTTTTTATATATAAATTATTTAACATTCCCATGACCAAACTCAGCCTTAGGTCATTGGTTGGAACTATAAGAAATCCCAAACACAATTTTATATCAATGGGTGTTCAGTGATAGGACAATATACAAATAGCCATAAGATGGTCCTCATTTGTTGACCCCCACAAGGTGTGAACTTTTTGGGTGTTTAGTCATGGGTGGTGTTTGGTCATAAATCAAGCTACCCTAAATCTTGGGTAAAAAACAAAATGATGTTGATGGCAAACATGAAATAAAAGCAATTAAATCCAAATTAAATGCAACATCAAGTTCCATGGTCTTGAAGGACAAGTGGCCAATTCAAAATTGTTTCTTTTAAAAAAATTCATTGTACCTCAATTATCATGAATGTAATAATTGTCACCATTTTCCTTATTTTTCAAATAAAAGCCTGTGATGTTTTATGCAATGGTTATAAACCACATCTTCAAATGGAAGATTTCAAGTTCAAATATGTTTCCCAATGGTCATCTTTTTCTTCAATTGTTTTTCACAGATGACTCCTTCCTTTGATGTTCACGTGGGTGAACCCTCCCAAGAAGAAAATGACATTTGATATATTTTCTTAATGCAAGTTGGACCTACTTCATTAGTCAAATTGTCTAGTAAAATAAAATGGTTGGTTTTGAGTCTCCCAAGCAGTTTCTTTTATTTGGCAATTTGTTGTTAAATTTTGATAGCAAAAAGTACTTAGTGAAATGCCTTAATAAATTTTCAATTATTTTTTAAAAAAATAACTTGAAAACCCACTCCAATCACATGTTGTTGCATTATTAACTCCCCAAATTTTCACTCATTGCTTACATTTTGCAAGTTGTAACTTTCTACTATCGCCATGAATGTCAAAGGAAAAAGGAACGATTGCCACCATCATGACATCACTTCCGTTGGATGCACAAAAGTCGTCACCTCCTAAAACCCTTGATGTGCTAAATTTTCCATCTCACAAACCTTCATTTGTTAATCTAGTCGTCCACATAACCTAGGATCGCAAATCACCCACCGTTGTTTATAAGAATCCCAATCCCCGCCATTGAATAAAAGCCAAATCGCCATAACACTTCATTACCTTCATAACTATTTTTTGATTTTAATCTCCCTCCTCAAATATTACAACTTTTTAACATTTGGGGCATGGTTTTTTTTTTGTTTTTCCAAGGTAGCTTAATTGGCCTCCCCAACTTGCCCTAGGTATGGTTAAGGGGGCATTACTACTCGGATAAAGGCAGTTGGTAGGCTATAGTAACTAGTTATTGGATAGTCTTATGGCAATTCCATGACATAACATGTTTATGCAAGGTGGCTACTAAGTAAAATCACAGTCAAAGGACTCACCTAAGTGAGTGGGCATTCCTTTAAGCTACATTTTTGTATGTTTGAAAGATCACAAGGAAAGCATAATAGTTTAAATTGTCATAATTTTTTTTGGAATATTTTCAATTAATTTCAAAGTTTACATGCTCAAAATTTGACACAAATAAAAAATGTTTTTATATGTTCAAAGCACTCAAACTTTGAGAGTGAACGATCCTTGTTTTTTTCAAATGTTTTTTTTTTTACCAAATGTGCACCATTCCTTTTTAAAATTGAAAAGGATTGTAACATTGATGATTAGAAAGGCAAAAGGACTCGAATTGATGAAAATTGTTTTTATAACCCATTTAAGCACGTTTGGTTCAAAAGTGTTTTTGACCCTGAAAATTATGGATTTTGAAAGTGTGACTTTAACAAAAGTTGTTCATATATATGCGATAGAAGGCATGAATGCATAATATACATGGCATAAAATCAATTCATAGTCAAAATGTATTTATATCTAAAATGCAGTGTGAAATGGGGTATCTGAAAATACATAATTTTAAGTTATAAACCAACACAAGAATGACATGTGTCATGTGCAATCCTTGGAAAAGGATTTTTACCTTGGTGCCCTTGGCTCCTTTGACCGTGATTTCACCCTACTACTTGTTTCATTGGATGAAGGTAAAATGTGATCAAGTTGTTGTTCAAGCAATACTAACTACACAATTTTGTCTCTAATGTAAATATTCAATGCACAATTTTGATAAAAGATGAGAAATTGGTTACACACATGCATTTCTAGTTGAAATATTGGTTACACAATTAAAAACCATGGCCCTAAATGTCCCTACGTAATTGCATTCACAAAATTGCAAGTCCTTGTGTAACCCCATTGATTTCCTTGCCACTCAATTTAACACCCTCATGGCCCCACAAGTCCTTATCTAACATTGCCGATTTCCTCGCCATTGGATTCAATGCATTCACGAACCCACAAGTCCCTATGTAACCTCGCCAATTTCCTTGCCACTAGATTCAACACACTCATGAGCTCACAAATCCTCAACACACCTTTTTATTTCCCCACCACCTATTCAACACATTCGTAGGCCCAAAAGTCCTCATGTAACCCCACCCCCCCCAATCTCCCCGCCATTAGAATCATCGCACTCGCGAGCTTGCATGTCCTTATGTAACCACCCCCCAATCTCCCTACCAAATCAACACACTAACAAGCCCACAAGTCCTTCTGTAACTTTGCCGAAAAGTCAGAAATTGTTGCCACCTTAAAAGTTGAAGCTTAGGGATCACAACAAACCTGTGAAGACAACGACTCTACAAGGGACCCACCATTGCCTCAGGGCAATTTGACATATTATACGAATATGCGTGAAGCAGAAGGTGCAGATGTTGCAAAAGATCAACAATCGACTTACATTGGTCCCGCAACTGTGGATGTGTTTCCACCATCTTAAGGATTTTCAGTTTTGGCCCCTATCGCGCACTATTTCATTGCACAAACATTCAGTTTTTTTATGCGAGTTTTATTATTGGCCTATAGTTTCCTTGCTTGCTGGCTGAAAGCATGCAAATGCCTTACAATGAGAATGTCCCCTTCAACCATGCCAAGAACCTCTATATAGCTCAAGCTCAATTGTAAAATTACCAAGAACAAATCTTGAAATAGGATTGACTAAGTTTGCAAAGTGGTATTTGAGCTACTATGGTCACAATAGAACCTCATGAATCACTCATAGTTCAGCAGCCATGATCAGTCAAGTGCAACTAGCTAGTCAAGCGCAAAATTTATATCTTGCATTTGTGCGGAATAGGCTAAAAAGCATGTCTGCTCCTTTGTTATCATCTTAGATTGAAAAATCACCCTTCTTTTCCTTGCTTTCATAGACTGGAAGAGATTGAAATTATTCTTAGGAAAGGTCATGTTTTAAGCTCCTCTGTCACTATTATTTAACCAGCACACTACTTACATATCAAGGGAGACCCAATACCAAGTTCCAAAGATAAAAGTGTATATATAATTGGCCCCATTCTTTTCAAGTCTTATCAGAACCAATGCAAATCTATGAGGTATTATCTTTCTTTCAATGTTTGACATATGTTTTAATTTGCTAATTTTATATCTTGGAGATTGGACAATGATATGGGCTTTGTCCATTGGAAAGTTGAATTGGCAAAATTGCCTGTCTATGGCATGTTCTTCAGTGTAAAAAGTAATTGGTTTAGAAGTGGGGTCAAAGTGAACCACCACCCACCAACACACCATGAAGGATTGGATCATAGGTGATCAAGAAACAATTTTCTATTGGGTTCTAGTTTTCCATAGGTTAATTTAGTGGCAGTCGATTCTCTTTTGTGGCTTGTTGTTGTGTGGATTGTAGGTGTTTGTCTCATTGCATGTGTCTATGCTTGTTTGCAAGCTTGAATTTGCATTTGCACTTGAAGAGGGCATGTCCGTCAATGAACACATCATTGAAAGTGTTTCAGATTTGGATGTCTATGTGGGGAGTAACTTGGTTGACATGCATGCAAAATGTGGAGCATTCAAGATGCTTGGAGACTATTCAACAAGATGCCCATGCTTGAGAATGTTTCACTTGCTACATGTGAAACATGGGCAATGACAAAAGGCATTGGAATTGTTTCAACAAATTTACAACAAGGTATATTGTGGAATTATGTTACTTTTGTGGGAGTGCTAAATGCAATTGTCAACATAGTTGCATTTCAAGAGGGTAGGTGTGCCACATGAGTAGATTGTTGGAATGGGGTGGTATTCAGATTTCTTTGTGGGGTAGCATAAACATGGTTGACATGTATGCCAAATATGGGAGCATTCAAGATGCTTGGAGATCGTTCAATAAGATGCCAATGCTTGAGAATGTTTCACTTGTTAAATGTGACACAAGGGCAATGCCAAAAGGCATTAGTACTATTTCAACAACTGTACAACAAGGTATATTGCGGAATTTTGTTACTTGTGTGGGAGTGCTGAATTCAATTGTCAGCATAATTGCATTTCAAAAGGGTAGGTGTGCTACATGAATAGATTGTTGGAATGGGGTGGGATTCAGATGTCTTTATGGGGCAACATAAACTTGGTTGACATGTATGCCAAATATAGGAGCATTCAAGATGTTTTGAAACTATATTGCAAGATGCCATCTCAAGATGTGTGATTTGGGATGTGAAATGTGGGCAAGGGCAAAAGGAACTAGAATTGTTTTAAGAAATTTTTGTTGTCAATTTTTTCCATCTCTCTGTCTACTACCTTCTTTTCACAGTACATGTGTTTTGTTTACCAAAAAATGACACTGGATTCTGGTTGAATGTGATCCTATAGTTTTGGTGTGTAGGATGCAACTTTTTTCTAGACCACAAGAGCAGAAACTCTATCACCAAATGGGAAAGAGGGAGGTTAACAAACATTGTGTTTGTGTGCACCCACAATGGTAGTATACCCATTAAGAACTTATGTTGTATACTGCACGTCTTCCTAGAACACATCAAATAGAGCAAATGTGACTCTTGGGGATGAAGACACTTGTAAGCTTTCATGTAAATTGTTCCTCATCCTTTGTCTATGTGCTGCCTTCTTCTTTTACATTGTATCTTTCAATAGGTATGTGTATTTTGTTTACTGGAAGAACTTGACCTAATTGTAGTGGTATCCTTTGAAGCAAACTAAAGTATTGCACACAATCTATGCAAGATGCAATACCTCATCATGGCTTCTAACTATGTGATCAAAGTCCATGATTTGGTAGGAAGTTTTGCTTGAATTCTTGCAGGTCAGAGAGAGAAACTATGGCAAGAATTATTTTTGGATCATTTGCAATGGCAGGATGACACATCAAAGAATGTAGATGAACATCAATATTGTTGCAATTCCCATATCAATTGGAGCCATAGTTGATGTTAATGTCAATTTTTTTGCTCTTTGTCGGTTGTTATGCTGACATGGTCTAAACTTTAGCAGAAAAACTTTCTCTTGATCCTTTGCACTGGTGGATTTGTGGATTAATAGATATGCAATATAATTTATCTTCTCCCTCTTTTTATCCATGATCATGGAGGGATAATCTTGGTCAGTGTGGAAGTAGGAAGGTATAAAAGGTGTCCATCTTGGGATGTGTTGACAATACCAATTTTCTGAGCACATGATTGATAAGCAGGTTCTTTTAAGTGTTACAAATAATCAATAAGCATTCTTAGTTTTGAGTTACTGCTTGTAGATTCAGGTAATACACGTGTTCAAGCTTGCAGAACATTAGTTTTGTCTTAAATTGTCAACAACTTGTCACAGGCAAGTTGAATACTATCTTGACATATTGATGTGTTGATTGTGGCAAGCATGGCATTATAGGCCAATTGACAAAGAAAAGTGACTTGCAATTTTGGAGTGGTTTTTTCAAAGTGGCTTATTCATAGGAAACATGGATTTATATTTTTGGATTCCTTTTGACTTTGTTGTGGCTTTTGTTGCAATGCTACATAATGAAGGCCTTCATGTGAAATTGGCAAGCCTAGGAGACAAAACCATGGGAGGTTTTGTGTAGCCTTATTTGGAAGACAAAACAATCACTTTGGGATCATCTTTTTAAACATGTATTAGAAATATGTGAAAATAGATGTTGGACACCTTACATATTAGTCATCTTGGGAACTTTATATTTTGGTGATATTGGTTATAATGGCTTTTAGTTTTTGGCAAGGGCTAACTGGATGGATTTTGTCGGGACTTTTGTGGATTGCATTTGTAGTCTTTTGCACATACTACAAGTGCTATAAAATACGTTTTCCATGTTGGTTTTGCATCGTGAATTTTACTTTTTATATATTCCAATTATGTTTCATGTGAGTTTTTGCATCATGTGTCATATCAACATTTTTTTGTTATTCAAGTTCTTGTGATATATGAGGTTTATTTAAACATGTGGGGCTATTGTGTGGCCTGTGTGCTTTGCAGCCACAAGCAGAGCAAAGGTAATAGAGTGATATGTGGTTAAACTAAATATGAACTTATGTTGTTTGAGCATTGATGTACATTTGCTAAAAAAAGTGGATGGTGTTGTTGATTCCAAATTCCACCATTACCAAGTTTTTGGCCATTGAAACTTGGCTATGCAACCACCCCATTTTTTGGTGTCCAAGTATAATGTAGTTGTTTTCAATTTCTCAATCAAGTTTCCAATATAATTTTGTTTAAATAAGTTGATGTACTATCATTTGTCAGTCTGTATGTTCACGGTCTAGAGCAAGGGCCTTACACTCTTAACAAGATGGCAATTTTTGAGCTAGAAGTATGATGGTTGGCTATTAGTATGTGTGTACATCAGAAATTTTCAACTATGGTTGTCATGTTTAGATGAAATTTGATGTTGGGGATCCTCATCTATTTCTTATGAACCACTTGAATATTAATTTGATGTGCGCAAGCATCTACACAACTGTGAGTTATTTGAAGTTTTGGTATGCAACCCTTTCTAGAATAACCTTTTCATGCTACTTTCAAGCACATACATCTTGTTAGTGTTTTTGTTAAGGGATCCATTAATTTGACAAAATAGTTACAAGGCTACAATAACATGCTTACAATAGACAGTGGAATGGGTCAGGGAACATGGGTTGGAATTTGCACTATGATTCATGCACATGCACAATGGAACAACTTCTATGCAAATAATCTTGCTTATCATAGACTAAGGTTTTATACATCTACAAGTAAAAACATTTGGAAGAGGTGATTTGTGTTTCACAATGAATGGGTATAGGTGTGGCAATGACAAATGGTTGTGCCAATTGACGAAACATATTTTTGGGCTGAAACATTTTTCTGATTTTTGCAGCAATTAATGATGAAAATTGATTTGGCTCTAAGAATAAATGGAAAACCTCTACTAAGCTCAAATTACAAAGAAGAAAAGCAAATTGCTTAGGTATTTGCAAATTCAATGTGCTTTGGTACATGAATGATCTTTGGAACATGCTGGAAGAAGGTGGAATGATTCTTTTTGCAAGGGACCTAATTCTTCGATATAATGTGCTTTGGTGCATTACACATTGATCTATGAAACATGTTTTGCAACTAGCTTCAATAATCCTTTTTGTAAAAGAGGTGACTTCTAATCATGAGGAGTGCATAACTGTGGGGTGGCAAATTGCAATGTTTATTTAAATTGGATGAGACCAAGAAAGAGATTCAAGATGAGTGTTTCTCAGTATTGAATATTAATTTTAGACTTAGATTTAGGTATTAAGGTTTTAGTTGTAGTTTCAATTTAGTATTTGAATTTAACTTACAATTTAGTTTTTAGTTTAGGGTTTCAACTTTAGGGTTCAAGTTTAATGTTTAAAATTTTACTATCCATTTAAGGTTGAGGCATTGAATTTTAGGTTAGGTTATCAATTTCAAATTTAAGGTTCAATTTAGGGTTCATGTTTTAGTTTGGGCTTTAGGTTTTAGTTTCAAATTATGGTTTAAGGTTTTAATTTTGGTTACAATTAGGGTTTTCATTCCATTCTCAATTAATGGTTAATGGTTTTGATTTTATTTTGGGAAATTTTATTTTTATATTTCTTAGTTGAAGGTTTTAGTTTGAATTTTAGGTTGTGATTTGGGTTTTGGTTTCACTTTTAGGCTTAAAGTTTTGTTAACTTTTGAAAGTTGTTCCATTTCAATTATGATATTGGGTTATTTTGTGCTAGTTTTTTTTTGTTTGAATTTGAAGGTTTCAAGTTAATATAAAACAATGATACAAATGTGAAAATAATATTTTACAGAGCATGTGTATATTTTTTAATTTGTTACAAATACTAATTTTTGGGCAAATGTTTGGCAAAAGAAATTATTTTATTATTACATAGAAAATATCTTTCAAAATTGAAGACAAGTAATAAGGACCATAATTAAAGGTTTTCTTTAAAAGCAAGAATGAGCAACATTGATTGAAATAAAATCAATGATGGCAAAAAAAAATTCTTTTTCATAAGAAGATTAGAAATGGCAATCATCCACAATGAAATTTAGCCAAATTTTGCTATAAATAATAGTTGAAAGGGGAAAAGAAATTGATACATCTTTTTATATTGTTGGTTATTTAATAAGTACTAATTGAAAACCAAACATAATCAGACGATGTGCCCAAATTGAGCAACACACCAAATTGGTGAAATGAGGTGATTGTCAACCTTTTTGCACCATATCCATGTGTTATATTAACTTTGCTTCCAATTTTTTAATAAGGTTTGAAGTTGGAACTTTGACTTCCTTTGGAGATAATCTTCTATTTAAGTGCCCTAATGAAATCTTGAGAATCATGCCCAATCCTTTGGACATTAATAAAGTGCACATGTTAAATTGGTCTTTACTTGGAATAATTCAAGATCGAAAAGTTTGTGTAATACTATTTAGATACATGTTCCTGTCCAACTCTTAATATATTCCATCTTGTTTTATGGAGACAATGTAGATTGGCTTTTGAAGCAAACAAACACCAATAGCCCGTTGAATCTTTCTCATTCTATTAAGCCAAAACAATGAAGCTTACTTGGCCGCATACAATCCTAAAGACATTTTTGCAAGGTCAATCCAGTTTATTTACTAAAGCTTCGCATTGTTTCGCAAAACCATTTACACCTATTCTATTAATTTGTAGTATATTTTAGATTTAGACTAGTAATTATATGACATCCAAATTTTAAGTGTGAAAATGATGCCCTTGCAACTAAGACTTTTGCATTTTGTGAAGTAGAGAATGTTGCATTGTATTTGGTAACCCAAGGACCTATGTTGAATTCTCAATGGGGGGGTTTCAATCCTCAATTGTAGAGACATAGTTAGTGGCAAAGAGCAATGTAATTAATATGGGCAAAGAATTGAAAAAATAACATTGGTTTTACCCCTTATATACAATGATCTTATGCAAGACCCACAAATACAAGGAACCTATTGAGATGGAGGAGACACTCCACAAGTAAAGACCAAATCGCACATTTCCTAATTTTAATTTTCCATCATACCTGACATTAGTTCTTTGATGAAGCCTACCCACCATTCCTATTTTTCACATTCGCTTAAAAAGCATTTCAAAATTCACAAAACTTGTCGAGATCATGGAAATAAAAGGGAACAAGATTATCGTAAACGAGTTTAAATTTAATCCAAACTAAATGGGTTTTTTTTGTTGAGTTTTTCCAAAAGAATGATGGCACAATATATAATGTTTTTGGTGAAGATGGCCTTGGCTAGCGGTACAAATTAACAAGCCAAGTTGAACTATGAACATATTTGTGACCTTTAAATTCTACTTGGACTTGCTTGCATTTTACTATTGTTAAAATTGATGCATGCTCTCATTAAGTTTTCACCAATGAACGATGTTTTCACATCTGACCTAATGGTAACTATTGTCTATTGAGGTGACATGTAAAATATGTATTATGATCAAACTTCTAGGTTCATTACAAACAACTTCTAGGCCTTGAAATCATTACTAGAGTTTAAACATAATAACATCTATATATAGTGGATACCTAATGTGAATTGTGGTGTTCAACATTTGCCCTTTGAGTTGAGTGGGCAACACGTGCAGCAATGCATCAAGATTTGGAGACCATGTTGCTTTCATTGGTGACAAAGGATGTATTTGCTATTGTTGAAGCACTAGTGAAAAACAAATGCAAAGGTAAGACCCTACAACTTTTTCCCTTCTACCTTCCACACCCAATTTTTTTTCAATTTTTTGATTTTTTTTTTTTCACGTTTGTGCAAATTCATGATTTGTGTGTGTTTTAGCAAAGAGTTGGAGAAGCTTTGATTCAAAAACTATAGCAAAATTGTTGTTGTGATGAGAAGAAATACTAATATTTTTTCACTTTAAAATGTTTTCACAATTTTTCATGTAATCCATCCATGTAGCAAAGAATATATGATTGAGAAGAATATTTTGTGAAAACCTTTTTGTGAAGCAAAATTGTTATGAAACATCATTTTCTTTTTTTTTGGTTATTTTTTAAAGAATGGTTTTGGATAATGATTTGTCCACTAGTGAATTCAGCATCACATAAAGGTTGTCCTTTGGAAGGATGGGGTTGTGTTAATTAACAGATCCAAATTCACTTAGTCATTTTGCTTAATCTACATGATCTTTGAAAATAAATTTACAAACTTTCTTTTTGGGGATGGCAGGGGCTAATTACTGCTTCCCTGGTAAGTCAGGTGTCATTATGTATGATCTAGATTGATGGCACAACAAAGACAGGCCAGGTCTTAATTCTACACTTTGTGCCCTAATTGTACACTTTAGGTCTTAATTTTACACTTTATGTCCAATAATAATTTGCTTCCTCAATCAATCGGCTCACAAAAATTTGTTACAATTTGATCCCAAACTTGTCGTCTCTACTCACGATTAAGTCAGAAACATATATCCCATCAATCTTTGCTGCCAAGGTGAAATCATTCTCTGTCAAACCTCCTGCACCATTCTTCCAAGAGATTCATAAACTTACTTCAAATTGCAAAAAGAAGACCAATCTTCCAATTAACCCAACATCAGTGAATTGAGGTACATAATAAGATTTGTAAAGAAATTTACCAACCAAAGGGCTGCAAATCTCCACTCGGGCTATGTTGGACTGATATAATGAAAGGTCTGGGTGATGTTGTTCTATGCTTGCCAACATAGCAACACCTTGAAGGAGTTGCATCCCAGCCAGCAAATTTTTCACTCTCCAATCATGTTGAAGTTTCAGGCCCAAATCATCCTTTATTATCCTCCATCCCTTCACCTGGACCACCAATTGCTCATTTAGTACTGTAGGCAGACAATTCTCTACACCAGTTATACATTACTAGGATATTTGTATATACCAATTATACATGATGTGCATAATTTCGTATGCCAATTATACACGATGAGTGTAAATTTATATGTCGATTATCCATGATTATTAGTAGCAATGAACAAATCGAGACTTTTAAGTTGGAAATGGAGACTTTGAATATGATTCCAAGTGTAGTTGCTTCATCAAATTTGCATGGGACCAAATCATGAAAGGTCTAATCCATTGTTATGTCACACATGAAACTCCCAGCAATTCCTAGGAACAATATTGTTAGTTTTCTGGGGTTGGAAAGCAAAACAGAATTCTTACAGTGCGAAGAAGATTCGTTGCTTCTGCTTCAGATAACGGGCATGATCCTTTCACCCCACCCACAAATGGCTTTGCCAAGACGCTCCCCATTTTGCCCCCAGAACTGCTCTCTATCACACCTACAGTGGCCTAAATGTCAGAAGAAATGCTTGACTCGACATTATCAAGTGAACTCTACAGTAAACTAAATCAAGGAGGAAGATCACAATTCTGTAGTAAAAGCTGAAGTATATAACTCTCATGAGAATCAAGAAATCTCCATGCTCACAATTAAGGAAGACAGAAAAATGTTAAAACTTTTCTTTGAAGTCAAAGAAAGACCTTCCAGATCAGAACCAGGAAGAAGGAACAATACAGAAGGGTAGAACTAAATTGAAGAAACAATAAAACAAGCAGTATGAACCAAAGTGATAGTCTCTCACCTATTCAGGGACCATCAACAGAGTAATATATATGATTGCAACTTACCTATTGCAACTTACCCACAGATTTCATTAGCTCACTAGAGTGGGTACAGGTCAGTGTAAGCGGTAACCTGTATACTGTGTTTCTGTCACAAGTATGGAAGCAACAGAAAGACTCAGCCATTATACAGGCTAGCAACTAACACCACAGAAGGGGAAAAAACATAGAGAAAAACAGAGGGGAAAACAACAAAAAAGCAAAAGAGAATGCATAATAATATGAAGAGAAAGCATAGAATACAGGCAACATGTGGGCAAGAAAAACATGGACTAAGTGGGCTTCAAAAAGCTCCCCACTTACAAGACCTCATACAATATCATTTGGAAGATTCAGAATGCTGAAATTCCAAAAAGAAATTTCTCTTTGTTGAGCAATCCTCTTATCCTCTTAAATCTTTAGAACTTCATAGCTTTTAGTCTTCAGACAGACAATAACACCAACCATCTGAGAAACGAAGGAAACTCCAGAACTACAAAGCCTCAAGAACATGTAAAACTGGCTATTGATAACACCCAACTTAGAAGTAATAGACATATGGAATGAACACGAGGCATATGTATCATGTCAATAACTGTATACTCTGGTTGAAAACTTTTATCAAAGATATAACAGAAAATACTATGAGCACTTTGCTTTACTGCTAGATTCAAGAAGTTGTAAGAGAATCCATTAGAAGTACAATTTAACTCAAAAAATGTTTTGGGGTATGTGCCACCCCAAAAGAGTCACTCTCCAGGTACATAAAACTCTCAAACCTGCAAACTAGGGACAATTTCTGAAGCACAACAGGGCATGTCTTGGTCTTCAAAAGACTGCTTGTTAAAAAAATTGAAGTCATAGGAAAAGAGGTAGAAATTTCCCAATTAGACTGTGCAATTAGTACCCATTGGGATACCAATGCATTGTCTCTAACTGCAATGACTGAGACAAAGGATCAAATTGTCTAACAGAAAATCTAGCAAACAGATTTAAGTCTGAAACCTCCACAATAAATTTAAGTTTGAAGTTATGGAGTCTCAAAAGAACTCTTGTTTATTTAAGCCATAGATGGCTGAAATTAAGAGCTGTTCTTTAAACCAACAAAATCTTAAAACAAGGATTAAAGATCTGATCAAACACTCTATTAGTCAGAACTCTAATAAGTCAATCTTAGTTTGTAGAGTTGAAAAATCTAGCACTTGTAGCAAAAGTGGAGAATCTTTATCAACTTCCCATGTCAAAGATTCAGGAGTTTAATCACATCCACTTCTCCTGTGGAGTCACTGAGAATCCAACAACAGAAGGCACATGAGAAGGAACATTGGCCATTCTGAGATTTGACACCAAAGATCATGGACCACAGTTAGTATAGCTTTGTAGAGAGAACCAAGCCACCTAGAAATATACGAGGGAAGTAGAACTGGCTGTACTAATAAATTTTGGTGTAATCAAACTTTGATGGAACTGCCAAACAGCAAAAAGAAATGGAAGAAATGGACTGTACTTTTTCACCATTCAAATTATGAGCCTTCTTAGAAGAATGATGTAGTTTTGAAATTTCTGACTCCACAGGATTTGAAACCCTCATACATAGCTACTGGAGAATTAAGCTCAGAGAAAACTGACGCTTTCTACTTCTTTTAAAATATATATATTACTACACTTATATCCATGTAGGATTCAACAAAAGAAGATTGAAAACTCTTGAGTGATCCAAATAATCTGAAGGAACAGAAATGGAAGATTGAGAAGAGGCTTGAAACATGGAGACACAACAAGTCCCCTTCTGAACAAACACAAGAACTTTGGCTTTCCATTCACACAAGATCCCTTGAACTCCTAGAAGCTGTTCCTCCTGTTTATTCACAAATGTTTTGAGACATTTCTCAATAGCTTCTTCAATAGACAGGTGAGAAAGGAAAGCCCTTCTGAAGTTTGTGCCTCTAGAAAAGAGTTCAATCAAGCTAGGTTGTGAGAGGATGTCTGGATTTGCTGAAATATGGGTGAAAAACATGCATCATAATACAGAGTACACCACAAATATGGAGCACTGAGGTAATGTGATGACGCTATGACCTTGTGCAAGGTTGTCAATGTCCTTGCCAATTTTGTATTGATCTGTTGCAAGGGACCCCATCTCTGACAACACTGTAGCAGGCATCAACTGCACCTTCTCACCTACAAGGTCTTGTTGCATCATCCCCTGATCTTGAATTACTAGCATATTAGTGGCAGGGTAAACTGGACTCTGTTGGCTACTGACGTTACCATTTCCAGGTTCTTGATGTGTTCCTGGATGTGGTAAGGCTTGAAGATTAGCTTGTGCCTTTGGGCCACAAAAAGCACAGCCATTCCTGTCAGAAAAAGTTTGGTGGGTTTCTCCTGCTCCCACTCGACGCCATGGTGCACGTCCAGCAATCCTTGATGCATCCCCAGACTTCAAAAGACTTGGAGGAGGCCATGGAGGGGATATATTTCCAGGTTTCACAGGAGCTATGCTACGTTGGCAAACATGAGCTTTTCCAGACTCTGATTGCCTCTGTTTCAAGTCTGCGTGGATGCCTTCCAGGAGTTGCAAATTTGACATCACCCCACATGCTATACATCTTGCCCGCCTATCTTCCTCCTGTACCAGGATCCACGACTCCTCTTCTTTACACCTTACCTCTTCACAGCTTTCTCTTTCTTGCAGTTGTTCTCTGTCAAGGCTTGATATTTCATTGACACCACCAAGAGCTTTCCAGGCAGCATTTGGACTTCCTCCAGGTCTCCATGGATGAGATGACAGTGACAGACTTCGCCTGTGTAGCGAGCCCCAATGCTTCAAGTTCTTGTAACTACTCCGTTGACCTGAATTCTCTGCACCATAACTTGATTGTGGATAGGCCCCTGGAGCTCGAGACAGGTTGCTAGCCACACCTGAACTGTGAAAATGCTGGCCACAATCAGGTTGCAGAAACTGCTTACACAATTGCAGCAGATCTGACAAGGACTTTACTTTAACTCAGGTTGTGATCAGCTATGCAGACTATATGACAGTGGAATGGCACCAAATTGAGAAAGGACACAGACATCAAAGACCACAAATTGAGAAGGTGAATGGAGCAACAAGGAAATTGTGCCAAAACTTGGGGAGCACACCAGAAATTATGTCAAGGTTGGACAAACCATTAACAGATCTGCTCCTGAAATTCAAGAATGCCAGTTGACATGGTTTTGCTTCAGGTGGAAAACTACAATTGTGTGAACCTCAGGGTAAAGTGGACGCGTCTGTAATTTGTAAACTTCTTCCACAGGTCCATTGCTGAAGAATATGGTAACTGCCACAAGCTGATATTACCTGGTCATGGGCTGAATTCATGGCTGGCACCTTGCATGGAGGATTCTGCAAACTTGGGTGACTTAAGTCGGGGCATTGGTGTGACACTTACAAGATCCTCATTAACAAGTTCTATGGTGAAATCATGCTCAGTACCAGGCACAAAAAATTTCGTAACTTTGGGTACAGAAGTTGACCTGCTTATTGGTTGATGCTGCTCCAGTTTTAACATCAGTCTTTGAACTTTTGGGTCAGATTGTCTATACCTAGCTAGGCGACATCGGATTTGTCCATAAGCTGCAGATTTGTCCAATATGTAGACATTCTTGGGAGGATTTACAGGAGCTGCCATCCAAGAATCAGGATCTGCTCCAAACGATACAATTCCTACAGTTAAATGTTGAGAAGAAAGAGAGATGTCACCAATAACTGAGACATTACAAGCAGTCTATGTGTAACACATACAATAACAGGTCAAAGAGGGACAAAAGAAATGAGGACAAGAGATAGGTACACAGAAAATGCAAAGGGACAGAGCGAGAAGCATGATCTTGCCATTCTAAAAGTCAGAAATCTATTAGGGTCTAGATGTTTCCAAATGCACCTGACCAGGGAACATCATGGAAGAACCTCAGAGCTGTTGTCCTCTCAGCTCTCAGAATTTGGGTCCCCAAAAGGTGGCTGTGGCCAACTGAAAGGGTGCCTCTGAAGAGGTGGCCAGCTCCTGATATCACTGCTATAGCACCACAAAAAGACATGTCAGCCATATCCTGTGGAGAATGAGAAATAGCATGCCAGTCATGAGGTTTACACAGGTGTGCATCATCTTTAGAACATAAACCAGATGTCAAAACAAATTGGGGTTATCCAGTATTGGGAATCAATCAGAATCCATCATAAAAATGAATATCTCTCTACAATCAACCTCTCATGAAAACAGTGATCATGGCAACATAGCAGATGCATGGAGCATGAAAAGTATAGAGGAAATCTAGAGGGAAAAGGCAGCTGTCCATGTGAAGACCATCAGGCCAATGATATACAAAGGAGTTCAATTCAATGTACAAAGGAAAGAATTCATTTCCCTTCATGGAACAACACATGCAATACTTACTCTCACACATGTACAGACATTGAAATAGGAGCATGAAGAAAATGGCTTAGTACCCAACATTTGACACCACACTATCAACCATTTTGAACTTCAAACAGCCAAATTGTGTTGTCCTATTGGATGGAATAACTACACACTCTATAACAACATGACACATACTAGTTTTGGGAGTCCAAGCACCTATATTCAGAAAGATGTTTCACACGAGAAAGGAGTAGATCCAGTTCAGTGTAAGATCAAGATGGCCAGCCAGAGGTTCTGGAGATTGTGCTTCTTTCAAGCTCTTGAGTTTCACGCTCGACTGCATCCCACCATTCCTCATCATCCTCCATGCTGAGCTCAGTAGTGTCACTCGAAATTTGGCTCTGTGGGAGAAAAAAGAATGAACACATAGATTGGGTACTGGAACTAGAAGTTGAGAAAAAGTTAAGAAATGTGAGATGCAAAGCCTAGCTTACTTCAGTGTCTGAACTTCACCACAGAGATAGGGCCCTTGGGAAAATAGACCTGTGCATGAGAGCTCAACCTGTCACTATAGTTTTCAGCGGAAATGTGCTAGAAATTGAGGTGTGCAAGGAAAAGAAAAATGTTATATTTCCATTAATCCATCAATTCACCAACAATTGCTCATTGCACACCAACTTATTACAAAGTGTGGAGTTCAAAGTAAAGGTTGTTCAGTGTCAATGTTTGTTGGGTCATTTGTGTACCACCTGTTTATTCAAAAGTGCAGAACAAAAACATACATTTTCAATAAATAAGTAGTCTGGAAATTCAAAACCCTCTACAGTAACTAAAACAAAAGCACATAACCATCCAAATTCCAGAATCACAAAAACCAAAACTGGGGGACACTCCTTGAACTGAATGCCCTGAAGACATGACAACAGAAATTGAATAATCTGGAAGTTGGAGAAATTATGCAAACTACTTTGAGTTTGCATTCCCATTGGGTAACAGAAAGCATTGCTGTTATTTTAAACCAATAGTCACCACATGTAATCAGAGGGAATGGATAGAGACTGACCTGTGTGTAAGACATGGGTACTTGAGAGGCACACTCCATATTAGCTACAGTTGAGACCACCTCATCCCACCAAGCTTCGTCATCACCATCTTGGATTTCCCCTCCTCCTTCCTCCAAGCTTCCCAGAGTGAAGGCCTGTTGCGATTCCAAAACTGAAGCTGTTGATAAAGGAAATTGGGGTGGAATGGTGTGCCGTGGTATAGGTCTTAGAGGTGACTGATATCCTGCAAAATAAAAAGCTCAAAACGCTTCAGTCAGAATACTCAGAGAGTTCCAAAAGTCAAAATACTAACGTACAACCACAAACTAATACCTTCACCCTGCAAAGATCCTACTAGCATTCACACTGCATATTTGACTGCACAGGAAAGCAGAACAAGGTGTACTGGGTTCAAAGATCAAGAAATGCATCTATCAGCTGATTCCTCCCTTAATTACCTGGACTTAATAGATCTCTTGCCACATATCTATGAAATTGCAGAGTAATCTCCACAAAAACAATTTGAAGGCAACATGATGATGAATGCAGTCATAACCTTATGAGAGTCACTCACAAAGTGCCAGACCATCACCTTCTTCATGACACATAGCAATGATAAGCTGTCATGACGTTAATAGATCTGCTACCCCAGGAGATAAGAAACTGACTGCACAAACAGAGGCATTGTGTGCCCAAAAAACACATGGACAGTAGTATTTTTCACATGCAGAAGAACCCAATTTAACCATTCATACAGGCTGAATGGAACAAGAGTCATCAATGTAGTAAAACAAAATCTGTGAATTGATGCAAAATGTGTATGAACCCTATCCAGCATTACCTCGGCAGTCAGGATCATGGCACTTTTGGTAAAAGCCTGCTGTCCGGAAATCCACAATGTACATCACTGTACTTGACACATCCCAACCACAACAAACAGACTTATTGGCAGTTAGCAACAAGAAAAGAGTTTTGAAAAAGTGTCCAGGATACCATCAATATCATTGGGATCAACACCTTCACAAAGTCTTTCTCGTGCTATGAAAAGATCAACTCACAGAATACATATGCTCACCATTATTGCTTTTGTGCTGCCGTCCAATGCGCTCACAAAAACGGTTCCCCATGATGTTGTAGACCACCACACCATGCTCTGAAAACCAGTACCAACTCCTAATTCGACCTACACAAAAGGAACATGAAGCAATTACAAAACATTCCACTGTGCTCATATACTCCTTCACTAAGTTCTTGGGAGAGGAAACATGAACTCTAGTTACCTTGCACATCACCAATGCATGCAATGGACTCCACAAACACCTCAAGAGATGGAAATGGTGATTTCCCTGACCACCCAGATATTCCTGGTTCTTGTAATGCAGTTGTTGGTTCAGGTTTCCAAGACCTGAAATCCATACTGCCTCCCTGCCCTGCACCCTTTGCCATTGAAAGATGCAGGAAATGCCAGCACCTCAGCAAGCAACCAAGCTAATATGATGATCACAACTTCACAAGATCAACACCCTAAACATATGCCACATCAAATGAGTACATTGATCTGACCTCATTGCCAAATGTGAGCAACTTTAAACACCCTTGATCCAATCTGCATATAAGTGAGTCCATGAACACCTGATATTCCCCCTGCACTCCAAAAGATATCACAAAGTCAACCCAGAGGAAAGTTAAGTCTCCATGAGAATTCAACAAGATTCAAGGTATAATGAAATTCTTCAAATAGAGTTTATAGTAGGGACTCACTAAATTGGCGCATCTGAAGCGTCTGGTTGGCAAAAGAAGGGCAGTCTTCCCTGCCTTGCTTGAGAAGGGTAACCGGAAGCTCCGATTCCGTGTGTATACTCCAAGGTCGATGAACAGCGATGTGTGATAATCAGCCTGGGAATCGCCCTGAAGAACAAATAGTCTACCAATGTGGTCATCACTGTCCCTCAGACTGTTGATCCTTCTACAAAGCTGCAAAGTAAATTGTACTCTTCAGGAATCGGCAGGTTTTTGGAGTCATGACAAGAAATCTTTCCCCCAACTCCACCTATCAACTTGGACCCAGGAGAATGGTGAACGCACACAGTTTGAAGATAAGTGGATGTAAACTGGAGACCCTCAAGCAGCAAATCAACACATCAACCTTGCACTGGTTGCATCACTGTTAGATGAGCTCTCAGATGCAAGAGGCTTGCCAACCTATTGGTTGGTGGACTGATCCAAACTAGAGTCAAGAATGTAGATCTGTCACTGCCAACGACTTGTTGGTGTTTGATTAAATTGATCAGTTTTGAAGACACAACTGGTAATATGATAGCAAACTGCAAGTAATTCAGCTTACCTCACCAACAAAAGCTCCCACATGTGAATTGTCTTTGAAGGCTGCACCAGGAATGTGGATAATCAAATGTCGAGAAAATTTCTCTGAAGAATCCACATGTATCCCATTAGCAAGGTCATCCTCCAAAACCTTTCAGACCAATTTCAGCCTTGAATAGAGCACACAAGCAGTACGTAAACATTTTTCTACTGCAGCAAATTTGGCATCCAACAGTTGAGTCAAGTACATTCTCGGACCATGAAAAAGTTGTCAATGTCCAACATGCTGGACCACCACAGCTGAGCTGATTCCATAAGATGGACAGTAAGATAGAAAACTGAAAGCACACAATCGGTGAAGTGAAATTCCAACAACAATGCAAACTCTGCACTGCACAGATGAAGGAAAAAGGAAGATAGAACAGGGGATTACCTGGTGTAGAGGAGTCAAGCTCCACAGTCCAAGAAGCATCATACTCAAGAAAGAAGGTGTCAAGAAGAGTACTCTGGATGACTGATAACAAGGTATCAACCATACCCTCTCCATCAGCTCCCCTATTTGCCTTGACATTGTATTCTAGATCAAAGTAAAGATGACAGGGTCTGCCCTGCCATATTTAGACTGTGTGTTACTGATCAATTAAGCTGAACACAAGAAGCATCACTGATCCACAAAGTTTAGAATGTAGTGCAAAAACACAAGCCCAGAAGAAATATATTAGCAAGATTGCAGATAGAAACTCCACACAAAAAGGTGAACTCAAGACACAAGAAGTCAAAGATACACTCCTACACTTGCACATCGATGACATCTGTTTCTTTTTGGGACGATGCAGTGATAAATATATTAGCTTGTCTGAAGTGAGGGAAAGGCACCTGGCGGATGATTTCATAGTGATGCTTCCACTCTCTTTGCATTTTGTTATACCTGCAGATACCACACATCAGCCCAATAGCATCAGTTCCACACTAAAAAGAGTTCAGAAATTTCTGCTCTCATGTTTCAGCATTCCACCACATGCTCAATGTGTACTTTTGTTTAACCCCTATTGTTACACACCATCTATTGCTTGTCTAGAATTGACAATTAGCATTCCTCAAAGATTACTTTAGATGAAAAAAACAGCAATTTGGATTGACCATACCTGTGCCAAAACTCATCATAGCTAGTTGCTAGAAATCGGCGTTGTCCATTCAAGTGATCTTGATACTGGAACACTGCAAGGTCTTGGCCACCATGGCTCTCTGTGAATTGAATTGCTTGATCTTGCCTCGGGAATGTTGCCCAAATGGCTTCCCTGTGAACAAAATTGTGACAAAGGTTTTCGCAGGAATCATGGCATAAGGTATTAATGGTAACTGATTTGCCAAACAATCACAGAAGAAAGTTTCAATACTGATCAAAATCTGTGCAATGCAACACATAACTCCTTTGGACAAGAGAGTACCATATACCTAGGTTTAGGTGCCTTCTGCGATGCAAGATCATTTTGGATATCATGCAAAAGACGAAAAACTTGATTGGGCATCCTTGATGGATTCCCTGTGGGAGAGCCATAAAAAACACCTGGCGATAACTCAATCTTTCTTCTTCCCTGCTTTGTAACTTCGTGCACTCCTGGAGTAAAATCTGCCACTATCCATAAACAAGTCCTCAGGTAGGAAAAAAAACAAGGATTCACAAACTCAATTACTGCAAAGATAAAACACAAGTCAAGGAGTCAGATTCTCCAAAGAGGTACACAGACTTTCCAAAACTACACCTGTATTCTCTTCACATTCTCCTGTAGTGGCATTCTCATTAGCTGCCACTGAAGAAGGCATTGTCTTTCCAACAGGAGTCCGTGGAGAAAGTGGTGTCATTTCTTGCTGTTTTCTACTGCTACTGCTGCAATGACCTGCATTGCCACCATGCTATTAGATTTTTATTTCATTTTTGCATAGAAAAAGATCACAGCGAATCTAAGAAGTAGACAAAGGGTGAGAAGTCGTGACACATACGTGATGGAGCCGATCTCTGTGCAAGCCCTCGCTTCAAACATCCCAACAGCATTTGCCCATCCGTTTCATTCCGGGGCTCCGCCATGCCTCCCTCTCCTCAAACCCTAATCCTTAAAATTTCTTCTAGTTTTTTGAAGCGAGATTGCATGAGAAAAAGTCTAGTTCATTCCGGAGCGAGCTCACGAGAGAGAGAATTCTAGTTTCTAAAGGGAAAATTTAGGAAAATCCTTGTAACTTTTGTGTTTTTGATGGCAATTCCACACGTTATTACTATAGTTATGACATTGCAATAATTTGCACTTTCATCAATATTATAATGCAATGATGATAAATGTTTTCATTATGAAAACAAAGGGAACAAGAGAGAGATTTGTATGAAGCTATGGTGGGCAAGAGCAAGTAAGTGGGTTCATCAAAACAACAATATTTTATTGCAGCAACATTGACCCCGGAAGAGTTGCAAATTGGTCTCTCAAGTTGATGATGGGTATCCTTTTTAATGCCTTGGGGCCAAGTTAGAAACGTAAAAATGATAGATTAAAAAAATTATTTTCTTTTTCAACCTTCACTCTTATTTGTAAAGCACTTGGGGCTAATTTCAGTGATTGCACCAATAGGAATGCTTGTTATGAGTTCAACCTTGGTCAAGTCAGGCCCATAACGGGATAGATCAAAAAATTGTTTTCTTTTTCAGCCTCAACTCCTAGTATAAAGTGGGCTACAATATTCCTACATATTCTTATTTTTTCATTAAGGTCAAGGTGACAAATTATGTCATTTTCTTGACCACATTATGTGACATAATCTTCCAATGATTATTATTTTTTAATTATTGAATCCACCACCCCAGACTTTATTGTCATGGAATGGTCTCTCCCCTGCCCATTATGGTGGGTAACATGCTGTACCCAACATTGACCATAGTAAGTATGATGATCCAGTGACACCCTTGTTATTCTTTTTTTTTAACCTTATTGTTATACTCAACAAGCTTGATACTAACTATTGAGTAACTATGTAGGTTTGAGACTAGGTAGTGTACTCCCCCACCCCCCTCCCTCACAAATTGGTGCTACTGAATATCAATATTTTGAGGTTTTTATTTTTATAATGTTTCATATTTTCTCAAGGCTTTTTAAAAGGTTTAATATTTCATAAAAGAAGTTTTTAGTGTATGCGAAGGGCACCTTACCCTAACTAATAGAGGCACTTTAAACATAAGGTTTCTCACGATACATTATCCCCTAAGGCATCTCCTTGGGTGAACCAGCACCCCCACGGTGGTACCAGGGTAAAAATCCCAAAATCCATTTAAATTATTTCTAAATATCACAAATATCACATGGTTAGACTAATTGGGGGTCTTCGAGTTGAAATTTAACATTTTATGGGTTTAATATGGTCACTAAATGGCCCCACCCAAAAAGGTGAAGGTACCAACATGGGTGCCGGTTCACTAGCTGGACCTTCCTCTTCTACTTCTCGAACAAAATCATAGCCGTTAAATTCTATACTAACAGATCTTTACACCTGGTAAGGACACTGAATGGCCCAGTTTAGGGAATTCAGGTCCCACATTAGGGACCTGTGTCGCACCAGGCGGCCCTTATTCCCAGAACAGCCTCATTCTTGATCCAAATCGTACACATAATATAATTTAATCCATAGTGAAAATATATTTTTTTATTTGTATTTTTTATTTTGAAAAGCTTTTAAAGTAGCCTTTTTGGCTATGGTAAATAGCAAAACCACAAATCGTGGATGCGAAACAATTGATTTAAAAATCATTTAAACAAAAGTTAATGTTTTTTTTCCCCTTCAAAAGTGCATTTATTTTTAATCGAGAAAAATGTTCCAAGTTGCTAACCGTTGGAGTCCTTAATAATGGGCAATAAAACATAAAGTCCACTAAAAAGGCGAGGCTGCCATCTTTCTGCCATGTAAAAGCCAAATTCCAGGACAAAATCCCAACGTTCCAGGCCGATTCTGCCGGTGCATGGGCAGATTCTGTCAGTAGTCCTGTAGTCAGTACCTACCTGCAGTTAGTAGGTGCCCTACGACGTTCATCAGGTAGGCGGTTCCCCCCCTGGTTTGAAATCATCCTTCTGTGGATGAATAACATCCTCTTAGGATGAATATAAATTGGGGACCAGATGAAGAAGAAGCAGTGGAGGACTCTGGAAACGCACATCATTCAGTTTTCATCCAAAACAAGAGGAAATAATTCTCTTCGGCTTCTTCGTTCCCTTCGTGCCCCCCCCCCTCTTCTCTCTCTCTCTTTTGTTTTGTCGCCATTGCGTGCTCTCTGTCGCTCCTCTTCTGTCTCTGTCTCTCTCTCTTCCGCACGCTTTCGTTTGGTCGCCTTCGCGTGCTCTCTGTGGTGCAGCATTTCTTGGTTGTCATGAAGCGATAAGGAGTTTGTTTGCATTGTAGGTGAGGTCTTGTTTCCGAGTGTGGACCACGGAGTTGATGAGATCTGAGTCCGAACAAGAACTTTAGAACCTAGTTTGCAGAGGAAGGCGTAAGGCGTAAGGCGGGTTTTTTTTAGATTTGTTTGAAGAAGAAGAGAGAATGGAACCCGTAGGCGTTGCAGGTAATCCAGGTGCTACCACTGTCTTGCCATCAGCGGTGGCGGGGACAGCGGCGGCACCGGTAACTGGAATCGCGTCTTCGGCTCCCCCGTCGGCTGCGCGCGTCCTCTTCGCACGGGGACAAGAAATCGTTCGAACTGCGTTATCGAACCAGCGGCCATGGGCGGAAATGGTAGATCGGTCCGCTTTCGCGAAGCCTGAGTCTCTCAATGAGGCAACGGGGCGTATTCGCAAGAATCTGAGTTATTTCCGTATCAATTACGGGATTCTGATGTTCGCTGTGATGGCATTGAGTCTTGTTGTGAATCCGTCGTCGATATTCGTGTTAGCACTCGTGTTGGCAGGCTGGACTTACCTCTACGTCGTGCGCAAGGAAGCGTTGATTGTGTTCGGGAGGACCTTTACCGAGCGCGAAGTTCTGCTCTCTATGACTGGGATCTCCATCGTCGTCATCATCTTCTCAGGCGTCGCATCACTTCTTCTTACTGCGGGTGTAATCGGATGTGCTCTCATTGCTGCTCATGGTGCTTTTAAAGTGCCTGATGACCTCTTCCTCGACGACCAGGAAGCTTCAGGCGGTTTCTTGTCGTTCTTGGGTCCTGCAACTGCCAGTGCTGTACCTGTGGCGGTCTCTCGTGTATAGACGGTTTGTCGCTACCTTGACTCTTCCTACGACTAGGTAAAATAATCCGAGCATTAGACAAGATGCTTTTCTTTGAGTCTCTAAAGAAGAGACTGACTTGTTGATTCTCAGATCTACAAAACCATTGTTCCGTTCTATTTGTCGACAGCGCGCAGAAGTGTCCCATGGATGGTATTCAAACATAAGCTTGAATCCCACAGTTGCTGCTGAAGAACAAAGTTAGAAGAGTTTCTGCGTCTGTGAACAATGTTAAGTAGCTGTTCAGACCTAACTTAATGCAGAGAATGCATCTCGAGCTGGTTAGGGAACTTCAGAGTTTCAGGCTTTCGCTGCTAATCTTGAGCATTTTTGTATAATGGCTTCATAAAAATGAATTTGACCTTGATGGTTACATCGTGGGCTTCCTCACCATCTGCCTGTCTTTCGTCCTTTTGCTTTGTGTCGTACAAGATAGTGCTGTCAACAGCATCTTCACTAGATCTATTTGGGAGGTACATATGTGGTTCTTCAATATGTAGTGTTGTCATCCAGCTTATCACACAAGCAGTTCTTCTACATGCAGTTATGCATCTGGCAGAAGTATTGGTAAGATGCACTTACACTAGTACTTGTGGAGATCTAGGCAGCCTGATTCTTCTCTTTGGAGATTAGTAGCTTCCAGAAACAGAACCAGTCTTACAGCCGTTTCTCATGTGCACCAGCTTCACACTAGCTAGTCCTGGTATCATATCATGTCAGTTATTGCATTTTCTGGTACATTTGTCTCAGTCATAGGAGCTCTTGAAGAACACTTTCAAGCAAAGAACTCTACATAACAAAGTTATTGAGGAATCAATCACAAGAATTATCTACCTTGTATGCTGTGATTTCTTTCATCAGAACAAGAAGTGGTCAAGGGAGCCATTCATGCAGATCTCACAACTCAGGTGAGTGGGACTCCCATGTATCATTGATCCGTAGAACTGAAGACCACTCTTGAAATCTTTCTCTCCGGTCTTTATGTTCCAGTAGAATGGGTACAGCAAAGGTGTTTGGAGTACTGACATGTCTTCATGATTCTCTTTCCAAATGTGGGATCGCAAGTTTTTGCAACACCAAAGGCAAGCCCAACATCAAGAACTGCCACACCCATGGGGAGACTTTTGTCACATGGGATATGATGAGTCTGGAATTTCAACTTATGTGCCTGACCATATCTCAGGTAAACCACTCTTGTCCCCTGATTGACAAGAACTCAACAGAGCTTTTAACTTAAATGCAACAAGGTCCAATACATTCAGCCAGTTTTTAGCCTACTACTCATACTTAATGATTCATAGATAAGACATTCAGGTGGAGAAGCTCTGAAACCACCTGTGACTTAGGGATCGCGATCTGCTGCCAGTAGCTGGTAATCCAACTTGAATTGTACCAGCAAGTAGTAAAACAAAATGTGAATCTTGATACATGAGTTGTTTTTTTCCAATGGGCCTTTTCCTTCATTGACAACAATGATTTTGATTTTTCTGACCTAAGTACTTGCTGGAAATTTTACCCATCCTATTCTTCTCAGTGTGAAAAGATTGGCGAACATGTAAGTGTGATGCCAACCCTAAATAACAAGGAAATGGTCCCCCCAATTCAACTTTGACGAAAAAAACATAATGAAAGTTGAATTTCACTACCAATTTGCCAAGTTTCAAATGTCCAACCATTAGTGCCTTATGTAAGTTATGGAACCCACTCAAGGGGCTTCAGAAGTTTGAGCCACATGAACAAAGGTGCTAGCCCAAGTAAATAGTAGCTTGTTCAAGATTTAAGTTCCATTTACAATGATAAGGATTCCATGACTTTGTTTCAATTAGTTTGTACAAATAGAATTTACACATGACAAAATTAAATGAGAAAGAAATTAATAATCCAAGTTAAGATCATTCATATTAGAAGCTAATAAATACTTCACCAAAATTTTAACTTGAAAACAAATTTTAACACAGTTTTATTTGGCTGGTTTAAAGATTACTATTTACTCTTTTTAAAATTAAGATCTTGAAAGTTGATATTCAACTCACTTTAACTTAATAGAGTGAGTGCAATGATAGTTTTGTAACCAAAAAATGGAAGGACATCAGAGAGACACAACTCAAACACTGGATCCAACAACCTCTTTCCTCCCTCGCACAACTCGACTGATCAAACACAATGACGCCTTACGACCACCACGCAACAGTGCAGACAGCCTTCCTCGGCTTGTAATTAAAAAAAAAAGGAAAACAATTCCGACAGCACAAGCACTGTCCTTCTACCACAGTCTCTATATCCAGTCCTCTTCTTCCTAACTTTCCAAAAAATCGCTTCCAAAAACCATCGAAGCTGGAGTTCTGTTGGTCGCTAATTGCAGCAGAAGGAGAGCGACCATACTACTTTTCTCTAGCTCCTGCCGATCTCTCCTTGAAAACCTCGATCTCCCCCGTTTTCTTCAATCCCGCTTCCTCCACAAGCTTCTTCCTCCTCGTACCCGTCATCATCAGCCATTCCTTCCATCCTCATCAATGAGGCGTCGCAGCTCCTCATAAAACGCGCCGTCATCTTCCAGCCTCCCCACTACCATGCATTCCATGCAGTT